>ERZ791908.525-NODE-525-length-39885-cov-17.623952_pt1 | contig 39885 bp, 33 predicted proteins | sample MGYA00510144_ERZ791908 | MGnify/ENA primary metagenome ERZ791908 (study PRJEB30046, sample SAMN00792105) | human gut metagenome | study: EMG produced TPA metagenomics assembly of the A metagenome-wide association study of gut microbiota in type 2...
GCGGCGGAGTCGGCTCTGCCTTGGCCAACATCCTGTGGGTGGTGCTGGTCGGCTGGTGGATGGCGCTCGGCTATCTGGGAGCCGGCGTACTCAACTGCATCACCATTATCGGTATTCCGTTCGGACTGCAATCGTTCAAGATGGCCAAGCTCGCGCTCCGGCCGTTCGGCGCGGAAATCGTCAACCTGTAGATTCCAAATACTACAAAGCCGCCAAAGCAACCCTTGACGAGACGGTCACCGACGTCAACAATTGGATCGACCAGCAAGCCGCCAAGGCCGAATAATAAAACACACATTATGCTGCTGCAGCAGCCAGTCCTTGCAGAACAATGTCATGACAAAGGCCTGAGAAGACGACTTCTCAGGCCTTATCCGCGCCGCTCCTCAGTCGCTTGCAGCGACAGCTCCCCTCAAAGAGGGGAGCCAGAGAAACACTTACTTCGAGATGTTGAACTTGAACTCGGCGTCTTACCGGTCTCCTTCGTCCTGCCTTGCCGCGGATATTCAATCGCATCGCAGGGGGTGACTTCCTCGATCATTTGACAGACCGACCGACGGTCTGTATGCTTGACGGGGACATGAACGAAAGGCAGGCCATCCGCATGGCGCACGATATGCATTCCGGAGACACCGAACGACGAATCCTCGATTCCGCCCGCAGGCTCTTCGCTGAAAAGGGCTACGAGAAGACGTCCATCCAGGACATCCTGAACGACCTGGGACTGTCCAAGGGCGGGCTCTACCACCACTTCAAATCAAAGGAGGCGATTCTCGACCGGCTGAACGCCGACGAGTGGGCCGTCACCGCGCGTCTTCTCGACAAACTCATCGAGCGCAAGGACATGAGTGCGCTTGAGAAGCTGCGCGTGCTCATCGTTTCCGCCGTGGACGCCCCCGATCATCTGGACCTAGTCCGTTCTCAGCTGGCGCTGCTCAAGGATTCCGCGTTCTTTACGGCGAACATGCGCTTCTGGTCGACGAGACTGCCGGAGTCCTTCCGCTCGCTCATCGATATGGGCGTGCAGGACGGCTCCATTCCCACGGCATACCCCGAGGAGGCGGCGCAACTGCTCTCGCTCCTCGGCAACTACTGGCTCATGCCCTGCTTCTACCCCGCCGATCATGCCGGCATGGAACACCGCATCCGCTGCCTCGCCACGATGCTCGACGCCATCGGCGTGCCAGTGTTCGACGAGACGCTCATCCTGCGGACGACCGAAGGGCTCACGGCCCTGACGCCGGAAGAGGATACAGCGTCCGCATAGGAGACGCGCCCGGGTGCGCCGCTTCTTGCACATCCTGACGTCACAGATGTCGAAGCGCTTCCGCGCCTTTTCCCTTGGGCGTATTGTTATCACAACAACAGACCGACGGTCGGTTTGTATAAATGGCCGTGGCCAATCACAAGAAAGGAATCCACGATGACGAACGCATACGAATGCACGACCCAACCACAAAGAAGCCAAGCCGCTGATCCTCTTCGCACACGCGACTTCCGCCTGCTCGTCGCGGGTCTCGGCATATCGCTCTTCGCCAACCTTATGCTGCGGTTTGCCATGTCCATGTGGGTGCTTGACGAGACCGGCTCGGCGGCGGCGTTTGCCTCCATTCTTACTGCAAGCATCCTGCCCACGATTCTGCTCTCGCCCCTTGGCGGCGTGATGGCGGATCGTACGAACCGTCGGACCGTCATGGTGGCGCTTGACGCGCTTTCCGCCGTGACGGTGCTCGTCTGCGCGGCGATCTTTTCGGCCGCCGGTTTCAATCTGGCGGCGATAGCCGTGATGCAGGTGGTGCTCGCCGTGCTTGACGCGATGGAGACGCCTACGGTGCAGGCGGCGCTGCCGCAGATGTTCCGCTCCCATGGCGAGGATGTGATGCGTCGCGCGATGGCCGTGGTGAACGTAGTGAACCAGACGAGCACGCTCGTTCCCGCCGTGCTCGGCGGCGTGCTGTACGCGGCGGTTGGTGCGATGCCCATGATGGGAATCACGATCGTGGGGTTCGGTGCGGCCGCCGTCGTGGAGTGTTTCATCCGGCTCGGCGCTCCCGACCGCGGCGACGCCGGCCGCGTCACCGCGGTCGACGACCTGCGCGCGGCCGGACGTTTCCTCACCCGCGAACGTCCTCATGTGCTGCATCTGGTGTTGATCTGCGCCGCGCTCAACTTCCTGGTGACGGGGTATGCGGAGGTCGGCTTCCCCTACATGGCGCGGACCGTACTGGGGTTCGGCTCCACGGCGTACGGCATTGCATATGGTCTCGTGGGAGCATCCGGACTGCTCGGCGCGCTCGTCGGTGGGCGGGTCGCGAGGTCGCTGTCCATGCGGCGATTCCCGACGGCGATCGCCGCCTTCTCGCTCACCATCCTGCCCCAAGCGCTCGCCATGACGATTCCCGCAGGTGGAGTGATGCGACTCGCGGTGCTCACGGCGAGCACCTGCGGAACCATGATCGCCATCACCCTCGCGAACCTCATCGCCGTGCCGGCGATCCAGATGGGCTGCCCCGAGGACATGACCGGCAAGGTGATGTCGCTCGCGCTCTCCGCGAGCATGTGCGCCCAGCCCCTCGGACAGATCGCATACGGCTGGGCGTACAGCGTCTACCCGGCGGGCACGGTCCTGGCGGTGACGTTCGCCCTGGCCATCGCGATGCTGCCGCCAGTCGCGCACGTAACGCGGCGGTTCTAGGACGGGATTCCATCACCTTCGCTCTGGACAGCTGAGACATCAAAGCCATGTGTTGATATGCAAACGGCCGCCATCAATCATGGTGATGTTGGCCGTTCACGTCATCCCCGTACCGTAGATATGAAAATGACCACTGTAATCGCACATACGACGATGGTGGTCATTGGATCAAGCGCCCCGGCGTCAGGCCTCCACGAGCGGGCGGATGTCGTCCAAGGTGCTGGGGTCGAAGGTCAGCAGATCGTAGTCGGTCTGAAGGTTCGCCCAGAAGTCGGGCGTGGTGTCGAGCGCCTTGCCGAGCCGCCATGCCATGGGGTGGTGATGCGCCGCCTGCCGTTGACGATCTCGCCGATCGGCGACATCGGCGTGCTTTGCCGTACCCGTCGAGGCGGGTGTGGACCTGCCAGACGTCCCAGATATGGTATGCGCCGATGAGTCCGAAGCAATCGGACTTTGATTCGGAAACGGCCTTCATACCGCACTTGTCCATCACACAATCGGACTGGAACATGAACAGGCACGCAGTCACGGTTGCATAATAGGATTCAAGTCAATAGCAGCCTTCCACGCCTCCTCACAGTGCGCAACCCGGAAGGTCCTTTTTATTGGCGAACTCGACCGGTTTGGCCTATCGCAACAGTCGTTCGTTGAGGATGACAGGAGCGTGTTCGATTGACGGTTGCAACGCATCGAGCTGGTCGGACAGCTTCGACTCGTCGACCACCGGCAGTTCGAGCAGGGATCGTGCGGCTGCGTGCAGGTAGTCGTTCAACGCCTCGATGCGGCCCGGCTCCAGCGGGTAAGCCGGGTCGTTCTCCAAGGTGACGTCCAACGTTTTGCGCAACATCTCATGCTGCGCGCTGCCCATGATGACCGCGCACTGGTCGCGGAACGTCATACGAGAATTTGCCGGCTGACGTTCGGACAGTACCTGCGGAATCCACGCGCCGCCCTCCCAGTCGGCGCGCATATCGTTCTTGAACAGCGACATGTTATGGTCGAACAACGGCGCCGGACCCAGAATCCGGCCGGTACGGTTGTCGCGCAGGAACCCGTGGTTGTTGGCGTGACGGTCCTGATTGACGATGAGCGCGTCGAACACTAGCATCGTGCGCATCGCCTCGAACGATTCCTCGGACACGGCGCGTGCGGCGGCGAGGCTCTCCGGGAACGACGCCAGCTGCGTCGCCGCATAGAACGGCACGAACGACACGTCCTTTGAGTTCATCGAACCGCACACCGACGCGAGCTTGCCCTTCCAACGGGCGATGCGGTAGTCGACCGCATTCACACCGAGCCTGCGCGCCAGCTGCGAGGCGAGATACTCGGAATACGGTTCCAAACCGGCGTTCGCATACCCTTTGGAACCCGCCTTCCACAGTTCCAGCCCACGTTCCGTATGCCGCCACGCCTTCGGGAACTGGCCGTCCGTCGTCCACTCGCTCGACAGGCCGATCGCATGCTTCTCGCTCGACGTATACCCCGTGTAGGCCACGATGGCGAGCGTCTCGTCCAACGGATTGTCATACAGGTTGATGTCCGCGAACTTGAGGTTCTCACCGTCGCGTTCCGCCCAGAACGAATCGTTGACCGACAGCCCCTTGCACAGGTCGATGATGCCCAGCGTATCCGCAATGTTCAACCCCGCCTGCGCGAGAACCTGCGTGGCGAACTCACGATTCTTCGGAATCGTGCGCCGCTCCAGCCATGTCGTCAGCTTCGCATTATCCGGCTCCGGAGCCAACGGAAACGGCAGCAACGCGCGCTTCGACTCATCGAACCAGCGGACATGCGCCTCGATCTTGCCCGCCAGCAGGCCCTCGCCATACGACGCATCGAACCGGAGCAGCGGATCATCATAGAGCCGCAGCACGTAACTCGTCATATCCGGCCCCTCCAATCAAGCCCGCTCCAAAGTCATATCGGGCGATTCACATATGAAGAACAACTGTCTACAGTATAGACAAGGGCCTTGGAACGCAACGCTTCCAAGGCCCTCGGCACTAATCGGCAATCACTACTTGGACACGTTGAACTTGAACTCCACAATATCTCCGTCGGCCATGACGTAGTCGCGGCCTTCCTGGCGGAGCTTGCCTTCCTCCTTGATCTTGGCCATGGAGCCGTCGGCGGCCACGAAATCGTCGTAGGAGACGATGTCGGCCTTGATGAAGCCCTTTTCGAAGTCGGTGTGAATCACGCCGGCGGCCTGCGGGGCGGTCCAACCCTTGTGGATCTGCCAAGCGCGCACTTCCTTGACGCCTGCGGTCAGGAAGGTCTGCAGGCCGAGGATGTCGAAGCCCACGCGGGCCAGCTGGTCGAGACCGGACTCGCTCAAGCCAGCGTCGGCCAGCATTTCGCGGGCATCCGCCTCGTCGAGCTCGGTCAGGTCCGCCTCGAACTGAGCGTTGAGGAACACGGCCGGAGCCGGGGCCACGGATGCGGCGAGCTTAGCCTGCAGGTCCTTGTTGGCCAGCTCGTTGTCGTCCACGTTGAACACGTAGATGAACGGCTTGGCGGTCATCAGATGCAGGTCGTAGACGGAATCCTTGTCGAAGCGGCCTTCGCGTGCGGCCTTGTCGAGCGTCTCGCCGGCTTCAAGGATGGTCTTTGCCTGCTTGACTGCGTCCATGTAGGCCGGCTCGATCTTCTTGCCCCTCAGATCCTTCTCCAGCTTGGGCAGCGCGTTTTCGATGGTCTGCAGGTCGGCGAGGATCAGCTCGGTGTTGATGGTGTCGATGTCGTCGGCCGGATCCACCTTGCCGTTGACGTGGACGATGTCATCGTCTTCGAAGGCACGCACGACCTCGCAGATCGCGTCGGCTTCGCGAATGTTGGCGAGGAACTTGTTACCCAAGCCTTCGCCTTCCGAAGCGCCCTTGACGATGCCTGCGATGTCGACGAAGGTGACGGTGGCCGGCACGATCTTCTCCGTGTGCACGAGCTTGGCAAGCACCGGCAGACGGTCATCCGGCAATGGTACGATGCCGGTGTTCGGCTCGATGGTGGCGAACGGGTAGTTTTCGGCCAGCACGTTGTTGCGGGTCAGTGCGTTGAACATGGTGGACTTGCCGACGTTGGGCAGTCCGACGATTCCGATAGTAAGAGACATGCCTTTAAGTCTAAAGAGCCAAGCGACAAGCGCACGGGAACCGCGAAATGCTCGACTCGCACAATATGAACATCCCCATTTCGGAGTATCCGATAGCAGGGTATAAACGGCGTTCATAACGCAAAACCCGGCCGGCACATCATCAATGTATATTGCGAAGCTCATCAATCACATGCCATCGGTTGCGACTACTGGGTTTTGCGCATCATCCGGCTGCGAGTTCGAGCAACGGCTCTTGCAATACACCATCCCGACCTCCAAGTCAATACCTTTATCCGCACTCGTCGAACGTTCTTTTCTTGGCGAAATACACCCTCGCCACCCGTTATCCTTATGGGTTAACACACGGAGCCGCTACGTTTTACCCCATACATGCGGCCCGCAACCATTGAGAGAGACCATGCAACAAGCATTACTACGTATACGGAAGGAGGGCCGGCTGTGAGCTGGGAAGTCATCCAAGCAAGTCTTCCACTGTTCGGGAGGGCGTTCGTCTTGACGTTACGTCTTTCCGCAATCAGCGTGGTGCTGGCCACCCTTCTGGGATTGGTGCTGGCATTGCTGCGCGAATACCGCGTGCCTGTGCTCGCCCAAATCAGTACCGTATTCGAGGAGCTGTTCCGCAACACCCCTTTGCTGATTCAATTGTTCTTCCTGTATTACGGATTCCCGTCCATCGGCATCAAATGGAGCGCCGAGATCTGCGCTGTCGTCGGTATGTCCATTCTGGGCTCCGCATACATGTCCGGCGCATTCCAAGGCGGCTTCAGCGGTATTCCGCAGGTGCAGAACGAGTCTGCACGCGCGCTGGGACTCTCGCCTTTGCAGATGATTCGTCACGTGACCCTGCCGCAGGGACTCACGCGCAGCGTGCCGGCCGTCGCCGCGAACGTGATTTTCATGGTCAAGGAGACCTCCGTGTTCACCGTTATCGCGGTACCGGAACTGACCAACACCGCACGCGACCTGATCGGCATGTACTACCGCAGCGACGAATACCTGCTGGAGCTGGTCATCGCCTACGCAATCATTCTTATCCCGTTGTCCGTCATCCTCACACTGCTGGAAAGGAGGGTCCGTCGTGGTACTTTCAGCGATAACTGAGGCCTCCGGCGCCAGCGTGCTGTTCACCGGCGACAACTTCACCCGTCTGCTGGGCGGACTCGGCACCTCCATCACGGTGGCCGGACTGGCCCTGCTGGTGGGCATTCCCCTGGGCATCATCCTCGGCGCACTGCGTATCCTGCGCAATCCGGTACTGCGCGCGGTGCTGAGGCTGTACCTCGAGTTCTTCCGCATCGTGCCCACGCTGGTACTGCTGTTCCTCACCTATTACATCCTGCCGCGCGAACTTGGCGTGCAGGTCGACGGCGTGACCGTGGCAGTCGTGACGTTCGGCCTATGGGTCGCGGCCGAAATCAGCGATATCGTACGAGGCTCGTTGATTTCCGTATCCGATCATCAGGTCGATGCCGGCAAGGCGCTGGGCATGAACGGACTGCAGGTGCTGTGGTACGTGCGTATCCCCCAGTCCATCAACCTGATGGTTCCGGCCACCATCAATCTGTCGGCGCGCGTCATCATGACCACGTCCCTGCTACTGCTCATCAGCGTGATCGACGTGATCACGGTGGGCCAGCAGATCATGGAGGCCAACCGTATGACCCACCCGGACGCCGCATTCTGGGTGTACGGATTCATTTTCCTGCTGTATTTCATCATTTGCTGGCCGCTGGCGATGATCGCCAAGGCCCTGGAGAAGCGAGCCAAGGAGCGTAACAATGGCTGATTCAGAAGAAGTGTCCGTGTCCAACGACTCCGAACCGCTGCTGTCCGTCCGTCATCTGCGCAAATCCTATGGCGATCACGAAGTGCTCAAGGATGTCAGTTTCGACGTCAAGCGCGGCCAGGTGCTGGTGCTGCTCGGTCCCTCAGGTTCCGGCAAGTCCACACTGATTCGTTGCCTGAACGGTTTGGAGACCATTCAGGGCGGTGAAATCTGGTTCAAGGGCCAGAAGATCGCGAATAACAGCGAGAAGACCTGGCGCAAGCTGCGTGCCGAAATCGGCATGGTGTTCCAGAGCTACGATTTGTTTCCGAATCTGACCGTGGCCAAGAACATCGAACTGGGCCCCACCAAGGTGCAGAAGCGCCCGAAGGCCGAGGTCGCCAAGCAGATGGATCAGCTGCTGGCCGACGTGCAGCTCACCGAATACAAGAACTCGTACCCGCGCGAACTGTCAGGAGGCCAGAAACAGCGCATCGCCGTTGTGCGTGCGCTTGCGATGAACCCCGAGCTCATGCTGTTCGACGAAGTCACCGCATCACTCGATCCGGAAATGGTGCGTGAGGTGCTGGAGCTTATGCTTCGTCTCGCCAAGCGCCATATGACGATGATCGTGGTGACCCATGAGATGGAGTTCGCCCGGCGCGTGGCCGACACGGTGATGTTCCTGGAGAACGGCGTGATCCTGGAACGTCAGCCCGGCGACGAGTTCTTCACGAATCCCGAAACCGACCGTGCCAGGAACTTCCTAGAGAGCATGGCTCCGGTCGGCGATGAGGCATGAGTACTCCGTTCATGCCGAATCATCAAGATTTGCAATAACCAACAAGAAAAGGATAAAGGGGAAAGAATTATGTTCAATGTCAAGAAAGCTTTGGCCGGTGTGCTCGCCGGCGTCACGCTAATTTCCGTCGCGGCTTGCGGCAATGGCCCGGATCCGGCTGCCGGCGGCTCCTCCTCTCAGCAGGGCCAGACCGTCGAGCAGATCAAGAAGACCGGCAAGATTCGTATCGCCACCTTCGGCGACCTGCCGCCCTACGGCTATGTGAAGAACGACGGCACCCGCGCCGGCTATGACGTGGCGCTCGGCAACCAGATCGGTAAGGACCTTGGCGTCAAAGTCGACTGGGTGCAGGTGAACGCCGATGGCCGTGTGGACTCGCTGAAGTCCGACAAGGTCGACCTGGTGCTGGCCAACTTCACCGTGACCGACGAGCGCAAGCAGGTGGTCGACTTCGCCGATCCGTACATGAAGGTGTCCATCGGCGTGGTCTCCCCCGACAGCGCCAAGATCACCAGCGCCGATCAGCTCAAGGGCAAGCAGCTGGCCGTGACCAAGGGCACGACCGCCGAGGCCTTCTTCACTGAGAAGTACCCGGATGTTCAGCTGCAGAAGTTCGATTCCAAGACCCAGCAGTTCCAGGCCTTCAAGGATGGCCGTGTGGCCGCCCTCGCCGACGACAACACCTACCTGTACGCGTGGGCCAAAGACAACCCGGGCTACACCGTGGGTATCAAGACCATCGGCGACGAGTCCACCATCGCCCCGGCCGTGAAGAAGGGCAACAAGAGCCTGCTCGAATGGACCAACAAGGAGATCAAGACCCTGACCTCCAACGGCTTCTTCAAGGACGCCTACCAGAGCGAGCTCGCCCCGAGCTTCACCTCCGACATCAAGCCGGAAGACGTGATCATCGAGTAGTTTCGTCTGCTTCATACTGCTCCCGCTGGCGGGGGCTGTCATGCGAAGCATGACTGGGGGGTGGTCCTGTGATTCGGGAGACCCCCCAGTCGGCTTCCGCCGACAGCCCCGCCGGCGGGGGCAATTTTTTTGCCGAGTGCAGTCAGCCGACGATGGCGTCGACGGCGTCAATGACCGCGCCGCGGAAGCCGTCTTTTTCGAGCTGGGCGACGCCCTTGATAGTGGTGCCGCCAGGCGAGCAGACAGCATCCTTCATGGCACCAGGGTGGGTTTCGGTGGCCATGTAGAGCGCGCCGACACCTTCGACCATCTTGGCGGCGAGCCGGTAGGCGGTGGCTCGCTGCAGACCGTACTGCACGCCGGCGTCGCCCAAGGCCTCGATGTACATGTCAGTGAAGGCGGGCGAACAGCCAGCCACCACCATGGCGATGCTCATATGCGCGGTGTCCACGCGCTCGATGAGGCTGATGGGGCCGAATAGCTGCTCGAAGGTTTCGGTTTCGTCGTCGGTCAGGGTGTTGACGGATTCGGTGACGAGCACGCCCTTGCCCACGGCCATCGGAGTGTTCGGAATGGTGCACTGGATATGGATATCCGGGGAGTCGACGGATTCGCCGTCTTCGGTGGCGAACAGGTCCTGGTACTTCTTGAGATTCCAGCCGGCGGCGATGGAGACGACGATCTTGCCCGGCCTGGCAAGTTCGTCGGCCAGCGGCTTGACGACGGCGGCGATCTGGTAGGGCTTGATGGCGATGATGACCACGTCGGCGGCCGTCACCACTTCCAGCGCATTGCGCAACGGGCGCACGTCAAGTCCGGCGGTGGTCTTCTCAAGCTTGTCGTAGTGGGCGGCACAGGCGACCATCTGACCGCCGGTGACCACGCCCGCGTCGACGAAGCCTTGGGCGATGGCCTGGGCCATGTTGCCATATCCGATGAATCCAATGGTGAGATTCCGGGTCATAAGATTTCCTTTCGTCCGTACTTGGGCTCCCCTCTCTCTAAGGGGGCTGTCAGCGTAGCTGACTGAGGGAAGTTTTCCGCACTTGACATACTCCCCTCAGTCTCGTTCCGCGAGCCAGCTCCCCTCCAAGAGGGGAGCCAAAGAGGTTAGAACAGTTCTTCGAGGTCGCCTCGGTTGAGGGCTTCGTCGTAGAGGTGCTTGAACACCACCGAACCGTGCAGTCCGTCGTGCTCGAACTCGTTGGTGGTCCAATAATGGCTGTTGCCCACGCGGCTCAATGTGTCGAGCTGCATGCCTGAGTCGACGTACATGTCGTCGAAGTAGACACCGGCCTGCAGCGGCACTTCGTTGCGTGCCAGCTGGTCCTCGTCATAGATCACGCCGAAGCTCGTGTCTTCCATCAGCAGGTCCATGGCGGGCTTGAACGGGCGCAGCGCGGCCTCCTGCTCGAACATCCACGGGAACATGGCCTCGCCGGTGAAGTTGAGCGGGCGCACATCGGCACCGAACTCGGACTTGCCGTCGCGCACACGCTGGGCGGCCCAGCGAATCGGCTGGTCCATCTCGCCGTTGGCGTAGATGAATTCCTGCAACGGCCAGTACAGCGGACGCGATGAGGTGGCGTTCATCACCCTGGTCAGGAATTCGTCGGACAACGGCGATGCGGCGGAAGCGGAGCCGTCGCCATCGAGGAAGGCGCTGTCGAGGATCCAATGCACTCGCTCGAAACTCGGCTTCTTACCGAAGTCGGAGCCAAGGCACTGCAGACGTTCCACGGTGAGAGGGTCGCCGTTGGGCATGATCGGGAAACCATGGGCCGCCATGCCGGCGATCACGCCGAGACGATGTTCGACTTCGGTTTCCGCCATCGGGTTCAGTACGGAATCGGTCAGCTTGCCCACGAATTCGGAGACTTCCGCGGCGGTTGGCAGCTTCTCCGCGATGGCCGCCACACGCTCCTTGTCCTGCGGATAACGCTCGTAGAACTGGGCGGTCTTGCGAATCATACGCGGGAAGGTGTGCTCATAGACCTCGGTGGCGCAGGCGGGCACGTGTGGAATGCCGCCGGTGGTGAAGCTGGCGATCACACCGGACGGGAACAGGGACAGCGTGGTCAGGGTCAGGAAGCCGCCATAGCTTTGGCCCATTGTCACCCATTTGCGCCCGCCGAACTCGGTCAGACGCAGATGTTCGAAGTCTCGCACGATGGAATCGGCGAGGAACTTCTTCAGGTAATCAGCCTGGGCGCGAGCGCCGGCTGCGACATCACCTTCATGGGCGGCGGCAATACGGGCCATGGTGTGCGTGTCCACGCGCGAAGAACGACCAGTACCACGCTGGTCGGGCAGAATCACACGAAAATGCTTGATGGCCTCTTCAATCCAGCCATCGGAGGTGGGACTGTTCAGACGCGGGCCCTCACCGCCGGGACCTCCCTGCAGGAAGATCAGCAGCGGCAGGTCATCGTGCACGTGTTCGGGCGCGGTGACCACACGGTAGAACAGTTTGATGGTTTCGCCGTCGAATGCTTGGCCTGGCTCATGGCCGGACCAATCGAGAGGAACGTCAATGGAATGGTCCTCGATGGCGAGGCCCGGTACATAGTATTTGCTCAGCATTGTCATAGCTCAAACTCTAGCCCACAAATCCGTCTGAAGGGTGATGTCGGCTTGTTAACGGACACGCTAGCCTTGGGACGTATGGAAATGGTCGCGCACGTGAGGGCATGGTTCGCTCGGAAGCCGAGTCACACCCTGCTATGGGACACCCTGCTCGCCGCAGTACTGACATTCGGACTCATCCCGTTCATCAGTTCCACCAGTTCCTCTTCGACTCCTGGACTATTGTTCGTGTCGAACAATTATTCATTGTTGTTCTGGTCGCTACCGACGTTCGTTCCGCTGATGCTGCGACGATACCAGCCGGAGATCGCCGCTTGGTTGTTCGTGGCTCTGACCGCCGCCCATCTCGTCTTCGGCCCGTCGATGGCCTACGGCGACTTCTACACGCTTATCATCCTGTATTCGGTGCTCGTGTACGGCAATCCCAAGCATTCCTTGCGATTCATTATCACCGCCTTTGCCATGGGATTGGCCGCGGCTGCGGTCTGGGCGGTGTCAATGAACGTCGGCCCGCTGTTCAAAAGCGGTTCCTCCAATGCTTGGACCGCCTGGATCAGCTGGCTGCCCACCGCTGCGACCATGCCCATATGCCCGGCCTCTCCCGGTCTCATCAGCGAGCCGAGCGTATCCAACTGCGGAATCAAAATGCTGCGGGATACGGGCGTGCTGGCGCTGTGCATGGAAATCAGCGTGCTGAGCATTATCATCATGGCGTTATGGCAGCGTGCGCGCAAGGCCACACTCACGGCCATGCGCGAGCGCAATGCTTCCATAGTGGCCCGCGAAGCGGAGGAGACACATATCGCGGCGCTGGCCGAACGCGCGCGCATTGCCCGTGATATGCATGATGTGGTGGCCCATACGCTGTCGACGATCATCGTGCAGTCGGATGGCGGCCGATATGCGGGCGCGCATGATCTGGCCGTCGCCAAGCATACGATGAGCACGATTCGCCATGAAGCGGAACGCGCGCAGCGTGATATGCAGCGACTGTTCGGCGTGTTCGGCACGGATGATGATGCCGGGTATGCGGACATCGATTCTCTGTTCGACGGTCATCTGGTCGTATCCCGGCATGTAACCGGCAAGTCACGGCCGGATCGTTTAACCTCCGATGCAGATGCCGCCGTGTTCCGCTTGGTACAGGAGGCGCTGACCAATACGCGCAAGCATGCGGGCGAGGGCGCGAAGGCCACCATCGATGAGGTGTGGTCGGATGACGGGCTTGCGATTACCGTGTTCGACAACGGCCAGGGAGCGGCATCCGCCGCCGACGGGCACGCACCCGGCTACGGTCTGATGGGCATGCACGAGCGCATCGAATCGTTGGGCGGCAGCGTCCATGCCGGCCCTGGACCGAACGGCGGGTTCATCGTGGCGGCTACGATTCCCCTCTCCCCCGAAATCGCGCAAACCGACGCCGAGCCGTCTGACGCTTTGCCCGTCACCATCACACGACTACGGAAACTCCTGGATTCGATACGCTCCAAACCGCTCGACCAGGGAGATACCGGTGAGTCGAATTGGGTGGCCCGCTTCGCACAATGGACCGAACGGCATTATCTGCTGGCGGATATTCTCATCACCGTGGCGCTGATCGCGATGTTCAGTTCCGCGACACGCAACGAGCTGCAGATGATGACGGTCAGCAATGACCCAGTTCAACCCAACACTGTGCTGACCATGGCACTGACCATCATCATGCTTGCCCCTCTGGCTTTCCGACGTCGGTTCCCGGAGGGCAGCGCACTGGTCATGGCGATTCTGTCCGCCGTGCAGCTGCTGTTTCTGCCATCCATCCTGACCGTCAACATGTTTGCATTGGTGTCCGTACACGCCGCCGCACTGTATGGACGGGAACAGGCATGGAGATGGGTCAGTGTGGCGCTGGTCGCGGATTCGTGGCTGGCCGGCATCAAGGTAATGTCCGGCTGGAACGGATATGACATGCTGATTCAGATGCTGCTGCCCCTCAACGGCGAATCGGCGATGTCCCGCTGGCTACTGGTGCTTTCCGGCCTGATACCGGGTGGCGCGGTGATGCTGTTTGGCTTTGCGTGCATTGCGATGGCCCGGTGGAGCCGTTCACGCGGCTCGAACGCGCTGGTGCTCATGCAACGCGAGGAGGCGCTCAAGGCCGAGCAGGAGCGGCAGAAGGTGCTGGCCGCCAATCTGGAGCGCAATCGCATCGGCACGGCCATGCAGGCCGAGGTATTGAATACGTTGGAATCGGTGATCACGCAAGCCGATGATGGGCTGGCCATGCTGAACTCCGAACCGGCTCCCGATAGCGAGCAGATCATCGCCGCGTTCACGGTCATCGGGGAACGCGGGCGTGCGGCTCTGGCGCACATGCGGCAATTGCTGACGGTGCTGCGTGAAACCGGATTCAGCGACGAGATGCATGAAGGCGCACAACCCGACATGCAACTGCGACCGGCTGCTCCTCTGTCCAGCCAGATGAGGCAGGCGGAATCCACATCTCAGACGGATTCGTCCACGAACATGAACTCAGGGAACAATCAGGGTGTCCATGGAGCGGCACTCGAATAGGAATCGGATACAGTGGAGAGCATGAACGAGAGCAGAAGCATTCGCGTGATCATTGCGGACGACCAGGAGCTGGTGAGGGCCGGCTTCGCCATGGTAATCGGCTCGCAGCAAGATATGGAAGTGGTCGCTCAGGCGTCCGATGGCGCCGAGGCCGTGACGATGGCGGAGACCCTGCACCCCGATGTGGTGTTGATGGACGTGCGCATGCCGGGCATGGATGGCATCGAAGCCACCCGCCGTATTACTTCGCTGACCGCCGGCACGAATGGCACGCAGCCGACCCGTGTGATCATCCTGACCACATTCGATTTGGATGAATATGTGATGGCCGCCATCAATGCCGGCGCTTCGGGTTTTCTGCTCAAAGACACCAAACCGGAGACGCTGCTCAATTCGATTCGCACCGTGTTCCAGGGCAATGCGATCATCGCGCCTTCGGCCACCAAGCGTCTGATCGAGAAAATGATGCAAGACGGCTATGCGCAGCATGGGTCGTTGAGTGGCGGCGTTTCGAACTCAAGTTTCAATGGCAATGCTGGCGGCATCGCCGACACTACTGGAACGGTCGGAGCTATGGGCGCCGATTCGACGAACGGCATTGGCACCGCACGCCCCACATATACCGATCCCGAGCTGGAACTACTCACAGATCGCGAACGTGAGGTGCTGGTGGAAATCGCCCATGGCCTGAGCAATCAGGAGATCGCGGACAAGCTCTTCATCTCCTTGCCTACGGTCAAAACCCATGTGGCGCATATTCTGGCCAAAATCAACGCCCGAGACCGTGTCCAGGCTGTGGTCTTTGCGTACGACAACGGGTTGGTATGACCTCCCCAATACACACGATACGGCAGAACAAGTGGTATCCGCCTCGAAAGAGGTACATTCGCCTTTCTGCAGAAAGCTATCTGCTTTCAGCAGAGATATCCGAGACCTGATAACACGAGTACGATCATTGCAATTCCAACGGTTGTACTCGCGTTTTCGTATATCCGGTACCCCTTTGAAAGCAGATAGCTTTCCGCAAAGGAACGAATGTACCTCTTTCAAGGCAGATAGGTCTATTCGCAGCATACGAATAGACCTATCTCTTCGCTCTTAGACTGTGGCCAGCCGCTATGCCTCGGCCAAAGCCTCGACGGGCGGAGTCTTGACGGCTCGTCTGGCCGGAGCCACACTGGCGAGCAAGGCGGCGAGTGCGGCCACGCCAAGCACGGCACCGTTGGTGGTCCACTCGAACGGGAACACAGTGTCACCATACAGGCTGAACACCATATAGGACCCAAGCCAGCCGAACAGGGTGCCCAGCGCCACACCCACCACGCCGGAGACGAGCGAGAGCAGCAAAGCCTCCACTGCCAGCGAGCGCCGCAGCTGGCCGCGCGTCATACCGATGGCACGCAGGGTGGCGGATTCGCGGGTGCGTTCGATCACCGATAGACTCAGCGTGTTCGCCACGCCGACCAGCGCGATGAGCACAGCCACCGCAATCAAGCCGACAAGCAACGCCATCATGCCGTTGATCATGGTCTCCCACTGCGTGCGTGCGGCCACCGGACCAGACACGTCAATGTCTGCACTGGCGGAGAATGCATTCTGCACGTTGGTGAATATGTCGTTCAGCGTGGTGCCCGCGCTTTCGGCGTCGATACGCATAAGCATGATATGTCCGTTCGCTTTTACATCACCGTTGGTGAAGTGACCGGCATCCACGAAGGCGACTGCGGCATAGTTGGCTGAGATGCGACGATAATCCACCTTCTGCGGCGCGAGGGTCAGTGTCTGCACGCCATCGGATTGTCCGCCATCGTTCTCAGTATCACTTGCGGCAGCATCAGCTGTACCAGTCTGCGAGCCGGATACATCACTGGTGAAGGTGACGCTCTTACCTAGCGGAATGTCCTTGCCCGTGGCAGCGGAATACTTGGGCATAAGTACGGAGTCACCGCTGATGGTCACGCCGGACAGGTCGGCACGCACCACTTTGCGCAGCGCGTCAACACCATCCACGCCAACGATGAGTACGTTCAGATCCTTGCCATTGGCATCCTTCATGCTCATCATGCGAGTCGGCGCGTAGATACTATCCTTAATGCCCTTAATCTTGGCGACCTCATCAGCCTGTTTGCTGGTCATATCAGCACTGGCCGCGATCATGTCAACGCTGTAGCGGGTGGTCAGCGCCTCGTTCATGGTTTGCTTGGCGCTGGCGGCACCGGTGGCAATGGTGGAGACCAGCGTCACGCCGATAAGCAGTGCGGCACCGGTGGCGGCCACGCGGCGCGGATTCTTCTGGATGTTCGCATGCGCCACCTTGGCGGACGGCCCAGCAAACGCAACCAGCGCGCCCACACCGCGCATCAATACCGGCAGCCAGAATGCGGCGGACAGCACCAGTCCGAGGAAGATCAGCGCGCAGCCGGCGATGGCGGCGAGCAGTACCATCGGATACTGCTTGTCGGCCAGCGAATCATGTCCGGCGATCTTTTCGTTCATCTGCCAGGCGGAGAATGCGGCCAGCCCGATGCCGACGAGCACCAACAGACCCGCAAGTATGGCACGGATCTTACCGGCCCGACGGGTATCGTTCAGTTCGATGGGCCGCAATGCCTCCAGTGGGGTCACAGCGGTGGCGGAGCGCGCGGAGCCGAGCGAGGCGATCACGGTCATAACAACGCCGAAAGCGATCGGCACCACGAACGCCGGCCAGGACAACACCAATCGCATGGTCATGCCGGTGGCTTTCATCAGGCCGGATTGGCACAGCGCCGCCATCAGTCCGATGCCGAGGCCCACGCCCAGCATGGAGGCGATGAGTCCCAGCAGACCGGCCTCGAACAGTACGGAGACATACAGCTGGCCTTTGTTCGCGCCGATGGTGCGCAGCAAGGCAAGCGTGCGACGGCGTTGGGCGACGAGCACTTGGAAGGTGTTGGCGATGACGAGCGCCGCGACCAGCATGGCGAGGATGCCGAAGCTCAGCAGGAAGATGGTGGTGATACTCGTATCGCCCTTGCTCACGGATTTGATGGATTCCTCTTCCATCGCTGCGCGGGATTGCACGGTGAAATGTTTTGGCAGCAGCTTGTCGATTTGTTTCACGGTGGCGTCGGCGGACGGTTGATCGGCATCGTCGATATTGAGGTAGACAAGATAGACATTGAGTTTGCCGAAATCGTCGATACCGTTCATCGCGGTGATCACGTTATCGGAAAGCACTGAGGCTCCGCCGTAGTACGCATAGGCGCCGTTCGGATCTTCAGTGATACCCACTACGCGAACGGTCATACCGGAATCAGCGGCAGTGTCGTTGCCGGCGGAACCGTAGCCCGTCGAAGCTACGGCCTGCGCGGTACGGGAGTTCACGGTCACGCTATCCCCCACCTTGACACCAAGCTGATCGGCCACGGACTTAGTCAATGCTATTTCGTTGCTATCGACCGGCTGGTCGCCTTGAATGATGCTGACCGGCAGCAGATCACGCTGTGCGGCGGTGGTGATGGCATAGCTGCTGGCGTGCTTATCGCCATTGGCCACGGTTACGGAACTCGAGGATTCGACGCGCACATCCTTGACACCTTCTGTGGCGCGGATACGGTCGAGTTGGAAGTCGTTCACCGTGCGAGTGTAGATGTCATTCCGCTCCTGCTCGTTCAGGCCCTCGCTGGAGTCCACGCTGATCACATAGTTCGCGCCGCCAAGCTGCGCGGTGGTCTGACGGGCCAGGGAATCGTTCATGGCGTTGCCGAACAGGAATGTGGCCGCAATGAACGCGGTGCCGATCAGGATGGCGATGCCGGCCGGAATCAGCATTCTGGCGCTTTTCTTCATGAGTTTCACTGTGATGGAAAACATGGGTTCGTCCTACTCTCTTGCTTCCCGTGGGTCAGCGGGCGTGGCGTGCGGCGGCACGGGCGTAGCGCAGCGTTCCCTCACGCCCAGAGGTGGGAACGGCCGGCGGCAGCGGCGCATCGGTGATGGGCAGATCCGGCACGTTGCGCACGCCTGCCATCTGTGCCATCTGGTCAGCAGGAGTATCGGTAAGAGTGGTGCGGGTGGTGCGCTCTCGCTCGGCCATAAGCAGTTCATTCATGACTTCGGCGTTGGGATGCTGTTCGTCGGCCACGATCCGTCCGTCGGAGAACACGATGGCACGGTCCGCGTAGGAGGCTGCCACCGCATCATGCGTGACCATGACGATGGTCTGTCCGAGTTCGTTGACCGAACGCTTCAGGAAGCCGAGCACTTCGGCGCTGGAAACGGAGTCGAGGTTGCCGGTCGGCTCGTCGGCGAACACCAGCTTCGGCTTGGTAATCAGCGCGCGGGCGATGGCCACGCGCTGCTGCTGGCCACCGGACAGCTCGTTCGGACGATGGTTGAGCCGTTGCTTGAGTCCCAAGGTTTCTACGAGCAGATCGAACCAGGCACGGTCGGGCTTATCACCGGCCAAAGTCAGCGGCATGAGGATGTTCTGCTCTGCGGTGAACATGGGCAACAGGTTGAAGCTTTGGAAGATGAAGCCGATCTTGTGGCGACGTAGCAAGGTGAGCTGCTTGTCGTCCATGCGGGTCAGGTCGGCGCCGCCGAACAAGATATGGCCGGAAGTGGCGGAGTCGAGACCGGCGAGCGTGTGCATCAGCGTGGATTTGCCGGAACCGGATGGGCCCATGATGGCGGTGAATTTGCCGCGTTCGAAACTCACGTTCACGCCGCGCAGGGCGTGAACCATATTGCTGCCGGTGCCGTAGTTCTTGACCAAGTCGACGGCCTGAATAACGATGCCGCGCGATGCGGACGGGTTCTGCACGTTCATAATGCCTCTCCATATTGGGCCGGGCCTTATGCCCGGATGATGATTCCAACTTATGAAGAAATAACGGCGCGCCCCATCGTGCGCCAGACTGAATTGGGCGGTCGGCCACGCGCCGGCCCTCATCCTTGAGGATTATGTCGTCTCAGGTCTCACACTATTCATGCCTCTGCGCAAACAGCGTGAGGCATACAGACGCAAGAAAGCCCGCACTGCATGACATCAGTGCGAGCTTTCTATTCCTTGGGTCAAGCGATCAGGCGGAAGGCACCCCATGCGGCTCGATGATTCGTGATGCACCCCATTAGCATCGCGCCCCTTCTCATCGGGCCGTCAACCTTCCTGTCGACCTCACTTGGCCAAGCCGGAAGCGCGAAGGGCTTCGAAGCCGCCCTTCAGGTCATCGAGGATGTCCTCGATGTTCTCGGTGCCGATGGACAGGCGGATGGTGCCTTGGTGGATGCCCTGATCCTCGAGCTCCTCCACTGTCTCCTGGGAGTGCGTGGTGGAGGCCGGGTGAATCACGAGGCTCTTGGCGTCGGCCACGTTGGCCAACAGGCTGAACAGGTGCAGGTTGTCGATGAACACGCGTGCCGCGTCCTTGCCGCCCTTGATGTCGAAGGTGAAGATGGAGCCGCCGCCATTCGGGAAGTACTTCTTGTACAGCTCGTTGTCCTTGCGGCCTTCGATGGACGGGTGGGAGATGGACTCGACTTCCGGAACGGTCTTCAGGTAATCGATGACCTTCAGCGCGTTCTGGACGTGGCGTTCGACGCGCAGGGACAGGGTTTCGGTGCCCTGCAGCAGCAGGAAGGCCGCGAACGGGGACAGGGTGGCGCCGGTGTCGCGCAGCAGGATGGCGCGCACGCGGGTCACGAAGGCGGCGCCGCCGAGGGCCTCATAGAAGTTCAGGCCATGGTAGGACGGATCCGGCTCGGTCAGGGTCGGGAACTTGCCCGGCACTTCGGCCCAGTTGAACTTGCCGCCTTCCACGATCACGCCGCCGAGGGTGGTGCCGTGGCCGCCGATGAACTTGGTGGCGGATTCCACAACGACGTCGGCGCCGTGCTCCAGCGGGCGGAACAGGTACGGGGAGGCGAAGGTGTTGTCCACGATCACCGGCAGGTGGTGCTTGTGGGCGATGGCGGTGATGGCCTCGAAGTCGGGCAGGTCGGCGTTCGGGTTGCCGAAGGTCTCGAAGTAGACGAGCTTGGTGTTCTCCTGGATGGCGTCCTCGAACTCCTGCGGGTTCTCGGCGGAGACGAAGGTGGTGGTGATGCCGTCGCGCGGCAGGGTGTGGCGCAGCAGGTTGAAGGTGCCGCCGTACACGTTCTTGGCTGCGACGATGTGGTCGCCGGACTGGGTGATGTTGCGCACCGCGTATTCCACGGCGGCCGCGCCGGACGCGACGGCCAGGCCCGCGGTGCCGCCTTCGAGGGCCGCGATGCGGTCTTCGAACACGCCCTGGGTGGAGTTGGTCAGACGGCCGTAGATGTTGCCCGGGTCCGCCAGTCCGAAGCGGGCCTCGGCGTGGTCGAAGTTGTGGAAGACGTAGGAGGTGGTCTGGTAGATCGGCACCGCGCGGGAGTCGGTGGCCGGGTCGGCCTGCTCCTGGCCGACGTGCAGCTGCAGGGTTTCAAAACGGTACTTCTTGTTGTTCTCGGCCATGGTATTCTCCTTGGTTGTGCTAGGTCGCGAGGATTTTTCCTTGCCACCCGCCTGCCGTGTTCGGGCGGTTGGCGAGGTGTTGGTTATGAAGTTACGACGCTCAAGGTGCATGTCGCAAGCTGAGCGTTATCGGGGTTGCCTATAGACCCTTATAAACCCTTGGAATCATTGGGATATGAGGCGGTTACGTCGAGCAAAATAGTCATCAAAAATCTCACGACACGCCGAGACACTTCCACGTCTCTTCGCGACAGAAATCTAGGAAATCATCCTCAATTTCCTGAAATCCTGTCACTGAGGTGACGTCAGCGACAGAATTTCAGGACGAATGGGTTTATTTCCGAAATTTCTGTCACTGAGACGGATTCAACGACAGCAATTCAGGGGATCAGGGATGATTTCCGAAATTTCTGTCGCTCAGATGGACCCAGCAACGGAATTTTGGGGTGGATGGTTTTATTTCCAAGATTTCTGTCGCTAGGAGTTTGAGCGATCTGTTGAATTCGGCGACGGAACCTCACCAGATGAATACCGGTTAGCGTGTCCGTATCCCTACAGACTAGTGTCAACTGTGATTATGTGACATCCGTCTGATTGATTGGAGTTTTCTAGTGTCCGACGTTACGTTGTACGACCGCGATCCGAAGTACATCCCGCGCGTGGCCGCCGTGCATGACATGTGTGGCTATGGCAAGTGCTCGCTGACCGCCGCGATTCCGATTCTTTCGGCAGCCGGCTGCGATGTCTGCCCGGTGCCGACCGCCCTGTTCTCCGCACACACGAAGTACGCGGTGTTCACCTTCCATGACACCACGGATATCCTCTCCGGCTATCTGGATGCCTGGCAGAAGGAAGACGTTGAGCTTGACGGCGTGTACTCGGGATTCCTGGGCTCCCCCGATCAGGTGGCGATTATTCAGCGTCTCTACCGCGAATATCCGAATGCGCTACGTTTGGTCGACCCGGTGATGGGCGACGCCGGTGAAATGTATCCCACGTATACGCCGGAACTGTGCGAGGCGATGGGTGCGCTGGCCGACGGCGCCGATGTGCTGATGCCAAACCTGACTGAAGCGAGCATTCTGACCAAGCGCGACTACCCCGGTCAGGATATCGATGAAGCCACGGTTGACGAGCTGTTGGGCGCGCTGCTGGAGCTTGGCGCGAAGAACGTGGTGTTGAAGGGCATCGACCATGGCGACGGCAAGATCATCAACTATGTGGCCAGCGCCTCCACTGGTGTTACCGGCAAGATCGAACTGGCACATGACAAGCTGCCGTACATGATTCACGGCACGGGCGATGCATTCGCTTCCGCCCTGTGCGGCGCGGTGATGGCCGGTCGCGGACTGGCTGAGTCTGCTGAGATTGCCGGCGAGTTCGTGCGTCATGCAATGGAAAGCACGCGCAACCAACCTCACTTCGAGGATCGCGGCGTCAGCTTCGAGCTCAATCTCGGAGAACTCACCAATTTGGTGAAGTGACCCACTTTGGCTCCCGCTGGCGGGAGCTGTCAACGAAGTTGACTGAGGGTGGTCTACTATCTGCACGCACCACCCTCAGTCTAGCGGGAGCATCCCAATCTACCGATTCTTGAAGTACTTGAGCAGGTGGCTTTCCCGCGTGCTAAGTACGGCAACTAACGCCCCAACCAGCACACCAACCACTGCGCTTATCAGCACCCGAAGCAGCGTGTCGGTAAGCGCCATTGCCTCTGCATTCCCGTTCTCCAGCCATACCCATGCCAGTAACAGGCTTGATATATCAGTATGCCGGCAAGTGCCCACACCCTGAGTTCTAAATAGAAGCGCAACACCCGCTCTATGGTTGGAAGTGTTCAAGTTCATAACCAGAGAGAAAGTGTCGCGCTCGATATGAAAGCTTATTCCCACCTGTCGGCAGAGGAACGCATCCGGGTCGACGAGTTGAGGAACCGCGAGGGGCTCGGGGTCCGCCAGATCGCCCTGAGGATCAGCCGCGAACCGAGGCGCGGCCCGTGGCTCGCGTCCAACGAGAACGAGTCCTACCGCCTCTACCGGCCGAAACGGCTGAAGAAGGACGCATCCGCCGCTACCTGCCCAAGAGGACCAGTCTCGACGACCTGACGGACGAGGACCTGCAGGCCATCGTCCAGGAGATCAACGACACCCCCATGAAGGTCCCGGACTGGGAAACACCCAACGAGGCTTGGTACCGCAAACTCGGCAAGCTAATGTCGAAGACAAGCCACCCACAGACAAACGTTGCACTTACAAATAGGTAACGGGATCGCGAATGTCATCCGCTGGATGACATAGCGAAGCACATACTTTCTGAACTAATGGTGGATAACCGCACTTTCATCCACACGCTGTCCACAACACGCCAAGCCGCGTCATGGTATCCACATTTGCCGGTCGCCCTTGCGTCCCGATATCACCAACCCACACAGTGGAATCATGAATGATGCAGCAACTTCCACGGAACACATCGCAGCCGCAATGGGCGACCGCAATTTGTCACCCAAGCAGTTCGGCGCTCTTGGCGAACGATATGCGGCTGTTTGGTTGGAGAAGAAAGGATGGACCACACTGAGCCATAACTGGCGTACTCGATACGGCGAACTGGATCTTGTGATGCTCAACGACGAGCACACTGTGGTGTTCGTCGAGGTGAAATCGCGCCGCACCATCCAGTACGGCTGCCCGCAGGAGGCCGTGACGCCGGCAAAGCAACAGAATCTTAGGAAAGCTGCTTGCGATTGGCTGCTTGATTGCCGCAACCGTATCTCGCACAAAGCCGTCAGATTCGATGTCATCACCATCGTGTTGCGCGTGGGTAGACCGCTGGTGCATCACATTGAAAACGCGTTTTAGCGAAAGGATCAAGCATGGCCATTGGCAGCGCCCTTTCGGTCGGTCTGATCGGACTCAAGGCCTTCATTGTCCAGGTACAAGCTTTCATCAGTCCCGGCCTGCCATATTTCAGCATCATTGGACTGCCAGATACCTCACTGTCCGAAGCGCGCGAGCGAGTGAAATCGGCATGTCAAGCCAGTGGTTTCTCATGGCCACAAACCCGTGTGACCGTGAATATGAGCCCCGCTTCCCTACCCAAACGCGGCTCATCACATGATCTGGCCATTGCCGCCAGCGTTCTCTGCGCAGCTGGAGCCATTGGCCACGATTGTCTGGAAGACACTATTGTGCTTGGCGAAGTGAATCTTGACGGTTCGGTACTGCCTATCCATGGATTACTGCCAATCATGTTGCATGCGCAGGAACGCGGCATCCGAAAAGTAATCATTCCCTGTCGCAATCTTGACGAGGCTTCGATGGTGGAAGACATAGATGCAATCGGCGTAAGACATGTGGGCGAGCTCATCGAGCTCATGGGAGGCAATGCCTCATATACAATCCCCGATCTGCAGCTCGCGGAGGATGCAAGTGCCTCCGAGCAAGCCGAAGTCAGTGAAAACGGATACGCAGACATGAATGAGGTGTTGGGCCAGGAACATGCCAAATGGGCGCTGCAGGTAGCGGCCGCCGGAGGCCATAACCTCATCATGACCGGACCTCCCGGCACGGGAAAAACCATGTTGGCTTCACGATTACCCGGCATCATGTGCCCATTGGAAGATACCGAACAGCTGGAAGTCGCTTCGATTCGCTCGCTGTGCGGCACCTTATCGCAATATGGCATCACCGATGTGCCTCCGTTTGAAGCGCCTCATCATACCGCTTCCACAGCATCACTGGTCGGCGGCGGCAGTGGCATCGCAGCACCGGGCGCGATAACCCGCGCTCACCGTGGCATTCTGTTTTTGGACGAAGCACCGGAGTTCAGCGCCCGGGCCTTGCAAACGTTGCGCGAACCATTGGAATCCGGCTATGTGGCTCTCTCCCGCTCCAAAGGAAGCACGTATTACCCAGCTGCATTCCAGCTGGTCATGGCGGCAAATCCTTGCCCATGCGGATATTATTACGGCACTGGCGAGCGCTGCAGGTGCCGGGAAAAAGATCGCATGAGGTATTTCTCCCGTTTATCGGGCCCGGTACTTGACCGAGTAGATATTCAGATGACAGTGCCGCCCGTCCCCCGCATCACCGTACAGCATGAACCGCTCGGCGAATCCAGCGCCACAATTCGTGCACGCGTGATTCGTGCAAGAAACGCCGCCAAAGATAGGTTCCAGCAATTCGGGTGGACATGTAATGCTCAGGCATCCGGCACGTGGCTGCATGCGAACACCTCGCTCAAGGCGATGGAACTGGTCAATCGTGCCTTGTCCTCGCAGCAGCTGACGTTGCGTGGAGCTGATCGCGCCATGCGATTGGCCTGGACCCTCGCCGATCTGGCCGGTCGGATTTCCCCTACCGAACAGGATGTCCATCAAGGTATCGAAATGAGAACGAGAGTGTCATGAGTACCACCAATATGATTGCCGAGCCCGCTTCAGTTCACGGCTCCCCTCACACAATCGGAAAAGCCGAAGCGGCCGCACAGACCGTGCGCTCACGTATTATCGCCGCTCCTTCACTAGATGCCCTATACCGTGCCGCGCTCACGTTCTGCATCGATGGCGCGGATGCGATGATGTACGCCACACTCAAAGGAGCCGAACATGCTGAGGCATTATGGCAGGTCTTGTCACAATGTCACCCTGACCGGCCTTCCGATGTTCGCCAAAAAGCACTGACCTGCATTGATCGCATGTTCATCAATGGTCTGACCCGCTGGGGTCGCAAACCCACACCCAGCGCGATGAACGCTTTTCGCAATGCCCTGTCCGGCTGGCATCAGCGGATGGACGTCCTGCCCTCGCAAGACATCGTTTCCTTGGCCGACTGGTTCACTATGGATGGCACACAATGGATTATCGGCCCGGGACACCCATGCTGGCCTGCGCAATTGACCGACCTATCCATCCGCTCCGACTGGGCACCTCCCTTATGCCTTTGGGTCAAAGGCGATCCGCGGGCCCTGACCAGCTGCGCAAAACCGGTGGGTATTGTCGGCTCCCGAGACGTCAACGAGTACGGACGGTATGTGGCCCATACGGTTGCCGAGCAAGCCGCGGTGGATGGTCATCTGGTAGTTTCAGGAGGCGCGATGGGCACGGACGCGGCCGCTCATTGGGGTGCTCTGAACGCTCTGCACGGCCGCAAACCAGGATGCGTGGGCAGAACCGTCGCCGTATTCGCCGGCGGACTGAACCATATGGGGCCAGCTCGCAATCGCACACTGTTTGAACGCATCGAATCGCAGGGAGGCGCACTCATCAGCGAACTCTGTCCCGGCACCATTCCCGAGGCGCGCAGATTCCTGCTGCGCAACCGTATTATCGCGGCATTGTCTTCCACACTGGTTGTGGCACAGGCGAGATTGCGCTCAGGCGCACTGAATACTGCGGGCTGGGCCTGCGAGCTGATGCGCGAGGTGTATGCAGTGCCAGGAGACATCAATCAGCCATGCAATGCCGGCTGCAACAAAATGATTGGCGACCATCAGGCCACGATTCTATGCGCCGCCACCTCCACGAAAGACATCTGTCACAAGCGCCATCAGCCGATTATGGAACGATGCCCAGGCATGGCGGACAACGCACAGCGCGATGCCAGTGATCCAGCGCCTTCGTGTACGACCAAGGCGGTCCACAAGAAATCCGAGCAGCCCACGCTATCCCAGGCTGTCATCACGACTCCCTTGCCGTCTCGCACAGACTCCAAGGATTTCTCCTCATCCCACCACATGCCAGATTTGCGCGCCCAGGCATCGTTGCAACCCGATGCGGAAGCGCAACAGACGATACAGGTCAGCACATTGCCGGAAGCGGAACGCTTGATGGTCGGCCTTATCCGCGAATGCCGTACGCATCGCTTCGCCATCACACCGGACACCCTGCTGCGCGCGGCCAGAAATAACGACCTCGAGGAAATACCGGATATCGCCACCGTACTGGAACTGCTCGGAGCGCTGGAACTGCGAGGAGCGATTCACCGGGAGACCGGAACGGTCACGCTCAGTTGTCGCCTCATCTGAATCATGGAGACGCCAGTCTTACACACCGCTGGAACAAGAATTGTCAGCACCCTCATGACACGATGACGGCGCTGTTCGGCGGGTGTGCAAGAATCGAATCCATGAGTCCGAAACGTTTGGAAGATATGTATGATGCAGTGATCGTCGGTGCCGGTGCGGCTGGTTTGTCGGCGGCATTGGGACTGCTGCGATCCCCCGAAATCGCCGAACTCAAGGAACAAGGCGTGGACCCGAAGATCCTTGTGGTCTCCAAACTACAGCCGCTGCGTTCGCACACCGGTTCGGCTGAAGGAGGCATTGCCGCAAGCCTGGGCAATGTGGAGTCCGATGACTGGCATTGGCATTACTACGACACCATCAAGGGCGGCGACTGGCTTGTTGATCAGGACGCGGCCAAGCTGCTCGCCGAGTATGCGCCGCAGACCGTAATCAATCTGGAGCGTCAGGGCGTGGCCTTCTCCCGTACCGAGGACGGGCATATCGCACAGCGCCGATTCGGCGGCCATACGCGCGAGTTCGGTGGAGCCCCGGTCAAGCGCGCCGCCTATGCGGCCGACCGTATCGGCCACCAGATTCTGCACGCCTTGTGGCAGCAGTGTGTGGCCGCCGGCGTTGAGTTTGCCGAAGAATGGTATGTGACCGATCTGGTGCTCGCCGATGATGGCAAGCAGACGTCCGGTATTGTGGCTTTTGATACGCATACGGGCAAGATTCAGGCCATTCACGCGCGCAATGTGCTGCTGGCCACCGGAGGCGCGGGCCGACTGTTCCACACCACGTCGAACTCTTGGGACTTGACCGGCGACGGCATGGCGCTGACCCTAGCTGCCGGCCTGCAGCTTGAAGACATCGAATTCGTGCAGTTCCACCCCACCGGTCTCGCACACACCGGCATCCTGCTTTCCGAAGCGGCACGCGCCGAGGGCGGCATCCTGCGCAATGCCGACGGCGAGCCGTTCATGGAACGTTATGCTCCAGAGCATAAGGATCTGGCCGCGCGCGACGTGGTCTCCCGCTCCATCATGGCGGAGATCGACGCTGGCCGCGGCGTTGCCGACCCGAAGGATCCGGATGGTCCGAAGGACTGCGTCTGGCTGGACATGACCGACATCGACCCTGAACGTATGAAGGAAGTGCTGCCGCAGGTGGTCGAAACCATCGAACAGTACGCGAACCTCGATCCGGCCAAAGACCTGGTGCCCATCAAGCCCACCGCGCACTACACGATGGGCGGCATCCCCATCACCACCAATGGCGAGGTGTACCGTTGGACGGACGATGCCGTGCAAATCGTCGATGGCTTGTTCGCCGCTGGCGAATGCTCCTGCGTTTCCGTACACGGCGCGAATCGCTTGGGCGGCAATTCGCTGCTTGACGCATGTCTGTTCGGCACGCGCGCCGGCCAAACCATGGCCACGCGTATCGCCGAGAATCCGGTCGACTCCCCCATGGCCGATGATTCGGCCGATGACATGTTGACGACGGCCGCCGATCATGCCGCCGAATCCCGTAAGTCCGAACTTGACGAGCTGCTCGCCGGCCAAGCCGATGATGTCGATGGGGGTTCCACGGCCAATCCTTATCAGCTCATGGCCCAACTTGGATCAGTGATGGAACAGGCTCTGGCTGTACGCTGCACCGCTCAGACCATCGATACGGCTCTGGTCCAGCTCAACAGCGACATCAAGCCGGTTTCCGATATCTTGCGGGCACATGACAAAACCGCCGCCTTCAACCAAGAGGTCACCGCCATCTGGGAGGTCCGGCATTTGATTGAGCTGGCCGAGGCCATGTTGCACGCTTCCGAGTCTCGTCAGGAATCTCGTGGGTCCCTGCAGCGTCTTGATTTCCCCGAACGCGATGATGAGCATTTCCTCGCTCACTCGCTGGTCGCCGATGCCGGCCCGGTGAGCTTCAAGCCGGTGCATATCACCGACTACCCGCCCAAGAAGCGTGAATACTAAGCCGCCCAGGGCTTGTGACACAATAGATTGTCGAATAATCGGACTGATATCCACGGTTTCTGGAGGCAGAACATGGTTGAGGCGAACAACACGACGGTTACCCTGCAGGTGCATCGTTTCACGCCGCGCCCCGAGCGCGCCGAACGTGCACGCGGCGGCAGCCCGTTCGCCAAGAAAAGCTCTCCGTTCGGTGGCGGCTCGGATTCGGCGGCACGCCGCCGCCCGCGTGGCAAGCAGTGGGTGCAGGAATACACCATTCCCGCGCGTCCATCGGACACCGTGCTCGACTGTCTGCTGACCATTAAACGCACCATCGACCCGACGCTGGCCTTCCGCTATTCATGCGGTCACGGCATGTGCGGCTCTGATGCCGCAGCCATCAACGGCACACCCACTCTGCTGTGTACGGCCACCGTCCGCGACTGGGCCAAGCAGCCTAGTACAGCTCCGGAAGTCGATGATGAGGGATTCCGACGCACCGGCGACGAAACCGCTAACGAACCCGACGTTCCCGCCGAAAACGTCGAAAACAACATCACTGAAGGTTCTCTGGGTGTTATCGAACTGGCTTCCTTGCCTGGATTCCCGCCGCAACGTGATCTCATCGCCGACATCGACCCGATGCTCAACCAGATTCGTAAACTCACCCCGTATCTTCAGGCTGATGGCGTGCTTGCCACCACCGCCGAAGGCAAGGTGGACGTTTTCGAATACCTGCAGAACCCCGAACAGCTCGCCAAGTATGAGACGCTGAGCAATTGCATCGCCTGCGGTGTGTGCGAGGGTGCCTGCCCGGTATACGCCGGCGGCGATGCATTCGTTGGCCCGGCCGCATTGATCTGGGCTTCCCGCTTCATCAACGATTCACGTGATACCAAGGCCATGGATCGCATGGATGCCATTGATACCGCTGACGGTGTGGCCGGATGCCAATCGGTGCGTGCCTGCTCCCGCCACTGCCCGCGCGGTATCGATGTGGGCGAGGAAATGTGGCAGATCGTGGCTAAAGTCCGCGAGCGCTGAATCATTGCCGGGTAGATACCGGAAAGTCATAGTCTGAGAGAACGAATATCGGAGGAACGGTTATGGACAGAACACAGTACACGAATCTCGCCAAGGCATGGGAATTCACCGAAGAACGTGCTCGCGAACTTGAACCGTCCACACTGGCTGATGCCCGTACCGCCGCCGACGAATCCGGACAACTGCAAGGTCCGGCCGCACAAGCCCGACTCCTGGGCCTGCTGGTCCGTTTGACCGGAGCCTCCTCGGTAATCGCCGTGGGCACCGGCTCCTTGGTGGAGACTCTGCAACTCGCCTATGCCTTGGACAACAAGGGACAGTTGACCGCCGTCGATTCCACCGCACAGGGCATCACACTGATTCGCAAGGCGTTTGCCGAACTGCAGGACGAGACCGCTACCACGCTTCGTGCGGTGAATGCCCCGGCCAGTGTGTTTCTGCCCAGGCTCAATGCCAATGATTACGATTTGATTGTGGTGGCCGGCGATGCGGAGAATTATGCCGCCACATTCGCCCAGGCGTCCCGCCTGCTACGTGATCATGGTGCCATCGTATTCACGGACGCATTGGCTTTGGATACGGAGCAGGGCGGTGTGATCAACCCGGCCGACCGCAGCGGCAAGGCCACGGCCATGCGCGAGCTCATCACTACCGTCGAGCAGGATGAGGAATTTGAATCCACACTTACTCCGGATGGTACCGGACTGCTCATCGCGTACAAGAAGTAATATTTCTTGGCTTCCCTCGACGGAGGGGAGCCAAATGCTCTCAGGCAACCATACTCGTGGCCACGTCCACGGCTTCGTCGGCATCGTCAGTCACGGTAACCAGCTTGGGATCTATCTTCGAAATCATGCCACGCTCGGCGACCGGCCCATCCAACCAGTCGAATAGCCCCTGCCAATAATCCTTGCCGTACAACACCACCGGAATGTTCGCCACCTTGTGGGTCTGAACCAGGGTCAACAGCTCGAACATCTCGTCCAACGTGCCGAAGCCGCCCGGGCAGACGATCACACCGGAGGAATACTTGACGAACATCGTCTTCCTGACAAAGAAGTACCGGAAGCTCATGCCAAGGTTCACCCACTGGTTCAGCCCCTGTTCAAACGGAAGTTCGATGCCAAGCCCCACCGACTTGCCGCCAGCCAATGCCGCTCCCCTGTTCGCGGCTTCCATAATGCCCGGCCCGCCACCAGTGATGACGGCGATATTGCGCTTGGCGATCTGGCTGCCCATGCGACGAGCCGCCTTGTAGTCCGATTCGGTGCGTTGTGTGCGCGCGGAGCCGAAAATCGATACCGCAGGCCCCAGCTCGGCAAGCGCACCGAAGCCATCCACGAATTCGGATTGGATGCGCAGCACACGCCACGGATCCATATGCAGCCAATCGATATCCTGATCCGGCTTGAGCAGGTTCGCGGTGGTGTTGTCCGAAGGAATCATCTGGCCGCGCAGAATCACCGGGCCTCGATGATAGGTGTCCCCCAGCGGCGAGGCGTCCTCCAAATCAACCGGATTCACCGGAATCTGTGCGACTTGAATGTTGGCTTGTTCTTCGGCAATTGTTCCGACGTTCGGGTTCCCGTCAACACCGGTGTTTGTCGGCTGCTTTATACCGGATGCTTTTTTGCCATCGGCCTTTTGGGATTTTTTCTGCTTCTTCGCCATTTGGTACCTCCATGGGCTCTAGCAGTATCCTAGGCAGATTAACGACGGAAGTCGATTTCAACGCTTTCCGTGCCGTCCGCAAGGGTGATGGGATGCTCCGCCAGCTCGTCGGAATGCGTATCGGCGTCGGACTCGGCGCCAGCCTCAGCAGCTGCAGAGGCCGCAGCCTGTTCAAATCGCTTGGATTGGCGGCTCAACAATACGCCGGAAATCGCGGCGGCGATCAGCGAGGCCACCAGCACACCGAATCGGGCTTCGGCGGACAGCTCCGGGTTCGTATAGGCCAGAGAGGCGATGAGGAACGACACCGTAAAACCGATTCCACAGGCGACGGCAGCGGGAATCATATCGCGAACGCGTAGCCCCTTGGCCATCTTGAGCCCTCCGACATGTGTGGCCAGCCAAGCGGTGACGATGATGCCCAACGGCTTGCCGACCACCAGCGCCATAATCAGGGCGATGACCAGTGGAGAGAGCAGCAACAGCGGACTTATGGATTCAAAATGCACGCCGGTGGCGAACAAGGCGAAAATCGGCAAAGCCAGCAGAGCGGAAAACGGCTTGAGCTTGTCCGCATATCGTTCGGCGCGCGGCGAGTATTCACCGTGCATCACACGTGCCGGGGTCAGCAAACCAACCAATACACCGGCCAACGTGGGATGGATGCCGGCTTCAAACATCATGATCCAGGCAAGGATGCCGACCACGCCCACCGCGATCCATGGCACTCTCTTAAGACGAACCAGATGTGCCCATACCGCGGCACACACGGCGATGCCGATGAACCAGTACCAGGCATTGACCGAGGAGAAGAACACCGCTATCAGGATGATGGCCAGCAAATCGTCGACCGTGGCCAAAGTCATCAGGAATGCGCGGATCGAACCGGGCAGCGCCTTGGCAAACAGTGCGAGCACCGCCAACGAGAACGCGATATCCGTGGCTGTGGGCACCGCCCAGCCGTGGGACATCTCGGCGAACGGGATGCTGCTGCCAGTGGTGGTCAGGATCAATGAGCCAGGCTCCCCCGGGCCGAACTGCGAAAACAGTGCAGTGGTGGCCAGAAACAGGATGGGCGGGGTGATCATGCCCCCAACGGCACACAGCATCGGCACGGCGGCCGCCTTGGGATTAGCGAGCGAGCCGGTGGTGAGCTCCTGCTTCAGTTCGAGGCCAACAGTCAGGAAGAAGATTGTGAGCAAACCGTCCTGAGCCCAATGGCCGATCGGCAGATCAAGATTGGTATGCGGAATGAACACATGCGTTTCCGCTACGGCCTCAAATGCATGCGCGGTGAGGGGAAGATTCGCCAGAACCAGACCGGCAAGGGCAAAACCGAGCATAATCAGTCCAGATATGCGATCAGAGGCGGCTATCCGCCTGATCATGGGCCAAATGCCTCGTTTTGCGCCGGTGGTTGTGGCCATCGCGTCTCCTCGCTCGATGATGAATGATCTGCTGCTATGGTACGGAATATCTCAGGATGTTCAGCCCGGGGCGTACCCCCCTACTGACGGTCAGTCAAAGCGGTCTCGATGTTGGCAAGCACCTGTTCAAGCAGCCTGGTCGGACAGGCAAGGTTGACACGCTCGAAGAAGTTTCCGGATTCGCCGAACATCGAGCCTTCATCAAACCACACACGGGCCTCATTGCGCAGAAAATCGCAAAGTTCTTCAGGAGTATCGAAGCCCAGGCCTCGGCAATCGAGCCAAGCCAAGTAAGTGCCTTCCGGTTCAATCAGACGAATGCCGCTTACACGTGCAGTGAAGTCGCGGATGAGCCCGAGATTGCGTTCCAACACTTCCATCAGTGCGTCCAGCCACGGTTCGGCATGGTTGTAGGCGGCTTGGCATGCGACCATACCGAAATGGCTGACGGTCAGGCCACCGATATTATCCGCCGCCACATCGTAACGACGCTTGAGATGCGGGTTCGGGATGACGGTGTTGGAGCACAACAGACCAGCCAGATTGAAGGTTTTGGTAGGCGCGGTGAATTCAAAGACGATATTCGCGTACTCAGCCCCCAACGTGGAGAACATGGTGACCTTATGTCCAGGATAAGAAAAGTCGGCGTGAATCTCGTCGCACAGCAGACGCACACGGCGTTTGATGCAGATATCGCCAATGCGCCGCAGTTCTTCAGGCGTCCAGACACGGCCCACCGGGTTGTGCGGATTGCACAGAATCATGGCCGTGCAGAGAGGATCGGCGGCCTTGGATTCGAGATCATCAAAATCAATGCCATAGTGGCCGTTCTCGTCCAGTACCAGCTCGTTGTCGAGAATGGTCAATCCATTGTGCTCGGCGGCAAAGGTGAACGGGTAATAGACAGGCCGCTGGATAATGACCTTGTCTCCCGGTCGGGTGACGGATCGCAGGGCCGTGTTGATGGCAGGCATCACGCCGTCGGACAGGCTCACCCACGAAGGGTCGATATGGAAATTATGACGATGCTCCATCCAATTGAGAAAAGCTGCAAAGTAGTCTTCAGTGGCGTAATCGTAACCGAATACGTCATGGGTGGCAGATTGGACGAGAGCCTCGACTATTTCAGGAGCCGGTTTGAATTCCATGTCTGCCACGGACAAGGGCACCACATCTTTGCCGTCCTCGCCCATCTGCTCCACGACCTCATGCCATTTGGCGGACGAAGAGCCATGACGCTCAAGAATCGTATCGAAATCGTAAGGGGCATGCTGTGCCAGAACCACTGTTTCTCCTTCTTCACTACCGACGAAAACAAACCTGACCCATCGTAAAGGAGGTATGTAACGAGAATTGGAAAAGCCTCGAAGGCATTTCGCTTCCGAGGCTTTATCGTGCGCCAGACAGGATTCGAACCTGCGACCTGCTGATCCGTAGTCAGCTGCTCTAATCCGCTGGGCTACTGGCGCATACCACTGTTGTCCCCGTGGTTCGGGAGTGCGCCAGACAGGATTCGAACCTGCGACCTGCTGATCCGTAGTCAGCTGCTCTAATCCGCTGGGCTACTGGCGCATATTGTCTTTCAGACAACTCGATATATACTACTCAAAGTTCGGGTTTGTGCAACCCATTGGTTACTCGGCGTGTCACAGGAACAGCGAGTCACAGTATCCGACAATCATGCCGTACGACGACGCTCCGCGGATTCCTGGATGACCGTTTCACGCAGCAGTTTCGGCGAACCGGCGCCTTCCACGGATGCCTTGTCGACAACCACCTGCTTGACATCCTCAAGACTGGGCAGCTGGAACATCGTGTCTTGCAGGGTGCGTTCGATAATCGAACGCAGACCTCGTGCGCCAATCCCCTGCTTGATAGCCGTATCGGCAATCGCTTGGACGGCCCGGTCGGTGAACTCCAGATCAACGCCGTCGACGGCAAACAGTTTGCGGTACTGCTTAATCAGCGCATTGGCCGGCTGCGTAAGAATCTCCGTCAAATCATCCACCGTCAGCTCCTCGAGCACGCTGGTGACCGGCAGTCGACCGATGAATTCAGGCAGCAGACCGAATTCGGCTAAATCATCGGCATTGACCTGCTTAAGCAGCTCCTCGTCTTTCAGGTCGGCGTCATGCCAATTGGCTCCAAAACCTGTTTCCCGGCGGCCCAGACGCTTGCGCACGATGTCCGTCAATCCTACGAATGCGCCGCCACAGATGAACAGGATGCCACGCGTATCCATCTGCACTGTGTCCTGCTCTTTGTGCTTGCGAGTGCCTTCCAGTGGCACGGAAGCAATAGTGCCTTCAAGGATTTTCAATAGTGCCTGCTGCACTCCCTCACCGGATACGTCACGGGTAATCGAGGTGTTCTCGCCGGATTTGCGGGCGATTTTATCGATTTCGTCAATATAGATAATGCCGTGCTGGGCTCGGCTGACATCGCCGTCCGCGGCCTGCAGCAGACGCTGGAGCACGGTCTCCACGTCATCGCCCACGTAGCCGGCTTCGGTGAGCGTGGTGGCATCGGTGATGACGAACGGCACGTTCATCACACGGGCCAGTGACTGGGCAAGATAGGTTTTGCCCACACCGGTGGGCCCCAGCAACAGAATGTTCGACTTGGCGACTTCCACATCCGATAGCGGATCATTAGCCCGCTGAGACTTGCGGGCTCGCCCGGCTGATTGGAGCGCGGCATTGCCGTTCGCGCCGTCAAGTTGTTCGGCGGATTCCTGCAACTCCATATTGACGCGCTTGTAATGGTTGTACACGGCCACGGAAAGCGCCCGTTTGGCTTCTTCCTGGCCGATGACATATCGATTGAGATAATCGAAAATCTGCGTTGGTTTGGGCAGGCTCAGCGAGTTGACTTCGGCGTCTTTGCTACGCTCCTCGGAGATGATATCCACGCATAGGGCAATGCATTCGTCGCAGATGGAGGCATTGGGACCGGCCACCAGTTTGCGAACCTGACGCTCGGTTTTGCCGCAGAACGTGCAGCGGGGAATGTCCTCGTTGTAGCTCACCACACGCCCCATGAGATCTCCTTTGCCGATGAATACCGCACTGCCTGCTGTGCTTGTCTGTATGTTTACACGATGCACACATTGCCGTCGTCTTTCAACACAATACCCCCGGTCAGACCGACCGAGGGTATTGCAATGCCTAGTGTCCGGACGAATATCACTATTCGTCCACATGTTTGAGACCGTTACTGGCGGTGAGCCAGCACTTCGTCCACGATGCCGTAATCCTTGGCTTCGTCGGCGGTCAGGAAGGTGTCCACCTCGATGTCGCGGCGAATCTTCTCCACGTCCTGACCGGTGTGCTTGGCGAGGGTTTCCTCCAGCCACTCGCGCATGCGGAGCATTTCCTTGGCCTGGATTTCAATCTCCGTGGCCTTGCCGAAGCCCTGGTCGATGGCCGGCTGGTGGATGAGCACACGGGCGTTCGGCAGCATCAGACGCTTGCCCTTGGTGCCGGAGGCCAGCAGAATCGCCGCTGCGGAGGCGGCCTGACCGAGGCATACGGTCTGCACATCGGGCTTGATGTACTGCATGGTGTCGTAGATGGCGGTCATGGCCGTCATCGAACCGCCGGGTGAGTTGATGTACATCATCACGTCACGGTTCGGATCTTGGGATTCGAGGACCAGCAGCTGGGCCATCACGTCGTCGGCGGAGGCGTCGTCCACCTGCACGCCGAGGAAGATGATGCGATCCTCGAACAGGCGGGAGTAGGCGTCCTGGGTCTTCATGCCATACGGGGTCTTCTCCACGAACTGCGGCATGATGTAACGGTTGGTCGGCGCGGGCTGGGCTGCGCGGGCGGAGGCCGGCATGAAACCGGCTACGCCCTGACGGCCGGCCAAGCGGTCGGCACGGGCGGCGAACTTTGCTTCTTCACTTGCCATGAGTCTCACTCCCCCTGCTGGTTGTTGCCGATGGTGTCCGGCGTGGTCACGAGCTTGTCCACGAAGCCATAGTCGAGGGCTTCCTGGGCGGTGAACCAGTGGTCGTATTCGTTGTCGCGGTAGATTTCCTCGAGGGTGTGGCCGGTCTGCTCAGCGGTCAGCTCGCTCATGGTCTTCTTCATGTCCATGATGAGCTCGGCGTTGATGCGCACGTCAGTGGCGGTGCCGCCGATGCCGCCGGAAGGCTGGTGCATGAGCACACGGGCGTGCGAGGTCAGGTAACGCTTGCCCTTGGTACCGGAGCTCAGCAGGAACTGGCCCATGGAAGCACACATGCCCAGGCCCACGGTCGCCACGTCAGGCTCGATGAGCTGCATGGTGTCGTAGATGGCCATGCCGGCGGTGATGGAGCCGCCCGGCGAGTTGATGTACAGCCAGATGTCCTTCTTCGGGTCTTCGGCGGCCAGCATCAGCAGCTGAGCGCAGATGCGGTTGGCCATATCGTCCTTGACCTCTTCACCCATCCAGATGATGCGGTCTTTGAGCAGACGGTTGAAAATCGGGTCGACGGGGCCGGCCGGGACGTCATCGCCCGCCATGACCGGCAAGGTCGCAAAGGCATTGCTCACCTTGATTCTCCTTCTAGATTACTCGAACATTGTTCAGACTACCGCCTTGAAGCGACTGAAGACGGCTTTTCACGCGCTTTTTGGCGGCCAGCGTAGGATATCTCTCCCTCCGTCTCGACTTCGTCGAGCCACCTCCCTCGTCAGAGGGAGGTTATTCGAGAGTATCGAGGACGTCGTCGATGAGCAGGCGAGTCTGGGACGAATCGTCTTTGAGGCGGGGGAACCGGCGCATTGCATTGGCTGGGCTAGCCCCGGCGGCACGGGCCACATTCGACTTGCTGGCACCGCGCAAGACGGCCTTTTCCGCGAGTCTGTCAACCAGTGAGTCCGCGACTTGTCTCATCTGTTCGGCCACCCACAACTGGGCCATGTCCGTAGGCAAATCATAGTCTTCGGCCACACCGCTGGCGGCCTCCTGGATGGCGGCCCACAACACCATAAACGGCTTGCGGTAATAGTCGATCTGCTCAGACAACGGCTCGGCAGCAAGCGATTCCAGCGCCGCACGAACCTCAGTGTTTTCAGACATAGCTTATTCTTTCCGCTCCCGCCAGCGGGAGCCAAAACAACTTCCTACTTACGACGGCTCAACATCCACTTCGACACCAGTGACGATGCGGCCACGGCCAACCCGACCGGCACAAAGAACGCACTGGGCGCTTCGGTCAGTTCCATCACCAAACACATGGCCATCAACGGCGCTTGCTGCGATGCCGAAAGCAATGCTGCGGCACCAATCAGTGCACAAGCAGTCACCGAGTCAGCCGGGAACAACAGTATCCAAATGAGCCCCAGCATTGCACCCAGCGTGGATCCCAACGCGATGCCCGGCTGCAATACGCCGCCTGAGGCACCCGAACGAATGGTCATTAGCGTAACCAGCGCCTTGGCAATAAACGTCAGCGCAAGCACACCCAGCAGCATGGCGATATTCGATTGAGACAACTGGAAACCGGCATTAACCGCCGTGGAAGCCGAACCGGAAACGTTGCCGCCGCCCGCCAACAGATTCCAAGGCGAGGCCGCCGCCGAAGAAGCCGATTGCGATGCGCCGGCAGCGGCAGAGCCCTCCGGCACGAACGTACTGAAACCAAGCTGCGCCGCAGCGCGCCCGTTGCCCATCACCTGCGGAACAACAATCGCCGCCAATCCAGTCACCAGACCAGCCAATGGCATCTGCCACAAAATATGCTTGTCATGCGATTGATGGGATTCCGCCCATTGCGAGCCTTTGCGAAACCATGCGCCAGCCACACCGCACGCTGCGCCGCACAGCACCGCAAACAGCATCAGGGTAGGCGTGGATTGCGGTTGCATGGCGGTGATGTCATAGAACGTGTGATGGCCCTTAATCGACGCCGCCACGAACGCGGCAATCGCGGACATGCCCAAACCGAAAGCGACCTTCTCAAGGGTCACGTCCACCAGCAGAATCTCCACGGCGAAGAACATGCCGGCAAGAGGGGCATTGTAGACGCCGCCCAAGCCGGCACCTGCCGCCACTGCTACCACCATACGGCGGTCAATGCCGTCGGCCCCTTCGATATGGAACAGGTCGCAGAAACGTTGCGCCAACATGGCGCCGAGTTCACGAGGAGCGACTTCTCGTCCAATGGACGCGCCCGAACCGACGATACCGATCTGCAGCACCACATGCACCAAGGTCTGCCTTACAGGCATCCGCTCCCCCGCCACGGCTTGTTTGACCGAGGGCACCTTGGTGGTCTTGTTGCGCAGAAAATACCAGATAATGCCGGCTAGGGTGAGACCGACGGTCACCGAAATCGCACGGCGTACAGCGGGCACACCGAATGGACCGGGCAATTCCGAACCCTCGACATAGCCGAGCATCACGTGCTCGACGCCGTAGAGCAGCAGCGTCAGCAGACCTGCGCCCGCGCCGATGATCACGCCAAGGATGATGGTTGTCGCTGCAAGCCAGCCAAGACGTTTGGCGGTAACTACTGGTTGCATGTCGACCTCCGCACTTTATGCAACGAGTATGCCCTTGGGAACTCCCCTCAGTCTCGCTACGCTCGGCAGCTCCCCTCAAGGAGGGGAGCCAATGGAACAATACTTCTTTAAGAATAGAAAGAGCCCGGAACCATGGAACACGGTTCCGGGCTTAACAGTTACGCTAACGCAAGCAAGCTAGGCTCACTCAGCGTCCTTGTCCTTGGAGGACAGCTCGTCAGCCACGGCAGCGGCGGCGGAAGCGGCCTCGACGGACTCGGACTCCTCTTCCTCAGCGGCTTCACCGAGGAAGTTGGAGAGGTCCACAACCTCGCCATCAGCGGTGAACTTGACGGCGCGCATGCCGGCG
>ERZ791908.529-NODE-529-length-39723-cov-36.675053_pt1 | contig 39723 bp, 39 predicted proteins | sample MGYA00510144_ERZ791908 | MGnify/ENA primary metagenome ERZ791908 (study PRJEB30046, sample SAMN00792105) | human gut metagenome | study: EMG produced TPA metagenomics assembly of the A metagenome-wide association study of gut microbiota in type 2...
TGTGGCCGCTGCACGACTTGGTGCAACAGGATTGCTTTTCGAAATTCAATTCACGAGTCCTTATCGGCGGTAAGGCCGGCGTCAAGCGTATCCGTGAACTTGTAGTAGTAGGTATCATATGCTTTGATGGTGTCAACCACCGTACCCTGAAGCTTGTACTTCACTGTCTGATCGGCCTGGGAATCTGCCGCCTTGACCCAGTTGGGGTTGTCGAAGGTCGAATCATCGTTGATCCACTTGTCTACCGTAGGCAGATTGGTCTTCTGCGTGATGTTGAGGTCACTTGCGCCTACAAGGGTATAGATAGGCGAGGTGCCGACCTGGTCCACCTTGGATGCATCGTCTGTGCTGGTCGTGTCCGTCAGGAAAAGCCAATAGCCTGCATCGAGACTCGATGCCGTTCCGGGAGTTACAGCTGCTGTCGTCATGCCATCAGCAGTGCGGAGCGTCTGCGCCAGATTGTCCAGGAAGGAGTTGTAGTCGAGAACGACGCTATTGCCGCTTTGAGTCTGGTTGTCATGCAGCCAATCAGCTGCATCCTGGGCCGTTGTCCCGGAGTAGCTGTTATTGGTAGCAGCCTTGATTGCATTCTCCACAATCGTCTTCACTGAACCATTTGCCCATGCAACATTGGAAGCAACCTTCACGCCCTGTACGTCAGCGACGTCAGCAGTGAAGATCTGGTATCCCGTCATGGTCGTAGTATCACCATCTGCACGCTTTGCAATAGTGATGTTGCCAGTGCCAGAAGCAAATGCCAACGTTGCCGGCGCTGCCACACCTCCCATAGCCAGAGCGAAGCTCAGGCCCGCTGCGATTGCTTTGGCTGCAACATTGTTCTTGAGTTTCATGGTTCCCGTACCCTCTCTTGACGTACTGTCAATCTCTCTCTTGTTCATTCGCTATTTCCCGTGGTTCTTTCATCGACTTGCGTCGTGCTAACGCTTCAATCCTCCTCTTCTCCTGAGAACGATCGCTGCTATCAGGACGGCTGCTCCAAGGACCACAAGCCCCAGAGCAAGGCCAGAAGGGTTCAGATCGCTCATGTCGGGAAGGCCAAGCTTCTCGAGGATGGAAGTCTCTTCATGGATATTGGGCACCGATACCGTAGCCATGCCGCTTGCGCTGTCAAAGCCAGACGTCTTGAGCGGAGACTCTGCAGAAAGCTCGGCTTCAGCTGGAGTCCCCGTAGCAGGGCCAGACACGATCTGGTTCGGCTCGTAAGGAACCGCAAGCGTGATGGTCCGCGTCCCCGCAAATGCGCGGTATCCGGCCGGTGCCGAAACTTCCTCCACCGTGAAGGTGCCCGCGTCGACACCTCGGACGGAGATAGTGCCGTCGCTTCCGGTCGTGATAGTCGCCTCATTGGAAGACCAGGTGCCATCCGGGGTCAGATAGCGCCCCTTGTCGTCCCTGATCCTCAGCACCGCTCCGGACAGCGGCGTCCCATCGTCTGCATCGCGCTTCGTGAGGATGAGGTTCCAGCTATAGGCAACCGCCTTGGATTCCTGTGTAGTGGTCGTCTCGGTCGAATAGGTCGACTTTGGATAGATGAGCGTGACGGCGTTCACATTGCCGTTCCCCATGCCGGTCCCGAGAGATGCACTCAGGGGAGCATCATAGACAACGACAACCTGCACTCCTTGGGAGGCATCGATTGCATGGGCCTTGACGGCCTCCACCAGATCAAGCGCGACCTTGAAGCTTCCGCCATCTGCTGCAGACGTATAAATGTGTGTATATTCCTCATCGCCGAGCTCTGTCCAGCCTTGGGAAACCTCAAGACCTGCCTCCCACACGTCTTCAGCTGCAGGAGCAAGGTAGACATGGATATCGGAAGGCTCGGCAAGGCCGACACCAAGCGTGTCATCGAAGACGATCTTGTAGGAGGTGTAGCTCGTGAGGATGGAAGGCACTGTTGCATCGAGACGCCAGTAAAGGTCGTCTCCTGCTGTGGCATCCGCCTGCTTCTGCCAGGTACTGTTCGAATCCTCGAGCACCTGCTTTTCCACCGTCGGCACGCCGGACTTGGCAGCAACCGTCACATCGGAGCCACCGACCACCACAAGGATGGCAGAAGTGCCGGACTGATCCTGGCCGATGCTCGAATCCTTGCTCACGACAATCCAGTAGCCCGCGCCCAGAGACTTGGGCACGCCCGCTTCAAGGGTCTCCCCATCAGCTGCCTTCTGCAGCAGAGCAGAAGCGATTGCGTAAGGAACAGAACCCTGGGGAGCAGCAGAGCCGCTTTGGACATGGCTTCTGATCCATTCAGCAGCATCGTTTGCATCTGCGACGCTTTCAGCACTTACCGACGGATTGACGCTCTTGATTGCCTCGGGGACAACCGAGGCGGCTATGTCGGTTGCCCACGCGATGTTCGCGACAGTCTTCGTGCCATTCGCGCCATCTGTCACATCAGCAGTGAAGATCTGGTAGGCAACAAACTCGGTCGATGAGCCACCGGCAGCATTGACAGTCAGATTTCCCGTGCCCGATGCATATGCAGGAGCAGGCACAGCGAGAAGGAGCGCAAAGGCTGTGATGGCAGCGAGGATGAGGCTGTGCCTGATGGCAGAGAAGCAGTTCTTCCTAGTCACGGCCATCACCGCCCTTCGCAGAAGCATTGCGACGGATGTGCATCCAGGCTGCTGCTGCAGCAAGCACGGCAATGCCTGCAAGGTAGGTCAGCCCCACTCCATCAGATCCAGTGAGAGGAAGCGATGACATGCTGCGCGTGTTGGTGAAGCTAGCCTGAGACGTCACACCCTTTGCAATCGTGCCTTCCGCATTCTCGGACGTGGTGGTGTAGCTATCGTTCGGCTCCTCGGTCACGGTATAGGTAGCACCTGCCGGCAAATGCTCGGCAGTTTTGGTCTGACCGTCAGCAAGCGTAAAGGTTGCCTCTCCGTTGGAGAATTCCATGTCACCGTATGTGCCCGTGAGGTTTGCACCCGATCCGCCAAGCTTCACCGTAAAGGTGAAATTCCTCGTGGAGTTAACCTCACCCGTCACGTGCTTGGTCACTGAAAGCGCGCCTTCCTGCACAGCATTGACGACCGCGACGGTCGCATCGGCCGAAAGCGTGCCTGAAGGCACAGTCTGCGTTCCGTTATACGTAACGTCGTACTTCAGGGCATTGTCCTCATTGCTCGTGACCTCTTGCACCGTATAGCTGCTGCCGGAGGGGATGCCCCCGATCGTGATCTGCTGTCCGCTGCGCAGACTGACCGATCCCGCGCCCTTGGCGTCGAACGTGATCGTGCCATCGGCAGGAGCTGTGGCAGAAGAGCCTGACACCGAGCCACCGGTATAGGCATACGTGCCGGAGAGCGGCTTTCCGTCTGCATCCTTCAGCGTGATCGTGAAGGCAAAGGCCTGCGAGGCATCTGCCGCTTGGCCCTGAACAGTCTTGCTCACTGAAAGCTTGTAGAGACGGGCGTTGGTGAAGGCGGCCGTAGCGGTTTCATCCTTCGCAATCGTGCCCGAGGCGCCCGTCGCAGTGGACGCATAATCCGCATTCGGCGTTTCAGCAACCTCGTAGGTCGTCCCTGCAGGTAGATGCTCGGCCGTTGCAGATTCGCCGTTCTTCAAAGTGACAGTCGCCACGCCGTTCGTGAACGCCATATCCCCGTATTGCCCGTTGATGGCAGTGTTGCCCAGCGTGACCGTGAAAGAGAACGAAGCTGCGGAGCCCGTCTCCCCTTCTACCGACTTAGAGACAGTGAGGCTGCCCTCCTTTGCAGGGATGAGCGTGAGCATGGCACTCACCGGCTTCTGTTTGATGACAGCGCCGATCATGTGCTGGAAATTCTTGCCGTCAGAGGCAGTATAGGTTTCGGGATTGGGCGAGTACTGGCGGTATTCCTGCAGCCAGGTGAGCGTGCTCGATGCCGTAATCTTCATGTCGGTCGATGTTGGCTTGGTCGAGGAGACCAGATAGAACGAAATTCCTGCGGCGATGCTTGTCACTGTTGACCCATTTGCCGTCTGGGCCGTTATGCCCTCGGGCAGCGTGAGCGTGTACATGCCGTTGTAGTTCGTGCCTTCGGCGATCTTGAGAGCCCCTGTCTTCCACGTACCCGAGCTGGGATCGTAGACAAAGGCCGCATCGCCTGTGATCGACACGTTGGATTCATCGGGTTCGCTGCGCAGAACCTGGTCGGCGGTCGCGTAGTTGAGGAGCTTGACGGCAAGCGCCTTCTGCGTGACCTCGCTGCTATCCGACTTGAGCGTGTTGTATTCGATGCCGTAGTCGCCGAGCGCCGCCCAGATGGCATACTGGGTGGCCTCGTAGGCCTGCGCCTCGGTGACGTAGTACTCACCCGAGTGAAGCGCGTCATACATGCCGAGCGGCGTGGTGTTGTATGAGTCCGACCAGGCAAGGCACAGCGCCGCCTGATAGAACGGCATCGACTGGATCTGGGCTGCCGTGAGGCCAGAAGTGCTCGTCATATTGCTGAGGCTCATCATGATGACCTGCTGGATGAATTCGCTCAGCCTGTTAAGGTGATCGGTGTTCTTGTTCGTGTAGTCATCATAGGAAAATACTTCGTTGCCGATGGTGCTAGGGAAATCGGTGCGCAGGACATCAGGCACCGTAAGCATTGCATTGAACTGGTCCTCGGTGATGCCGGTGGCCTTATCAACAATCTGATACATGTTCAGGCCGTTATAGGGATAGCCAGCGTAGAGGATAGCGAGAAGCTTGTTCATGCACGCTTCATAGTCTTCCGGGGACTTGAATTTATCCGGCGTCAGATAGCCTTGGATGTAGGAAGGCACAGTCGGGATGCTCGGGGTCGAGTGTGGCCAGTGAGATGCGTTGTTCATGCAGTAGAGGATGATGCGGCCATTGGCGCTTTCTGAATCCACAACATAATGAATCTCGGTAGCTGTGTCGTATTTGATTTCGATGCCGCCTGTCGCCGTCAAGGGCGATGCCAGAATCTGTGCAGCAAGTGTCGTGGCAGCATTATCAGAACTGCTCTGCTCGCCAGCAGAAGAGCTTGAGCTCCCAGGGTCTTCAGAAGCGCCCGAAGAGGACGACGAATCAGAAGATGCTGAAGAGGAAGAAGAGCTGGCGTCTGTCGCCACTGATTCAGACGAAGTGCCTGTGGCTGTTTTGGCAGACGTACTGTCTGTGGAGCTGCCGGCAGTTTCTGTGCTATCGGCTGTAGATGGCATGACGGTAGCAGCTGTCGATGCCGCAGTCTCCGCTGCGCTTTCCTCACCCGCAAAGGTACGTATAGGCACCAGGAACAATGCCAGAACAATGGCGCACATTGCTGCAATAAGAGCAATGCCGCTCCCTCTCCCCAATTTCATCTATCCGTCCTAATCTGTGCCAATCGCTATCCCTTAGTTTTGAGAACTATTTAGTAGCACTTATCGTTATGAATATTCCTATAATCGAGCTTGGAATTGTGCGGGCAGCAGCTGTTATTCATGCTGTCTCTACAAATGTTGGCATAACTGTCACATATTTTCAGGTTTCTGAGTCCATTTCTTCCTATGGAGACAGCTCCACGAACTCGGCAGATACAGTATCCTGAAAGAATCTGGGCAACATCTGTTCTGAAATCTCAGCCATAAGTTCTGGACAGCCTTTTCAGATTGACAGCATTCATGCAGGCATTCCCTGTCTTGAGACGCTCTGACGCCGCACTCATATGAACGCGGACACCTGCTTGTCAGGATGAAAAGAAAGAAGCTTACAGAATCGGATTTGTCCGATCTCGCTTTCCGTCCGCTGAAATGATGCCTCTCGGTCCGCACAGGACCGGAACCCAAGACACGCCTGCAATGGCCCACGAGATGCAAGGATGCTGAAAGAGTGTATCTGAAAAGCAGTCTGCAGCATTTCTTGAATCTCTTTTAAATGCTTGATTCATCTCATTTTATTATTTTCTATATCAATTACTGTTTAGTAGCATCTCTCTGTAGTGTCGCTACTGTCACATGAGCATCACTTCCCGCCTCTCCGATGTTCTGCAGCCAGACAAGCGAAGGGGCTGGCAGACATCAAGACGGCAGGCATGCTCAGATACGCCCTATCTGCAGTTTGGGGGCACCACCGAAGGTCTGTACCAGACAGCGACGTTTGATGGACAGGATGTACAGCGGAAGAAGCCCGAAGCCGACACTGTGCCAGATAGGCTTCAAGGCAGCAGTTGCCATACGCACGCCCAGCAAACAAGAGAGCGGCAAAAAAACGGAGGCGTCCTCCTTTCGGAAGACGCCTCCTGGACAATGCTCTTTCCTTCTTGAGCCTTATTCGTAGTCGCTCGCTGCGTCGATCCAGCTCTTGAGGAACTCCTCGTTGCCCTTGCGGCCACGGGAAAGCTCGGCTGCTGCCACAACCGGCAGCCAGTACATGATCTTCTGCTTCGGCACATCTGCCGTCACAGAATAGAGGTCGAGGTACTTGTCTGCGGCCTCGGGGAACTCGAGTTTCAGCAGCATGTATGTCATTGCTGCGTCAGCCTCGGGCAGGCCCACGGTCACATGCGTCCAGTCGCAGATGAACGGCTCGCCTTCGCCGATAACGACATTCGTCGGATTGAAGTCGCCGTGGCAGATGGCAAAGCCGCGCTTCATGCGGTCGGCCTTCATCTGGAGGTCATAGCGCACGGAAGGATCGAGATCCTTGACGCGGGCAATCATGCGGACGAGCTTGTCTCCCTGAGCCGTGAGTGCGGCAGGAGCAGGCGTCTTCTGCACCTTGATCTGAAGATCGACGAAGAGCTGCAGGAGCTCGTCGAACTTCGGCGTGCCCTTGGCCTCGACCATCATCTCGTGGAGCGTGGTGCCCGGATGGTACACCATGGACAGAGCCCAGGAGCCATCCATCACCTGGGAGACCTCGAGGACCTTCGGCGTGTTGAGGCCAGCGGTCGCAATGCGGGCGAGGTTCAGGGCCTCGCGGAAGATGTCGATGTCGGGCTTCGTCGGAACGAAGACCTTGACGGTACGGTCGCCGTCCTTGTAGACGACCTTGTTGTGACGGCGGGCAAGCTCGACCTTATCATCGGAAAGCTTCATGTTTTCCTTCTTCCTCTCGGAAAATGCTTTGACCCAGCTGCTACTCGGACTTCTTCTCGTCTGCTGCCTCTTCGGCCTCGACCTGGCCCGGAGCAGGCGTCTCCTTCATCTCTTCGCGGATCTCGAGACCCTCGTCCTCATAGGACGTCGCAGGACGGCCATAGTAGGCATCGAGGTACATGCTCTTGATCTCTGCCACGAGCGGGTAGCGCGGGTTCGCACCAGTGCACTGGTCGTTGAAGGCGTTGAGCGACATCTCGTCAAGCGTGTCAAGGAAGTACTTCTCGTCCACGCCGTACTCGGCGATGGTCTTCTTGACGCCGATGAAGTCCTTGAGGTCCTCGATGCCCTTCATGAAGTTCTCGAACACCTCGTCGTCGTCCTTGCCGGTGAATCCGCAGAAGCGGCCCATCTCGGCGTAGCGCGCCTTGGCATGCGGATACTGGTACTGGGAGAACGTGCCCATGCGGGTCGGACGCTCAGCAGCGTTGTAGCGGGCGACACGGGTGAGGATGACAGCGTTGGCCCAGCCGTGCGGGATGTGATGATAGGCACCAAGCTTGTGTGCCATCGAGTGGTTGAGGCCAAGGAAGGCGTTGGCGAATGCCATGCCGGCGAGGCAGGAGGCGTTGGCCATGTGGTCGCGGGCCTCGACGTTCGTGGGCTCGGCATAGGCCTTCGGCAGCCAGTCGAAGACGAGCTTTGCGGCCTTGAGGGCGATAGCGTCGGTGTAGTCCGATGCCATGATGGAGACATAGGCCTCCATGGCATGGGTGAGGACATCGATGCCGGAAGCGGAGGTGAGGCCCTTCGGCTGCGTCATCATGTTGTCGGTATCGACGATCGACATCGTCGGCATGAGCTCGTAGTCCGTGATAGGCCACTTGATGCCGGTCTCGGCGTCCGTGATGATTGCGAACGGCGTGACTTCGGAGCCGGTGCCCGAGGAGGTCGGGATTGCGACGAACTTTGCCTTCTCGCCCATCTTCTTGAAGCGGTAGACACGCTTGCGGATATCCATGAAGTCGACAGCCATATCGTCGAACTTCTCTTCAGGATGCTCGTACATGGTCCACATGATCTTGCCGGCATCCATGGCGGAGCCGCCGCCGATTGCGATGATCACGTCAGGCTGGAAGGCACGCAGCAGCTCCTCGCCCTTCTCGGCGTCCTGCAGCTTCGGGTCAGGAGAGATGCTCCAGAAGCTGGAGTGGGTGATGCCCATCTCGTCGAGCGGCTTCTCGATCTTCTTGGTGAAGCCGGAGGTGTAGAGGAAGGAGTCAGTGACGATGAAGGCACGCTTGCAGCCGTAGACTTCCTTGAGCTCGCGCAGAGCGACGGGCATGCAGCCCTTCTTGAAGTAGACCTTCTCGGGAGTCCTGAACCAGAGCATGTTCTCGCGCCTCTCTGCGACCGACTTGACATTGAGCAGCTGGTGGATATCGAGGTTCCCGGAGAAGGAGTTGCCGCCCCAGGAGCCGCAGCCCAGCGTCAGGGAAGGTGCCAGCTCGAAGTTGTAGATGTCGCCGATGCCGCCGAGCGAAGCCGGGGTGTTGATGAGGATACGGCAGGTCTTCATCGCGTTGTAGTGCTTCTCGACCTTCTCGGTCTCGCGCGTGTCGATGAAGAGCGAAGAGGTGTGGCCGTAGCCGCCGTCAGCGATGAGACGGGAAGCCTTTGCAAGGGCATCGTCGAAGTCCTTGGCGCGATACATGCCGAGGATCGTCGTGAGCTTCTCATGTGCCCAGGGGTTGGAGGGCTCGACGGAGTCGGTCTCGCCGATCAGGATCTTCGTCCAGGCAGGAACCTCGACGCCTGCAGCAGCAGCAATCTTCGTTGCCGGCTGGCCGACCATCTTGGCATTGACGCCGCCGTTGACGATGACGATGTTGCCGACCTTGTCTGCCTCCTCCGGATTCAGGAAGTAGGCGCCCCTCTTCTGGAACTCTGCCTTCACCGCGTCATACACGCCGTCGAGCACGATCACGTTCTGCTCGGTAGCGCAGATCATGCCGTTGTCGAAGGTCTTGGAATGCATGATGGAGCTGACGGAGTCCACGACGTTTGCCGTGTCGTCGATGATGGCAGGGTTGTTGCCCGGGCCGACGCCCAGAGCCGGCGTGCCGGAGGAGTAGGCAGCATTGACCATGCCCGGGCCACCGGTCGCGAGGATGATGTCAGCTTCCTGCATGAGCGTGTTCGTGAGCTCGATGGAAGGCACGCTGACCCAGTCGATGATACCCTTCGGGCATCCTGCTGCCTCTGCAGCATCGCGGACGATGCGTGCAGCCTCGGTCGTGCACTTCTTTGCACGCGGGTGCGGAGAGATCAGGATGGCATTGCGCGTCTTCAGGCAGATCAGGGTCTTGAAGATGGCCGTGGACGTCGGGTTCGTCGTCGGGATGACAGCAGCCACGACACCGAGCGGCTCTGCGACCTTCGTCATTCCGAACGCAGGATCGCGCTCGATGACGCCGCAGGTCTTCGTGTCCTTGTACTTGTTGTAGACGAACTCGGCGGCGTAGTGGTTCTTGACGACCTTGTCCTCCATGACGCCGTAGCCGGTCTCATCGTAGGCCAGCTGCGCCAGAGGAATGCGCGCCTTGTTGGCAGCGAGAGCTGCAGCCTTGAAGATCTTGTCGACCTGCTCCTGGCTGAACGTCGCGAATTCAGCCTGGGCGGCACGCATCGTCTTCAGATGGGCCTCCAGCGTCTCTACACTGTCGATGATGCTTTCCTGTGACATCCGTTACTCCTTTGCTTTGTACGGGTGTAGCTCCACTTGCGTGATGCACCGGAAAGCATGAATCCCCACCCAGCTTCCCAGCGCAGGCATACAGGACAGGATAGATGCAGGTGCTCTGCAGCCATCCATCGATGCATTATAAATAATCTTCGATTTATTGTCTTTCCTTGACGATAATCAAGGAAACGGGCCTATTGATTATTAGTATGCATATGTCCTCTGCTATATGCATTTATTTATATTATTAGCCTGGAGACAAAGCGTTTTATCTGTTACAGCCGTTTGCCGAAAACGTTTCCGATGCGCTTCCGCACGGATGCAGCACGTGCTAATCTTCCGCGGACAGCTCCTGTATCAGCGCATGGAGCTCTGCCTGCACGGCATGTTCCCTGTTCGTGCCGATGACGCGCTCGGCAATCTGCTTCACGGCGTAGCGGGCATTCCCCATCACATAGGGATGTCCCACCGCACGAAGTATCGCGTAGTCGTTCATGGAGTCGCCGAAGGCAAGGACCTCAGAAGAGTCGATGCCGTAATAGGACAGTACGGCTTCGAGACCTGTTGCCTTCGAGATGTCCTTGGGCATCACATCGATCCAGGTATTGCCTGACGGCATGAACGTGAAGATATCGCCGAGCTCGCGCTCGAGCACATAGACCATGTCCATGATCTCGGAGGGACGCTCGCAGCAGACAGCTGCCTTGATGATGGAGACATCAGGCGAGGGCGGATCGAACAGGCGCTGCGCATTCGGCAGATCCTTGTCGAGCTCCTTCACATAGCTCGACTGGTCGTCGAGCAGGTAGGTATGCTCCCAGTCATAGAGCACGAGATGGAGCTCATCGAATGCCTGGCAGGTGCGGAAGAGGCGAAGGATCCCTCTCGTGGAGAAGACCTCGCGATCGAGGAAGCGCCCATCAGCAAAGACCTGGGCGCCAAGCGCTGCCACATAGTCGATCTCGTCAGCGACCGGTGCGAAGAACCATCTGAGCGTCGAATAGCGCCTGCCTGAGCTTACGCAGAAATGGACGCCCTGCTCCCTGAGCTCGCGGATGATCTTGAAGGTCTCGGGCGGGACCTGGGAATTCTCATCGAGGAGCGTTCCGTCCATATCAGTAGCGACAAGCTTTATCATGTATCCCTCCCAGCCAGCTGGTTGTGTCAGTGCCTACAGGCTACCATAGCACGCCCAGATGCCTGCCTTCTGCAACCTTCCGTCGGCTGATGGACCCGTTATCCGAAGCTGACCGGCACAAGACAGAAGCCTGTCCAAGATATTGCTGCCGTCTCAGCAATATCTTCCAGAAAGACGCTTCCCTTCCGTCCTTCTGGATCTATAATGATAATAGTTTCTAATAATAGATCGACAGGGAGGAATCTGCCATGTGGATCCTTGCAGCCTGCGCATCGGCACTCTTTGCCGGCATCACTTCCATCCTCGCCAAGTGCGGCATCCGCCATACGGACTCGGACGTCGCCACCGCCGTGCGCACGGTCGTCGTGCTTCTCTTTGCCTGGCTCATGGCAGCGCTCGTCGGCTCCATCTCGACGATCGGATCCATCTCTGCCCACTCGATGCTCTTCCTTGCACTTTCGGGAATGGCGACAGGTGCCTCCTGGATCTGCTACTTCAAAGCGCTTTCCATGGGTGATGTCAACAAGGTCGTGCCGATCGACAAGTGCTCGGCTGTCCTTACCATCCTTCTTGCTATCGTCCTCTTCGGCGAGACCGATGCCCTCGCCGTGAAGCTCATAGGCTCTGCCGGCATTTTGATAGGCACCTTCCTCATGATCGAGCGCAAGAAGCAGGACCACGCTGTCGAAGGCAATTCCTGGATCTGGTACGCCGTGGGATCTGCCGTCTTTGCAGCCCTCACATCCATTCTTGCGAAGGTCGGCATCGAAGGCGTCGAGTCGAACCTCGCCACAGCCATCCGCACCTGCTATGTACTGGTCATGGCATGGATCGTCGTGGCCCTGAAAGGAAAGCTCGGCGAAGTGCGCCACATCGAGAAGGGCGAGCTCGGCTTCATCTGTGCATCCGGCCTTGCTACGGGCGCTTCCTGGCTCTGCTACTACTATGCAATCCAGACCGGCATCGTCTCAATCGTCGTGCCGATCGACAAGCTCTCGATTCTTGTCGCTATGGCATTTTCTGCCGCCGTCTTCCACGAGACCTATACGAAGCGCTCGCTTGCAGGCCTTGCCCTGATCGTGGCCAGCACGATAGCCATGGCAGTCATAAGATGACAGCCCGGCACGCCGCCCTTCGATCCCGATTCCTCATCGGCGAGCTTTCCACGATCCTTCCCCATGCACGCCGCGGCGCATCCATCCGCTCAATCCTTGCTGCTGGCACTTTCCTGAAACATGAGTCCCCGCATTGCGCGAAATCGCTGTTACGCCGTTGTCTGCCTGTCTTCGCAAAAGCATCGCCGGCATCTGCCGCTGTCTTAGACGCATCGGCGCAGACAGCTCGCTTCTCTTCTGGCCCCATGGCCAGCTGCGCTCCGATATGGATGTCAGCCGCATCATTAATATCAGTCAGCCAAGATAGGCTGTTTCTCGACTCATACCGGTTCTGTTCCTATACTATTAGGTCCTCCTATTGATATGAATGACTGCGGAGTGGCCAATATGAGGATTCTCCTGATGATGGCAGTGCTTCCTGCTGCCTTCCTTATGGTGTACGTCTGGCAGATGGATCCTGTCGACAAGGAGCCTTTGCCCCTTCTCGCAAAGCTCTTCCTTTTCGGCATGCTCTCCACCCTTCCCGCCATCCTGATCGAGACAGCAGGATCTGATGCCCTGCTTGGAGGTGGCATGCCCCAGGACTTCCATTCCCTCCTTCTCATGAACTTCGGTATCGTCGCCGTGACAGAGGAATGCTCGAAATATGTGTTCCTGCGTCTTGCCTCCTGGCATGACCGGAACTTCGACTATGTCTTTGACGGAATCGTCTATGCCGTCTTCTGCGGCCTTGGCTTCGCTGTGGCAGAGAATATCAGCTACGTCTTCTCGTTCGGACCAGGTGCCGCTGTCGTCCGTGCCTTCACTGCCATTCCTGGCCACTGCGTCTTCGCTGTCTTCATGGGCTCGTTCTATGGCAGGACGAAGCTTGCACAGGTACAGCAGCGGCATATCCCTCGCCTCTGGAATGGCCTTCTCTCCCTGGCAGTGCCCATCTTCTGCCACGGTGTCTATGACACGCTCGCAGGCATCGAGGGAGCAGACGCTGTCTTCTTTGTGTTCCTCCTTGCGCTTGTGCTCATTGCCTCTGCCACGACGAAGCATGTGTCGCGGCGTGCCGAGCGCATATCGATCTGGTACTGACAGATGTCCAGGCCTCTTCGTCTGGCCATCCGCCATCCCTGCAGCTTGTTTTGAGCCCCTTTCCGTTCTTCTCAATGGTTCACGGGCTGCGCAAAGAGGGGCTGCCCAGACAGAGAGCGGACGGCACAAGGCATCTTCCAGCATTGCCCTGAACATCCGCAACAAGCAGGCGCCCGCAGATTTCGCCCGTACGCCCAGCACCATGGCAAAAGCAGCCCCTGGAGCCAGCATAGCTCCAGAGGCTGCTTCTTTCCTGCCGAGACCACCTACACGATGGTCCATCCACCATCCACAAGCACAAGCTGGCCTGTCACATAGCTCGACGCATCGGATGCCAGATAGAGCATCGTGCCATTGAGCTCGCCCGGGTTTCCGCGCCTACCCATCGGGCAGCCATTCCTTATGCCCTCCTCATAAGCCTGGTCCGTGACCTTTGCCGCCATTTCGGAGGCAAAATAGCCCGGTCCCAGCACATTGACCGTGATGTTGTGCTTTGCCCACTCGGAAGCAAGCGCCTTGCTCATCATCAGCACGGCGCCTTTCGAGGCGGAATAGGCGCTTCTGGGCACGCTGTTCATCGTCACGACGCAGTGGAACGAGCCGATGTTCACGATCTTGCCGTAGTTCTGGCGCAGCATGATCTTGCCGACCTCGCGGCAGCAGTAGAAGACGCCATTCACATTGGTATCGATCGTCTTCTCCCACAATCCATCATCTGCCTCGACAGCAGGAGTCGAGAATCCCGTGCCGGCATTGTTGATCAGGATATCGATGCGGCCGAAGGAATCTTCTGCCGCCTTAGCCATCTTCCTGACGCTGTCCTGGTCCGACACATCGCATGGGACGGCCAGGCACCTTGCGCCCAAGGCTTCGATCTCCTTCTTGACCTCTTCGAGACGGTCCACCCTGCGGGCACAGATGCAGACATTGGCACCCTGCTCGGCAAGGCAGAGCGCAAACTGCCTCCCCAGACCCGATGAAGCCCCTGTCACGATCGCATTCTTTCCTTCAACCGAGAAATAGTTCTTCATGGCTCACCGCTCCTTCCGGCTTTCGCCACACAAAATGTTAGTCTGTTCTCACAATCATGAGGGGAAGATTCTGTCCGGCTGCAGAAGCAGAGCTCCATCCGGCCAAGACAGTGCACCCCGTGACCCCTTCCATGCTAGTCTGGAAGGCCTGGGCATCGCATCCAGCCGAAAGGAGCAGCGCTATGGATGAGGACAGCACGCCTGCCAGGCATTCGCTTGGCTTTCGAGGCACCTTCGAGGTGGGCATGGCGCTCTTCTCGATGTTCTTCGGAGCAGGCAACCTGATCATCGCACCGCTTCTGGGCGTCCAGTCAGGGCCTCATGCCCTAGCTGCAACGCTGGGATACCTCGTATCGGGCGTCGGCCTGCCGATAGCTGCCATCATCGCCCTTGCCCATGCCGGCACGGCCGAAAACCTCCTCTCCCGCATCGGGCGCAGGTTCTCCCGTCTCTTCACGATCCTTGTCTATCTCGCTATCGGCCCTGCTCTCGCCATTCCCAGGACCGCCTCCACGTCCTTCGAGATGGCAAAGCCGCTGCTCGAAGGCGGCGGAAGCGCTGCTGTCCGGTTCGCATTCTCCGCCATCTTCTTTGCCTTCGCCCTTGCGCTTGCGCTCCGGCCGGCCCGGATCGTCCGTCTCATGGGCAAGGTCACAGGACCGCTCCTCATCGGCCTTCTGGTGCTGATGGTGCTCGCCCAGATCCTTGCTCCGGCGGCAAGCCCGCTCGAGGCAGCCGAAGGAGCCTACCGCGAAGCGCCTGCTGTGGCTGGCTTCATCGAGGGATACCAGACACTCGATCTCCTTGCCTCCTTTGCCTTCGGTGTCGTTGTAACAGGCAGCATCCGCTCCCGCGGCATCGCGGACCATAAGGACCAGGCTGCCCAGGTCGCACGCTCCGGCATCGTGGCCGGCCTTCTTATGGCTGCAGTCTACGGTGCGCTCAGCTATCTCGGGACCCGCATGGGCACGGCCCTGCCCGATGCAGCAAACGGCGCCGAAGTGCTCTCCGCTTCGGCAGATGTCCATTTCGGCCATGCCGGCACACTGCTTGTTGCAGCCATCTTCCTGATTGCCTGCTTCAATGTCTGCACAGGCCTCATCTCTTCCATCGCGGAGTACTTCAGCACGACGTTTCCGAAGCTTTCCTTTCGGGCGTGGGCCATCCTCATTGCAGCCATATCCTGTCTTCTCTCGAATGCCGGACTCACCGCTATCCTTGCCTTCTCGGTTCCGCTCCTCATGGCGCTCTACCCGATGGGCATCTGCGCTGTCGCAATGGGCCTCATTCCGGGCTCGGATTCCCATCCGCTCATCTGGCGCGTCGCAATGGCTGCCATCGGCATCCAGAGTGCGGCCTCGGCCATCCGCGATGCGATCTGTCCTGGCCTTTTCCTTCCGACAGACATGCTCCCCGGCTCCTCGCTCGGCCTCGGCTGGATCGTGCCTGGCATCGCAGGCGCTGCCGCAGGGGCCCTGGCCGCGGCCATCCGGCGCCGCGTCTTCCCGGCTGGCTAGACTCTTTCCCAGACGGGTATCAGCCTTCCAGCAGAAGCGATCAAGGGAGGCATCCATGGCCGACGAGTTCTTCGAAGACGACGATCCCTATTTTCTGGTCTCAGACCGGCTCGATGCCGGCGAGGCACCCGGAAAGGTCCATGCGTGGGCCACAAAGCAGCGCAGGAAGGCAAAGGACGAGGTGCTCCGCAGCCAGTGGGATGAAGCGCTGCGCTATATCGAGGAAGAGCATCCCGAGCTGACGCGCTAGCGCCTATCGTGTTCCACCACGCTGTGGCCGCTGCCTGAAAGCGCGTGCCTCAGGATGCATGGACGGCTCGCAGGCGCTCTGTTTCCCAGGCACAGAAAGGCTCTCCTCCAAAACAGGAAGGAGAGCCTGCATTGTCCATATCCGTTGATCTCACAGCCTTCGCGGCGCTCGGCTGCAAGGCCAGAAAGCTTCATCAGGGCCTCTGCAGCCTCCTCCTCGTCCGTTCCCGAGCAGGTGATGGTCGCTTCGTCGCCCTGGCATACATCAAGCCCCAGGACAGCGAGCATGTCCTTGCAGTTGCAGGAACCTCTGGGCGTCTCGAGCGTGACTGCGCATCTGAACGAAAGGGCACAGCTCACCAGATCTGCCGCAGGACGGACATGGAGACCGGCGGGGTCTTCTATGCGCACAGCCAGGATCTGCATGAGGGCCTCCGTTTCTACAGCTTGCCGCCGTTCGTCGCGATAGCATCGTGGTACCAGGAAAAGCTGTCCTTCCTGATGCACCTGCCCGTCCCCTTCCCTTCATCGTCCAGATCGACGTAGATGAAGCCATAGCGCTTCGGCATCTCGGACGAGGAGCAGCTCACGATATCGATCGGGGCCCAGGCATAGTAGCCGCGCAGGTCTTCGAGGTCATGCGCGCCGAACTGCATGTCATGGCCCTTGTCTTCGAAGAAGCGCAGGGCATGGCCTGGGTAGATGCCCCGGAGCAGCACGCCCCCGAAGCAGTACTCAATCTGGTTGTGACGATAGCATCCCAGCACATCCTCGGGATCGGGCGAAGCCGGATAGTCAGCACCGCCGCAGAGCATCATGCCGATCTTGAGATCGGGGTAGTTCTCGTGCGCGTAGCGGGTGGCGCGTGCACATGCCACCATCTCGTTGTGCTCGCCCTGGTATTTCGCCTCGGCGAGGTTCTCCACCTTGTCGGCGCAGATGCCGAGGTGGTTGAAGGACTCGGCCGAGACCAGGTTGATCTGGTTCACGAGAATCCAGAGCTTGACCCGGTCGTGGTAGCGGTCGAAGAGCACCTGGCAATAGCGCTCGAAGAGCCCGATGAGCTCCCGCTTCATAGATGAAGGCCTGTTCAGGCGCAACTTCTATCCGCAGACGAGGCTCCCATGATAAAGGCGCTTGCACAGGAGTTCACCGAGGCAGGCCTGTGCAGCCCCAGCTATGTCCAGGAAGTGCTCTGCCGCAAGAAGCTTTCCCCGACCTCCTTCGGCAACGGCGTTGCCATCCCCCCATTCCATGAACGCCTCGACAGCACGGTCGTTCCTCTCTGTCGTTGTCAACGACAAGCCGATGGCATGGGGGACGCAGAAGGTCAGCCTCATCATGCTCATGGGCCTCTCAGAAGCAGACCGCAAGGGATTCCGCATTCTCTTCGACAGCCTGCTCGAGGTTCTCTCCGATCCTGCAAAGGTCACGCAGCTGACCCGCTCGGATATCTACGACGAGTTTGCTGGCAGGCTGAATGACATGATCATGGGCGCATAGCAGCACAGCGCCCAGCGACGCGCAGGCAGAGCGCACATCTGTCTCCCAAAACAGGATAAGGCCGCTTTCCATCGGGAAAGCGGCCCGGGCTGCATCTTTCAGGAATGCTATGCCTCGAACTCCATGTCCTTGGATTCCTTGATCATGAGGAGCGCGACAAAGGCAACGACGGACATGGCAACAAGGTACCAGCCCACACCCTGGATGCCGAATGAAGCGACAAGGGCCGTAGCGATCGTCGGGGCGAAGGCGCCGCCCAGGATCGAGGCGAGGTTGTAGGCAAGGCCGGATCCCGAATAGCGCACGTTTGCCGGGAAGAGCTCAGGCAGATAGGCACCGCAGGGCCCGAACAGGCCGCCCATGAGGGCAAAGCCGACGGCGAGGAAGACATAGACGGCAAGGGAGTTCTGCGTGGTCAGAAGCTGGGGTGCAAAGAAGCTGAAGACGACCGTCAGGAAGGTGGCGAGCAGAAGCACCGGACGGCGTCCACGCTTGTCTGCCTCGACGCAGCCGACGACGATGAAGACAGCGAAGAAGACGATAGCGGCAAGCTCGAGCTTGAGGAAGTCGGTCTGCGCAAAGCCCAGGGTCTTGACACCGTAGGAAAGCGACCAGGTGCCGAGCAGATAGAAGAGCGTGTAGGTGATGCCCATGGCACAGGTGCCGAGCACGACCTGCTTCCAGTACTTGCGGAGCTCCTTGAGCGGGCTCTTGACGACACGGTCCTCCTTCACGGCCTTCTGGAAGACCGGCGTCTCGCTCATGCGGTTCCTGACAACGAGGCCCACGACGACAAGCACGGCAGAGAGCAGGAACGGGATGCGCCAGCCCCAGGCAACCATCTGGTCGTTCGTGAGGTTCGACTCGAGCACGAGGTTCACGCCGTAGGCGAAGAAGAAGCCAAGCGGAGCGCCGAGGTTCGGGAAGGATCCCCAGAGGGCGCGCTTGTTGGCAGGAGCGTTCTCTGTGGCCACAAGCGCTGCTCCTGACCACTCGCCGGCAAGGCCCAGGCCCTGGCAGGCACGGCAGACGCAGAGCAGGACGACAGCCAGGGGACCGAGCACGTCGTAGCCCGGCAGCACGCCGACGACAAACGTCGCCGTTCCCATCATCATGAGCGCCATGACCAGGGTCTGCTTGCGGCCGAGGCGGTCGCCGAAGTGGCCGAAGAGAAGCGAGCCGAAGGGGCGTGCCAGGAAGGAGACTGCGAAGGTCACGAACGACAGGAGCGTCGCCAGGAACGGATTGGACTTCGCGACATCCGTGAAGAAGACGAGGCCGAAATAGCTTGCAGCAGCGATCGAGTAGCAGTAGTTGTCATAGAACTCGATGGCGGTACCGATCATGGAGGCTGCCATCACTTCGAGGACGGAGTCGCGGTGCGGCTCTTCTGTATCTGCGGCCGGATTCACGGCCATTGCGTCTGATGCCATCTTCTTTCCTTTCGATAGATATAGCAGGAGGCCCGGAACTGCAGATATGCAGCCCCGGGCCTCCTCAACCGTGGCTGCCTGCAAGGGTGCAGGCAGCCAATGCATGGCAGCCTGCACCTAGATAATCACGATGTTGGTAATCAGGCTTGCCATGGTGAAAGATCCTTTCGGGTGTGCGTGCGCCCTGTGCGCTCGCGTTGAGTGAGACTATGACGGTCAGGAGAGGAAAACTTGGCCAGATTGAGCCCTGCGTAATATGCATGAAACACTATTCGGCAGAACGCATCGTTTTGTCGGCAATCGGTATGCAGATGAACTGGGAAAACGTTACTTTCTGCATGAAATGCGCTTTCTATTTAGCAAATACAGGTATATGGAGAAGCTGTTGTCTGCATTCATGCAGCGCAATCAGGCATGGACTGTCGTGCCGGAGAGCCCGTCGATCACATCCGGGGCCTTCGCAAGCGAGCCTATGACGCAGGTACGGCCCGGGCGGCTCCGCACGAACTTGATGGCAGCACGCACTTTGGGCTCCATCGAACCCTTCCCGAACTCTCCTGCATCGGCGAGGCGCTCTGCCTCATCCGCCGCGATGTCCTCTATCTCCTTCTGCTCCGGCGTGCCGAAGCCGGTGCAGGCATGCTCGACCGCCGTAAGCAGGATGAGCCGCTCGGCGTAGCAGTCCTCCGCCAGAAGCTCTGCGCCCATATCCTTGTCGATCACCGCAGCAACGCCCTTGTAGGCGCCCTTGTCCGAGTAGTCGCGTATGACGGGGATGCCGCCGCCTCCGCAGGCGATAGGGATGAATTCATTGTCGAGGAGGTTCAGGATGCTTGGCGCCTCGACGATCTTCTTCGGCTCGGGGCTGGCGACGACCCTTCTCCAGCCTCTCCCGGAGTCCTCCATGAAGGACATGTCGGGATGCTTTGCTTTGAGCGCATCTGCCTGCTCCTTCGTGAGGAAGGGTCCGATCGGCTTGGTCGGATGCGCGAAAGCAGGATCGTCCGGATCCACCTCCATCTGTGTCACGACGGTCGCGACATGCCAGCGCTTGTACGCCTTGTGCATAGCGACACCAAGGGCCTGCTGGAGGTGGTAGCCGATATATCCCTGGCTCATGGCACAGCACTCAGGCAGCCCCATGGCAGGAGCCATGCCCGCCTCGGAGGCATAGCTGAACGTGTCCTGGATCATGCCAATCTGGGGACCATTGCCGTGGGTGATGATGATCTCGTTGCCGTGGGAGATCATCTCGACAAGAGACGGCGTGATGGCGCGCAGGCGCGCCATCTGCTCTTCCGGCGTATCTCCGAGGGCATTGCCGCCCAGAGCGATGACCACACGCTGATCGGTATTGATACGCATGAAGAGCCTCCCTGCCGAGCTTGCCAGGACATGTGCCAGATTAGCGCAGGCAGAGCCGGCATCTCCCAGACCTGGAAAACCGTCACCCCCTAGCAACGTCTTGGCCATTGAGCAGAAAAAGTTGCTCGGGCCTGCCATCTGCTGCCATCCAATCCGCGTAGCATAGAGGACGGAAGACAGCAATGCGCCAGAAGGGATACCCGCATGTACAGGCTTGTGGCAAGCGATATGGACGAGACGTTCCTCGATTCCGGCCATGAGGTGCCGGAAACGAATATCGAGGCAATACGCGAGCTCAGGAAGCTTGGCTGCCTCTTCGTCCCGGCATCGGGCAGAGCCTATGGCTCTGTCATGGAATCCCTCCATGCGATTCCCCCCGAGCTCCTCGAAGGCTCCTATCTCATCAGCTACAACGGCGGATGCCTGAACCGCATAGGAGACGCAGAGCCTCTCTCCTACCACACGCTCCCCCATCAGAAGGCAGAAGCGCTCTATGTGTACGGCATCAAGCTCGGCTGCGTGAGCATGCACGTCTATGAGGTATCGGGCAAGGTCTGGGGCTGGAATCTCCAGCCTGAGGAAGTGGGCTATCTTGCAGGCCACATGGATATCGAGCCGACAGATGCCACCTCGCTCGATTTCCTCGAGGATGTGCCCATCGCAAAGATGCTCTACTGCATCCCTGACGGGACTGAGGAACTGCAGAGAATCGAGCGCGAGATGCCCGAAGAGCTCAAGCGGGGCACCTCGACGACCTTCAGCTCGGGGCGCTACCTCGAGTTCAATCCCGAAGGCGTCGACAAGGGCCAGGGTCTTCTCAATCTCGCCAAGCTCCTCCATATCGATCTTGCCGAGACGATAGCCGTGGGCGATGCCGCAAACGATGCAAGCATGGTGGATGCCGCAGGCGTAGGCGTCTGCGTCGCAAATGCACGTGACGGCCTCGACAGGGTTGCAGACTATAGGGCTGCATCGACAAACGATGACGGGGTCATCAAAGAGATCCTGGAAAAGATTGTCCGCCCCGCAAACGAGGCATAGGCCATCTCTGACAGCCCGCCTCTCCCCTCCTGCAACCTTGCCTTACTGCATCCTTACGCGCTGCAGATGCCCTGCATAAGCAGGTCAGCTATCTTGAAGGCAGGACAGGCCTCAGATGATGGGGGCCTATGCACAAGACGTCCGTCATTCCCTGCAGTCCCCATGCTGGCAGGATGGCAGAAGCGATCGAGCAGAGGGCGAACAATCTCGAGCAGGATGGCTACGACGTGGTCTCTTTTACTGCCACTGCCTCTGCCAAGGCCATCATCCTGGCCAGGAAACGCGATTCCGGGGAGGCATGACCATGGAGAGCATCTCGAAAGCACTTGCAGTCATCGGCACCATCGGCGTTGCCTGCGGCATCATGGGCTGCATCGGCCTTTTTGCAGGCGGCCCCTTCGGCGATTTCATGCAGGGAGCCACACCTGGCATCATGATCGGGCTTTCCGCCCTTCTCCTTATCATCCGCCCCAAGGCTGACTAGGCATCTCAAAACGAAGCTTCGGACCTTGCAAACAAGATCGAGGCATCCCCCATGAACGAAGCCCCTCCCCGGCAATGTCCGGAAAGGGGCTTCAATCTTTCTTGGTTCTTCCTCTATCTCCAGATGCCGCGCCGGTGGCGGATCGTGTAGTAGAGGTCGTTCTCCATTGCCAGGACCTCAGGGATGGGGACAGGCTTCAGCGGAGCCATGTGCATCTTCTTCTTGATCCAGATCCAGGAGTAGATGCCGAGCACAAGGAAGCAGGCAGCCGAGAGCAGCCAGATTGCCAGAGCCTCTTCCGGGTCGGACGAGATGTTTGCAATCATGAAGATCGTGCCCAGGATGCCAATGACGGGAATGAGAGGGCCGCCCGGGACCTTGAAGGCACGCGGTGCCTTCGGGAAGCGCTTCCTCAGGACCAGCACGTCGATATCCGCAAAGATGTAGGACACGAGCCAGAGCACCGTCACGACGAGAATCAAAAACGAGATCGCATCGGACGAGTCACCCGAGAAGAAGGCGATGACGCAGATGGAGATCGTGACGAAGAGAATGGCCACAGCAGGCGCACCATGCCTGTTCTTCTTTGCGAAGAAGTGCGGCATCATGTTCACCTTTGTCATCCCGTCGGTGATCTGGGAAAGCCCGTTCACGGTCGAGTTCTGCGACCCTGTGAAGGCAAGCGCCGAGACGACGCACATCCAGATCTTCCCGAAGCTGCCCAGAAGGTCCTCGCCGTAGAGCAGATGCGGCGTGGCAGACTCGGAAAGGCCTGCCCAGGGCACGTAGTTCGAAAAGCCGACAACGACGATGGAATCCATAACGAAGATGAGGCAGAGCGAGAGCGCCATGCCGAGCGGGATGTTGCGCTTTGCATTGCGCACATCCTTCGAGATGGGGATCGCATATTCGGCGCCGACGAAGAGCCACGAGGCCGTGCCGACAGCGGCGATGACCGAAGCGGGGTCGGTCGCGACAGCAGCCTCCTGCTGGACGATCTGGCCTGTGCCGAGCCTGAAGGCGCCGATGAGGCCGATCACGATCATCGAGATCAGAAGCAGGTAGGACACGAAGTCCTGGAGCTTCGCGAAGACATCGACACCCATGAGGGCGCAGATCGCGATGAGCGCCGAGACGAGCGTCGGCCAGAGCGCAGCCGGAATCGGAATCGGCAGGGTCTCTGCCATGACGGAACCGAAGATGGCGGCCTCGACGCCGCCGCAGAGGATGTTGCAGACGAGGTAGCCGCCGACCATCGTGACAAGGGTCGGAAGAGGTCCGAGTCCTGCAAGCGTGTACTGCACAAGTCCGCCTGTTGCATTGGGCATGAGGCTGTTGAGCTCTGCCATGCAGGCAGCCGAGCACAGGTTCAGGACGAGTGCGATTGCCATTGCGGGGATGAACATGAGGCCCGCCTCGCCGGCGCCCTGTCCGAGCGATACGAGGCAGCTCATCGAGACGATGAGGCCCATCGAGACAGAGACGACATTCCTGAGCCCGAGCGGCTTGTCCGTGTCGTTAGCCATATTCCCTCCTAGATAGCGTCAGTGCCTTCATCGCCGGTACGGACGCGCACGACCTGTGCAAGGTCGCTCACAAAGATCTTGCCGTCACCGATGTGGCCCGTATAGAGCTCCTTCTCGATCAGGTCGACAAGCTCGGGCACGCGCTTCGTCTCCACGACGACAGAGATCATGGTCTTCGGCAGAAGCTCCATCTCATAGTTCTCGTCGACCTCGTATTCCTTCGTGCCCTTCTCGACGCCGCAGCCAAGTACCTGCATCACGGTCATGCCGCGCACATGGGCCTTGCTGAGCGTGCGGCGCAGCCCGTCGAACTTCTCCATGCCGGTGATGATGTCGATCTTCGATACGTCAGACATTGAAGCCTCCTTCAGGCGCAGAAGCGCCCTCGTCTGGGACACGCCGTGCCCTGCTTTTAGGTTGGTTGATTGGATTTTCCTGGGGATGCCAGGCTGGAAGAGTCTAGGCTGCCGGAGAGACGGTCAGGCGGAACTGCCCTGGCGTCATGCCGGCGAACTCGTTGAACTCATGCACGAGATGCGACTGGTCCGCATAGCCGCAGGCAAGGGCGATCTCGGGAGCGTTCTGGATATCCCTCTCGCCGGAGATGAGCTCCATTGCACGCTGGAAGCGCACGAAGCGCGCATAGAGCTTCGGAGAGAAGCCATGCACCTCGGCGAACGCCCTCCTGAGATAGTGCGAAGAGACGCCTGCAGCTGCTACAACAGAGGAGATCGGAGCAGATCCGCCCGTGCGCAGGATCTCGTGGCGGGCGAAGCGCTCGAGCTCGCGCACCTTGGAGGTGCCAGGCTTTGCCGCAGGAATGCTTTCATCCTGTTCCCAGGTCACGATGGCAGAGGCAAGCACCTGCATGCGCGCCTTCTGGCCCGGGGCCTCGAAGAGAAGGTCTGCGAGCCTGCCCTCCGAAACATCCTTGCCGAGCACGATATCGGCGTCGACGAGGTCTTCAGGAGAGAGCCCCTTCGGAAGCGGTGCCTCACCTGAACGGAAGCGGCAGCCCACCCAGGAACGCCCTTCCGCGAAGGCCCAGGTACGGGCAGAGGAGACCGTGCCGCCAATCACAGCAACGATATCGGAAGAACCGATGCCGAAGGAAAGGTCGACGCAGCCATCCGGAACGGCCCACGAATGCGCTGCCTCAGAGCCTGTCGAGAAGGCATAGACGAGCGAGGCGCTGCTGCCGGCAAGCTTCTGTTCGTGGTAGTCGAGAACACCGAGCGGAAGATAGGGCTGATGCGTCCTCTCGAGTGCTGGACCATCTTCCTGCGTGCCTTCGGTCTCCTGCTTTGCGGCACCGGTCCCACTGGACACGCCGCATACACGCCTTGCACTTCCAGCCATTGCTGCCTCCCACAACGCGTCGGAAAGCAGCGTCTCCCTGTTGGCGCGGCTTTCCCGTTGATTCAACAGTACTGGCCGCGCTTTGCAGAGATTTGCGGGGGCGGTTACAGGCCTGTTGCGCAGGCGTTTCTATCGCCGTCCCCCGAAGCGCTAGAACATCTCCGGCTTGTCCCAGAGGTTGAGCTTCACGCCGATGCCGAGCTCCTTGGCTTTGCGGTAGACATCTCCGCCCCAGGCGATGTCCTCGACCGGCATGCCGCCGACGGAGTAGACAATCGTCTGGTCCTCGCTCACGCGGCCCGGCACCTTGCCAGTGATAACGTCGGCAATGTTCACGATCGAGGAGCGCTCGATCTTGCCCTCATGCGCAAGGTCGGTGAAGGCGCAGCCGATAATGCCCATCTTCGGATACGTGGGATACGGATACTCCTCTTCCCAGGCATCGTAGAGGCCCATGTTGTCGACGACGAGGCGGCTCGAAAGAAGGAACTCCTCGTCGAAGAGGGCAGCCGAGGGCATGGACACGAGCGCGCCCGGTTTGATCCAGGAGCCATCGACCTTCGGGAAGGTGGAGATGTCGTCTGCCACGGTCGTCGTGAACGAGACGATGTCGGCGTCCTTCACGGCCTCCTCGATCGTATCGGCGACCTCGATCGTCTTGATGCTCGGAAGCTCTTCCTTCACGAAGGAGACGAAGGAGTCAAGCGAGCGCTTGCCGCGGCCCTTGATGCGGATCGTGTCGAGCGTGGGGCACGCTGCCACGAAGGCAGCAGCAGAGGTCTTGCCCATGACGCCAGGGCCGACGATAGCGGCGACCTTGGCATTCTTCGGTGCGAGGTAGCGGGCGCCGACACCGGGGATGCCGCCCGTACGGTAGGCGGAGAGGAGGTTTGCGGACATGAGGGCAAGAGGGGCGCCGGTATCCTTGTCGTTCAGCATCATCATGAGGATGGAGCGCGGCAGGCCCTTGGCCTTGTTCTCCATGTTGGAGCCGTACCACTTCATGCCCGCCATCTGCCAGCGGCCGCCGAGGTAGGCAGGCATTGCCATGAACCTTCTATCCTCCCCGTTCTTCGGCATGCCCGGGAACTTCGGGTCGTCCGGGAACATGATCATCGTGCCATGCGAGTTATGGTTCTCGCCGCCCATCACGTAGTCGCCCTTGGCAAGCGTGACGAGGAGCTCCTCCATGCAGTCGACGCAGGCAGGCATGTTCTTCACACCTGCCTTGATCATGTCAGGCTCGCTGAGGTAGAGGAAGTCGATACGGGTATCCATGGAATGGTCCTTTCTGTCAGGCGGCAGCACCGCACGTGAAAGCTGGAAATACCTGCCGTCTAGGCACGGGCACAGAAGCGGTCATAGCGGAAGGCAGAGATGTCGAGCGTCGTCTTCTCGCCCAGGGCCACTTCGGAGAGAAGTGTGCCGACAATCGGGGAGATGCCGAAGCCGTGTCCTGTAAAGGCGCAGCCGACAACAAGTCCCGGCACTTCGTCAATGGCACCGAGCACGGGCACGCCGTCGATGCAGACATCCTCGTAGCCGCCCCAGGTGCGCACGATCTTCGCATCGGCGAGCTTCGGGATGTAGCGCAGGATGCCGCGACAGATGGCAGGAGCCGTGATGGACGACGTCGCGTCATGGCCGTTGTCCTTGTTCACATCCTCGAAGCCGGAATCGCCGCCGAAGACGAACGAGCCGTGCTTCGTCTGGTGTCCGTAGAAGTCGGCGTCTGCCGTGCCGAGCATCTGCGGGAACATCTTCGGCTCCATCTCGGTCACGAGCGCCTCGATGAGGACATTCGACATCGGGACATCGATGCCGACGGTGCCGAGGATCTTGCGGGAGGCATAGCCCGCGCAGACAATCACGCGGTCGGCCTCGAACGTGGCTTCGGGGCAGACGACCTTGCGGACAGCGCCGTGCACCTTCCTGAGCTCCGTGACCGGCATGCCGGTGTAGAAGCGGACACCGAGGCGGCGCGCTGCCATGTAGTAGGCATAGGTGGCCTTCAGGGGGTTTGCATGGCCATCCGTCGGGCACCAGGAGGCGCCTATGACCTCGTCGGAGAGGTATGGGTTGATGGCCCGGACCTCGTCTCCCGAGATCATGCGCATGTCGAGGCCCTGGGCCACGGCCTTGTCGCGCAGGCCCTCGAGAATCTTGATGTGGCGGTCGGTCTTGCCGAGACGGAGGTTTCCGCCCTGGCAGTACTCGACATCGGCACCGAGCTCCTCGGAAAGGGTCGGCCAGAGATGCTTCACGGCATACATCGCAAGCGGAAGCTCGCGCGGGTCGCGGCCGGACTGGCGGACACCGCCGCCATTCCTCGTCGATCCGCCATTGCCGATGATGTCAGAGGCCTCGAGCACGATGACGGAGGTGCCTTTCTTTGCCAGATAGTATGCTGTCGCACAGCCGATGATGCCAGCACCGACGACGATCACGTCAGCCGTGCGCTCGGGGATGTCGGCCGTCGTTCCCTTTGCCATCTCACTCGCCATCCCTTCCACCTTCCTTCGCGAATACGCTCATCTCAATCGGACGCATGGGAGCACGCGAGCTTGCAGGCTCGAGCTCGTCAGGCGAGACAGCGAGCTCCCGGGCAACGATGCCCTTCACGAGACGTGCGCAGGTCTGTCCCTGGCAGAGGCCCATGCCGCAGCGCAGATACCTTCTGATCTCTGCGATCGTGAAGAGGCCCTCATGCACGGCCTTCCTGATCTCGCCCTGCGTGACCTCCTCGCAGCGGCAGACAATCATGTCATCTCCCGGCTTCGGCTCGAAGGGGCCGAGGTCCCTTGTGCGGTCGTTGATATCCTTCATCTGGAACACTCCCCCTCTAGGCTTCTGCGACAGCGTCTGCTGCCTTGAAGAAACGTGCCTTCATTGCCATGTCACGAGGCACCTTGATCGTGACGATCGCAGTATGGTCGAAGGCCTTCGTGCGCTTGACACCGGTGACCTCTGCCTCGCAGACCGGCTCGCCGGAACGTCCGAGCGCCATGCCCTTCTGGCCTTTCGCAGGCAGCGGCAGGAACTCGTAGGGGAAGGTGACCTCGGCGTATCCCGGCTCCGTCTCCTCGTTCACGAGGAAGATGGCCTGGCCCGGGCAGGACGCGACGCAGAGTCCGCATCCGATGCAGGTAGCATCCGGCTCGAGCTGGGGAAGCGCCGTGATGTGGTCGCCGACCTTGATGCAGTGCTTCGGGCACACGTCCTGGCAGGGGTTGCACGGGATGTTCTGCGTGCACTCGATGACAGGATGGATGCCGACACGGTGCGTGACGCCCGGGAAGCGCTCGATCTCGTCGTCTGCCACATAGCCGTGAAGCAGGAGGCTCTTCGAGACGGGGATGCCCTCTTCGGTCTCCTCGATCTTCTTGCCGCGGTTCTTCGGGGCGAACATGCCCTGGCGCAGGCCATCGAGCGCCTTCTCGTTGGCGGCAACGCCCTCTTCCATCTCGTCCTCGGAGATGTAGCCAAGGTAGGAGGCGGCAGCAAGTCCAGCGATTCTGCCCTCGATCATGGCAGAGGATGCTTCCTCGATGCCCGAGACATCGCCTGCGGCGAAGATGCCGGGGATGGACGTCTCGCCGAGGTCGTCCACGACCGGAACCTGGCCGCCGCGCTTCCTGTCATCCACGACGTTGCAGCCATCCATCTTGAAGAGCTGCGACATCGGAGAGAGGCCGACAGCGACGCAGATCGTGTCGACGTCGAAATGCTTCTCGGTGCCGGGGATGAACTGGAAGTGCAAGTCGACCTCGGCAATCGTGACGCCGGTCACATGGTCCGTTCCCTCGGCACGCTTGATCGTGTGGGAGAGGTAGAACGGGACGCCCGTGCGGGCGACCTTTGCGGCATGCACGCCGTAGCCACCGACATGCGGTGCTGCATCGACGAGCGCCACGACGTCGCAGCCTGCCTGCTTGAGCTGGTAGCTGACGACGAGGCCGACATTGCCGGTGCCAAGCATGAGGACACGCTCGCCCGGCTTCACGCCATGCAGGTTCATCATCGTCTGGGCAGCGCCGGCGCCGATGACGCCAGGAAGCGTCCAGCCCTCGAACGTGACCATGTTCTCGGCTGCGCCCGTGGCGACGACGATTGCATCGCCCTTGTAGTGGTTCACTTCGGAGCCCTGGCGGACGACGATCTCCTTGTCCTGGTAGAGGCCGATGACCGTGGAGTCAAGCTCGACCTCGACACCGAGCTTCGCTGCCTCGTCCAGGAGCTCCTGGCCGATAACGAAGCCACGGACCTTGGCGCGGTGCTCCTTCGAGCCGAAGAACTTGTGGATCTGCTTGAAGAGCTGGCCGCCCGGACGAGCGTTCTCGTCGAAGACGACGACGGAGACGCCGTGCTTTGCCGCCTCTATGGCAGCGGACATGCCGGCGGAGCCGGCACCGACAACGATCAGATCGTAGCGCTTCATGCCGCACCGCCTTCCTTTCCGTCCACATCGTCAAAGGGAATATCCGTGACGCCGTACTGGGTCTCGACCTTCATGCCTTCCACCAGAGGCGTCATGCAGGTCCTGACGTTGGGAACGCCGTCGACGACCATCACGCAGTCCGTGCAGCGGCCGATAGCGCAGAAGATGCCGCGGGGCTGGTGCTTCTTGGCCGTATAGCGGTGCACCATCACGCCCGCTGCCTTGAGAGCCATAGCAACCGGCTCCCCTTCATAGCCCTGGAGCGTCTTCCCGTCATAGGTGAAGCTCACGAGCTTCCCTTTCTCGGGCACGCCGAGTATCGGATGTTCAGCAATGCGCGTTCCCATGGTCCCCTCCCTGATCTTGTATGCAGAAGGCTTCCTGCCTTCTGCATTGCACTTGCTCTTTTCGCCTCTCCAAGGCCCTCCCTGGAGGCCTCCTCAAGGCTTGAGACTGTAATACGGCAGGTCAGAAGGCGGGTATTGTAAAAAAGGGACCTCTCGGCATCTTGAAACAGTGGTTTTGCGAGCGCGCAATCTTCGGAAACAACCAGGAAATCCCGCCGGGAAAAGCCTGCAACAAGCGGTTCCTGCATGCCAGAAGGCATCCCGCAGAAGACAGGAGCCAGCCATCACCTGCTATCTGCGCACTCTCTGGGTCTTGCCAGGCAAGCCCCGATATCTGCCACCCATCAGCTACACTTTCCATTCGGCAGATGGCACGATTTTCCAGAAAGCAGCAGATACACGATGGCAGAGACATCCCAGAAGGCGGCCGTGAGCCCCAAGACGCAGAAGATATTCGGTTCCTGGGCAGGCATGCTTGCAGCCTGCCTCATTGCCTGCTTCCTCTGGGGATCGGCCTTTCCCTGCGTGAAGATAGGCTATGCCCTCTTCGGCATCGCCGCCTCCGATACCGCCTCGATCATCATGTTTGCAGGCGTGCGCTTCACGCTCGCAGGGCTCCTCGTCGTGGCCGCCCTCTCGATTGCAAGACGCAAGCCGTTCCTGCCCGAGAAGCGCGACCTCAAGGTCATTGGCATCCTGTCGCTCTTCCAGACGATCCTCCAGTACCTCTTCTTCTATGTGGGCCTTGCGCATGCCACGGGCGTCACGAGCTCCATCATCGAGGCCACAAACACATTCTTCTCTGTCCTTCTGGCAGCGCTTGTCTTCAGAAACGAGCGTCTCACGACGAGAAAGGTTCTGGGCTGCATCGTCGGCTTTGCCGGCGTCGCCCTGGTCGATCTCGCCGGACAGACCGGTGCCGGCTTCACATTCACGCTCGCAGGCGAAGGCCTCGTCCTTGCCTCGACGATCGCTGCCGCCACCTCGAGCAACCTTGCAAAGCGCTTCTCTGAGGAGCACGATCCAGTGCTCCTGAGTGCCTGGCAGTTCGTCTTCGGCGGCCTCGTGATGCTCATTGTCGGCGCGGTGGCAGGCGGACACGTCGCGCCTGCTCCTGCATCGGATCCTGTCGCCTCGAACCTTCTGCTCCTCTATCTGGCCTTCATCTCTGCTGCCGCCTACTCGCTCTGGTCTGTCGCCCTTGCCTGCAACCCGCTCTCGCGTGTCGCCGTCTTCGGCTTCATGAACCCGGTCTTCGGCGTCATCCTCTCGGCGCTCCTGCTGAACGAAGGCAGCGTCCTCGATCCTGCGACAGCCATCATCTCGCTTGTCCTCGTGAGTGCCGGCATCATCATCGTGAACCGTCCTGCAAAAGAGCCGAAGCCAGCAAAGGCCTAAAAGGCAGGAAACAGGCTATCCCTGCGGCGCATCGAACTGCCTCATCCCGTCATAGAGGTATTCCTGGGCGCTCGTCTGCGAATGCTCGTAGCCATCCACCACGAGATAGACGAGGTTCGCGGCAAGCGTGCCATCTGCATCCGCAAAGCCATCATCGCTCGTGCTGAAGGCATCGGTGCGCTCCTTCAGACGGTCGACCATCACGCTCATGTTCTCGTACGTGATATCGGCTGTGCCATCTGCTGCAAAGACGAGATAGTCCTCCTTCGGCATCCCCGATGCCACAGCAGCATCAGCCACGGAGTCTGCCTGCGCGATGCACTCATCGTCGGTCGATTCGTACCTCATGTTGCCGCAGAGTGGCAGGTAGTACTTGAACCAGGGCAGGTAGTGGATGAGCACATGCCACGTCTCGTAGGCTCCCATGGAGAAGCCGCCGAAGTAGCGGCGCTCGCGCGATGCCGCAAAGCCTGCATCGTCTGCCGTTGCGGCAAACGTGCGGTAGTGCGTCTCGACTGCCGGCATGAGATCTCGGCCAAGCTCATAGATGTAGGACGTGAACTCTGATGCCCAATGGTCATTCCCCTCAGGAATGGAAGGCGTCACGACGATGGTCGGTCGCACGAGCCCGTCTGCCATCAGATGGTCCAGGATCCTCTTTGCATCCGAACCAGACGTATGGGGCTCGCCAAGCCACGAGCTCTCATCCCCGCCTGCTCCATGCTGGAGATAGAGGATATCGAAGGGCTTATTGCCGCTTGCACTGTAGCCATAGGGCAGATAGACATTGCAGGTCTTCGTGAACGTCTTGCCATCCCCTGCCCCGTCATCCCCGTAAGTCTGAGTCTCATACTCGAAGGCCTCGATGGTTCCTGGATGGTCGCAGTCCTCGAAATAGCTCTCCGGTACCGGATGGATATCGGCATGCACCGCCTTCGTCATCAGACCGGCATCTTCGATGCTGCGCTCGGCAAAGCCATGCGCATCGAAAGCAGAATCATCGCCGCTCTCTGTGCCCACGCCTGCATCCGCTGCTGCATCTTCCTCGACTGAGACTCCGGAATCGGAAGATGTACCACCTGCAGCTGAGCAGGCAGAGATGAGGGCCGTGCCTGCCAAGAGGCCTGAAGCCTCGACAAAGCCTCTCCTCGAAATCGTCCATCCTGCGTTCCTTGTGCCAGTCTTCATCTCGGAGCCTCCTGTCCCTGAGCTGATTCTAGGCCGAAAGCAGAGATGCCGCCTGCTGCATGCTTTGCCGCGCTGCCGCGCATTCCCGAATCTTTCCGCTCCTGAAGCCATACAGCAATCCCTGCCTCTGCTGACTGGCCCGGACCTATACTTCAGGCAGCAGCAAACGGCAGAAGAAAGGGGCTTCATGAAGGCAGAAGACATCAAATGTGCCGCATCGGTCTGTGCAGGCGTCATCGGCTACAGCTATGCGCTCAAGTTCGCAATGGGAGGGCTCGAGGTCTGGGCACAGAACAGGACCGAAGAGTCGAGCGCCCGTGCGAAGGGCCGCGTCGAGGAGAGCCTCTCCTCGCTCGTGAAGAACGGCGTCTACACCGAGGATGAGGCAAAGGAGGTTGCGGGGCGCATCCACTACACGACATCCATCGCAGAAGCCGTGAAGGAGGCCCAGTTCATCCAGGAGAGCTCGGCTGAGCACTACGACGTCAAGTGGCAGATCGTGGACGAGATCGAGGCCGCGGCCGCCCCTGATGCCATCATCGCAAGCTCCACCTCAGGCCTGCTTGTGACAGAGATTGCCAAGAATGCGAAGCACCCCGAGCGCTTCTGCGGCGGACACCCCTACAATCCGCCCCATCTCATCCCGCTCGTCGAGATCACCCGCGGTGAGAAGACATCGGAAGAGACCGTAGAATGCGCCAAGGCCTTCTACCAGAAGCTCGGCATGGAGCCGGTCGTGCTCAAGAAGGAAGCGCTCGGCTTCATCTGCAACCGTCTCCAGATGGCCCTCTACCGCGAGGTCGCGAACCTTGTCATGTCCGGTGTCTGCACCGTCGAGGATGCAGACAAGGCCGTCACGTTCGGCCCAGGCATCCGCTGGGGCATCATGGGACCGTCGCTAGTCTTCGAGCTCGGAGGAGGTGCAGGCGGCGTCTCTGGCCTCATGAACCATCTGCATGACTCGACGACGCTCTGGCTCCAGGACATGGCAGACTGGAAGGAGTTCCCTGCCGAGTGGGCAGACATCGCGCAGAAGGGTGTCGACGAGGAGCTGGCACATCGTCCTGCAGAGGTCGGCAACACCCCTGAGACCCTGGCAGAATGGCGCGACAAGATGCTCATCGAGGAGCTGAAGCTGCACCACAAGCTGTAGAGACAATCGTTTCCATGCAATGAAAGAGTGCCGATCCGCGGACTGCAGGGCGGCACTCGGCTTTTCTGGGTGCAGCAGATCTATCCAAGCATCTCTTCGAGCTCTTCAGGTGCGAAGACATAGTTTGCGCCGCAGAAGTGGCAGTGGACATCGGCAGACCCGGCCTTCGCGATCAAGTCGCACGGTACGGTACATGCTCCTAAAACCAGAAACCTAGAACAGGCACGCAGCCCTTCAATCCTGTCGGTCCGGCATCTTATAATTCAAAACAACTCGCTTCATTCGCCAGCAAGGAGGGAAGACAGCATGGACGTGAAAGAAGCCGTCAAGATCGCTGCCGCCTATGTAGCCAATTTGGAAGGCATGGCAGCAGACGAACAGGGAGAAACAGACCAGGACAAGGTTCTCCGGGACATTCGGTTTGCTATCGAAGGCACCCGCTACGACGACGAGCACAAGCTCTGGGATATCACTGTTGGATTTGCTCGCAAGTGGGACCAGGCAAGCGCTTCTCCTCTGGCAGGCCTTTCCGCAGCCCTGCAGCCTCCCCGAGACAACCGCACGTTCAAGACAGTTTGCATCGACGACGTATCCGGAAAAGTCGTTTCATATGGTGATAAATAGACCAAGAAGAGTCGTGCTCGATGCGAATATGCTTGTGCTGCTTGCCTACGGCACAATCGATCGCAATGCGCTTGGCAGAAAGCGCAGGGTACGTGCCTACATGCCGGAAGACATCGATATAGTGCATTCGGTTATTGCACGGTTCAGCCAGATGGTCGTGACGCCGAATGTGGTCACCGAATGTTCCGATCTTATGCCTGACAAAGGCGATGAAGCCGAGAAGACATGGCTCAGATTGTTTCTCCAGGCAAGTCCTGAAGTGAGCATCGAAGAATATGTTCCAAGCAGGACCATTGCAGATCGAGATGAATATCTTTGGCTCGGGATTGCGGACTGCTCGCTACTCTCGCTCATAGATAGCGATACTGTATTGTTCACTGCGGATGGCAGGCTGCATGATGTCGCAGCACGCATCAATCCGCTCTGTATCAACTTCAATCACCTGAGAAACTTTGCATAAACGTCGCCGGCGCATGCTATAGAAGCATGACAGAGCGCTCCGCGGTCCAGCGCCCGACGAAATACAGCTTAGCGTTTCGCAAGAGAGCACTTCGCCGGGTCGCATCTGTTCTATCTAAGGCAGGCAGCTCTATCCGAGCATCTCTTCGAGCTCTTCAGGAGCGAAGATGTAGTTCGCGCCGCAGAAGTGGCAGTGGACATCGGCAGGCTCGCCCTTCGCAATCATGTCGCGCATCTCGTGCTCTCCCAGAGCCATCACGCAGCGCGCGGCGCTCGAACGGTCGCAGCCGCAGTGGAACTCTGCCGGCATGACAGAAAGCTCCTGGTAATCCATGCCACGCAGCAGATGGTCAAGCATGTCAGTGGGGCTCATGCCGCTCTCGAGCATGTCCGTGACCGACTTCACGCCACGCATATTGCTCTCGAGGTCCTCAAGCACATAGTCGTAGCAGCCCGGCATTGCCTGGATAAGGAAGCCGCCCGCCTGGCGCACGGAGAAGTCCGTATCCACAAGGACACCGACGCCGAGCGTGGTGGGAATCTGTTCGCTCACGGCGAAGTAGTATGTGAGATCGTCTCCGATCTCCCCCGTCACGAGGCCGACCGTGCTCGAATAGGGGTCCATCCCCGGTATGTCATGCACGACGGAAAGCGTGCCGGGCGCAAGCGAACGTCCGACATCGAGATGGCCATCGCTTCGGAGAGGCAGCCAGACATTCGGATGGTTCGCAAATCCCTTGACCTGGCCCCTGTTGTTGGCCGTGACCGTGAGGCCTCCGACCGGGCCATCGCCGCGTATGCTCAGCGTCACGAGCTCGTCGTCCACCTTCGACATTGCGCCGATCATCTGTGCTGCCATCATGAGACGTCCGAGCGCTGCTGTCACGACGTTGCTCGTATGGTGATGGTCGCTTGCTGCCTGCACGGTCTCGCGTCCGGTGATAGCGAAGGCACGGAGCTGCCCGTCTGCTGCCGTGCCGCGGACGATATGGTCATGGGCGCGGATCTTTGCATCCGCAAAATCGATGATGGTATCTGCCATGGAACTCTCCTCTGCCTGCGTGCCATAAGGCACCTCTTCATTGGCTTGTGTGATACCCCAAAACATCATCCCTGTCATGCAAGAATTGCGACCTCACAGGCCGCACATCACATGTTCACGGCAGCCATGCCTGGAAGCTCTGTGCGGAAATGGAAAAAGAGACTCGGTAGAATGATGGAGCCTGAAACCACGAGACAGCAGAGACTGGCAGGCCAGCCACAGAGAGGAAGAATCTGCTCATGATGGACACAGATGAGGCTCTCTCATTCCTGCACGAGACGGTCGCCCCTTCTCTTGGCTGCACCGAGCCTGCCTGTGCCGCACTTGCTGCTGCAGCGGCAGCAGCCACGCTCGAAGGCGCGCCAGAACATATCTCCCTCACCGTCAACCCCGGCCTCTACAAGAACGGCATGTCTGTCGCGATTCCTGGCTTCGATGCTGTCGGCATGCCCTATGCCGCAGCCCTGGGCGCCCTCATCGGCACAACCGAGCATGGCCTTCAGATCTTCTCTGGCATCACGTCCGAAATCGTGAAGGCAGCCCATGCGCTCGTGGAATCAGGCAAGGTAGAAGTAAAGGTCGACACAGATAAGAGCAGCATCTATGCTCGCTGCACGATAGCATCCGGCGAAGAGACAGCAGAAGCCCTGATCGAAGGAGCACACACGAATATCGTCGAGGTCACACGCGACGGGAAGACCTGCTTCGAGAAGGATGCAGAAGCGAAGAGCGAAAAGCCAAACCTCACAGCTTCGCTTGAAGACATGACCATAGCCGAGATAAGCGGGCTCGCAGACCGCATGGACCCGGCAGACATCGACTGGCTCGTCGATGCTGCAGAAATCAACAGTCAAGTGGCCGCCTACGCCGAGGAGCATCCAAGCCCTGTCGGCATCGCCTCCGCCCTCTCCAAGACCACATTTGTCGGAGAGGCAGACGAGATGATGCGTGCCGTCGGCTCTGCCATCGAGTCGAGGCTCGATGGCGCACCCTGCACGGTCTCGAGCAGTGCCGGTGCCGGCAGCAAGGGCCTTGCCCTCACGCTTCCGCTCACCATTGCCGCAGAGCATGCAGGATCCGACCGCACCAGCCTGGCACGCTCCCTTGCCTTCGGACATCTGCTCAACAGCTACATCAATGCGAGAATAGGCAAGCTTTCGGCTGTCTGCACCTGTGCAGCCGCTGCCTCCACTGCAGCTTCCGCTGCGCTCGTGAAGCTCTGGGGCGGCAGTACCGATGAGATGGGCTTTGCCATCCGCAGCATGACGGGCACCATCGCCGGCATGATCTGCGACGGCGGAAAATGCGGCTGCGCAATGAAACTGGCAATGGCAACGAATGCGGCCTATCTATCTGCGAAGATGGCATGCGCAGGCTCGGCACTTCGTGCAAGCGATGGCATATGCGACGTCACACCAGAGCAGAGCATCGAGAACATGGCCCGCATCGCCCACAACGGCATGAAAGATGTCGACCGTGAGATCCTCGAAATCATGCTTGCCAAGAAGGAGCAGCGGGACTGCAGAGAGCGCTGATTGCAGGAGCATCATCCAAAGCAGGAGTCTGCTCTTACCGTACGCTGCGCTGACCTGGTCCCCATAAGCTGAACATGGACCCATCCTCAAAATGCAGGAGCGCCATGGATATCGAATACAAGGTCGAGTTCAGCTACGAAGAATTCCGAGGGATGCTTACGAAGATCGGCAGCTTCTCTATTCGCAAGATGCGGATAGCCAGGCTCGTGTGCATCGCGCTCTGGGCCGTCATCTGCCTTTCCATTCTCCTCAATGCATTTAGCCACAGCATGCTCGATCTCGCGCAGCTCTTCTATATCGTGTTGGCTCTCTCTAGAAGAGATTGCCATGCCGGAGGAGATCCTGAAAAAGCATCCCGCCCTTCCCCAGAAGATATCGGAGGCCATACGGCAGCAAACAATGCAGCTCGCCAATGCATTGGAGACGCATGACAAGGCCTGGGCAGATGATCTGACAAGCTGGCTTGAAGCTGTCTGAGAACGGTGGGCATATGCAGGCCCTGCCTGGCCAATCATCCTCTTCAATCAAGTCCGCTGTCATTAGGATGCAGCATCTTCTCCTGCAACAATTGGGGGCAAGCCTATGAGCTGCCCCAAGTGGCAATACGTTGCAGCCGAAATGTTTGAGGTCACAGTCTATGGAGGTGCATTGCCATTGTTAAGCACCAGGCGGTCTTAGATGACTCTGCACGGAGCATCTAACTGCTCTGATAAATAGCTTCGGTATGCCGCTAGCACGTTGGAGGATACTCTTGTCTGCTATCCCAATCGCCGCAAGCGCGTCCAGCTTCCAGCTCAACTCCTGTTCGCGTGTTCGCTCCTGCGCATAGCCGGATAGCTCACCCGAGGGGTTGTCTCCTCCCTTCCCCTCAGCAGATGCTACACGAAACATCCCCATATCCATATGCGCCACTCATCCGCCGGAAGAGCACTGAGCGGGTCTGGATACCATCGGTCTCGCTTCCTTGATAAATCAAGTTTTCTTCACGCTGATTTAAAGAATCATTGTCTCAAAATCATGCTCGGTCAGGCGCATGCCTCGCAGAAGCGATTCTTCGAGGCCGGCATCAGCTGCACCCACTTCACGCAGAAGCGCCAGCACCTCACAAGCATAAGATGAAAGGCGCTCGGCAGGAACCACGGTACTCATAGCGCGCAGCAGTTCTCCAAAGCCCTTATCGATGTTCTTACCAGCTCGGGCACAATACAACCTCTCCCCGTGAGCACAGACGTTTCTGAACTCAGGTAGGGTGTGGTAGGCATATTCGAGTGCCCGCTGCTTGACCACCGGACGTCCCAGGGCACGTGCCAGCGCCACGCAGGTGCGAGTCTTCACAGACTGCTCTTGGAAGTCGAAGAAAGCCGACATTATCCCGAACGTGAGACACTTAGAAGCCACCCACAAAGGAACGACGTGATAGTTTTTATCGTAGTGGGCAATGTAGGCTTTGTGAGGTCGGTTGTCACGTACCCCCTGCAGAGTCGAAAGAAGTCGAATGAGCCCTTTGGTGTACCGCCATTCTGGTCTGTAATCGGACTTGGAGCAGTAGCATGCAGGATCCAGGTAGTCATCTGGCCCGCCATGTACCGAGCAGAAGGCGTAAACGGTTGCTGTGCGCATGGCAGCTTCGGCCTCGAGAAGTATTGCCATGGTGACGTCGCGCAGCTCCTTGTCGAAGATGAACACACGGCTCAAGGCGTCGAAGGTAGATCCATCACGATAACGGCCTCACCAGCAAGGTTGGAGGCTTCAAGGTCAAGAAAGGCATCCTTGTAGCCATTCACGACAGCATGGTAGTTTTCGCGCAGGAGGAAGGCAGCTGCGCGATTCTGATCGCTGATGCCAAGCCCACGTGACCGCAAGATTTCGACCTGCTCGTCGATAGTCTTGAAAGGCTTGGGATTTTCGCGCGACATACTACACCACCTCCCTATATACAGAGAAACCGCCAAGTGCCTCCGGCACCTGACGGCCCTCCTGCCCACAGCTCGAATCGAACGTGTGAGCGTCTCAATGGCTAAATAATAAAGCATCCCCAGATGTAGGTCAACGCCATCGCAGCCTCCAAAGAGAGTCGCAGCTGAAGCGCAGCAAGCGAGACATTACATGAGCATTTGCCTTGTCCGATTGGTGAGAACTACATTAGCGGTAACAGGACCGAGGTCCCTGATCGTCTCCTTCAGGGCTCCGTCCCCGGGCCTGCCCCTGTCGGCCAGGCGGCAGAACCCGTCCCCGGCATCGTTTGCGCCGCAGACGATGCAGACCTTGAGGCTGGAGATGCCGCGCGCGTGGACCGCGCCGCAGTGCCTGTGGGGAGCCCTCGGCATCCCGGCCCTGCCCCTTGCCCTGCTGCCCGTGAGCGACTCGTCGAGGTAGGTCCCGTCGACCTGCCAGGAGACCGATGGCCCCGTCCTGAAGGGCAGGAGCGATCTTTCCATGGCCTCGCATAGCCTCATGCGGCAGAACCAGGAGGTCCTGAGGCACACGTGGCAGGCCCTTGCGCACTCCCTGAGGCTCTGGCCCGAGAGGGCCGGCTCGACGAAGGCGCCCCAGGTCGCGGCATCGAGCTTCGAGGCGGCGAGCAGGCTCCTGCTCCTGGCCGAGAAGGTGCGCCTGCATTCCCTGCAGAGCCACCTCTGGGACCCGTCGTGATTGTGGCCCTTCCTGATGAACTTGGGAGAGCCGCACCAGGGGCACGCCTCGGGCGCCTGGTGCGCTGCCTGCCGGCCGAGCTCCCGCGCGACCGCGGCCTTCGTGGCGTCGATGAGCGTTCGCTTCTCCTCGAGGGAGAGCCCCTCCATCTCATGGAGCATGATATCCAGCATCCCGTCTCCGTTTCTTCGATGGCGATGTTCGGCGACATGCATCCTAGAACAGTGGCGGGACATTATTGCGTCAATGCTGGTCT
>ERZ791908.538-NODE-538-length-38992-cov-10.662069_pt1 | contig 38992 bp, 46 predicted proteins | sample MGYA00510144_ERZ791908 | MGnify/ENA primary metagenome ERZ791908 (study PRJEB30046, sample SAMN00792105) | human gut metagenome | study: EMG produced TPA metagenomics assembly of the A metagenome-wide association study of gut microbiota in type 2...
ACCCTATTTCTCATACTTTTTTATTCGCTTGTCCAAGATGTATTATAGTCCTACAAGATCCTCACATCAAAAGTTCCACAGCATCTTGATTTTTTCTCGTTTTTGCGTATAATAATTATATCAAGGTAACAACCACCCGGAACAATTACCTCGAACTGCTCCCAATCATTTATCACCGCTGATAAGATTTTGATAAGCATCCATCGTATAGCTATGATAATATGGACAATCAAAATAATCAGAATAGCAGGTATCATATTCACTAAACGTATTTGTTTAAGTCAAAGATATCTGCAACGAGTGGGAATAATACCCGAAAGGCCAAAAAGCCTTGAAAATGCTGGACTTTTGCGCCCGGGAATTGCCCCGTGACAACAAAATGACAACATTTTAGATTATCCAATCGAGTAGGAGGGGCCTGAATAGCCCCGACCTCTCACACCACCGTGCGTACCGTTCGGTACACGGCGGTTCAATTGCATAAGTGCAGAGACTCGTACCGGTCAAGGATGCTGTAATATCCCGCCTGTACGAGTCTTTCTTTCGAGATTGCCCGCTGTACATGGCCGTTCTTAGCCATGTGCCAGTAGGCTTTCCGGCAATTGCTTACTGCCCATGCCTGCCATTCTGGTATACCCAGTTGAATGAGACTCCTTGCTCTCTTTCCGGGTCTCTTCCATTGTTTCCAGATATAGCATCGAAACCTTCTTCGCAGCCATTCATCCCATCTCTGCATTGTTGTCTTCATGCTCGCAATCCCGAAGTAACCAAGCCAGCCCCGGATGTAGACCTTTACTCTCTGCATCACCACTCGGTCATTTCTGCCCTGACTGCGGGAAGTCAGCTCTTTCAGCTTTGCTTTGACCTCCTTCTGTAATCTACTTGGGACTAACGATTGTTCGGCCCTTCCCAGTGGAAAAACACCAGTACTATGGCCTCTGCTGACTTCTTGCCGTTCGTTGTTACTACGCATTTTTTCCTGGCGTCGGCAAGACCTTCCTGGGTACTCACACGTTCTTTCCCTCTTTACCTGCCGCATTTACCGCAAATGATTCCGTGTAGCTACTGGGCTTTGTTTTGTGCTGCAAACTCACCCTCATTTACGGCCTTGTATGCGATTTCTGTTCGTCAGGCCAGAGTTTTGCCCATCAGGGGACCTTTCAACCCCTGAAATCCGGCTTTCTTCAGATTCCGCCTCACGACGGACACCCTTGCCTTTGGCTAAATCTTCCCGCTACCGGGCGACTTCGGGACTTTCACCCTACAGAACGTGCGCTCACCGGGCGCACAGCGCGATGGCGGCAGGGAGAAATCCCTGCCGCTATTTTTGTTATACAGATAAAGAAATGATATATCCAACATCCGCATCTATGCAGATAGACCGCTTCTTGATCTCCTGCGGACACACCGTCTGCCCTTGATTGATACAGACGTAGATTGCGTTCGGATTCTTCGCCGTCATCTGCCAGAAGGGGTACTTGATGATGACCGGGGTGTTGTGTTTATTGCGCACCATTCAAATTCAGTCTCCTACAGTCGGCAGTACACTGGTTGCCTTGAGAAGCTTTGTGTCCCTGCGGATGCAGGGAGCCGGTAAACTATTGCTGTCTACCGTACCAACTTTTCAGATAAAGCGGTAATAAATATCCACCCGCATAATAATCTGTCCGTCAATGATTTCTTTTTCATACACTATGATTTTATCGACCAACGTGTGCAGAAGCTCGGCGGTGATTTCAGTAATATCGGTGTACTGCTCTACCAAGTCCGCAAATGCTTTGACACTGCGGACTTTCTGTTTGCAGGCAGAAAGTTTTTCCTGAATTTCCGTATAGCGTGTTTTCAATTTCACTGTTTCAGCTTCATAATTTGCAGACATAGCAGCATAGCACTCATCGGAAAGCCGTCCGAACACATGATCCCCGTAAATATGCTGAAGTAAGGTATCCAGTTCATCCAGCCTGTGCTTGCAGGTGTCCGCTTCTTTCTGTTGCGATATTCTCTCATCGTTCGATTCCCGTTCAGAAGGTTGGGCGAGGTGTTCTACATAGGCATCGTGGTCAGCAGCTGCAAGCGCTGCGTGTTTCTGAATATCACCCAACAGCAACTCCGTCACCTGCTCCAACGTGATGTAATGCGAAGAACACTCATTTCCGCCGTAACGCCGGTGCGTATTGCAGCTGAAGTGACCTTTCGATTTTCGATTTTTTTCGAGTGGTGAATACCATTCGCGTGTTGCACCCACCGCAAATCATCAGCCCACGGAACATATTATCCGTGTTGGTCCAAGTAGCAGGCTGCTTGATTTTGATACGCTCCTGTACTGTATCAAAGGTGGCTTGATCGACCAGCGGTTCATGTGTGTTCTCTACGATAACCCATTCTTCCGGCGGACGCTCTACGATGCGCTTGTCCTTGAAAGATCTTGTAGTATAGCGTTGGCTGACCAATTTTCCTAAATAAACAGGATTGCTCAGAATTTGATATACGGTTGTCTTCGCCCAACTGTACGGATGCTTGACACGCTTATTGGCAATATACTTGCCCTCGGTGTTCATCAGATATGCCGTTCACCTTAGAGAAGCAGAATTTATCCGGCGCAGTCGAGCAGGACGGCATTCATTCCTTTCGGGCCGCCGTCACAGGTTTTGCAATCGCCTTGCGGTAAATGACAAGGGAAATGATCGCAGTAATCGCTTCCGTGATCCAAAACGCATTCCAGACGCCAACCGCTCCGAAAAACCTGCTGAGTAAAAACGCAGCCGGGATGATGACCACTACATACCGGCAAAGGGAAATCAGTAAGGAGGGAGTTCCTTTCCCAAGTCCCTCCAATGCGCCGGAAGATGTAACAGAAACCGCCGAGACGATAAACCCGGCCCCGATGATACGCAGGGCGATTTCCCCGGCTTGAATCGTCGCTTCTGTGTGGGTAAACAGCCCCATCAACTGTCCGGGGATCAGCAGACATATTACTGTCCCAAACACCATAATGATACCACTCATGCACAAAACGATCTTAAAGATCTGGCTGACCCGTTGGTGTTCCCCCGCGCCGTAGTTATAGCCGATCAGGGGGCGCATCCCCTGCACAATACCATTCGCTGGAAGATAGACAAATGTCTGCAATTTGTAATAGATTCCCAAAACCAGAATATACACTTCGGAATATGCCGCCAAAATCGCATTGAGCGCCGAAATCAAAAGAGACGGAAGCGCGAGATTCAGGGTTGCGGGAATGCCGATGGAGTATAGCTTTATTACCATCTTTTTGCTGGGGAGAATGTACTGTCTGCGGATATGCACGCGAATTGGCCGCGCAAGATAGACTACAAGGTAAATCGTCAGCGTCAGAGCCTGTCCGATGCCGGTCGCCAGCGCAGCGCCTTCGATTCCCATTTCCGGGAATGGGCCATAGCCAAAAATCAGAACGGGATCTAAGACAATGTTTGTGATGCACCCGCACATCAGGCTTATCATGGTCGTTTTCATGTTTCCTACTGCCTGGAACAATTTCTCAAACGCCATGCTGACGGTAACAATGAGTGTAAAGGCGAAGGCAACGACAGAATAGCGGACGCCAAGTTCAATGACCGCTTCGGATGAAGTGAACATCCGCAGGAAAACCGGCATGATCGTAATACAGCAGACTGTCATAACAACGCCATGAATCACGGCAAGCACAAGTCCCTGCGTGGCGGCCTGATCCGCTTTTTCATAATCCCCAGCGCCCAAATGAAAGGCGATCACTGCATTGATTCCAACGCCAAATCCAATTCCGGCAGCATTGATAAAATTTTGAACCGGGTAAACCAACGATAATGCCGTCATAGCCTCCTCGCTGATCTGCGCGACGAAAAAACTGTCCACAATGTTATAGAGCGAATTAACTAGCATGGATAACACCATAGGCAATGACATGGATAAAATCAGCGGTAATACCGGTTTCTCTTTCATGAAAGTGTCGTTCATCATTTTTCCTCCCTGGAACACGTTATGAGATATTTTTGCGGCGATGCCATGCCATCATCACAAGAGCAACGAGCAAAGTGGCAGTTTCGGCAACCGGAAATGCAAGCCAGATTCCGTTCAGACGGAACAATTTGTCCAGACACCATAAGGCGGGAACAAGGAAAAGCATCTGCCTGCATAATTGGATTGCCATGCTGGAACCTACTTTTTCCGTAGCCTGAAAATAGGTGGAAATCATAGTAGAGAGACCGCAAAACAGATAGCTTGCCGCCATAATCCGCATAGCGGATATCCCAAAGGAGCGCATGGTTTCCGACGCCGTAAACAATCCCAAAATCTGTGCTGGAAAAAGGATGACGGCCAATGTCCCCAGTATCATCATACCAGTAACCAAAGCGGTTCCGTATCGGAAAGCGGAATGCAGCCTTTCGCTGTTGCCTGCGCCGTAGTTAAACCGCATGACAGGCAAACAGCCCTGGATCAAGCCGTTTACCGTCATAACGATCAACTGCTGCACCTTAAAGTATGCGCCGAAGAAAGCAATCGCCGTATCGGAATACGCCACCAGGAACAGATTGACGAACGTCACCATAAACGAACTGAGGGCGTTCATAATAAAAGATGGCAGGCCAAAGGCAAAAATACGGCGGATCATCTGCTTTTGCAAATGAAAGCCTTTGATTTTTACCTGCACTTTCTGCTTTTTGCCCAGCAGCAAAGCAAATGCCAAAATCATGGACAGCAGATAGCCTGCAACGGTAGCTACCGCAGCGCCGCGGATTCCCATAGCTGGGAAAATACCAATTCCAAAAATCAGAATACAAAATCGTTTAGGTTACGGCTTTGGGGAGCGAATGGGAATGATTGCATCCCGGAAAAAGCCCAGTCATACCAAGGCTTTTTCGCCATGAGTGTCCGCCGTGGCAACAAAATGACAACATTATTTGAATTATTGCGATAACAAAAAGCGCTATCTGATTTGAAGCCAAGTCAGATAGCGCTTTTTTCTATTGCTTTTTAATCAGCCTTCAGCCGATCCTTGAACGTTTCCACCATTGCATCGCTAAGCTGCTGAGACGGGACTTGCACATAGCCGGAGGTTTCGTCATATTTCGGGTAGTTATAACGCCACTTGTCATAGTCCTCCCGGTTGATTTCGCCGTTGCGATGCCTTTCGGCTTGTCGCCTGCAATTCACAGACAGTAAACCCTCTCGGCAGCTTGAGCAATTTTTATAAAGATTATTTCTCTAACCTCTGGAAATGCTTCATTTTGAGACAGCCCCGTTTTTTATATTCATTTCGGTTGATCCCAATATCAAGATAGACGCTTACTGGGCTCCTGCCCGATCCTTCCATGCAGCGAGGTACGCAAAGCTGGGCCAGAAACCGTCCCGGCGAAGAAGCATTTGGGCAAGGCGCTCTCTTTCGGCGCAGTCGGGATGCCAAAGCAGGCCGTACAAGGTAATGCCATATTCCAGATCGTCTTCTTCCCTCTCCAGCATTTCCAGCGCTGCTGCAAGCGGCGTTGTACCGCTCCAGACCCGCATGGCCTTTTCGTAAGCAGTATGATGCCCCACCGCCATATCCGGGCGATAGTACTTCAGAAGAGTCGGCGCTTTCTCTGTCCGGACAGCGCTCAGCGTGTGCCAGTAAAGAACCGCAATCCCCATTTCATCATCGCATAAAGGCATACAGCCCTCAAAAGCTTCCATTGCCTGTTCGTACCGCCCGGCGTAATACTGGGCAAGGCCGATCCGATAGAGGCAGTCCAGCTTTTCCGCACCCAAAGTCAGGCATTTTTCGAAGTCAGCGATGGCAGGATCACTTTGCAGCGTCGTCAGGTACCGTCCCGCCCGAAGGCGGAGCAGGGACAGATGTTCCGGCTCCAAATTCAGCCCCTCCGTATAAGCTGCAACGGCCTCACGGTAGCGAAGCTGCCTGGGAAGAGCCTTCCCCAATGCACGGAATTTTTCAACGGAGTCCGGCAAGGACTTTGCCTGCCTGATTGCCTGGGAGTCGGGAATTCCGGCGGGAAGATTGAGAATCTGGCTTTCTATCCCGGCGTGCAGGGCATCAAACGGGTATTCCATCACAGCCCCCTTGTATACGGACGGTAACAGGCGGAGCAGACGATTTCACCGTTTTGAAGGTGGGCAAAGCTCTCGGCAAATCGTTCTCCGCACACGGAGCAGGTAACGGTCTTGAAGATCCGGGCCTCCTCCGGCACCGGCTCTGGGGCTTCCTTCACGTCAAACATCTCGTGGAAGTCTCCATCCATAAGCCACGCCAGCCGTTCGTCCTTGGTTTTCTCCGGTGTTGGGCGCAGGACAAGGCGGAAGGACTTTCCGTCTGAGCGGCGATAAAAGGAAAAAGCGTTTTTCCCCTGCATATTGAAGATCAGATTCCCTTTTCCCACGGTACAGGACAGCAGCGCCTGAATGGCATCCACACCGCAGGCGTCAGTCTCGGCAACGCACACGATCTTCTCGTCCTCGGATGTGCTGTCACTTTCAAACAGCTCCCACGCATACAGCACTGCCCGAAAGCCGACCGCAAGGCCACCGCAGCCATGGCCATGGAATGCTACACATTGCTGCCACAAAGATTCCAGTTCCTTTTGCATCGTATGACCTCCTATTTTTCCTGAATGGCAGCCTGTCGGTGCTCAAAATACAGGCTGATGAGATAGAATGACAGTGATAGCATCATAATGCACACGCCCGGCGAGAGCAGATAGGCATAGGCCTGGCGAAGAAAGGCACCCCGTTTATAGGCAAAGTTGATCATGGTGCCCCAAGTGGGATGATAAAGATCCCCAAAGCCCAAAAAACTCAGGGTGGACTCCATCATAATGCAGCTGTTGACCCCCAAAAGGAACCGGGAGAGCAATACATCGTACAGATTCGGAAGAATATGGCGGAGAATGATATGCTTCCGGCTGTATCCCTGGATCATGCAATTTTCAATAAAAGGCTGGGCATTCAGGTGAATGACCTTTGCCCGGACATTCCGGGCCGTCCCCACCCAGCTGAATGCAGCAATCAGAAGGATCAGATTTCGGCTGGAGCTTCCCAGAAAAGTCGCCAGCACGATCATGGTCACCAGCTTCGGAAGCAGCACAAAAATATTGATAACGCCATTGGACAGGCCGCTCCAAAGGCCCTTCCCGGCAGCCAACGTACCGATCACGCTTCCCAGAAGCAATGTCAGAATACTGCTGGATACACCCACCAGCAGCGTCTGCCGGGTCCCGTAGACCAACTCCGTAAAGATGTCATAGCCCAACGCATTGGTGCCAAGTAGGTGTTCCGCAGACGGTATGAGCCATGGGCCAAACATTTCTTTCTGCCCGTAAGCTGTAAACGCAGTTGGAAACAATGCAGCGGTCAGAAAAAGGCTCAAAATCACGCTGCCCAGGAGAAGTGGAATATGCTGTTTTCTCAAACCGGATCACCTCCAAAGCGTACCTTGGGGTCAATAAGAATGCAGATCAAATCCGTCACGACAATGGAGATCGTCATGATCGCCGTTGTGACAAACAGGATGCCCTGCATCAGCGGGTAATCCAACGTATAGACGGCATCCGAGAGCAAGCTCCCCATACCGCCGATGGAAAACAGCTTCTCCACAACCAGAGAACCACCGATACAGGTGCTGACGCTCATGCCCACCATGGTGATAAAGGGCTGGGCAATGTTCTTCAGAATATAGCCGAATTGGATTTTCCGGTCGGATAAGCCCCGTTCCTTGGCATAGAGCACATATTTTTCTTCCGTCACCTGTCGGACGGTGTTCCGCATCAACAGGTATCGGGAGGGTGCGGCGGCGACGGTCAGTGTCAGCACCGGGAGAATCAGGTGATGGATCCGGTCCCAGAAATACCCGGCCGTTCCGGGAACGACCCCAGCGCTGTTCAACCCCGTATAGGGAAACCACCGCTGCCGGAAGCAGAACAGGATCATCAGCACCAGGGCGATCAGAAATGTGGGCATCGTATTGACGATGATCTGGAATGTGGTCGAAAACTTCTCAAAGCCGCTGCCTTCCTTGTAGCCGCAGCGGAGCCCCCACAAAAGGCCGATAACCGTGCTGAGCAGCACGGCAGGCAGGGTGATCTGTAAGGTGTAGCCCAGCCGCTGCCCAATCAGGGCTGAAACCGTGGCTTCCTTTTTGAAGGAATAGCCCAGTGTACCGTCTGCAAGGGAGCGCAGATAGTACCCGAACTGCACGAATACCGGCTTATCCAGATGGAGGGCCTGCCGGTAATAAGCTACCTGAGCAGGGGTCATATCCTCCTCGGAAAAGCCGGTCAGATAAGCAATGGGGTTCCCCGGCAGGAGCCGGGGCAGAAAGAAGTTCAGAACGATCACGATCAGGAAGCACACCAGTGCCAGAATCAGGTTTTTACGATACTTTTTCACCGGTGTGCCTCCTGCGTGCAAAAATTATTTCTTGGTGATGCTGAACCAGTTGTTGACGTTGTTCAGACCGAATACAGCATCCACGGTCACATTGTCCAGCTTGGAAGAATAGGCCAGCATCATATTGTCCCAATACAGGGCAATCAGCGGCATATGGGCCGCGTAGTAGTCCTGGAGCTTTGCTGCGCCGGTGTAATATTCCTCAATGGTCTTGGCGGCCTTCAGTTTGTCCAGAATGGAGGAAAAGGCTTCGTCGAACACCTGGCAGCCGCCCTGCACGGCGTGATTGCCGTCCACATAGATGGAGCCAAGACCGTTGCCCATGCCCATGCCGGCGGCGGTATAGCCATAGATCGCCGCTTCCATGGTGATATTGTTCTCGGAGAACTTGTTGCTGGTCTTGGCATTGTAGGCATCCTTGTCCACGGCGTCCAGATTCACCTGAATTCCAAAGGCCTCCAGCTGGGTCTTGATCATTTCGGCGTAGCCCACATGGGTCTCCTTTGCGGCATTGACCGTCAGCGTAAAGGCAGCAGCCGCACCGTCGGCGTTCACGTAGAAGCCGTCGGCATTCTTTTCGGTGTAACCCGCAGCCTTCATATACTCGTCCGCTTTTGCAGTATCGGTGGTCAGTTTCTCCGTGTCCGTATAGCCCACCGTGGTGGAGGGTACAAAGCCCCGGTTGGGGATCTCAGCATAGGCGCTGCCGAAATAGGTCTTGAATTCCTCGTAGTTCAGTGCATAGGAAACTGCCTGACGCAGGTTTTCGTCAGATAACAGGCCCTTTGTGTTGTTAAAGGCCAGGACCGCAGGCGCATTGGCCGCAGCCACATTGACAAGCGAGACATTGGTATCGGTGGAGAGTACATCCTGATAGGTTCCTGCCACACCGGTGGAGTAGGCCCAGACCATGTCGATGTCGCCCTGCTGGAGCGCCAGGTACATGGTATCCTCGTTGCCGAAAAGCTGATAGACGATTTTCTCCACATTGGGCTTCTGGGGATAGTATTCATTGACTGCGAAGGTAATGGTCCCGGCTTCCTTGTTGAAGGATTCCAGCACATAGGGGCCGCAGGTGATGCGGCCTTCAGCCTCCGTGACGGTATCCTTTCCCTCATAAACGTGCTTGGGCATGACCCGGAAGGAGGTCATATTGCTCAGTTCCCGGACATTGGGAGAGGCCAGCGTCAGGGAAATGCTCATTTTGTCATCGGAGAGGGTGTAGCCGGTGTACTTGGCCTCCGTGACCTTTCCGTCTTCCCCGGTCTGGGCCTCAAAATTGGCGCTTCCATTGGCCTGATCGTATTGGAGTGTGAAAAGAATGTCCTCCGCCGTTACAGGCGCTCCGTCGGACCAGGTCATGCCGTCTTGGATGGTGTAGGTCCAGGTAGCGGCATCCTCGGTAGCATAAGTTGCCAGAAGTGGATGATATTCGCCCTTGGTGTCCTGATAAACCAGAGGCAATTCGGATACACCGCTGGCAAGCATATCGAAGTTATACTCGCCGAACACGGCGGTTTCGATGGCAGCCGTCGTGCCGACGGTCAGCGTATCAATGGCGTAGGTGGGTGCCGGTTCCGTGGCCTCCGTGGTGGGAGTCTCGGTGCTTGGTTGGGTGGAGGGTGTCTGGGTGGGTTCTGCCGGGGTCTTGCCGCAGGCTGCCAGCGACAGCACCATCAGCACCGCCAGCAAAAGGGATCCAACTTTTTTCATTTCGTGTTTTTCTCCTTCTGATTTGTATGTTTCTTCTCAAATACATAGATTTGATCACAAAGTAAGTTCACCAGCGCCGCATCGTGGCTGATGAGCAGGATGCTTCCGTGGTGTTCCTGCATCTGACGGCGTACCATTCCCAGCACATTGGCCTGGGTAGAAACATCCAGCATGGAGGTTGCCTCGTCCAGAATCAGCAGCTTTGGCTGGAACAGAAGGCACCGGGCGATGGCCACCCGCTGGGCTTCCCCACCGGAGATCTGATGCGGCAGATGGGCCAGGATCTGCGGCTCCAATCCGACTTTCACAAGCACGTCTTCCGTCAGCGCACGCTCCTTCCCCTTGGGAGCAAAGCCGTGATAGCGGATCAGTTCTTTGAAGCCGCTGCCGATTTTCTGGCGTGGATCCAGCGTCGCATAGGGCTGCTGATAAACCATCTGAATGGAAAGACCCAGTTTCCTGTCATAGGGCGTATTCTGCGAAACAAGACATTGACCGTCCAGCAGAATCCGCCCTCCGTCCGGCGGGCAGATGCCGCAAAGGACCTTGGCCAGCGTGGATTTTCCGATCCCGCTTTTTCCGAATATGCCGCAGATCTGACCGTCGGGAATATCCAGCGTGACATTTTGCAAAACCTGTTTTCCGTCAAAAGCCTTATCGATCTGTTCCATGGAGATCATTCCTTGCAGCACCACCATTCTCTGTCTTCCTGCGTTCTCCGTGGCATTTCGGCAAGGCATCGTCCGAAGGCTGCGAGACAGCGGCGATAGAAGGGACAAGTGCCCGTCTCCGTCCGCAAAGCCGGCGTTTCCTGCATCCCGTTTTCCACCATGGCACCCAGCAGGGCTTGGGTGTAGGGATGGCGCGGGGCAGCCAGCACCAGTGCGGAGCTGCCAGTCTCCAGCATTTTCCCGCCGCACAGGACAAGGATCCGGCCGCAGGTCGCTGCCACGGAAATGTCATGAGTGATAACGAGCTTTGCCGCATCCGGGAACAGGTCATTCAAAAGGGACAGCGTCTGCTGCTTGCTGTCCTGATCCAGACCGTTGGTAGGTTCGTCGGCGATCAACAGCTTCGCCTGAGAGCAAAGGGCCAGTGCAATGGTTACCCGCTGGGCCATGCCGCCGGACAGCTGGAAGGCATACCGGTCCAGAATGGCCTCCGGCTGGGTAAACCCCACCTGCGTCAGCTTTTCACGGGCAAACGCTTCTCTCAGAGGTGCCGCAATGCCCAGCTTTGCAATGCTGTCAAACATCTGGCGGCGGATGCTTCTGGACGGGTCAAGAAATTCGTGACCGTTCTGCGGGATATATACGATCTCCCGGCCCAGCATGGACCGCAGCTTTTTGCCCTTCGGCAAAGCCTTCCCGCAAAATAATACTTCACCGGAAACCAGCCGCACATTGCCGGGCAGCACCCCCATCACGGATTGGGCAATCAGCGTCTTGCCGGACCCGGTCTCGCCAATGAGGGCCAAGCTCTCTCCATGAGAAATATGGAAAGATACCCCGTGGACCAGCTCTTTTTCCGTGCGGTCCAGTTTTGCGGCGATCACGCCGCCGGCGTACTGTAAAATAGGTGTTTCCAAGTGTTCCTCCGAACCGGTGTTGCTTTGCATTCCTGCCCTGCGCAAAGACGCAGCGCTTTCTTCCCCAAGAAACGCTGCGCCTTTGCTTTGGGTTTTGGCAGGAATGCGTGTATGAACCGATGAGCATACTATAACAGATGAGATTCCCGGGCGGAAGCCTCCCCGGGGGATGTTTTTCCATTCACCAAGATAGAATCTGTGTTCGCACTTTTTTCTTCGTATATTCTGTCAAAGCCTTATGCTGATTGGGCCGAAAAGTATCGCAAAAAAGTCAAAGTGATACGCATTTTCGCACGGTCGGAAAAATCTGCTTTCCCAATGCCGTTATCGTTGCGGACCGGTTCCACGTGATCCGTCAGGCGTCCTGGGCGATGGAGCAGGTCCGGAAGAACGAGCAGAACAAGCTCTCCAGAGGGCTGCGCAGGTACTTCAAACGGTCAAAGCACCTTTTCCGGAAGCCGATGGAAGCTCTGAGCAGCGAGGAGCAGGAGCGTCTGGCGCTGATGTTTGAGATCGCCCCGAGGCTCGCCGACGCCTACCGGCTGAAGAACGAGTTCCTTGCCGTCATGCATTCGGAGTCCTCGACCGTCGGGAAGCAGCGGCTGCTCGACTGGCTCGCGGCCGTGAACGTTATGGATCTTCCGGAATTTCAGGCCTGCGTCACGGCGTACCGCAACTGGTTTCAGGAGATCCTGAACTCCATGGACGTCCCCTGGTCCAACGGCTTCATTGAGGGCTGCAACAACAAAACGAAGGCCCTCAAGCGCGTCTGCTTCGGGATGCGGAACTTCCGGAACTTCAGAAATCGGATCCTTTTCTGCAGCGGTGTACCGAAAAAACCGCGCCGGGGCTAAGCACCCCGACACGGTCTTGGATTAAGGTATTTTTGTTCCGCGTATTTCAGCAGGATATAAGGCTTCTTTCATAGCCGGTAAATATGTTGTTATAGGCTTCTTCCACCAGCCAACGGCGGTCCTCATCAAGCCAGATCCACCGCTTAAATTCTTCATTGATCAGGCGCTGCTTTTCCAGGGCGGCAAGGGTATCCCGCTCGTTGTACTCCGTTCCGTTATCAAGCAGCTTGATCTCCCGCAAGTTCAGTGTATATTCCATGATGCGCAGTGCATTGTATCGTTCAAGCCCGTACTTGAACATTGCATTTTTGCTGTTTAAGGAGGCCAGATACGCGGGAAAGTCCGCAGCTATGAGGATGTAATTCAGCGTAACAGTCTGTGGCGATTCTTCCATCCGCTCAGAGAAAAAGCGGTCACGAGGGACGAAGCTCGCTGATTCCTGTGTAGAGCCGGAAAAAACGCATTTTATCGAATGGGAGCGCGTCGGACAGGGCAGACATCGTCCGGCGCGCTCCTGTTTAAAAATCGCCATTTTTCCCAAGTCAAGAGCCGAAGAAAATCTCCGAAAAACACCCCTATTGCGTGACAGAGCCGCAGAAAGGATAAGCCTATGAGAACAGGGCCTACCCAGCAGGAAAAAACCACCGAAATCTATTTTGACGAGAAAGGCCCCACCATCTTCATCCGCACCCACAACACCGACCTCAAGAACAGGCTGACCGCCCCATACAGAGAAGACCGCCGCTGGGCGGCAAGCGAAGCAACGAAATAACGAATAAAAGGATTTTAGGGCTTCGTTGATTGTTGTGTTGGCAACCCCACCGCAATGGTGGTGCCCTTCTCCGAACTCTCCTCCACCCAAACGAAGCCGCCGTGGAGTTCGGCGATCTCCCACACCAGCGCGAGCCCCAACCCCGCGCCACCGTACTCGCGGCTGCGGGACTTGTCCACCCGGAAGAAGGGCTGGAAGATACTGCGCTGATGCTCCTCCGGGATGCCGCAGCCAGTATCCGACACGCGAAGCAGGAGCTTTTCCGGCTCCTGTGTGACAGAAACCCGTACCGAGCCGCCCGGCCGGTTGTACTTGACAGCATTCTCCGTCAGATTGAAGATCAGCCGGTAGATCAGTGCGTCACTGCCGGTCATAATGCCGTCACCCTCCGCCGTCAGTGTGACGCCGCGCTTATCTGAGAGCGGCGCGAGATCTGTGAAGATCTCCTCGATCATGGGGGCAAGCTGGATGCGCTCGTTCCGTGCCACCTGCTGCAAATTGCTCATCTCCAGCAGCGTTCTGGTCATCTGCGTCAGCCTCTCCGTTTGCTCCCGCAGAAGGGTGAGAAACTCTGCCGTCTGCGGCAGCACGGCGGGATGCTCTGCGGAAAACAGCTCCAGCTGCGCCTGCATCAGTGCCAGCGGTGTGCGCAGCTCGTGGGCAGCGTTGCCGGTAAACTGCCGCTGGGCGGCAAAGGCGGTGTTCAGCCGCTCCAGCATCTGGTTGAAGGAGTGGCTGAGCTGCTTAAACTCCGGAAGCACATCTTCATCGATCTTCATATCCGCCAGATTGTTCATCTGCACCATTTCCACCTGAGAAGCAAAGCTGCGCAGGGGCTTGAGGGCACGTCCACTGACAAAGTAGGCAAGAATGCCGCTGAGCAGCGTTACCGCAGCCGTGATATACCAGTTGGTCGCGCGGAAGCGCCCCTGCGCCCCATCGACGACGATGGTCAGCTCATCGTCGGGCGCTACGAGCTGCGGGTCAAAGCTTGCTGTGCCTTCCTCATTTAGGATCACCGTGCCGCCGCCCTGTAAGCCGTCCACAATGGTGTCCATATAGTACACACCGGAGAAGCAGAGCAGCAGATTCATGGCTACGCAGGTGACGCCGATGAGCAGAACGGTCATCAGCGTGATGCGCCATTGTAAAGAGATCCGCTTCATGCTTCAGTGCCTCCCATCAGATAGCCTTCGCCGATGCGGTTGCGGATGGGATCATAGCCCAGTGCAGCGCGAAGCTTTTTGCGCAGTGCGGAGATGTGGACCCGGATGGAGTTGCTGAAGCTGTCCACACTGTTGTCCCAAACATGATCCATCAGCTCCTCCTGACTCACCGGCCGGCCCTGATGTACCATCAAGTATTCCAGAATCCCCGTCTCCTTGCGGGTCAGTGTCATGGTTTGCCCCTTGACGGCGGCGGTGCGGGAGCGGGTATCAAAGGTCAAATCTCCGCAGACCAGCAGCACATTCTGCTGGGTAAACTGCCGCAGGGTCAGACTGCGGATGCGGGCCTCCAATTCAGCTAAGTGGAAGGGCTTTGCCAGATAGTCGTTGGCTCCCGCATCCAGCCCCGCCACCTTGTCCTCCACCTCGCTGCGGGCGGAGAGGATCAGCACCCGCGTCTCACGGTCGGTCTGCCGCAGGCTCCGCAGCACCGTCATACCGTCCTTCCTCGGCAGGTTCAGGTCGAGAAGCACCAGATCATAGCGCTCCACGCCCAGCAGCTCCAGGGCCTTCTCCCCATCGTAACAGTAGTCCACGCTGTAGGCCAGCCGCCGCAGGCTGCGGACGATGGTCTCGCACAGGGCGCGTTCATCTTCAATGACCAAAAGGTGCATAAGAGCCCTCCTTTTCATTTTCACGTTGTTCTTAATTATAGCAAAAACAGATAAGGTTTGCGTTAAATTTTCGTTCTTAACAGAGAATTTAACTCTCCTGCGCTATGATAGCGACAGAAAAACGGAAAGGGTGATGAAAAATGAGCCATGCGAAAAAGGCGACGGTACAGGTTACCCTGTTGGCTGCCGCAATTGCCATGCTGTGCTTCGGCGCCTGGCGTGGTGAGGCGGCGACGGTGCTAAGCAAGGCCATTAAGCTGTGTCTGGAGTGTGTTGGCATTGGGTAAAAAGAAGTTTACGGGCGTATCACAGTTTCTGGCGCGCTTCCGGGGCTGGATCCAGGCGGGTGCGGCCTTATTGACCAATCTGCATCTGCCGAATTTTCTTAAGGGCGGGCTGTACCAGGGCGCGGGGAAGACCGTCTGTGTGCCGGGACTCAACTGCTATTCCTGTCCGGCAGCCTCCGGCGCCTGTCCCATCGGGGCATTTCAGGCGGTGGTAGGCTCGTCGAAATTCAGCTTTTCCTATTATATCACAGGAATTCTGATTCTGCTGGGCGTTTTGCTGGGACGCTTTATCTGCGGCTTTTTGTGTCCCTTTGGCTGGTTTCAGGAGCTGCTGCACAAGATTCCGTCAAGAAAGCTGTCTACAAGGAAGCTCAAGCCCCTGCGATACCTGAAATATGCTATTTTGCTGGTGATGGTATTCCTGCTCCCGGCGTTCCTTGTAAACGATGTGGGCATGGGGGATCCCTTCTTCTGCAAGTATCTCTGCCCGCAGGGCGTGCTGGAGGGGGCAATTCCGCTGTCTCTTGCCAATTCCGGCATCCGTGCGGCGCTGGGCAGCCTGTTTACGTGGAAGCTCGGCATTTTGCTGGCGGTGATTGTGCTCAGCGTGCTGTTTTATCGGCCCTTCTGCAAGTGGATCTGCCCGCTGGGCGCGTTCTATGCGCTGCTGAATAAGGTCTCCCTGGTTCAGATGAAGGTGGATCAGAGCAAGTGTATTTCCTGCGGGAAATGCGCAAGAGCCTGCAAAATGGACGTGGACGTAACGAAATCCCCGAACCATACCGAGTGCATCCGCTGCGGGATGTGTGTCCGAGCCTGTCCGACCAATGCCGTGCGCTTCCGCTGCGGCTTTGGCACGGGAAAGCAGGGTACCGTTCTCCCGGAGAAAACAAATAAGCAAATGAATGATATTGTAAAGGAGAAAAAATCATGAAAATGACCAAAATTCTGACCGCATTGCTCCTCGTTGCGCTGGTGCTCAGTTTTGCTGCCTGCAGCAAGCCGCAAACGAACGGAGGCGACATGACGACCGAAAACAACGCGGCTAACGCGATCGATGACCTTCTGGCAAAAGAGGCGGCCACCGCTGAGGAAGCGACGGCGCTGCACACCCAGCTGATGGATGCCGAAACTGCGATCCTGAACGAGAACAGCGCGCTTTGGGAAAAGGTTTTCCTTTCCGCTGACAAGGGCTCTACGATGATCGAGGACGGCAGCAACTACGGCGACTTCCTGCTCAAAACGATCGAAAGCGCAAAGGATGAGTTCACCGAGGACGAGCTGAAGCTGCTGCAGAAGGACGGCGAAACGATCCGCAGCATTGAAGTCAAGATCGCCGCTCTGGAGGAGAAGTTCCCTGGCTGCGGTCAGACGCCCTCCGGCGACAGCATGAGCGTGCCTGCGGGCGACAACATGATGACGCCTCCCAATGACGGCAGCCAGCAGAAGTTCCCCGCCTTTGAGGGAAAGGATCTGGACGGGAACGAGGTCAAGAGCGATACGCTGTTCTCCGGCAATGCCGTCACCGTAGTGAATTTCTGGTTCACCACCTGCAATCCCTGTGTGGGTGAGCTTGCCGAACTGGACGCACTGAACAAGGAGCTTGCGGAGAAGGGCGGCGCACTCATCGGTGTCAACACCTTCACATTGGATGGCGACGAGGCGGCAATTTCCGAAGCAAAAGACGTATTGGCCAAGAAGGGCGCGACCTATCAGAATGTGTATTTCGCTTCCGATGGTGAGGCCGGCAAGTTCACAACGAACATCTTCGCTTACCCCACCACCTATGTGGTTGACCGCAACGGCAATATCGTGGGCGAGCCCATCGTGGGCGCCATCACAGAAAAGAACCAGGCGGAAGCGCTGCAAAAGCTCATCGATCAGGCGCTTGCCGCCGATATGGGCTGAGAGCGGGATCTCGAACAGGAGGTCTCAATGGACGAGACGTCGTGTAAGCCGGTAGTCGTTCTGTTTCCCGCCGCACTGACGCTGGCCGGCGGCGTCGGCGGCTGGCTGTACTACCGCTATGTAGGCTGCGCTACGGGCGCCTGCGCCATTACGTCCAACCCGTAGCTCGCCATCGGCTTTGGTGTCGCCTTCGGGCTGCTGCTCGGGATGCTCCTGCGGCCGTACGGCGGAGGGATGCAGGACCGCTGAAGGCGCGGAGCAAACCGATTTCTCTCGAAAGGAGGAAACACCATAATTCGGAGAGGATTGCCGCTTCTGCTTGCTGCGGCGTTGCTGCTGAGCGGCTGCACAGCCAATCAAAAGCCTATGCCGCAGGGAAAGGAAGCACAGGATATGGAAACAGCCGGACAGTCCTCAGATACGTCCGGTGAGGAGAGCATGTATATGGATACCACGGAACATGTCATATATCTGGCGGGCGGCTGCTTCTGGGGCATGGAACAGCTGATGCAGTCTATTCCCGGCGTCATCGACGCCCAGAGCGGCTATGCCAACGGCACCTGCGAGGCGGACGCGGACTATCGGACCGTCTGCAAGGGCGGCACGGGATTCCGTGAAACCGTGCGGGTGGAGTACGACCCCGAACAGGTGAGCCTTGACGCGCTGCTGCTGGCGTATTTCTACGTCATCGACCCCACGGTGGAGAACCGGCAGGGGAATGACGTCGGAAGCCAGTACCAGACCGGCGTCTACTATACCAACGACAGGGCAAGGGAGACCGTAGAGCGCATCGCGGAGATTGAGCGGGGGCGCAGCAAGAAATTCTTCGTGGAGATCGGGCCGCTGAAAAACTACTACCCCGCCGAGGAATACCATCAGGATTATCTGGAAAAGAATCCGAACGGCTATTGCCACATCCCGCGGGCGGAGATGGAGCTGTTCTCCAAGCTTCGCATCGATCCGGGCGACTACCAAAAGCCCGCAGCAGAGTCCATTCGGGACAAACTGACGGTGGAGCAGTACCGCGTCACCCAGGAGAACGGCACGGAACGTCCATTCAGCAATGCGTTCTGGGATCAGTTCGAGAAGGGCATCTATGTGGATATCGTCACCGGCGAACCGCTCTTTTCCTCCACGGATAAGTTTGAGAGCGGCTGCGGCTGGCCGGCTTTCACAAAGCCCATTGAAGAGCCTGCCGTGGTGGAGCTTGAGGACAACAGCTTCGGCATGCGCCGCACAGAAGTGCGCAGCCGCGCCGGAGACTCCCACCTCGGGCATGTGTTCACCGGCGATCCGGAATCCCCCAACGGCGTGCGCTACTGCATCAACAGCGCGTCTCTCCGCTTCGTCCCCTATGCGAAGATGGAGGCCGAGGGCTACGGATATCTCCTGTACCTGTTTGAGGAATGAATTCGCAAAATACAATGATATAAGAAACAGCGTCCCAATCATTATGATCCGGGACGCTGTCGTTTATGCTCATGTCGGTTTATTCAAACAGGACATTCAGCTTGCTGTTCAGAATCAGATCGGCATAGGCAAGCGGGTTCTTGTAGATCAGATCGTTCCGCTCTGACCGCTGGAAGCGGTTGACGGCAACTTCGTTTTCAACGGCTGTGCAGTCAATGGAAATCCGGCTTCCATCATCAAAAACCAATTCTACGCAGGCTGTGTCTATGTTGAATTGACAGGATATAAGGTGCCGTCGGAGAAGGAAAATTCCGCCGTCAGCTCGCTGTTTCCGTCCTCGTCCAGATCCGTCCAGTCGCAGCTCTGCAGCGCAGCCTCCGCGCCGGGCAGCGCCTAGGGATACTTTGCCGTGCCGAGGAGCGCGCCGTCCGCAGCGCTGTCCCAGAGCTCGATCTCCGTATCGCTGACCTCCAGATAGGCCGTTTCTTCCTTGCTGTCCCGCAGCAGCGTTCCGGTCACGGTCCGCTCCGCAGACTCGGTAGCGGCTGCCGACTCCGTCTCCTTCGTCGCGGCATCCTTGCCGCAGGCCGTCAGGGCCAGCGCCAGAACCAGCGCCGTGCCCGCAATGATCGCTATTCAGTTCATATTGTTTCTCCTATGCAAATCAAGCCACGCCCTCCAGAGCGTCCACATCACCCGCCTGAATGGCCGGGATGCTGCGCCGGATGCGCTCCTCATCCCAATCCCACCAGCGCAGCGCCTCGAGACGTGCGATGACCGCATCGTCAAAGCGCCTCCGGATGGGCTTTGCCGGAACACCGCCCACGATGGTATAGGGCGGCACGTCCTTTGTCACCACGGCGCGCGTGCCGATGATCGCGCCGTCGCCGATCGTCACGCCGGACAGGATCACGGCCTCATAACCGATCCAGACGTCGTTTCCGGCGACGATGTCGCCGCGGTTGTCCCAGGCATTGGCAACGGCTCCGGCATCCGTGCCCCACTCCTCAAAGAAGATGGGGAACGGATAGGTCGACAGGCTCCCGAGCGCATGGTTTGCCGCGTTGAACAGGAATGCTGCACCGCAGGCAATGGAGCAGTATTTCCCGATGATCAGCCGGTCGTGGTTGCACTCCGGATAGTGATAAAGCACCTGATTGCGCTGAAAGTCGCGCGGGTCCCGGACAAAGTCGTCATAGGTCGTATGGTCCCCGACGGTGATGAAAGGGGCGGTGACGACGTTCTGCAGGTAAACGGTGCTGTGCCCCTGACTGCGGGGATAGATTTTCCAGTTCGGGATCATCGCCGCACCTCCGTTCAGAACAGCTGGCCGGGCAGATACAGCTTTTCCTTCGGTGGGAAGGTTGCCTCATACTGCGCGAAGCCCTCCGGGTCCGTCTCGCAGACAAAGTAGCCCGCAGGGTCCCGATAGGTGCCGGAAATGCCGTTCAGGAAGCCCGGTTCCAGCTACCGGATGAGGAGATAGTCCGCCTCCGGGTCATCGGCATAGCGCACGCCCTTCGTCTTCGCCGGAACAAAGCCGGATTTTCCGTAAAACAGGATATTTCCAGTGATGGCCAGCGCGCCCGCGCCCAGCTCCATTGCTTTTTCCATGGAGTAGTCCAGCAGGTGCTTGCCATAGCCCTGCCGCTTGTAGACCGGGGCGATGCCGATGGGGCCGAACGTCATGATCGGCACGCGCCGTCCGTCGTCGCAGACGATCTCCGAGCGGACGTAGATGACCTGCCCGATCATCTCGCCGTCCAGCACCATGACAAGGTCCAGCTCCGGCACGAAGGCCGGGTCGTTCCGGTAGCAGTGCAGCACATAGTGCTCCATGCAGCCGGGGCGATAGACGTTCCAAAAGGCCTCGCGGGTCAGGGTTTCGGTGTTTCGATAGTCGTCCTCTGTTTCCGGACGAATGATGAGCTTTGACATGAGAATCACTCCTTGATCATATCATTCTGTTGTTCTTTTTCGGGCTTCGCAAAAAACAGGTGCAGCCCCAGCGCCGCGTTGAAGCCCGTTGCGGCAAAGACGCTGAAGCGCTCCACAATGCCGAAATATGCCGCGAGAACGAGCTTCATACCAAGCGCCCCGACAAGCATCATGGCAAGCGCGATCCCCGCACAGATGCCGTAGGACCGGCAGTCCCTGTGCCGGACGCCCGCAAGCAGGACGAGCGTCAGCGAGGCGATCGACAGCAGCACCACGGCGGCCGTGACGACCATGTGCAATGACGTCCTGAAATTCTCCCGCATAGCCGCCGGTGGACAGCGGGAACGTCCGGTAGCCGACTGCCGAGACCCACTCCATTGCGGCAAACAGCGTGATGCCGGTGCGCAGCAGTCCGCTTTTCCGCCCCTGCATGCCGAGGCAGACGGCAGTCACGCAGACGACCTCGCACACACTGTATAGCGCGCTGAGCCGGTTCCACGGCGCCAGCGACGGGGCGTCCGCCGCGCTCAGGTCGCTGACCGCCTGCGCCATCCAGTTGTAGCCCGGATAGGCCCGCGGCGCAAATACAACGGCTGCCGTGTACGAAAGGAAGCTGACAAGGCCCAGAAGGCCCAGCTTCCGCAGCATGGTTTTCTTCTTCATATTTTCCTCCTGCTTTCCTGCCGCATCGCAGAAATAAACGCAGTGCAGACCACAGAAATAACCGTGGTCAGCACTGCGTCTTTGCGTCTGGCTGATCGATCAATTCAATTTGAAAATTCTGCGCGTTGATCAGGCGCTCCTGCCTGCATTTCGGGCAGAACAGCGGGAAATCCCGCAGCACCGTCCGCTGCAGCAGGCGCAGGCGCGTCTCGCCCCGCACATCGGGCACAGGACCCACCGTTCACCGGGCTGTTCCATCGTCTCCCCCACTTTCCGGCGTTTTGCCATGAACCATGCGAAAAAAGAGCCCCACATGCTTCCGGAGCCGCTCCAGACACTCCGCCTCGCGCTCCGGCTGGCGGTCACAGACGCCGAGGAGCGTCACGACCGGCGCGACATACAGCATCGCCAGCGTGTCCGGGTCCTCCGGACAAATTTCTCCGGCCGCGATCAGGGCGCGAAAAATTCCGGCATGATAGTCCAGCACGCGCCCGACATAGCGCCGGGAGTACAGCGCCGCCAGCTCCGGCGAGCGGAACTGCTCGATGGTCATCATGCGGCGGAAGCGGCTGATGGTCTCGTTGTGCAGGGAGTAAGAGAAGATCTGCCGCACCTTCTCAAACAGGGTGTCCTCCGTGATCTCCGTAAAAACAGGAATGTCCTGCCCCACATCCTGCACATGGATGTCGATCCGGTCGGTATCCGCCTCATACTGCGCCGCCGTCGCCTCAACGATCGCGTCGAAAATGGCCTGCTTGCCCGGAAAGTGATTGTAGAGCGAGGGAGCCTTGATGCCGACCGCCTGCGCGATCTCGCCCACGCTGACGGAATCATAGCCCTTCGCCGCAAACAGCTCCAGCGCCTTGTCCAGAATTTTCTGCCGGGTATCCTCCTGCTTCATGCTCGCGCCTCACTAACTAACGTTCGTTAGCTATATTATAATCTGCTATTTACCCTTGTCAAGAGGTTTTTTCGGCCGTCAGGCTTTTTTCCGCCTCGATGCGCGCGATGAACCGGTCGATGTGCTGCCGCAGCAGGTCCGTGACGGTCTCCTTCTGCGCCGCGCCGTCATAGACGCTGTAGAGCAGGAACATCGGCCCGTAAAACTCCAGTGCCAGCTGCATCGCTGCCTCATCCGAATCTGCCAGCCTGCGGAAGATCGCCGCCATATACTGCAGCGGCCCACCCGCCAGATAGTCCTGATACAGCTGCGCGAGCTTCGGCTCGCGGTATTGCTCCAGCGTCAGCATCCGGCGGAAATTCGCGGCAAACGGCTCCTTCGTCCAGTGATCGAACTGTGCCTCGCTGTAGGCGCGGATCTTGCCGACCGGCGTATGGAGATAGGCCTCCGCAAAGCCGTCCGGCTCCGTCTCCGGCATCTCATATTCCGCTGCGCGGGCATAGTCCATTTCGTTCATCCGCTCCACGATCCGGTCCAGAATCTCCTGCTTGCTGCGATAGTGCTTATACAACGCGCCCTTTGTGATGCCGAGCTGCTTTGCGATGTCGCTCATAGAGGTCCCCAGATATCCGCTCTGCGCGAACAGCTCCAGTGAGACCTCCAGAATGCGCTCTCTGGTATTGCCTGCCATGTACGCTCCCCTTTCGTAACCGTTCGGTCACATTTATATTATAGTAACCAATCGGTCACTTGTCAAGCACAATTTTGCAGAGGTTCGCCGCACCGCTGCATTTTTCCTGCCCGGAATTTGCTTTTTGGGCAGAAAAGGTGTATAATAAGAAGCTGAACTGTTGGAAAGGAGGCGGTCGTATGGGCCCCATTGCCGTATTTGATTCCGGTGTCGGCGGACTGAGCGTCCTGCGGGAGCTGGTCGCGCAGATGCCGAGCGAGCATTTTCTCTACTTCGGCGACTCGGCCAACGCGCCCTATGGCACGCGCCCGACCGCAGAAATTCGTTCTCTGACGCTTGCCCATGCCGAGCGCCTGTTTGACCGGGGCGCAAAGGCCCTTGTCGTGGCCTGCAACACGGCGACATCCGCCGCCATCGGCGAGCTGCGCGCCCGCTGGCCGGACCGGGTCATCATCGGCATCGAGCCTGCGCTCAAGCTGGCCGTTTCGCGCCATCCCGGCGGCTGCATCGGCGTGCTGGCCACGGAGGCCACGCTCCGCGAGGAGAAATTTGCTGCCCTGCTGCAGCGCTGCGCCGAGAACTGCCATATTTTGAAATGCCCCTGCCCGGAGCTGGTGGAGTTCGTCGAGCGCGGTGAGCTGACCGGTCCCGCACTGGAGCGCTGCCTTGCTGCGCGGCTTGCCCCGGTGCTTGCCGCCGGGCCGGACGCCCTTGTGCTGGGCTGCACCCACTTTCCCTTCGCCGCCGGAGCCATCCGCCGTGTGGTGGGGCCGGACGTCGAGCTGCTGGACGGCAGTGCGGGCACGGCGCGCGAGACAAAGCGCCGCCTGCTGGACGCGGGGCTGCTGGTGCAGCAGGGCGAGGGCAGCGTGACGATCGAAAACAGCCTGGATTCCCCCGCCATTCTGGCGCTGTCGCGGCAGCTGCTGCACGCGCCGATCTTCCCCGGGCGGGAAAGTTTCGACAAATAACGACTTGTTCTCCAACTTTTCGTCCGGTGTTTTTCTGCCCGTTGTCGAATAATGAAAGGAAAAGTGAAGTTTTCGACTGATTTCTTCCTTTCGTTGTCGGAATATGAAGAAATTTCACCGTAGCGCGCAGGTCGGTTCTGTGGTTCAATAGGAACCGGAGGTGGTCCCATGAAACACAGAACGCTGATCGGCCGCGCCGGGGTGCGCTGCGCGGACGGACGCCGCGCCCGGCTGGACTATTATCTGCTGCGCTCGGGCGGGCGCTTCGGGCTGGAGGTCCGCATGCGCCGCGGGCAGGAGCGCTGCCGCGCCTGCCTGCCGGAGCTTTCACCCACGCCGCGCGAGGCGCTGCGGCTCGGCCGCACGCTGCACCGCGGGACGGTCACGCCCTGCGCCGTGCGGGACGTGCTGGAGGAGCTTCTGTCCCGCTGACGCAAAAAAGCAATGGACAAATTTGACAGGATTTGATAAACTAAAAGAAACGAAACAAAAGGGGAAAATTGCCATGAAATGTCCCTATTGCAGCTATCCCGAGAGCAAGGTCGTCGATTCGCGCCACTCAGACGACGGCCTGAGCATCCGCCGCCGCCGTGAATGCCTGCAGTGCCAGCGGCGCTTCACGACCTATGAGACCGTCGAGAGTCTGCCCATCGTGGTGGTGAAGAAGGACGGCAGCCGCCAGTCCTTTGACCGCAACAAGATCCTCAACGGCATGCTCCGCGCGTGCGAAAAGCGCCCGGTCAGTCTGGCCGCGCTGGAGACGGCCGCGCTGGACATCGAGCAGATCCTGCAGAACTCCCTCGAGCGCGAGGTCAGCACCGGCCAGATCGGCGAGCTGGTCATGGAGCGGCTCAAGCCGCTCGACGAGGTCGCCTATGTCCGCTTTGCCTCGGTCTACCGCCAGTTCAAGGATATCAACAGCTTCATGCGCGAGCTGAACAAAATTCTCGAGGAAAAGTGAGGCGCAGAACTTGCTTCCTTATCTGGAAACATATGGAAATTCCGGACGAAGCCGCGGGAAAAGTTGCATTTTCTGCAAAAAAACGTTGACAAAACGCGTTCTCTGCGCTATGATTACGGTAATTAAAGAAAATCCGGCGGTTTGTCCTTTGACGCGCCTCTCCTGCGCATTCGCGCCGCCGTTCGCATTCTGAAGGGGGAATTCCAGATGAAGCAGTATCAGAAACCCGAGGTAAATTACGAGAATTTTGCGCTGGCAGAGCATATTGCACTGTGCGATTATAAACTTAATAGCGGTGACGCAAATACATGTAGTATTGTGAAAGATCGCTATGATGGTGACGGTATCGAGTTGACGGGTGCCTTCACAAAGCTCACGACTGTTGGTGGTCCTTGTACAATGCCTTATGACGAGATTTACTGCTATACCAACGGTGCTGGCATGCCGAAGATTTTCCAGTCCTGACCCCCTGTGGAATCGATCTCTTTCTCCATCGCAGGCTGTGAGATCCGCCTGCTGATGCCGTTCCGGCCGGAGGTCACGCGCGGCTTCCAGCCCTTCCTCTGTGCGCCCGGCGAAGCTCCCCTGACTGTCTCGCTGCTGCCCGTGCAGGCTCTGCCCGAGGTTCGCGGCCGCGAGCTTCTGCGAAATTATGCCTTTGCCGTCTTCCGAACGGAGGACGGCTTTTTTCGCGTCTTCCACGACCGGCGTGAGGGCGACCGGCCCTACGCCGTCGGCCACCTGGAGCCGGACGGGCGCGAGACCATCGAATATCTGGAGGCCGACCGGGGCTTTTTCTCCGAGACGGCCAACTGCTTCTCCCACATTGCCCTCGAGGCTTTGCTGCTGCAGCGGGACGCCATGATCCTGCACGCCTCGTTCGTCTCCACGCGCTACGGCGGGCTGCTGTTCTCCGGCGTATCCGGCATCGGCAAGTCCACGCAGGCGGACCTCTGGCAGCGCTATGCGGGCGCGGAGCTCCTTAACGGCGACCGCACCGTGCTGCGCCGCATGGACGGCGTGTGGACGGCCTTCGGCTCGCCATACGCCGGGTCCTCGAACTGCTTTGTAAACGAGAGCCGCCCCGTGCGCGCCATCGTCCTGCTGTCGCAGGGCAGCGCGTGCTCGCTGCGCCGCCTCTCCCCCGCCGCCGCGTTCCGCGGCCTGTATGCGGGAATGACCGTCAACCTATGGGACGACTGCTATGTCGCGCGGGTCTGCGACCTGCTGGCGGCGCTGGACGTCCCCGTCTACGCCCTGACCTGTACGCCCGACCGCGCCGCGGTCGACTGCCTGAAAGCGGAGTTGGAACATGAAACAGCCTGAACGCTATGTTGAACCACGCCTGACACAGTATCTTTTTGACCGCGCCAGCCGCACACTCACGCCGCTGAGCGGCACTTTTGAGCTTTCGCCGGTGTGCAACCTCGCCTGCAAGATGTGCTATGTGCGTAAGACGCCCGCCGAGGTCGCCGCCTCGCCGCGCCCGCCCGTCGGGCTGATCCAGTGGCTGTCCATCGCCGAGCAGGCGCGCGACGCAGGCATGCTCTACCTGCTGCTGACCGGCGGCGAGCCGTTCCTGTGGCAGGACTTCTGGCCGCTTTACGAGCGGCTGAGCACGATGGGCTTCCTCATCTCCATCAACTCCAACGGCACCCTGCTGGATGAGGCCCGCGTGGCCCGGCTGGCCGAGCATCCGCCCACACGCATCAACATCACGCTCTACGGCGCGGGCAATGAGACCTACGAAGCCCTGTGCGGCCGCAGCGGTATGTTTGACCGCGTGGACCGCGCCATCACCCTGCTGCGGCAGGCAGGCATCCTCGTCAAGCTCAACTGCTCCCTCACGCCGCACAACGCGGGCGATCTGGAGGGCATCGTAAGCTACGCCGCCGAACGGGACCTCATCCTTGAGGTCAACACCTATATGTTCCCCCCGCTGCGCCGCGACCCGGCCATGGTCGGGCGGAACGACCGCTTCACCCCGGCGGAAACGGCGCACTATCACATGGAGCGCTACCGCCTGCAGCGCGGCGAGGAGGACTTCACCCGCTTCCTGCAGAACATCCTGCGCGGCATCGCCCCGCCCCCCGGTCTGGACGAGGACTGCGTCGACCCCGTAGACGGCACGATCTCCTGCCGTGCGGGCAACGCCTCGTTCTGGGTGACGTGGGACGGCTGGTTGACGCCCTGCGGCATGATGCCGAAGCCGCGCATCGAGCTGAAGGGCAAGCCCTTCCGCGAGGCCTGGAGCGAGCTGACGCGCGTCAGCGCGGCCCAACGTCTCTCCGGCACCTGCACCGGCTGCCAGAACCGGCGCATCTGCCACTCCTGCGCCGCCATGGCCATGGCCGAGACGGGAAGCGTCTCCGGCATTCCGAAATATCTGTGCGAAATGGTCTGGGCCATGCGCACGGAGGCCGCGCGGCTGCTGGCCGAGCGGCAAAAACCAACAACATAGCCTTTCGCCCCCGGCAGGGTCACCTGCCGGGGGCGAATTTTGTCGTATGGGTGCGGATCAGGTCGTTTCGTTCTTCAGGGCATCAACGGGATTGTCGCGCTTGATCTTGCGCATGGCATACATCATTGAGAGAAACACAACGAGGAACACCATGACCGACGCGATGAGCACAGCCGTCCAGTCCAGCCGGAAGTACGACGCGCCGACGAAAGAGGCGGAGCGATACATCAGGAAGGCCAGCGCCGCCGACAGCGGCAGGCCGATGAGCAGGGCCCGCGTGCCGTAGAGCAGGCACTCATAGCAGATCATGCGGTTCAGGCCGCCGCGCGTCATACCGGCCGAGCGCAGCATCGCAAAGTCCCGGCGGCGGAGCAGCACGTTCGTCGTCGTGGTGTTGAAGACGTTCGCCACGCAGATGAGCGACATCAGCGTGATAAAGCCATAGGCGAACACGCGCACCACGATAAGGGCATTCTCCGCGTCGCGGTAGTCCTCCCGCGCGTCATAGAGGTTGTCCTCCGTATAGGTCTCGCCGGAGGCGTTCACGACCTCCTCCAGGCTCTTCTGGGCCTGCTTCGCGTCATCCGTCACCAGCATCAGCGAGCCGGTATTCCGGGTAATGCCCTTGGCCATGGAGAACGGATAGTACAGCACGAGGCTGTCAGAGCCGCTGTTCGTCAGCTGCGTCTCCGTCCGGCCAACAATTGCGATCCCATCGCCGAACGACGCCGGGCGCGTCTGATAGGTCTGCTTCGTCTCGTTGTAATAGTAGCTGACATAGCCGCCGTCTTCGTAATCGGTATAGACGTATTTCGAGCCGTCCTCGAGGCTGTCCGCGCGGAACGTGCGCAGCGCCGTGACGCCGTCGTTCAGTACGCGGCCGGTATAGCTCAGGCGGTTGTTCTCGTCATAATAGGTCACGCTTGCGTGGTCGCAGACGATCGCGCCGGGCGCGGCATCATACTCCGCGCGCGTCATGCCGATAGAGGCGAGGATGGCGTTGAACGTCTCGTCATCGAGGTAGCAGGCGGAATAGCTCCGCGCATTCTCGGTTCCGGCGCCGGATTTCTCCAGAATATTCCGGTAACCGCTGGCAAATTCATTCCTGTCCAGCACATAGTCGCCGTTGTCACAGGAGGCAAACCACACCTTCTCGACACCATCCGCCGCCCGCAGGGCGGGCAGCATGGCAACATCCTTCTCCCCCTCGCCCGTGGAATAGGACAGGTCATAGGGCGGCAGGTTGACGCTCTCGGTCACGCTCTCCGTCAGGTACATGCCATAGGTACTCGCCGAGACGAACAGCAGCACACTCATGGCAAGGGAGAAGATCGTGGCACGGTACTTTTTACGGCTGCGGTGGAAATAGCGGCTGGAAAGCAGGCCCGGCAGGCCGAACAGGCGGTAGCTCAGGCGGCCGGAGCCGCCGTGTTTTGCCGCCGCGCGCACGTCGCGGCTCTGGCGGATGGCCTCGATGGGCGAAATGCGCATGGCACGCCGCGCCGGGATCTGCGCCGAGAGGAAAACCGTCGCCAGCGCGATCAGGGCCGCCGCCAGCAGGGACAGCGGCGAGGCGGCAAACCGCATCGCGACCTCGCTCGCGCCGATCATACCGGAAATGCGTGGGCTCAGCAGGCGGATCGTCACCCACATACCGCCGCAGCCCGCAAGCAGGCCGAGCGGAATGCCGATGAGCGCGACCGTCCCGGCCTCGGCATAGACCGTCCGGCGGAGCTGCGCCCGCGTCGCGCCGATGGACGCCAGCAGGCCGAACTGCCGCGTCCGCTCGCTGACGGAAATGGAAAACGCACTGTAGATCAGGCTGACGGAGCCGAGCATGATGAGCAGGACAAAGATGAGCACAAACATCAGCAAGAATCTCGAATAGTTGTCATAGCGGAAATTGCCCTGTGTGCGCAGGTAATCCCAGTTCATGCTGATGCCGCCCTCGGCCGCATCGGAATAGCGCGCCATGACCCGGTCAAGCGTCTCCTGCTTTGCATCGCGCAGCAGCAAATAGACATCATACAGGCCGGTCTGCGGCTCATTCTCCTGCACCGTCAGGGCAGAGAAGCCCGGCGCGGAGTAGTCTTCAAAATTCGGGCGCTGATAGACGCCGACGATCGTATAGGTGCGCGTCTCGCGTGCCAGCAGCTGCTCCGGCTGCTCCGGCTCGTCCGTCAGGTCGCTGTCCGCAGACTCATCGCCCTCCGGCTGGAAGCCGTTGTTCTGCCACAGCCGCCAGCCGCCGGAATAGCGGTCGCCCAGCTCGAGCGTCAGCGTGTCGCCGACGAGATAGGTCCCCGCGTCGGAATAGGCCTGCAGGTTGTCCGGGATGAGCAGCTCCGTGCCGTTTTCCGGCATACGGCCCTCGACAAGATGGACCGGCATCCGGTCCGAAAATCCGGCGTCGATGGCCTCGACATACAGATAGGGCTTATTGCTGTTGTTGACCGTGACCTCTGCATAGCCGAGCACCTCGGCGGCCGAAAAAGCCTCGATATCACTGTCGGCCCGCATGGAGGCCAGTGTGTCGGCGTCCACATTATGCACGCCGAGATAGTAAGCGCCGTCCAAATAGGCCGTGACCCGCTGCAGATGCGTCATCAGCGTGGTCGCGAACGTCGTCACGGCGGTGAACATGGCCGCCGAAAGGATCACGCCGATGATCGTAACGATCGTCCGCATGCGGTTTGCGCGCATGGAGCGCTGCGCAACGCGGTGAAACACATTCATTTGCGGATCACCTCGTCCCGGACGATGTGGCCGTCCTCGATGGCAAGCACGCGGTCGGCCTGCAGAGCGATGGACTCATCATGCGTGATGACGATGAGCGTCTGCCCGTACTGGCGGTTGGAGTATTTCAGCAGCTCCACGATCTCCTGCGAGTTCTTGCGGTCAAGGTTGCCGGTCGGCTCGTCCGCCAGCACGACGGACGGCGCGTTGATGAGCGCGCGGCCGATGGAGGCGCGCTGCTGCTGACCGCCGGAAAGCTGATTCGGCAGGTGCTTTTCGCGGCCGCGCAGGCCGAGCGTGTCCAGAAGCTCCTGGAGGCGCGCGTCATTCACCTTCCGTCCATCCATCAGGACGGGCAGCGTGATGTTCTCCACCACGTTCAGGACCGGGATCAGGTTATAGAACTGATAGATGAGGCCGACCTCGCGGCGGCGGAAGATCGCCAGCGCCGTGTCGGAGCGGGAGTAGACGTCCTCCCCATTCATATAAACGTGGCCGCTCGTCGGGCGGTCCACGCCGCCGAGAATATGCAGTAGCGTCGATTTGCCGGAGCCGGACGGGCCGATGATGGCAAGAAACTGCCCGCGCGGGACGGAAAAGCTCACGTCATCCAGCGCATGGACAGCGTTCTCCCCCGTGCCGTAGGTTTTGGTCAGATGTTCGACCGTCAGAAGATCCATAGATATTTTCTTCCTTTCGTTTGATGCCTTCATTTTACCATGCCCCGGTGACGGCCTGGTGACTCGCAGGTGACAATTTTGTCACATTCGCGGCACAAACAGCGCCGTCGCCCGGTGGGGATCGTCCGCAAGCTGCACAGCGCACGGGCCGAACAGACGGCGCACCGTGCCATTCGCCTGCCGCAGGGCGAGGAAGCTCCCGCTCCAGAGCAGGCCGTCCTGCGCCCGGAGCTGCATGGGGTCATAGCCGCAGACGGCAAAGCTTCCCTCCGTCCGCTCCGCCGTTTCGAGCAGGGTCTGCAGCATCACACGCCGCGCCGACCGCTCCCGTTCGAGCCGCCGCTCCGCCTCGGCCAGAAGCTCCGGCTGCAGCCGCACCTCCGGCAGGCAAAGCTGCCGCGCCAGCTGATCGGCGATCGGCTCCCCGCCGGGGTGCACCGGCACCGGCAGACCCTCCTCTGCCGCCCGCCGCAGCAGCCACGGGCCGCTGTCATAGGCCCCGCGGCGCAGGTCCGGCCACTGCAGCAGCCGCTGCGCGCTGCGGGCACAGGCACATTCGCAGGCCGCGGGCGACAGGTGCGCCAGCGCAAGGCGGCCGACATATTCCGCCGTCCCTTCGATGGTCTCCATGCGCGCCTCCTCCAGGAGAAGCTCCGGCTGGAGCGCTGCGCGGCTCTGCCGCAGAGCCAGTACCTCGGAAAGCGGCGCACCGCCTGCCAGGGCGCGGTGCTCCTGTGCGCGCAGGGCCAGAAACGCAGGCTGCGGCTCCGTAGCCGCCAGCACCAGATCGTCCGGCCAGCCCTGCTCGCCGCAGCGGAACTGGAAGCTGTGGAACATCTCGTGCACGAGCGAAGCCGCAAGCCCCGGGGCATCCGCAGGCGGGTCTGCCTCCATATTCCAGATGGCAAGATACTCCCCCTGCAGGCACACGCTGGTGTTGCCGTAGAATTCCGCCGGGCGGGGCATCACCTCGCCGTTCAGAACGGCCGTGTCGTGCGTGTACAGGGCAAACGGGCAGGGTGCAAAGCCCGCCCACAGGGCCGGGAAGTCCAGCCTGTCCAGCTGCTCCCGTACCCGATCGTACCAGTTTTTCAGATCCATCGTCTGCACCTCCTTTCCCACAGCATAATAAAATCCCGCCGGAACTTCAACCTGAAATCCGGCAGGATTTTCCGGGGAAATAGACGGACAGCGCCTGCAGCGCCGCCAGCACATCCTGCGCCGGGCCGCGCAGCGTCACGCGCGAGAGCGCCGCATCTCCGCTGAAAGCCATGGTCACGCCGTGCTCCGCGGCAAGGGCGGCCACAGTCCGGCAAAGCTCCGCTGCCGCGACCGGCAGGTCGAGCACGGCGCACAGCTGCCCCGTTGTGTCCATGCGCTGCTGGATGAAGTCCTCTGCCACGGCGTTCCGCCGCGCATTCGAGGCGCTGCACACCTGCGGCAGGGCCAGAAACGCCGCGGTCTGCTCCGCCGTGAAGCGCCAGCCGCCCGGCGTCTTCTCCCCGGCGAGCAGGCCCCGCTTGAGATAGCTGCGCAGCGTGCGCTCCGTCAGCATGGAGATGGCCGCAAGCTGCGCCAGTGTGATACGTTCACTCATACGATCCCCTTATAGAGCTTCATCGTAAATTCCGCGCCGCCGGGCACATTGGCCGCCGTGAGCGTGCCGTTCTGCGCCGCCGCGATGGAGCGCGAAAGCGCAAGACCGATGCCAATGCTCTGCTCCGGTGCGTTTTCGCCCTTATAATAGCGCTCGAACAGATGCGGCAGATCCTGCGGTGCGATGCCGCCGCCGGTATCGCGGATGACAACGACCGACGCAACGGCGTTTTCCTCCGCCCGCACCGTGATCGTGCCCTCCTGCATATGCTCCGAGCAGTTTTTCAGAATGTTGCCGAGGGCCTCCGCCGTCCACGCGGGATCGCAGCGGACGTTCCCGGAAGCCTCGACCTGCAGCTGCTGGCCGCGCAGCTCCATGCCGATGGCAAACGGCTCCGCCGCCCGCGCCAGCAGGGCCGAAAGCGGAATAGTTTCCGGGCAGAAGCGCGCCGTCCCGGCATCGAGCTTTGCCAGCTTCAGCAGCGATTCTACGAGCCAGTCCATCCGCGCCACCTGCCGCCGCAGCGCGCGCACGTCGCCGCGGCTTTCTTCGTCCACATGCCCGGCCAGACTCGTCAGCAGCAGGTTCACCGCCGTAAGCGGCGTGCGCATCTGGTGTGAGATATCCGCCATGGCGTCGGCGAGCTGCAGCTTTTCCTTTTCGAGCTGCGCGGACTGCTCCCGCAGGCGGAGCGTCATTTTGCGCACCTCGCTGCGCAGCAGGCTGACCTCGCCCTCGCCGTAATCGGCCAGATGGATATCGCCGCTGCCGTGCAGCACGGCGTCGATGTCGGCCGCCAGGCGGGCCATGGCCCGGTAGCGGCAGCAGAGCTCCACGCCGTAAAGCACCAGCAGCACGGTGCCGAGCGCCAGCGCCACGCAGGCGGCCTGCCAGCCGGACAGGCTCATCGCCGCTGCCGAGGCAAGAAGCGTCAGAAGGCCGCCCACGAGCAGCGCGCGGCGCAGTTCCGGGTTCCGCAGCATCGCTCAGCCCTCCATCCGGTAGCCGACGCCGCGCACCGTGCGGATGAGCGCTGGGTCCTGCGGATCGTCCTCGAGCTTGTCACGCAGGCGCTTGATGTAGACCGTCAGCGTATTGTCGTTCACGAAATCGCCCGCCACATCCCAGATCTCCTCGAGCAGCTGCGCGCGGCTGAGCGTCGTGCCCCTGTGATTCAGGAATACGAGCAGCAGCCGGTATTCCAGCGCGGAAAGGCTCAGCTCCTGTCCGTTTTTGCTCACGCAGGCGCGCTCGGTGTCGACACGAAGCGGGCCGACGTCCAGAACGGACTGTACCCGCCCCGTCCGGCGCAGCACGCTGCGGATGCGCGAGACAAGCTCCCGCGGGCGGAAGGGCTTGGCGATATAGTCGTCCGCGCCGAGGTCCAGCCCCGTCACAACACTGTACTCGTCCCCGGACGCACTCAGGAAGATCACGGCCGTCCCGCCGCGCTGCTTCACAGCCGAGCAGACGGAAAAGCCGTTCCCGTCGCGCAGGCCGACATCGAGCAGCACAAGGTCAAATTCTTCCGTCTCCAGCAGAGCAAGCGCCTCGCGCTGACCGGAGGCCTGCCGCACGGCAAAGCCCTCACCGCGCAAAAACGACGTCAGCGGCTGATAGATCGCGCTGTCATCCTCCACCAGCAGGATCCGTTCCATATCCGCGCCTCCCATCCCGTTATCTTGCCTCTTATCATACCCCAACGGCATAAAATTTGCAAGACCTCACAGCCATTCGATATAATCAGATTTTTATCCGGCACTTTCATCTTTAGAAGTATCTGCGCGCAAAAAATCGATTAAACTTTAAGAGAATATATGCTGTCAGAACCGGGGTGAAGGATCGTGAAAATCTATTGGTATCGTAATTCCAAGAACCTGATCGGGCACCGTCTGCACGACCTGCGTATCAGTCAGCACCTGACCCAGCGTCAGCTGGCCGCGCGCATGCAGCTTGCCGGAATGGAAATGAACGAAGTAACCATTCTGCGCATTGAAAAGGGCGTTCGGTTCGTGCCGGATTATGAGGTCGCCGAGCTGGCCAAGGCGCTCGGCGTGAGCTGCGACGACCTGCTGGAAGACTGCTGAAAGGATTCTTCCGGCAATATCGCACCGGAGCATTCGTCCTCCGGAAAATACTTTCCCGGACCACACGGTATTGCCTTTTGTTTTTTTGCACCGTTTCATCACAGACTTCTTGTTTTCTCTGTGATGACCGTCACAAAAAATGAAAAACGGGAGAAATCGCAGGTATGCTGCGGTTTCTCCCGTCATCTTGTCAAACAGTCCCTCCGGGGATTTTTTGACAAGATGCTTTCAGACTTGCAAAATCAATTTTTGTATCATGATTTTGCAATTCTGCCGCTGCGGCGGGTGATGAAACGTGAAAGCAAACCCTGACGGTTTCCTTTCACACGATCCTTCCCTCCGAGACTTTTGGCTGGGCAGGTTATTTGACAGTCTGACGGACCGTGCTGCAAAACACAGCACGGTCCGAACTTTTGTTCGCAGTTATAACTCGGCGTACTCGCCCTCGGCAGCGTCCTCCGCCTCGACGGCGGTCTCCGTCTCGAGCGCGACGGCCTCAGCCGGGGTCTCCGGCTTCAGTCGCGCGAAGCGGTAGAACAGCAGAGACAAGACCGTTGCAACGGTCCAGCCGATCGGCCACGACAGCCAGATGCCGGTCTCCTCAAAGGTGCGGGACAGGACAAAGGCCAGTGCGACACGCAGCAGCAGGTCCGTGAACGTGGAGACCATGAACGGGCCCATCTTTCCCGCGCCGCGCAGGACGCCGTCGGCCACGATCTTCGAGGCGACGATCACATAGAAAGGCGCAACGATGTGCAGGAACTGCACGCCGGTCGCCAGCGCCTTCTGCGTCGGGTCATCGACAAAGATCTTCACAAGCGGTGCGCCCGCAAAGAAATACAGCACCGTCAGCGGGACGCACAGCGCCCACACAAGGTACAGACCCGCGCGGAAGCCGCTGCGGATGCGGTCCGGCTTCTGTGCGCCGAGGTTCTGCGCCGTGAAGTTCGAAATGCCGTTGCCCAGCGTCACGAGTGACGTGATGACCAGATTATTCAGCTTGACCGACGCGGAATAGCCCGCCATAACGGCCGTGCCGAACGAATTGATGATACTCTGCAGCACGATATTGCCGACGGATACAAAGCTCTGCTGCAGGATGCTCGGGACGGCGACGCGCGCCACGCGGCCGAGCAGTCTGCCGGAGAAGACCGGAGCCCTCTGGCCCTCCGGCAGGTGGATCTTCGCCAGACGGCGGAACACGAACACCAGCGCCAGCACGCAGCTCACGCCCTGGCACAGGAACGTCGCCCACGCAACACCGTCCACGCCCATGCCGAACGCCGTGACGAACAGGATATCCACCGCGATGTTCGAGAGAGACGAAGCCATGAGGAAGAAGAACGGCGTTTTGGAATCGCCGAGCGCGGAGAAAATACCGGTCGCCACATTATAGAAAAACACAAACGGCAGGCCGCAGATGTAGATATTCAGATACAGCTGAGAGTCCTTCATGATCTCATCCGGCGTGTTGATGAGGCCGAGGAGCTGACGCGACAGCAGCAGGCCGACCAGCATCAGAATGGCGCACAGGCCCGCGCTGGCGATGAGCGTGGTATAGATCGTCGTCTTCATGCTGCGCAGGTCCTTCGCGCCGAAGAACTGCGCCGCCACGACGGAGCAGCCGATGTTGCAGCCAAAGGCAAAGGCGATGAAGATCAGCGTGATCTCATAGCTGTTGCCGACGGCGGCCAGTGCGTTCTCGCCGATGAATTTACCGGCGACAAAGCTGTCTGCGATATTATAAAGCTGCTGGAAAATGATGCTGCCGAACAGCGGCAGACAGAATTTCCAGAGCACCCGGCTGGGTTTGCCGGTCGTTAAGTCCTGATTCACAATGATTCCTCCTTGATTCCATTCCAAGGGTGTATTATAATGGCTCTGTTCTTATACGGATAATCTATTGTTGATATGGTCTCCATATCAATTTTATATAGGAGGAACACATGGACATTGCGCTGGATTATTACCGCATCTTTGAAGCCGTAGCGCGGCACCGCAGCTTTACCCGCGCGGCGGAGGCACTGGTCAACAGCCAGCCGAACCTGACGCGCGCCGTGCACAATCTCGAGGCGGAGCTCGGCTGCCGCCTGTTCCTGCGCTCCAGCCGCGGCGTGGAGCTGACGCCGGAGGGCGAGGCGCTCTATGCCCACGTCACGGCCGCCATGAAGCAGCTGCGCGCAGGCGAGGCCGAGCTGCAGCGCCAGCGCGAGCTGCGCAGCGGCATGGTCTCCATCGCCTGCAGCGAGACGGCCCTGCACGCCGTGCTGCTGCAGGTACTCAGCCGCTTTCACCGCGAAAATCCCGCCATCCGCCTGCGCGTTTCGAACCAGTCCGCGCCGGAGGCCATCGACGCCCTGCGCAGCGGCCTTGCCGAGCTTGCCGTCGTCACAATGCCGCCCGCTCCCCTGTCCGCCCCGCTGGAGGCGACGGTGCTGGCCTCTTTCCGTGAGGTCGCCGTGTGCAGCACGGCCTTCCCGCTGGACAGCGGCCGCACCTTTACGCTCCGGGAGATCGCGGCCCTGCCGCTTATCGCCCTGCGGCGCGGCACGAGCACGTTTGACCTCTATGAGAGCCTGTTCCGCCGCCATGGGCTGAGCTATGCGCCGGATATTGAGGCGGCGACCTCCACGCAGCTCCTGCCGCTTGTGAAAAACGGCCTCGGCATCGCCTTTGTGCCGGATGTTCTGCTCCCCGCCCCCGGCATTGAGCGCCTGCACCTGCGCGAGGCCCTGCCGGAGCGGGCCGTCTGCCTCATCCGCCGCACGGACCGGCCCCGCAGCGTCGCGGCCGCCGCGCTCGAAACGATGCTTCTTTCGCTGCAGAACAAGTAAAATGATCCTGACGACCCACATGGGCCTGTGGACCGTCAGGATCTGTTATTTGATGTTATACTCCCTCGACCGTGCCGGCGTTCTTCGCCTCGAGCACGCGGATGGCGTGATACAGGAACTCGTTATACGGCGTGGGGACGCCATATTCCTTGCCAAGGCGGATGACCGCACCGGCAAAGATATCGACCTCCGTTTTGCGCCCGGCCAGAATGTCCTGCAGCGTGGAGGGCTTGTTGCGCGGCGGAACGGCCTTGATGACATCCAGATGGTCGCGCGCATAGTTCGTCTCGATGGGGATACCCTTCTTCTGCGCGATCTCGATGACCTCGGCCGCGACCATGATGCGCAGCGCCTCGGCGTCCTCGCAGCTGCCCCACGCGCCGTACGGCAGGTCGAGCACGGCAGCGACCTGATTCTCGCTGACGTTGCAGGCAAATTTCTCCCAGATGGCCAGCAGCATATCCGGGCGGATCTGATAGCGGATGCCCGCGCCGTCAAACAGTGCCTTGAGACGCAGCACGCGCTCAGACAGGTTCGCGGGATCGTTCTTCTTCTCGCCGTACTCCACATAGAACGCGGCGTTCGGGTCGAACGAAACGGTGTTTCCGACCTTGACGCTGCTGATGCGCATCAGGGAATAGACGATGTTCTCCCAGCCGTAGGTCTTCGCCACGACCTCCTCGCTCTCCACGCCGTTGAGCGGTGAAAGGATGAGCGTCTCCGGGCCGATCTGCGCCCGCACGTCCTCGATGGCCTGCTGCAAGCCAGACATCTTCGTGGCAAAGATCACCAGATCGGCAGGTTCGCCCTCACCCGGCTCCACAACGTGGTAGTATTCCTGCTTGCCGTTGATGACAAGGCCCTCGCGGCGGATCCGCTCCGCACGCGCACCGCCTGCGATGACACGCAGATCGTCGCCGAGCACCGGCTGCAGCCTGTCCGCGAAATATGCGCCGATGGCTCCGAGGCCGACCAGCGCGACTGTTTTGATCTTCTTCATGGCAGTGTCTCCTTTGCAGTAGCTGCGCAGACCTCATCGCGCAGCCGATATCTTGGATATTTTACCACAAATTGGCACATATTTCCACAGGATTTTTTACAATATCACCACGCAATTCAACGAGAGCAGACGGTGAGAGTTTTTTGTTGAGACTAGGGAAGCTCTGATTAGATCCGCAATCGTGGATGGCGAAAGATCTTTTGGCAAGTCTAGCAGGAATACTTTGTGTACCTCAAACTTTTCGAACCGATGGAGCGGCGAAAAATGTCCGGCGAAGGCCGAAGAGGAATATATGCGGTGCTGCCTTATGTTTTCGGCAGACGGCCCAGCAGGGCCGGGCCACGCTCCCGCAGCCATGCGCGCTGCGCGGCATAGTCGGGCAGCCATAACGCGACCTCGCGCCAGAACGCGGCGCTGTGGTTCATCTGCTTTCGGTGGCACAGCTCATGCACGGCGACATACTCGCGCACCTCCGGTGGGGCCAGCATCAGAAGGCAGTTGAAGCTCAGGCTCCCGCGGGCGGAGCAGCTGCCCCAGCGGGTGCGCTGCGCGCGGATCGTGATCCCGGCAAAGTCGACGCCCATCCGGGCCGCAAGGCGCGTCACGCGCTCCGTCAGATCGGCCCGCGCCGCGGTGCGGAGCCGCTGCAGCTCCGTTTCGCTCAGGATGCCCGCCTGCTGTGCGGCCCGGCTCCCCGCTCTGGCGC
>ERZ791908.560-NODE-560-length-37153-cov-53.985201_pt1 | contig 37153 bp, 27 predicted proteins | sample MGYA00510144_ERZ791908 | MGnify/ENA primary metagenome ERZ791908 (study PRJEB30046, sample SAMN00792105) | human gut metagenome | study: EMG produced TPA metagenomics assembly of the A metagenome-wide association study of gut microbiota in type 2...
GGCCGCACGCCCGCCCCGCGCGCGAAGGGCGCCACGTCCGGCCACCTGTTCCAGGGCGTGGAGTAGCGCCGTCGCCGCGGGGTGCGTTCCCACGACGCGGCCCCTGCCGCCGGCCTTGGTGCGTCCGCCATGACGTCCCCACGAAAAGACTTTGTGCAGGGATGGTATTCGCGCGACACAATGGGTAGACTTGTCACAATTGCAAGTAGCGTGGTGGGAATTAAACCGCCGGCAGGCGCCGGCCCGCCGCGGCAGGAAGGGAAGTGCCAGATGGCAGAGAACACTGACGAGAAGAACACCCAGGCGGGCGCCGACGCCGCCCCGGAGCAGGAGCAGAAGGGCCCCAACCGCGAGCTGCTGGAGGCCACGATCGACGTGATCCGCCAGAGCCTGCAGGCCGACGGTGGCGACGTCGTGCTCGTGAACTGCACCGACGACGGCGTCGTCACGCTCGAGATGCAGGGCGCATGCGCGGGCTGCCCGCTCTCGACCTACGACATGAGCGAGGGCATCGAGCGCATCCTGAAGGAGCACGTGCCCGGCGTCACCAAGGTCGAGCCCGCGATGGCGTGGTAGTCCTTCTCGCCCAAGGGCCCTTGGCCTTGGCCAAAGGCATATGCTAGACAGGAACGTTTTGTGTGGCGCGACCCTGGCGCGAGGCGTTGGGGTCGCGCGTTTGTGGAAGCGGCCAGAAGGAAGATCGCATGTGGCTTAACGAGCTGTATCACCACCTCAATCCGATCGCGCTGCAGATTGGGCCCCTCGCCATCCGCTGGTACGGGCTCGCGTACTTCTTTGGGCTGCTGCTCGCGGCCGTGGTGATCCACCGCGTGGCGCGGCACTGGGACATCGAGCTTTCCGTGGACGACCTCACGACCGTGATGGTGGGCATCGCCTTTGGCCTCATCCTGGGCGCGCGCCTCTTTTACGTGGTGTTCTACGGCGACGGCTACTACCTTGCGCACCCCATCAAGATCCTGGCGTTTAACGAGGGAGGCATGAGCTTTCACGGCGGGCTGGTCGGCGCGATCGTGGGCGGCTCGCTCACGTGCAGAAAGCTGGGGATCTCCGTCCTCACCATGTGCGACCTCGCCGCGATCGGCGCGCCCATCGGCCTCTTCTTTGGCCGCTGCGCCAACTTTGTGAACGGCGAGCTGTGGGGCAAGCCCACCAATCTGCCGTGGGGCGTCATGTTTGACAAGACGGGCGGCGGCGCCGTGTACCGCCACCCCTCGCAGCTGTACGAGGCCCTGCTCGAGGGCGTCGTGCTGTTCATCATCCTGTTCGCGCTTTCGCGCAAGAACAACCCGCCGCGCCCACAGGGCACGTTCATCGGCACGTTTCTGGCGTGCTACGGCGTTTTCCGCTTCCTGATAGAGTTCGTGCGCCTGCCGGACGTGCAGGTGGGCTACCTTCTGGGGACCAACTGGCTCACCATGGGGCAGTGCCTGTCGCTTCCCGCGTTCGCGGCCGGCATCATAGTGCTGGTGCTTTCGCACCGCGCGCAGAGACCGCAGGTGGGCAAGGCGGGCGCCGCGGCGGGCGCCGCGCGGTAGGCTCGCTGGTGGCGAGCCGGCGGGCGGTGGCCAACGTTGCCAACCGCCGTGCGGCATCGTCCAAATTGCACGTCAGAATCCACGTTTAGGTAAAACTACGCCAGATGTCACGGTTACGTGCCCAAGGGGGCTGCTAAACGTGACATCTGGCGTAGTGGTCCGATAACCGTGGAATCCAGCGTGACATTTTCCGCAGACGTGACGTCTGACGAGCGATTTGCCGGCACCCGCCACGCCGCGCGTTGCGTAACGGTAAAACTACCGCCATCCACACGCAAGTTTCACGAGTACAAAAGAACCTGCTGGTAGAATCAAAGGTACCTAAATAACCTGAGGGCATGGTCCAAAGCTCATACGCCTAGGCAAAAGGATTCCGGTTCGACCCCGGATCAGCGCGAACTATGCTCACACAGTGGCTGCAGGCGGCGCCGGCGGACAGCGGGCGCGGCATGCCGGTGCAGGTGGGTGGTCCCGCCGCGCGGCACGATGCCCGGCAGCCAGATGGGATGCCTTCCTGGCTTCCAATCCTGCGTGCCCTCTCGATGCGGAAAGAGGGCAGCATGCTTTTCTCACATGGCCCCACAGGGGACGCCGATTTCCGGCGTGACAAGGGCCTCACGCTCAGACATCTGGCAGGCAGGCGAGCGCTCGCGCTGATCCTGGGCTTCGCGATGATTGCGAGCGAGGTGCCCACCACGGCCCTTGCCGAGGCGGTCGATACCGCGTCCGCCGGCGCAACCACCCAATCCGTCGCTCAGGAGCAGGGCGAGAAGAACGTCAACTCCGGCTCGACCGCCCGGTCGGGAACGGCATCCGGCCAGACCGAGGCCGGCAGCTTCACGGGCAAGTCCACCGGCACCGGCGAGTCCGGTGCGACGGCCTCTGGCTCCACGGCCACGTCGACCTCCGCGGGCAAGTCCACCACGTCTGGCGTGGCGGGCACCACATCCACGTCGGCGCCGGCCGCCAAGACCAACGCTACGGCGACGACCTCCGCAAAGGTACCCGCTAAGGTCACGGCCGCGCCGGCCGCAACGGTCGTGCCGGACACGGCCCACGTGACGGACGCCAACGGCAAGGAGCTCTACACCACGAGTAACGTCGCCGTCGGCGCGACCGTCTCCGTCAAGGCGTACACCACGACCGAGGACGATTGGGGCGATGACGACGAGGAGGCCGTGGCCGATTCCGCCTACGCGGGCTACACCTTCCAGTGGTACCGCGGCAGCGCGGCCTCGAGCGTGCCCGATGCCTCAAGCTACAAGCAGATCGACGGCGCCACGTCACGCACCTACGTCACGACGGCCGCCGACACCCACAGCTACCTGGCATGCAAGATCAGCTTCGCCAAGTCCGACGGTACGAAGAGCGAGGTCTGGAGCACCTCCACCGGCGAGGTGACTGACGGCAAGACCGCGCTCGACAGCGTCAAGGTCTCCGGTCAGACAAAGGCGGGTCAGACGCTTTCCGCCAAGACGTACGTCAAGAACTCCTGGGGTGGCACGGACGAGGCCGGCTCGGACGCGTCCGTCGCGTACCAGTGGCTCGTCGCGGACCTCGCCGACGGCAGCTACGCCAAGATCGACGGTGCCACGAGCCCCACGCTCGCGCTGACTGACGCGCTCGTGGGCAAGTTCGTAAAGGTAAGCGCAACCTCGAGCAACGAGGTCCTCTCCAACGTCCTCGGCCCGGTCGCGGCGCAGGGCAGCGCGGAGGACGAGGACGTCCTCGCAAAGGCGGTCGCGGCGCTCGAGTCCGACGGCTTCAGCGGCTATGCGCCCTCGCCCTCCTACGGCAAGGACTCCAACGTGAACGACATGGTCCGCGCGGAGCTCGCGAAGCTGAGCGAGAAGTACGCGGACGTCCAGGTCGTGACGGAGTCCGTCGAGCGCACGGCGGAGGCCGACCCCAGCCAGAGGGGCGGCATCTCCTGCGACGCGGCAGACAACGGGCAGGTCACGTTCTTCTCGCTCAGTCCCGCCAAGAAGACCGTCAGCACCTCGACGACGACGCTCAGGCAGCTGCGTCCCACGTTCAGGTTCACGTACGGCACGGCGACGGCGTGGTACACGCCCTCCAAGTACGTGCTGCTCGATTGGGACCAGCAGGCGATGTCCTCCGAGCTGGACGCCGCGGCGCAGAGCCTTTCGCCCACGTATGCCGAGGGCGACTCCGCGGATTCCGTCACGCAGGGCGTGACGCTGCCCAACAAGATCGGCTCCGGCGTGAGCGTGAGCTGGGAGAGCTCGGACACCGACGCGCTCAAGCTCGACGGCTACTCCTGGGACGACAGCCTGACCGCGACCCCCAGCAGGGGCGCGCAGGACAAGCACGTCACCCTCACGGCAAAGGTGAGCTTCTCCGGCTCCGACACGCCGTCTGGCAGCGTCACGCGCACGTTCGACGTCACCGTCAAGGGCGACCCGGACCTCACGAAGCGCGAGCTTGCCGAGGCGCAGCAGAAGCTGGACGACAACTTCACGCTCGAGAAGCTCTCTTATATATCTAGCGCGGACGGCAAGTTTGACCCCGAGGCCGTGGTGGGCGACATCCAGCTGCCCACCACGCGCACGCTGGGCACCAGGCGCCTCGACTTCGACGTGACTGTCAAGTACACCGCGACCAACCAGACGCTTTCGGCCAACGGCTACCGCGCCAACGTGGTGCGCCCCGTCGAGGGCGCCAGCGACGCGACTGTGGGCATCACCTGCACGGTCACGCTCAAGGACGACCCGACGCAGTCCGTCTCCAAGACGATCACGGTCAAGGTCAAGCCGCTCGAGTCCAGCGCCATCGACGACGAGGTGGCTCTTCTCGACCGCGTGAGCCAGCAGTTTGGCACCAGGCTGCTGGGCGGCCAGGACGCCAACGTCGTGACGAGCGACCTCAAGCCGTTCATGGAGGCCTACGAGGACGCGTCGGGCAACCTGGCCTGGGCCGACAACGTGACCGAGGCCGACGGCGTCCACGGCATCGTGGCGTCCGAGCTGCCCGGCTACGACCCCATGGGCTCGAGCGACCAGGGCCGTACCTTTGCCTCGAGCAACTCCGGCGTCGTGAGCAACGAGACGCTGCGCGTGACCAAGCCCGAGTACAACACCAAGGTGAAGATAACCGCAAACCTCGCGAGCGAGAAGTACGGGGCATACTACGCGCGCTACAAGGATGACGCGGGAGTCTCCGCCGAGCTCAAGGCGAAGCTCGCCAAGCTCGCCGGCACGCAGGTGAGCACCACCGTCACCGTGAGCGGCACCACGGGGCAGGACGCCCCCATGCAGGTCACGGGCACGGTCATCGGCCCGGACGCGTTTGGCAAGACCGAGACCTGGGCCACCTCCACCGTCAAGATGGACGGCGGCTCGACCGCGTGGGACCTCTCCAAGAGCCTGTTCAAGAGCGCCGGCCTCACGTATGACGCACAGGACAGCAGCTACGGCGTCTACCTCAACACCATCACGTCGCCCACCACGGGCAAGGCCTACGGGTACGACCAGACGACCGGCCGCTACTGGCAGCTGTTCGTGAACGGCGAGGCCGCCAGCGAGGGTGCCAGCTCCATAAAGCTTTCCGACGGCGACAGCGTCGTCTGGTACTACTCCGCCTACGGCGACAAGCTCCCCACGAGCGACCAGACCAACGTGACGGCCTCCGTCAAGGTGGTGGGTCCCAACGCCGAGGGCAAGAGCGCGAGCTGGGTGAGCCAGACCGAGGCCAGCGTGGCCTCCGGCACCACGGCCGCGCAGCTCACCAAGACGATCCTCGAGCGCAACAACATGACTTGCGACGATGGGATGTACACCATCAGCGCGGTCACGGGCGCGCTGCCCAACGGCCAGAAGTCCCTGGGCAGCTCGCAGGACGCGGATGGCAACTGGTACTGGTGGCAGTTCTTCGTCAACGGCAAGCTCAGCTACGAGTATGCCGCCAAGTACATGCTGCAGCCGGGCGACCAGATCGAGTGGTTCTTCGGCAAGTACGGCGAGGACCTTCCCGAGCAGGACGTCCCCGTCACGCCAGACGCGACGCGTCCCAACTACACGGCCGAGTGGGGTGCCTACAAGGGTACGGACGGCACGGGCACGAGCACGGCCGACACCGCCACCACGGGCTCCAAGCTCGCGTGGATGCAGGACCTGGGCACCGCGGGCCAGACGTTCCAGAGCGACCCGATCATCGTGAACGGCCAGGTCTACATCGCCGTCAAGAACCAGCTCCAGGTGCGCGACGCGGCGACCGGCACGGTCCTGCGCCAGGCCGCGCTGGCTGAGCGCGTGGAGTCCACCTGCCGCCTTGCCTATGCAAACGGCATCATCGTGGTGCCGCTGCACGACGGCCGCGTCCAGGCGCTCACGGCCGATACGCTCGCCACGGTGTGGCTGACGGACAAGCTGCCGCAGTCGCAGGGCGTGTCGCAGCAGTCCATCGCGACCCCGCTCATCAACAACGGCTACCTCTACCTGGGGACGGACGCTCCCAAGTCCGGCTTCATCGGCGGCTCGCTCGGCGGGTACCTGATGGCCATCAGCCTCAAGGACGGCTCCATCCGCTGGCAGTACGAGGACTCCGGCACCGGCTACTACTGGTCGGGCGCCCAGTCCACGGTTGCGGGCATCCTCGTGGCCGACGACGCCGGCAACCTCACGCTCCACGACGCGTCCACGGGCAAGGTGCTCGCGTCCCTCTCGATCGGAACGTCCTCGCGCGCGGGCATGGTCGTGGCCGAGGGTGGCACCGTGGCCTACGCCGTGACCAAGGACGGCGTGCTGCACCGCGTGAAGGTTTCCGCGGACGGCAAGCTCACGGCGGACGGCACGTGCAAGTTCGACGAGTACAGCACGTCCACGCCCACGCTCAGCAACGGAAAGATATACGTAGGCGGCGGCAACAAGAGCATGAACGGCGTCGGCAGCATGAACGTGATCGACGCGGCGACGCTCAAGCTCCTGAGCCATGTGACCACGACGACCGCGGGCGAGAAGAGCGGCGCCGTCGCTGGCGACGTCAAGAGCGCGCCGCTGGTGGTCACCAAGGCAGACGGCACCTACGTCTACTTCACGAGCAACGGCAAACCGGGCGGCGTCTTCATGTACAAGCTGGGCGATAAGAACGTCACCCTCCTGTACAAGCCGGACAAGGCCCAGCAGAACTACAACCTCGCGAGCGTCATCGCGGGCGCCGACGGCAGCCTGTACTTTGTGAACGACTCCGGCTACCTGTTCAAGATCGGCAACCAGAGCGCCGGCGGCACGCTTCCCAGCCAGGAGACGGGCAAGAGCGCGGTCGAGAAGAACGACAACGGTGGCAAGGACGGCAAGGGCGGCCAGAAGGATCGCCAGCAGAATGGCGGCAACGGCAGCCAGCAGAACGGCGGCAAGGGTTCCGGCGGCAACGGCGGCTCAGGCAAGGGCTCGAAGGGCAACACCAAGACCGTGCAGGGCAGCAAGCAGGCCAGTTCGGTCAAGACCACCAAGACCGTCAAGGGCAAGGCTTCCCCGGCAGACAGCAGCAAGACGACGTCGGGCCCGCTGGCGCTCCTCAAGGGCGTTGCGTCCAGCGTGATCTCCATCACGATCGAGGACGGGGCGGACGCCTCCGGCAACGCCACGGGAACCACGTCCAGCAAGGGCTCTGGCACCAAGCTGGGGAGCTCCGCCGGCAAGTCCGCGCAGGCGGCCGGCCAGGGCGCGCTCGGAACGAGTGGCCTTCCCATCTGGCCGATCATCGGCATGGCACTGGGCGCGGTGGCGTTCATCCTGGCGGTGCTGTGGCGCGGGAATGATGGCGACAAGACCGATGCGGGGGCAAGGTAAATGGCAGATCTCGACTACAAGTCCGCAAGCACCGCCGCAGCGGGCGGCAGCGGGGCAGGCAAGCCAAAGGACCCGCGCACTCCAAACCCCGGCACGACGGGCGGGGGTGACCCCAAGCGCAAGGTGAGCCCGGCCCGCGTTGTCGTCGCGGTGCTGGCCGCTGCACTCGTGGCATTCTGCGCCTGGTCCATGAGCCAGTACGCGCAGGGGAGGGACCCCCTCGCCTTCGCGTCCGGCTCCGTGGAAGAGAGCGGCAAGTCCGCGCTGCTCTCGGCCGGTAAGACCGATTCGAGTTCCTCCTCGGCAAAGGCATCCGGAAAGGACGCCGCCAAGGCCAAACAGATCGACAAGGACACCGTCACCAAGGCGCTTGCGAGCCTCAAGCTCGGGAAGACCGATCTTGCCGTCACCAAGGACGTGACCGTCGTCGTCACCAAGGACGGCATCTGGGTCGAGCACGTGTCCTCCGCAACGGGTGAAAGCCTCGTGACGGACACGTCCCGCCAGGCGCTCGCGCTCGCAAAGTGGGTCGCGCGCCAGGGAGGCAACGCAAAGGTAACGTGGGTCGAGGAGGACTCCACGGGCGTGGTCCGCATGTCCGTGACGATCAGCTCCAAAGCCGCGGCTGGTGTGAGCAAGAAGGACGCCGCCACGATCCTTTCTGCCGCGAGTGGCTATGCGATCGACAAGGACACGTACTCGCTGCTCAAGCAGCCGTCCTTCTCGGCAGAGAAGGGCAAGGCGACGCTTCCCGGCGGCGGCACGATCACCGTGGGCAGCGAGGCCACGTCCAAGGCCGAGGCGACCTCGTCCAGTAGCTCCAGCGCGAGCGGCTCCAACAACGGCACGTCTAACGGCTCCGACTCGAATTCCAGCTCCGATATCACGACGGGCGAGAAGAACGGCGGCGCCAACTCCGCGTCTGGCAACCAGAGCCCGGCAAAGCCGACCGCGGGTAAGATGACCGTGTCCGTGTCCATCAACGGCTCGTCGAGCCGCGTGAGCCTCTCGCAAGGAGCGTCCGCCTATGACGCGCTGCTCGCGACCGGCGCCTCCGTCAGCCCGAAAGCTTATCCCGGCGGCGGCACGTGGGTCATGGCCATCAACGGGCTGGGTCAGGACGACTCGCACGGGTGGACGTACAGCGTGAACGGAAGCATGCCCAACGTGATGAGCGACCTGTACACGGTGCATGACGGCGACACCGTCGTGTGGACGTACGTGACCGTTGGGGACTAGCGTGGACGAGGCGGGCCGCAGGGACGCGCTCGCGTTCGAGACCTGCCATCCGGTGGTGCCCGCGGTGTATTTCGCGGGCATCATCGGCATCGGCATCTTTACGCTGCAGCCCGTGTTCGCGGCGATATCCGTCGTGGGCGCGCTCTGCTTTGCGGTCTGCTGCACGGGATGGCGCAGGGCGCTCAGGCAACTGCGCTGGCAGCTGCCCATGATCGCGCTTGTCTGCCTGGCAAACCCGCTCTTCTCGTCATCGGGTCTGACGGTCCTCATCACCCTGGGGCCCGTCACGGTGCGGCTCGAGGCGCTCGCGTACGGTTTATGCATGGGCGCCAGCCTGGTATCCATGCTGCAGTGGGTGGCCAACGCGGCGCACGTGCTCACGGAGGACCGCCTGCTCGAGCTGTCTGGCACCAGGCTTCCCGTGGTGACCACCATGGTGAGCATGGCGATCCAGCTGGTGCCGCAGCTGCGGCGTCGCTTCGGCGTGGTCGAGTCCGCGCGCGGCGCCTGCACGTCCGCCCAAGCCCCGCGCAAGGGCGGGCACGTGCATGCGTCGACCGTGCTTATGGCATGGGCGATGGAGGACTCCCTCGAGCGGGCGGACTCCATGCGCGCACGCGGCTGGGAGCTGGGTGGCCACCGCACCGGCTACCGCCTGGAGCCCCTGCGCGGAAGCGACGTTGCGGCCGCGGCGGCCGTGGGGCTCCTCGCGTTTGCAGCGGCGCTTGCGGCGTACGTGGCGCAGGCGGAGTGGAGCTTCTATCCCACCATGCCGGCGCTCCGCCCGTGGTGGGGCTACGTGCCGTTTGTGCTGCTGGCGCTCCTGCCCACGGCGCTTACACTTGTCTTGCGGCTCAAAGAGGGGAGGCTGGGCAGTGTCGAAAACCGATGAGACCGACGAGGCCACGGGCGCGGGCGAGAAGGACGCGCGCCCAACGTCCGAGCCCGCCCTCGAGCTGAGGGGCGTGTCCTTCTCGTACGCGAGGCCCGAGGGCGAGCCCGAGCTAGCCGCTGGTGCGCCGCTCGTGCTGGACCATGCGGACCTGAGCGTGCCGCAGGGCGCGTTTGCGCTGCTCGTGGGTGGCACCGGCTCTGGCAAGACGACGCTGCTGCGCCTGTGCAAGCCGGAGATCCGCCCCGAGGGGGAGCTTTCCGGCATGGTCAGCATCCTCGGCCGCGACGTGCGCGGGCTCTCGCCGCGCGAGTCCGCGGGACTCGTGGGCTACGTGTTCCAGAGCCCGGACAGCCAGATCGTGTGCGACAGTGTGTGGCACGAGCTTGCGTTTGGCTTGGAGAACCTGGGCGTCCCGCAGGACCAGATGCGCCGCCGCGTGGCCGAGACCTGCTACTTCTTTGGGATGGAGCCCTGGTTCCACAAGCGCTGTGCGAGCCTTTCCGGCGGGCAGCGCCAACTCTTGGCTCTGGCTTCCGTACTCTGCATGCGCCCGCGGCTGCTCCTGCTGGACGAGCCCACGTCCATGCTCGACCCCGTGGCCGAGAAGAGCTTCCTTTCGCTTCTCTTTAGGGTCAACCGCGAGCTCGGCTGCACCGTGGTCGTGGCGACGCACAACCCCGGCCCCATGCTCGACTATGCGAGCGTGGCGTTTGCGATGGAGGGCGGCCGTCCCCACCAGGTGCCGCTCGGGTCGCTGGCGGGTGAGCCCGATCTCCTGACCCAGGGCGATGCCACTGCGCCGCAGACATCCGCAAGCCTTGCGCAGGCGTCGCGCGTCGTGCGCGCGTCTGGCGCGTGGCTGCGCTACGAGCGCGAGGCCCCGTGGGTGCTGCGCGGCTGCGACCTTGAGCTTCGCGAGGGAGAGGTGCGTGCGCTCGTGGGTGGCAACGGCTCCGGCAAGTCCACGCTCATCATGGCCGTGGCTGGTATGCTGCGCCTGCAGCGCGGCCACGTGACCAACGCGCTTTCCGGCTCGCAGGCGCTGCTGCCGCAGTCGCCCAAGGCGCTGCTGTCGCAGCCAAGCGCGAGTGAGGAGCTGATGGAGTGGAGCTCGAGCGCTGGCTACACGCGCGAGCAGATGCTCGGGCTTGCGGAGTCGTTTGGTCTGGCGGATGCGCTCGACCGGCACCCGTACGACCTCTCCGGTGGCCAGCAGCAGCTGCTCGCGTTCGCAAAGCTGCTGCTTACGCACCCAAAGCTGCTGCTTCTGGACGAGCCCACCAAGGGACTCGACAACGCGGCCCGCAGCCTCGTGGCCACGCACGTGCGGCAGGTGGCGGCACGGGGTGCCACCGTCCTTCTCTCCACGCACGACGTGGCGTTTGCCCGCGCGGTTGCAGATACCTGCTCGCTCCTGTTTGACGGGCAGGTTGCGCTCACGCAGCCCGCGGGGCAGTTCTTTAGCGAGTCTTGGGTGTGGCACGCATGAGCCGGCCGTCCGTGCAACAGGCACCCACGGCTCAGCAGCCGCAGGCATCCGCCGCGACCCCCACGCCCAGCACCCTCGCACGCGTCCTGCGCGCGCTCGAGGTCCCGGCGCTCGTCGCGGTGCCGGCGGTGGCCGGACTTTGCGCCTACCTGGGGCTTTCCGCCACCGGAGGGCTCGTTCTTCTCGTCACGCTGCTCTGCCTTGCGCTCTTCTTTGCGAGCTTCGAGGCCTCAAAGCCGGCGCTGCGGCAGATCATGCCCACGGCAACACTCGGGGCAGTCGCGGCGGCGGGGCGCATCCTCTTCGCGCCCGTGCCGGACGTCAAGCCCGTGTCTGCCATCGCCATCGTGGCGGGGGCCACGCTGGGCCGGCAGAGCGGCTTCATGGTGGGGGCGATTGCGGCGCTGGTGTCCAACTTCTTCTTTGGGCAGGGTGCCTGGACTCCCATGCAGATGTACTCGTGGGGACTTGTGGGATACCTTGCGGGCGTGCTGGCGGATGTGGGCGCATTCCGCCACGGGTGGGTGCTGTACGCGTATGGCTTTGCCTCGGGCCTGCTGTACGGGCTGCTGCTCAACGGCTGGTACGTGCTGGGCTACGTGCGTCCGCTCACGTGGGGGCCGATCCTGACGGCCTTTGCGCTGGGCCTCCCGCTCGACGTGACGCATTCCATCGCGACGGTGGGCTTCCTTGCGGCCATCTGGCTCCCGTGGGGGAGGGCCATCCGGCGCGTCGTGGCAAAGTACGGCCTTCGCTAGCAGATGCCTGCCGCGACGGTCCGCCGCAACGCCCCCGCGGGGACTCCCACACGGCCCCGCCGCCAATGCCTGCTAGAATCGTGCGATAGCATCGCGACGGAGGGAAGGTCCGCAAGTGGCCAAGCACATGGGGCAAAAGAGCGTGGAGCCGGGCAAGGCGCGCGGCCATGGGGCCAGACCCCAGTCGGCCACGGCGTACGGCCAGCATCCCGTGAGGCGCACCATCGTCACGCTTGCGGTGGCGCTCGGCGTCTGCGTGCTGATCGTGGGCCTGGGCGAGCTGGGCATCCTCCACTACCCGGAGCAGCCCAAGCAGGAGCCCGTCGCAAGCAGCAAGGCCAAGCCGGACACCCTGGACAACGACGGCGCGGGCGAGAAGGACGACTCCGCCGCCGCGACGCCCGCCACAAAGGACGGCTCCTCCTCCGCGGACGGCTCCACCTCCGGGCAGGCAGCCGCAAGCCCCATCGTGAGCGACAAGCTCGAGGACATGTTCGAGGAGGGCCAGGTGCACTCCATCCGCGTGATAGGCGACAGCATCACCGCAGGCTACGGCTGCGACGGCTACGGCACCGTATCCGATACCGACGTCACGGTATACAGCGGGCAGGAGGGCGCCTACAAGGAGACTGCCACCACCGTGGGCTGCTGGACCAACGACTTCCGCGCATACGCGCTGCAGCACGGCGTGACGGACTTCGTGAACGCGGGCGTCTCCGGCTTCAGGATGCAGTACCTGGCCGAGGACCCGTCCTCGTGGTTGGGCGACGGCGCGGACGTGATCGTGGTCATGCTGGGCACCAACGACGCCTCGCGCCGCACGGAGGCGGAGTTCTCCGCGGACGCGGAGATTGGCCTCGCCGCGGCGGCAGCCAAGTGCAAGCTTCTGATCGTGGTGTCCCCGCCCAACAACGCCCGCACGGACGCGACAAACAACTTCAGCATGCAGCGCGTGGACCAGGTCCTGACGTCGCTCTGCAAGCTCAAGCACTACGTGCACGCATCCTTCCTCAACACGCTCGCGCTCTACACGGCCGACTACAACTCCGACCAGTGCCACCCCACGTCGGAGGGTTCGCACAAGCTGTGGGCTGCCTTCAGGGAGCAGCTTGCGCTGTAGCGGAAGTAGTATAGTTTGCCATCGGTTTTTGACCGTATTCCCAAGGATGAGCCCCGCGGGCTTCCGGTTGTCTGCATCCAGGCAAGGGCCGCAAAACGGGGTGAGGGGAGAAGGACGTGGGCAAGCTAATTGCACAGTTCGCCAAGTTCGGCGTGGTGGGCGTCATCGCGACGCTGATCGACTTTGGGGTCCTGGTGCTCCTGCACGAGACCCTGGGCATGGACCCGACGGTCGCGGCGGCCATATCGTTCTGCGTGAGCACCGTCTTCAACTACGTCGCGAGCATGCGCTTCGTCTTCACGCACCGCGACGACCTCAGCAAGTCGCGTGAGTTCGCGATCTTCGTGGTGCTGAGCCTCATTGGCCTGGGCATCAACGAGCTCTGCATGGTCGCGGGCCAGGTCGCGTTCACGAGCGCGGGCGTCGACTACGCCCACGGCCCGTACTACCTGCTGGTCAAGGTCCTCGCAACCGCGATCGTCATGTTCTGGAACTTCTTCAGCAGGAAGAAGTGGCTGGACGCGGGGGAGTAACGCATCGCGCCGCATCTTGCGTACGTTTGAGATGACGAAGTATTTGCCCGGTGGCCTCGGCCGGCGGGCTGTTTTCATACAAGCGATTGGTGCCGCGATGAAGCATTCTTTACAATAAATATAGGAATCAGATTGAATTGCGTTGTTGCTGGCAGATATCTTATTTCTGCAGATTTCAAATATATTAACGTGTGTCCTTAAGGGTCCTTTAGCGCACTGGTTGAGATTGGATTGGGGTAGCAGTTGCAATTACGTAATACGAAATTATAATAGAGGGGAAGAGAGATGGTGAAGGTCCATGATCGTGTTACGAAGAGACATCCGGAACTATCGGTGGCAGGGATTCGGAGAGCTTGGGATAACCGCGTGGCTATGGCCTTGAGGGAGACGTCTGAACAGGACTTTTATATCGCTATCGGTTTTGACGACCGGGGGCGGGAACTTGAGATGGTCTCTGTGGTGGAAGACGACGGAACGATATTGATTTTTCACGCTATGACACCACCCAGCAAGAAGACACTTTTCGAACTTGGCATACGAGGAGGCTCACGATGAGGGACAAGAGCGGTAGACCGATAGACGACGCCCGGCTCGACGAGTGGGCGGATGCGTTCGAGAGGGGCGAGTGGCCCGAGGGCAAGACCACGCAGGTAGGTCGGCCCGCACTTTCCGATGGGGAGACGAAGATCCTCTCGTTCAGGATCCCGGCATCCAAGGCGGAGGCCTTTGCGCAAAAGGCGAAGCGGGAGGGCAAGACGAAGTCCGAGGCCTTCCGCGACCTCGTGGACAGGTATCTGGAAGCCTAGCGTTGCGCCTGCGTCGAGCGCTCCAATCCTCAAGCTTCGTCCTTCTCGCCCGTGCATTCCGATGCAGGACGCATCCATCGTGTCTGAAACGACGTCCAGGCGTCTGACCCCGGGGCTAAAATGATGTGGAACCAGAACCATTTTTCGAGCCACGGATGGCGCGCCGCTCCACCCGTGGCAAAACGCGATTGGACCGCAATGAGACCATCGACTTTCTTTAGGGGCGCTGCCGCGTCGATCATCCTTTCCGCCACGCTGTGTGCGGCTCCCTTGCCCGCGCTCGCGGCGGAGTCTGCTGGCGCGTCGACCGCGACCGAAGCCGCGACCGCGACCCAGGCCGCGTCCTCGACCGAGCAGACAACCGCAAGCTCCGCAACCCAGCAGTCCGATTCGCAGCAGACAACTGCAACGTCGGACACCCAGACGGGCGAGAAGAGCGACGCCTCGGCCACCGCAGCCTCAGCCTCCGCAACCACAACGCCCACGACGACCGTGTCCTCCACCACGCCCACGACGGGCACAACCGCAGGCAGCGGCTCCACGAGCTCGGACGCGACGTCCACCTCGACCACCACGCAGGACACCAGCAGCTCCGCAACGGCTGACGCCAGCTCCTCCGCATCCACCACGACGGACACCAGCAGCTCCACGCAGACGGATGCAAGCCAGACGCAACCCGCGACCATCGCCACCACGGCGCACGTGCAGGGCACGGGCTGGCAGCCCGAGTCCGCCCAGGGCACCGTCGCGGGCACCACGGGCCAGGGCAAGCGCCTGGAGGCGGTAAAGATCTCCGTCAAGGCGCCGGACGGCACCACCTATGCGGATTCGGACGTCCGCTACCGCGCGCACGTCCAGAACGTGGGCTGGCAGCAGTGGGTGAGCGGCGGCCAGGTCGCGGGCACCACGGGCAGGTCGCTCAGGCTGGAGGCGCTCCAGATCAAGCTCCGCGACGGCTCCGACCTCGCGCGCGACTACGAGGTGTGGTACCGCGCGCACGTGCAGAACGTGGGCTGGATGGCGTGGACCAACCAGGGCCCGGTGGGCAGCACGGGCCGCGGCCTCAGGCTCGAGGCCATCGAGGTCATGCTCGTCCGCAGGGGAGAAGATCATCCCACCTCGGACGGCACGGCGTTTCTGGACGGGACGTACGTCTCCATCGCGGGGCACGTGCAGAACACCGGCTGGACCGCTGCCACCTCGGCAAACGGCCAGACGGTGGGCACCACGGGCAAGGGCCTCAGGCTCGAGGCACTGCGTGCGCACGTGGGCAACGCGTACCTCTCGGGCGACGTCCAGATCCAGGCGCACGTCCAGAACCAGGGCTGGCAGGGCTGGACGTCCGGCGGCGGCACCGCCGGCACCACGGGCAAGGGCCTCGGGATCGAGGCCGTGCGCATCCAACTGACCGGCGACCTCCAGCAGCACTATGACGTGTGGTACCGCGCCCACGTGCAGACGCTGGGCTGGATGGGCTGGACCAAGAACGGCGACGTCTGCGGCACGACGAGCCTCGCGGGTCGCATGGAGGGCCTGCAGGTCGTGCTGACGCCCAAGGGTGCGGCGGCGCCCTCGGCCTCTGGTCAGGCGGTGTCCTTCTCGCACCTTGACGCGCAGCAGATCGAGTACGCCGTCTCCCCGGTCAACGGCCAGTGGGAGTCCAACGTGCAGAACGGCAACCTCGCGGGCAGCACGGGGCAGGGCAAGGCGCTCCAGGCGTTCCGCGTCCAGAGGGCGGGGGACACCTCCACGCTCGCGGGCGACGTACAGTACCGCGCGTTTGTGCAGAACAAGCGCTGGCTCGGCTGGATGAGCGACGACGCGGAGGCCGGCACCTCCGGCCAGGGCCTCAGGCTCGAGGCCGTGCAGATGCGCCTCACCGGCGAGCTCGCCAAGTACTTTGACGTCTACTACCAGGCGCACTCGAGCGACTACGGCTGGCTCGACTGGGCCAAGGACGGCCAGACCGCCGGCACCGCGGGCTACTCCAAGGCGATCGAGGCGCTGCGGGTCAAGCTCGTCCTCAAGGGCACGGATACTTCCGACAGGACGGCGCGCCCGGCCGTGGTGAAGACGTCCGTCAGGAAGGACGGCAACACCTGGAAGGTCTACGGGGAGGACGGCTCCGTCTACAACCTGGGCACCATCGCCATGAACACCCGCTACATCAACCAGGTGTCCGAGGGCGCGATCGAGGGCTGCGAAGCCGCCTCGCTCCTCATGGCGCTCTGGTCCAAGGGCTACCTCACCAACGTCTCGTACAAAACGTTCCTCACGTGGATGCCGTACGCGTCGGACGGCAACCCCAACCACGGCTTTGTGGGCACGCCGTACGTCAACGGTCCGCAGATCGACACCATGATGATGCCCGCGGTCACGAGCTGGGGCGCCCGCTACGCCCACACCAAGAACATGACGGGCTGCTCCGACGAGGACCTCATCAACGAGCTGGTGCAGGGGCATCCCGTGGTCGTGTGGACGTCGGTCTTCTTCAGGCCCAGCAAGCTCGTGCACTACTGGTGGGGCAACTACAAGACGCAGAACCACGTCATGACCCTGCTCGGCTTCAACCCGCACACCAACCAGTTCTACGTGGCGGACCCGTACATGGCCGGCAAGGAGTGGGTCTCGTGGAACACGTTCATGCAGACGTGGCACGTGCTCAGGGGCGCGGTCTCCGTCTGGTAGCGGCCGCGGCACCCCGGGCGGGCGAGAAGAGCGTGCCCTCGTCCTTCTCGCCCGTGCCAGTTTGCAGCCTTTGCGAACGCGAGCGGTCCCGCCCGCGCGGCGCTTGCCCATGTGCACCGTTTTGAGTATCATTCTTGTGTTTTTGTCATCACCAGAAGGAGTCGTGTATGTCCGGACACTCTAAGTGGGCCACCACCAAGCACAAGAAGGCCGCGATCGACGCCAAGCGTTCCGCGCTCTTCTCGAAGCACTCGCGTAACATCACCGTCGCAGCTCGTACCGGTGGCGATCCCAACCCGGATAACAACGCCTCCCTCGCAGCCGCCATCGCCCGTGCGCGCATGGTCTCCATGCCCAACGCCAAGATCAAGGCAGCCATCGACAAGGCCTTTGGCTCCGGCGCCGACGCCGCGGTCTACAAGGAGGTCACCTACGAGGGATACGGCCCCGCAGGCGTCGCGTTCTACGTCGAGTGCCTGACCGACAACCTCAACCGCACCGCTGCCGACGTCCGCTCCGCCTTCACGCACGCGGGCGGCAACCTGGGCACCGCGGGCTCCGTCGCGTTCCAGTTCACCCGCAAGGGTTCCATCGCCGTGGACAAGGTCATCGTGTCCGACGAGAAGAAGGTTCCCGACAAGGAGAACGCCGTCGACGAGGACGAGTTCATGATGGCCGTGGCCGAGGCCGGCGGCGAGGACTACGAGGACGCGGGCGACAAGTGGATCGTCTACACCCCGTACGACAAGATGCAGGACGTGCAGAAGGGTCTGGAGGCCCAGGGCATCGAGGTCAAGGGTTCCGAGCTCACGATGGTTCCCAACACCCCCACGCAGCTTGACCTTGCCGACGCCAAGAAGGTCCAGCGCCTGATCGACCACCTGGAGGAGCTCGACGACGTGCAGAACGTCTACACCTCCATGGAGGTCTCCGACGAGGTCGCGGAGCAGCTCGACGAGGACTAGCGGATCCTTTTGCAACAGAACCAAATGGCGCGGCGGCCCTCGGGTCGCCGCGTTTTGTGAGTGGCGGCACCAACCGAAGGGTGGGGAAGCGTGAGGAAGCAGGACATGACGCAGGCGCAGGCCGAGAAGATCCTCGACCTGCCCGAGCGCTACACCAAGGCGGACCTGCGCAAGCGCTTCATGGCGCTCGCGCGGCGCTACCACCCGGACAACGCGGCCACCAACGGCATCAGCCCGGAGGTGGCCCAGCGCAAGATGACGGAGGTCAACCGCGCGTACGCCCTGCTCAAGCCCCTGTTTGAGGAGGACTCCGCCGCGACCATCCAGCGCGACCTGGTGGGCGGCGACCCCGGCCGCTACGGCGTGGGCGTGCACTTTGACCCCGCGGGCAGGCACGCGCGCGAGACGGCGGTGGACGACTCCCTCTTTTGGGACGAGCACGGCAACCCGCGCTCCGCGGTGGCGGAGAAGGCCGCAAACGACGCGGTCGACGCCGCGCCGGGGACGCATCGGCTGCGTCGCTTCCTGCTGGGCCCGGTGTTCCTGCGGCTGGTGTTTATTGCACTTCTCGCCCTGCTGTGGTGGCACACGTTCCCCTTTGTGAACGGGCACGACGGCCTGAGGCAGATCGAGCACTTCCACACGCTGCGCGACTGGCTGCCGCTCTTGTGCGCCACGATCTACCCTACGTACCTGCTTGTGTACGAGGTGTTTGCCGGCCACATATCCGGCGTGGTGCGCGAGGGCCTCAACGGCATCGTGACGATCGCGACGGGCGTGCACGTGGAGGTGCGCCGCAGCGGCTCGTACACCTCCGAGCTCACGAGCCTGATCCAGAAGCAGTGGTACGGGCCCCTCATCCTGCCGCTGGGCGCGCTGCTCGCGAGCATGGGCCTTGCGCAGCCCGCGGGCTGGCAGCGCTACGTGCTGCTGGCACTGGGCGCGCTCGTGGTGCTTGACGCGCTCCTCTCCACCTTTGGCATGGGCCTGGCGGATAGCATCGCGCGCCGCATGGGCAACGCCGCGGAGGAGTGGTACGTGCAGACGCGCATGGACATGCTCAAGCGCTGCGGCCAGTGGGGGGGCGGCCCCGCCGCGGGTACCGCAGGCGGCCGTCACGCAAGGTAGCCCGTCCTTCTCGCCCGTGTGCTCGGGTGGCATCTGGGGTGAATCTCTGTACTTTGGGGCCATTCGCCCCGCTGGGATACCATGTCACTAGTAGAGTCTTGACTCTGGGGCGTGCCTGACCCCATGACCATATGATGTGGAGGATCGAATGCTCGACGACGCCAGCTCCCTGGTCTCCGTGATCGTGCCTATCTACAACGCGCAGAAGTTCCTGCGCCAGTGCCTTGACAGCATCTGCAACCAGACGCACAAGGGGCTGGAGATCATCCTGATCGACGACGGTTGCACGGACGACTCGCCCGCGATCATCGACGAGTACGCCGCACGCGACCCGCGCATCAAGGCGGTTCACAAGGAGAATGGCGGCTATGGCGCAGGCTGCAACCGCGGCCTCCAGATGGCCACGGGCCGCTGGGTCTCCATCGTGGAGCCGGACGACTACCTCGACCTCCCCATGTACCAGGAGATGCTCGACTTCGCCTCCACCTTTGACCAGAAGATCGACGTCATCAAGTGCCCCTGGACCGAGGTCTCGCTCTGGGACGACCCCGACACCACGCTCACGGCGCCGTGCCCGCTCGCCTCGCGCATGATCACGAGCGAGAAGCCCTTCACCCTCAAGGACCGCCCCACGCTCATCGCGACGCACCCCTCCATCTGGTCGGCCATCTACCGTCGCGACTTCCTCAACGAGAAGGGCATCCGCTTCATCGAGTATCCCGGTGCCGGCTGGGCGGACAACCCCTTCCTCATCGAGACGATGTGCCAGGCGGAGTCCATCATCTACCTCAACAACTGCTACTACAACTACCGCATCGACCTGCCGGACAGCACGCGTCACCACAAGACCAAGGACCTCGTGACGCGCCCGTTCGACCGCTGGGTCACCATGCTCGACATCATGAAGCGCATCGGCGTCACGGACGAGGGCATCATCGCGGCGCACTACGACCGCGGCTTCACCTACGCGTACGGCGCGGAGTACGACGACGGCGTGGACAACCCGCTGGTCGTGGAGAACGAGAAGCGCATCTTTGGCATGATGGACCCCAGGATCGTGGAGCGTATGCCCGAGCTGCCGCTCGTGCGCCTGCGCCGCTACTGCGAGCTCATGGGCAGGCCCATGCCCAGGCACGCCGTCCTTGCCAGGTCCGCCTACCTGCTGGGCAGCGCCAAGGCCACGGTCGACGCCTTTGGCGTCGGCAAGGTCGCGGGCCTTACCGTCCGCCACGGCGTCATGACCGTGCGCGACAAGATGGTCCACAACAAGAAGTAGAACCAACAAGAATCGAATGTTCGTGGGCGTCGCGGCGTTGTCGCGACGCGCGTCCCAAAGGAGGCCCCCGTCCCGTATGGAGCTCTTCTCGCTTGCCTTTGCGCTGTTCCTTGCTGCAAGCTTTGTCGCCTACTACGTGGTGGGCGCGGTGGCCGGCAAGGGACAGTGGGTCGTGCTGCTTGTCGTGAGCCTCGCGTTCTACTGCATCGCTGGTAGCGTGCAAGCGCTTGGCTTCATCGTGTACGCCTCGTTCGTGACGTGGGTTGCGGCACGCTACCTTGGCAGGTGCGATGTCAACTGCAAGGCAGAGCGCAAGGCGTGTTCGGACCGAAAGCAGAAGAAGGCTGTCAAGGCCCGTTACCTGCGTAAGAAGCGTATCGCCCTCGTGCTGGCGCTCGTGGCGTGCCTGCTGGTGCTGGGCTACGTCAAGTACTTCAACGTCATCCTCTTCAACTTTGGACTCACTTCCAGTCCGCGCTCGCTCGGGATCCTGCTGCCGCTGGGCATCTCGTTCTTCACCTTCCAGTCCCTGGGCTACCTGATCGACGCGTACAACGGGCGCTTTGCCCCGCAGGAGAACTTTGCCAAGTACCTGCTGTTCGTGAGCTGGTTTCCGCAGCTCATCCAGGGTCCCATCAACAAGTACGAGCAGACTGGCGGGCTCCTGCTCAAGAGCCGTCGCGTGCAGGAGGTGGACTGCCGTCGCGCGGTGCTCAGGCTGGGCTATGGCATCTTCAAGAAGGTAACCATCGCCAATCTGCTCTTTCCCGTCTACTATTCCGTCTTCAGCGGCATCAACGTGCACACGCCCGGCAACGTGATTGCGCTGGGCATCGTCGTGTACTCCGTCTATATGTACGCGGACTTCAGCGGCGGAATCGACATCGTGGAGGGCGTGTCGGAGCTCTTTGGTGTCCAGATGGCCCAGAACTTCCGTCAGCCGTACTTCAGCGTCTCGCTCTCGGACTTCTGGCGCAGGTGGCACATGTCCCTCGGCGCATGGATGCGCGACTACGTGTTCTATCCGTTTGCGCTCCTTACGCCGCTGCAGAACTTTGGCAAGTGGGCGACCAAGCACATGGGCCGCCACGCAGGGCGCACGCTTCCCGCCTGCATCGCAAACATCGTGGTGTTCCTCTGCGTGGGACTCTGGCACGGTGCCGAGTGGCACTACGTGCTGTGGGGCCTCTACAACGGCGTTATCGTAGCCCTGGCGGACCTCCTGGCGCCCGCCTTCGCGGCGCTCGCGCGCGTGCTCCACGTCAACCGCGAGTCCCGTGGCTTCCACGTGTTCGCCGTCGTCAGGACGTTCCTCGTGGTCCAGGTGGGCCGCTACTTCGACTGCATCACCAACATCGGTGCGCTTGGCATCTGTCTGCACAACACGCTCTTCAACTTCAACTCCGTCCCGATCGCCACGGCCCTCGCGGCACGCGGCGTCTCGCGGGCCTCCACGCTCGGCTTCCCCAAGATCACGATCCTGGCCTGCGTCGTCGTGTTCGTGATCAGCCTCCTGTACGAGACGGGACACGACGTCCGCTCGGAGCTCCTCGCCGTGAGGCTGCCCGTCAGGGCCTTGGCCTACGGTCTCTGCTTCGTGCTCGTCGTCCTGGCGTTCCCCTACACGGTCACGAACGGGGGTGGCTTCCTCTATGCAAACTTCTAAGCCCAAGAGGCGCCGCCTGCCCGGCTGGGCCGTGTTTCTCGGCGTTATGGCCGTGCTCGTTACCGTGGACGTCGCCCTCAGCTACATGATGCTCACGTACGGCGCGGAGTCGGAGGCCGTCTGGAGCTCCTACTACCAGGCGCGTGACGAGAAGATCGACACCGTGGTGGTCGGGTCCTCGTACGTGGCGCACGCGATTGATCCCTCAGCGCTGGATAAGTCGCTGGGGAGCCGCTCGTGGATGCTCGGCAGCCCCGCACAGGACCCGCGCAGCTCCTACCAGGCAATCAAGGCCGCCATCGAGGACCACCACGTCAAGCGCGTGATCTTTGGCATCGGCGTCGACTCCATGACCGAGCAGCCGTGGCCCAACGCGGCCGTGGTCGCGACGCTCGCCAAGCTCCAGGGCGACACGCCCGCGCGCGCGGCGGAGGACGTCGCGGCGCTTGCGACGGACCCGGGCTTCCTGCCCAAGCGCGAGTCGCTCGGGATCATGTTCCCCTGGACCATGGGCACCATGGGCTTCTCTCGCACGGGCATCAAGGCGAACCTTGAGCGCCGCGCGACCGTAAAGGACGGCCTCACGGCGTCGCTGGGCACGCTTCCCGGCTGGCAGTACCAGGGTCAGGGTTACGGCAACGCGCCCGGTGCCATCGACCAGACGGCCATCGGTAACGCGTGGAACCCGCCAGCCAAGGGCGTACACCACCTGAGCCAGAACGAGGACGAGCTCATGCGAATGCTAGAGCTCTGCAAGCAGAGCGGCGCGGAGTTCGTGGTCGTGGTGGTGCCGCAGCCCTCGTACTTCACGCTGGGCTACGGCAAGGTCCTCTGCAGGGAGCGCGCCGCCTTCGCACGCAGGGTGGAGCGCCATGGCGGCCGCTGGATCGACTACTCCATGGCACGCCGTGATCACTATCGCGCGTCCGACGGCGAGTGGCTCGACCTCGGCCACCTCAACTTCAAGGGCGCCGCGCGCTTCTCCAACGTGCTCGGCCGCGACCTTGCGGCGGTGGAGAAGGACGGCGGCCATGCCAGCGGCTTCTACCGCTACTCCGAGCTGGGCAAGCTGCTGCGCAGCTACTCGGGCATATCCATCGTGACGCTCAGGACGTCCGTGCGGCTCGACGGGAGGGTCAGCGCAAAGGCGACGCCGGTCGCCGCACCGGGTACCTCCGTGGAGTACCGCTTCCAGCTGCTGGATGCCAACGACCACGTGCTAAGCCAGACCAGATATTCCAAGCGGGCCTCTGCCAGCCTCGAGCTGCCGGGCTACGATGTCTACAAGGTCCGCGTGCTCGTGAGGAGGAGGGGCTCCGCCAAGCCGTATGAGCGCTCGGCGGCGGAGGTCCTGAGGAGTGGGGAGTCGAACGAATGACCAACGTACTCGAGTGGCTGGAGGCGTCCGCGCGGCGCCTGCCCAACAAGGTTGCCGCGGCGGACCCTGAAGCCCAGATGACCTTTGGCGAGCTCCGTGCCGCCGCCGCGTCCGTGGGCACATGGCTCGCGGGTCGCATGCGCCCCCGCACCGCGGTCGCCCTCTATCTGGAGAAGAGCCCCCTCGCGCTCGCGGGCATGCTCGGGGCGGTCTACGCGGGCGGCTTCTACTCCGTGCTCGATGTGCGCCAGACGCCCACGCGCCTCGCATCTATCTGCCGGAGCCTCGAGCCCGCCTGCATCCTCGCGGACGAGCGCAACCTCGCCGCCGCGCACGAGCTGTTCGACGGCCTGGGCTACGTGGTGGCGCCCCTGGAGGAGGTGACGGCCACGGCCGAGGACGCCGACCTTCTCGCCCGCGTGCGCAGCCAGGCGACGGACGTGGACCCGCTCTACGTCAACTTCACGAGCGGCAGCACGGGCACGCCCAAGGGTGTCGTGGTGGGGCATCGCTCCGTGATCGACTTCATCCCCCAGCTCGATCGCACGTTTGGGATAGGGGAGGACGACGTCCTGGCAAACCAGGCGCCGTTCGACTTCGACGTCTCCGTCAAGGACATCTACTCCGGGCTCCTCCAGGGAGCGACGGTGCGGCTGGTCCCGCGCGAGTACTTCGTCAATCCCACGCAGCTCATGGACTACCTGTGCGATACCGGCGCCACCACGCTCATCTGGGCGGTGAGCGCGCTGTGCTTCGTCTCCATCATGGGCGGGCTCGACTACCGCACGCCCGCCACCGTGCGGCGCGTCATGTTCTCCGGCGAGGTCATGCCGCCCAAGCAGCTGCGCGAGTGGCGCCGCCACCTGCCCAACGCCCAGTACGTCAACCTCTACGGCCCCACGGAGATCACCTGCAACTGCACCTACTTCGTGGTGGACCGCGACTACGCAAAGGACGAGGTCATCCCCATGGGCAGACCCTTTGCCAACGAGCGGGTCTTCCTGCTCGACGCGGACGACGCCCTCGTGACCGAGCCCCATGAGGAGGGCGAGGTATGCGTCAGCGGCACGGCCCTCGGCCTGGGCTACCTGGGCGATTCCGCGCGCACGGCGGAAGCCTTCGTGCAGAACCCGCTCAACGGCCGCTGGCTTGAGCGCATCTACCGCACGGGCGACCTGGCCACCTACGACGACGCCGGCAACCTCGTCTACGCGTCGCGTAAGGACCACCAGATCAAGCATCTGGGCCAGCGCATCGAGCTCGGCGACATCGAGGCCGCGGCGCAGGCGGCCGAGGGCGTCCAGCGTGCCTGCTGCCTCTACGACCACCGTCGCAAGCGCATCCACCTGGTCTACGTTGGCTCGGCCACAGCGGACGAGCTCTTCGACTCCCTGCGCCAGACGCTGCCGCAGTACATGGTCCCCAACAAGGTCCACCATGCGGAGGGGATGCCCCTCACAAAGAACGGCAAGATCGACCGCCGGGCGCTCGAGGGCAAGGTTGGCATCAAGCGCTGAGCCCATCTGTCCTAAAATGCACAGTTGCGACCGAATCCCTTACAATCCAAGCAACGTGAGGTTCTGCTGACAAGTGCCTCATCCATGCGAAACTGGGCGAGAAGAACGGAGACATCATGGCTGACACCGCCACCAAGGAAGAGGTAATCGACATCCTCAGGGAGATCGAGGAGGACGTCGACTACGAGAACTGCACCGCCCTGTGGGACGAGCGCCACCTCGACTCGTTCGACGTGCTGCAGATCGTTTCCGCCTTCGACGACGAGTTCGACATCAAGATCCCCGCCAAGGAGATCGTGCCCGAGAACTTCAACAGCGCCCAGGGCCTCACGGACATGGTGAATCGCCTGCTGGCGGAGCAGGACGACTAGCCCCGTCGCCGCGCCAGCCCAGGCGCTGCGCTTCTCGCGCGATTCCACTGTCCACCCTCGACCCAAAGGCACGTCCGAACGGTTCCACATGACTTTCTACTTCACCTATGCAATAGCGGCCCTGCTCCTCGTGATTCCCGGCTACCTCATGCTCCGGAGCGTGGGGTTTGCCCGCACGTGGTCGGTGGCGCTGTCGCCGCTCGTAACGGTCAGCGTCCTCGTGCTGCTCGGCTGTGTGTACGCTCGCGTCGGCATCTTCTCCAACGCGATGTCGCTCCTCTCGGCCTTCCTCGCGATCGACGTCGTCCTGCTCCTCGTCATGCGCAACTGGCGCAATGGCCAGAGGTGCACCAAGGAGCTTCAGCTGCCCAGCATCGACTGGAAGATTCTCATCGCGTACGTCGTCGTGGGCCTGCTGCTCGGCTACTACGTCTTCTACCGCTGCATTGATGGTCCGAGTTCTTTCTCTCAAGCCTGGGATGTTGGACATCACATCAACGTGACCCGTGCGATGATGGATTCGGGCAGGTTCTCCGTCTTTGGTACAGATGCGTACATGACGGCCAAAGACGTCGCCGTTGCACCCTTCGGCGTGGGTCGTGGTTTTTATCCGACGGGTGTCTACTCCCTGTACGCCCTCGTGTGCGAGGTCTCCGGTTCCGCACTTACGGTGTGCATCAATGCAGTTAACCTTGCGTTCTGCTGCTTTGTCTTCCCCCTTGGGGTAGCGGCCGTTATCTCCGTGCTCTTCCCAGAAGACAAGAGAATGTTAGCAGTGGGCGCTGTCTCATGCCTGTGTCTCGTGGGATGCCCGTGGAACTTTCTAACGTGGGGTCCGCTGTTTCCAAATCTTGCTGGAATATGCTGTGTGCCCGCCTTTCTCATTTTTTTTGCGTTCCTCGTGTCTCCGCACTCCAGGGGCACTGTCTTCAGGCTTTGGCAACTCATCCTCTTCCTGCTGGCGACCTTTGGCATCGGCCGCCTGCATCCAAACAGCCTGTTTAGTGCAGCAGTTCTACTGATTCCCTACATCTTCCATCGCATATGGATTTTGGGGAGCGTCAAGCTCGGGGGTTCCCGTCACCTCTCGGGCCGCTTCCTTGCATTCTGCTTTGCGGCGCTTTGTATGGTGCTCTGGTATGCCGCCTATAAGGTCCTCTCCATCGTGTCCCCAGGCCTGGTGACTTTCGACTGGCCACCCTTTGCGGGCAAGTGGCAGGAGATCATCAACATCCTTACCCAGTCGTACCTCGGTGGGTTTAATGGGTTCGACCCAGATATTGTGGTTTCTAACTTTATTCCCGCAATCCTCGTCATCGTTGGCGCCTACAAGATTGCGCGGGATGGAGAGAAGAGATGGGTGCTCTTCACGTACCTCCTTGCTTGCTTCATCTGCTTCGTGGGTGCGACGACAGACGGTACCCTTAAGCATATCGTCGCAGGCTTCTGGTACACAGATCCGGTGCGACTTGCTGCCACGGCGTCCATGGCCGCGATTCCGCTGGTCGTCGTCGGCGGGAAGTGGCTTGTGGACCTCGTCAAGCGCCTGGTCTGCAGGAGGCATGGCGCATCCCGGCAGTCGTGCCTCAAGTACGAGGGCGTCATTCTCCTCGTCATCGTCGCCATCGTCTACATGCCGTCGCTCACGCTGCCAGGTTTCAATCCGTTCCGGACGGCGTTCGGCGGTTTCCGCCAGTGCGTGCACGACTGGTATCACATCGAGTCTCCGCTCAGCAGGTCGGAGGCCGACTTCCTCACGCAGGCACAGCAGGTTACGGGCGATGCTCTGGTCATCAACAACCCGTGGGATGGCAGCCACATTGCTTATGGCCTTACGGGCATGCGAACATACTATCGTGGCTTCGCAGGCTACGGCACGGAGGGGGAAAGTGCCGATAGCAGGCTGATTCGCGAGCACCTCGACGAGTACGCGGATAGGCAAGACGTGAGGGATGCCGTCAAGAAGATTGGTGCCAAGTATGTCATGACGCTCAATAAGCCCTCCGAACTTGGTTCGTACGTCATGATAGGTATTCCCGATCCCAACCTCTTCGAGGGCGTCAGGAGCACGGGCACGTGGAGCCCCGCCTTCAAGGAGGTCCTTACGAGCGAGGACGGCACCTGCCACCTGTACCAGATCGTGGAGTAGCCATCACGGCTCCAATCGAGTTGGCGTTTTTACGTGGGCCTTTGCCTCGGGGGTTTGTGCTCGGGCGGGTTTCCAATCATACTGTTTCGAGTGGAACCCTATGTTTCGAGGCAGCTTGAACCAGCGCGGCCTAGGCCGCGGGAAGTCGAGGTATAGATGAAGCAGGTCAAGATCGCCAACGTCCTCCTGGAGGGCACGAGGCAGTTCTTTATGGTGCCCCAGCTCTACGTTCGCGCCGATGCGCCCGTGAGGGAGAAGGGCGACTCCTGGCTGCTGGACGGCCCGGGCACGTTCGACTTCACCACGTTCTTCAACGCGCTGTCGGTCCAGAAGTACGACCGCTACACCACGGCGACGTCCTACACGCTGCACCTCGAGCTCAACGGTGACGTGAAGGCCCTCTACCAGACGCACGCGGAGGCGTTCGACTACTCCTCCCGCACGCTCGAGCAGAACTTCGCGCCCGAGGGCGAGGGCTGGAACACCATCGACCTTCCCATACAGTACGGCGAGTCCGACGTCATCTGCGGCTTTCTGATCGAGGCCGCGGGTCCCGTGAGGATCAGGAACTCCTACTACACGGCCTCCGTGCCCGAAGACAGCATCCGTGACGTCGAGCTCGCGCTCTCCACGACCACCTTCAAAAAGGAGTCGTACATCAAGCACAACATCGAACTCGTGCGCGAGAAGGTCCTCGGCTCGGATGGAGACATCGCCAGGCACTTCCGCATGTTCGTGATCGACAACGGCAGCACGCTCGACGCCAAGGCCCTCTCCGGCGACGGCGTGACTGTGTTCCCCAACCGCAATGTCGGTGGCTCGGGTGGCTTTGCCTACGGCATGATCAAGGCACTCGAGGCCGGGGACGTCACCAACATCCTGCTCATGGACGACGACGTCGAGGTGTCCCCCGAGAGCATCAAGCGTACCTACCAGCTGCTGAGAATCCTCAACAAGGAGTACGAGGAGGCCTTCATCAGCGGCGCCATGATGAACCACGACGACCCGGATGTCCACTGGGAGGACGTCGGCTACATGACGGCGGCGGGCATCTACCGTCCCTACAAGCCGATGCTCCACATGAGCGTGCTACACGACTGCGTCGTGAGCGAGAGCTTCCACCCCGCGACCGACGTGTACCAGGACCTCAAGCAGAAGTACGCAGCATGGTGGTACTGCTGCATCCCCGTCTCCATGATCAAGAAGAACGGCATGCCGCTGCCCTTCTTCGTGCGCTTCGACGACGCCGAGTACGGCCTGCGTTGCAAACCCAAGTTCGTGACGCTCAACGGCATCTGCATCTGGCACGACGCCTTCAACATGAGGTACAACGCCGGCGTCGAGCGCTATCAGACGGTCAGGAACGGTATCCTTGGTCAAGCGATCACCAAGGTCGCGCCTGGTACCAACTTCCTCGATGAGATCACCAAGAACCTCAAGCTCGAGCTCATCAAGTTCAACTACAAGGACGCCGAGCTCGTGTGCCAGGGCTTCGAGGACTTCCTCAGGGGACCGGAGCTCTTCCTCCAGAAGGACTTCTCCGAGATGGCGTTCATGGCAGCCAACAAGAACAAGGAGCGCCAGATTCCGCTGGACAAGCTCAGGCAGCAGGCCCTCGACGAGCTTGGAATCGACGTCAACAGGCTCTGTGACGACGATGTTCAACGCGACATACCGCTCGGCGGGTACGAGCATGGCACGGTATACAACGTCTACCACACGCAGCTCTTCGAGCGCACACTCAACGGTCAGCTCTACGGCGATCTGACGCCTGCCATGGGACAAGTGCAGATCATCGAGGGCGTTGGCTGGTCCTATCAGCCCGGTAAGCTCTATGGTGCTGACACGCTTCTGGTCATCAACGTAAAGTCGAAGACTGGCATCATCCGTCATCGCGACAACGATCGCTGTAAGGAGATCTGGCAGCGCTTCAAGAATGATGTTGAGGCCTACAAGAAGAACAGGGCACAGCTCGAGAGCGACTACGAGGCGTGCCGCAGTAAGGTCACTTCGGTCGACTACTGGAAGGACTATCTAGACCTTAGCTAATGCAAACTAACGTTGTTTAGGTATGTAACAGAGCCTCCTGTCAGTTGACTCATCCACTGGCGGGAGGCTCTGTTTATGCGGCATACCATTAAATGAACCGTAATGAACAGTATCGCTACTGCCTCTCTATACGTGCTTCCATTGTCTGTCACAACTATTTCGGACGCAGGATGCTACGCTCTGGTCGGTTCCTAATAAAATCGAAAGTTTACCGTTATTTTGGTAGTCGCGATTAACTCATGTCACATTTATCGACAGCGTCTACATGAGGATAGAACTTCTTCGTACTGCTACTTGTCTACATCTGCAACTGATTGAAAGGCAGCTTGTAATTCAGGACCATTAACGCCATGCCAGTCGTACGCTGTTGCCGCCCATGCAAAGGTACATAGCGAAACGGAAATGAGCATGATGCAAATTGCAGCTATAGTTGCAGCTTGCTCACGATTGCTAATGTGGGAGAGCAGCGATTGGAGACCAAGGACGGCGGCTACACATAAAGGAATCAGCGTGGGCAGAATATAGCGCCCCTGAGCTTGATAGTCGGTAGTTATTGTGCGGAAGACCATAAGTATGAGGGTGATCAAGGAGGCAATAAGCACCGCAAGATAGATCGCTAGATGCCTACTGTCCTTATTTGCAACCAACTTTATGAGGCGGATTATTGCAAATAGGCAAGTTGAACCTAAAAATAGTTGGCACTCCCAGTCGGGTACTGGTATCGACATATATCCAAAATTGCCAACGTAAGAAATTAAGGTACTGCGAACGAAACTTGTTGTGAAGAATAGCTTCTTCAAACCGCCTGTATATGGATGCATCGTCTGGGAGCCAGTTTTCAAAACCCATTGCCTATATGCTGCTTCGAAGGCTTTTGAGCCCAAGGGATCACCATATCTAACTGCGCATATTGCGAAAAATGGCAGAATTGTGACTGCACAAATAGCCGCAGCGATACACACCAATTTAATCTTATCGCTGTGGTCTATATCTTGGTTTCTGGAGATTGACCAGATAAAGAAGGGAATGCTTACCAAGATAAAACCGTACGTATCAAGGTAGGAGAGCGCGCAGACGATAATGCCGATTGCGAAGCGTACGCATCTGTTAAGATTCCAGCCCTTTTCCGAGCCCTCTAACAGCATATGCAAGACGATGCCTACCCCTGCAACTGCAATAATGTCGTTGTTTACGTATGAGCTAAGAAATACGTATTGTGGCCAAAATCCAACTAAAGAAATTGTTAGAAGACGCCAGCGCTCTGAATGAAATCCTTTCGCCTCTAGTGTGCAAGAAATGCAGGCACCTGCCTCATATGCGCCGAGTACGCCAAACATCACACTGCACATACGAGCAGCGACAAGCTGTCCCGTGGCATGTAGTCCCAAAATGCGTGCTACCCATATTAGAAAACCTTGTATATATGCACCAAGCAATTGTGGATAGTACGCATAAGAATAGTTGCCGATTTTTGCCGTTGTAGAGGGATCATCTCCACGTGGCAATAGATTTCCCTCCGAAATTGCCTTGGGAACAAGGTAGCGGACATATTCATCGGGACCACCATTGTAAATGCCGGTACCGATACGTAAAGCGGTGGCTGTATATACAAGCATCAAAAAAGCAAGCAGAAGAACGCAGTAGATTCGCCAGCGGGGCTTGTGAGTCACCTTGGGCTTGCATTTGAAAATAGAAGAGCTGACTTTGGTGGTACTGGATTGTGTCACGCTGGGCATCTGCTTGGCCTTTCATGGAATTCAATGAGGACTTCGCTGTGGGCAGTGTTCGGATGGCTCAAGAACTTCTTCTTGGACGACATCCCGTGTACAGTGCTTTCTAGCTGAGACGAATGGTCACATGACTTCGTAGAATTCTACGGTATATCACCGTTTTTCAGGCCGAGCATTGATATCAGGATGATTTCTGAAAACCTTGATGCGACTCAGATGGCGTGTACTTTTTCTCGGAGTGAGTAGTGTCACGAATCCTTGGTGGCTTATCCGGTGCTGCGATTTGGAGCTTAAGAAATCTGTCAACTCTCTGCTGGTAGATGAAACGGAGCCTACCTTGTTCTTTGACAACACTCGTCAATCAACTGGTTCCGTGGCGAACGGCCCGTCAGCGGCCCGCCTCAACGGCGGTAGTTTATGATTGCTATCATCAATGGGTGGATTGTGCGACCTGACAACGTGTGGAGGCGTCAATTGAAGGGAATCATCCTCGCGGGAGGCAGCGGCACGCGCCTTTACCCGCTGACCACGGTGACGAGCAAGCAGCTCCTTCCCGTGTACGACAAGCCGATGATCTACTATCCGCTGTCGACGCTCATGCTTGCGGGCATCAGGGACGTCCTCATCATCAGCACGCCCAAGGACCTGCCCAACTTCGAGCGCTTGCTCGGTGACGGGTCGGACTTCGGCCTGTCGCTCTCCTACGCGGAGCAGCCCGAGCCCAACGGCCTCGCCCAGGCGTTCGTGATCGGCGCAGACTTCGTGGCGGGGGAGGCCTGCGCCCTCGTGCTTGGCGACAATATCTTCTACGGCAACGGCTTCTCGCGTCATCTGCGCCGCGCCGTCGCTGCTGCGGAGAAGGGCCGTGCCACGGTCTTTGGTTATCGCGTGGATGACCCTGAGCGCTTCGGCGTCGTGGAGTTCGACAAGGACTACAACGCCGTCTCCATCGAGGAGAAGCCCGCCCATCCCAAGAGCAACTACGCCGTCACGGGCCTGTACTTCTACGACGCGCGCGTCACTGAGCTCGCGGCAAAGGTCCGCCCCTCCGCCCGCGGCGAGTACGAGATCACGGACCTCAACCGCATGTACCTCGAGGACGGCTCGCTCGACGTCATCACCCTCGGCCGCGGCTACGCGTGGCTCGACACGGGCACGATGGAGTCGCTCTACGAGGCGTCCCAGTTCGTCCGCACGGTTGAGAAGGCGCAGGACCTTCCCGTCTCCGTGCCGGAGGAGATCGCCTTCGAGAACGGCTGGATCTCCCGTGACCGCCTGCTCGACTGCGCGGACCGCTACGGTAAGAGCGACTACGGCAAGCACCTGCGCGTCGTGGCTGAGGGCAAGATCGTTCCCGGCCGCAGGTACGACGACTAGACGGAGGCTACAGAGCAAATGGAATTCGAGAAGGACCTGTCCGTTACCGAGACCGGCATCGCGGGGCTCAAGGTCGTCGAGCTTTCTGTCCATGGCGACAACCGCGGCTGGTTCAAGGAGAACTTCCAGCGCGCCAAGATGTGCGCCCTGGGCATCCCGGACATCCGCTACGTCCAGAACAACGTGAGCTTCAACGCCAAGCGCGGCGTCACACGCGGCATCCACGCGGAGCCGTGGGACAAGTTCATCTCCGTGGCAACGGGCTCCGTCTTCGGCGCGTGGGTCGACCTGCGCGAGGGGAGCAAGACCTTCGGCAAGGTCTTCACGACCACGCTCGACCCCTCCAGGGCTATCTTCGTCCCGCGCGGCGTCGGCAACTCCTTCCAGGCGCTGGAGGACGGCACGGCCTACACGTACCTCGTCAACAGGCACTGGTCCGCGGAGCTCAAGAAGACCTACACCTTCGTCAACCTCGCGGACCCCACGCTCAACATCCAGTGGCCCATCCCGCTGTCTCAGGCTGAGCTGTCGGAGGCCGATAAGCACCATCCCATGCTCAAGGACGTCGTCCCCATGAAGGCGCCCCGCACGCTCGTGACCGGCTGCAACGGCCAGCTCGGCCGTGCCGTGCGCGCGCTTGCGGAGCAGACGGGCGTGATCGACAACTTCGACTTCTGCGACATCGACACGTTCGACCTCTCCAACCCCAAGGACTACGCCAAGTACGACTGGGACCTCTACGGTACGGTCATCAACTGCGGCGCCTACACGGCCGTGGACAAGGCCGAGACCCCCGAGGGCCGCAAGGTCTGCTGGGCGGCCAACGCCACGGCCCCCGCGCTCATGGCGCGCACGTGCGCGGAGCACGGCATCACGATGGTCCACATCAGCTCGGACTACGTGTTCGACGGTACGCAGCAGCCGCACACGGAGGACGAGGGCCTCGCACCGCTCTCCGTCTACGGCCAGTCCAAGGCCGCGGGCGACCTTGCCGTCGAGGCGTGCCCGTGCCACTACATCGCCCGCTCCTCGTGGGTGATCGGTGACGGCCACAACTTCGTCAAGACCATGGCCAAGCTCTCGGACCGCGTCGCGGACCCCAACGACTCCCTCAACGCCGTAACCGTCGTGGACGACCAATCCGGCCGCCTCACGTTCACGGACCAGATGGCCAAGGGCATCTTCCACCTTCTGGGCTACCGTGACGGCTCGGTGTCCGCCGACCCCGCCCCGTACGGAACGTACGACCTCACAGGCTCCGGTGCCACCAAGAGCTGGTACCAGATTGCCGCCAAGGTGTTCGAGCTTCGCAACGGCAACGCGGATGCGGTCAAACCCGTCTCGACGCAGGAGTACTACGCCAACGCCGCCGGCCCCATCGCCCCGCGTCCGCGTTACTCCACCCTGGCGCTCGACAAGCTCGCCGCGACCGGCTTCACCCCCAGGGGCTGGGAGCAGCAGCTCGCGGAGTACGTCGCGACGCTGGCCAAGTAGGAACCAAGACAACTGAAAAGGAGCCCTTGATGGCTGAAGAAACGTTCGAGCCGCACAACATCATCGTCACCGGTGGCTGCGGTTTCATCGGCAGCAACTTCGTGCGCTGGGTGGCGCGCAACCACCCTGAGTGCCACGTGACGGTGCTTGACAAGCTCACCTATGCGGGCAACCCCAAGAACATCGAGGGTCTTCCCGAGGGCAGCGTGGACCTGGTTGTCGGCGACGTGTGTGACGAGAAGCTCCTCGACGAGCTCGTCCCCGGCCACGACGCGATCGTCCACTACGCGGCCGAGTCCCACAACGACAACAGCATCCTCAACCCGGAGCCGTTCATCCAGACCAACGTCGTCGGCACGTACCGGCTCCTGCAGGCAGCGCGCAAGTACGACGTTCGCTACCACCACATCTCGACCGACGAGGTCTACGGCGACCTCGCGCTGGACGAGCCGCGCCGCTTCCGTCCGGATGACCCCTACAAGCCCTCGAGCCCGTACAGCTCCTCCAAGGCCTCGAGCGACCTGCTCGTCCGCGCCTGGCACCGCACGTACGGCGTCCGCGCAACCATCTCCAATTGCTCCAACAACTATGGCCCCTACCAGCACGTGGAGAAGTTCATCCCCCGTCAGATCACCAACATCATCTGCGGCATCCGTCCCAAGCTCTACGGTGACGGCAAGAACGTCCGCGACTGGATTCACACCGAGGATCACTCGCGCGCCGTCTGGGACATCCTCACCAGGGGCCGTATCGGCGAGACCTACCTCATCGGTGCAAACGGCGAGAAGGACAACATCCACGTGCTGCAGGCCATCCTCGAGCGCATGGGCCAGCCTGCCGACGCGTTCGACTGGGTCCGCGACCGTCCCGGCCACGACCGCCGCTACGCCATCGATCCCACCAAGCTGGAGACCGAGCTCGGCTGGAAGCCCATCCACACGGACTTCTCCGAGGGTCTCGACCAGACCATCGCGTGGTACCGTGAGCACGAGGACTGGTGGCGTCCCGCCAAGGAGGCAACCGAGGCGAAGTACGCCAAACAGGGTCAGTAGGTTAGATTCGAAGTGGTGCGACACTAGTGCTTGGATGAAAATTGACTGCAGTAAGCATTGCTATACCCGTCTACAATTCCGAAAAATATCTATCGAGGGCGATTGACAGTATACTCAGTCAGTCGTTTAAGGATTTCGAGCTCATACTTATTGATGATGGCTCAAAAGATGGGTCTGGAGCGATATGTGATCGCTATAAGAGCGAAGATGCCCGAGTCGTTGTAAAACATGTCAAGAATGGGGGGATGTGTCGTGCACGGAACTTGGCAATTGATTCTGCAAAAGGAGAATACATGGCCTTTTGCGATGATGACGATTTATATCTCCCGAATTTACTGGAAGACAACTATAGGATAGCTTTAGAGACCGATGCGGATGTCGTACGATTTGGTAGAGAACTTTATCTGTATACGGCGGGGAGTAGTAGGCCGCGAGTGTCAACTGCTGCACCTTCTAGCATGCGCATATATACTGATAAAGAAATTTTCCCTCATTACGAAGAGGTGCGTGCGCGAACCGATGGAGTCTGGAATGGCTTGTATAAGCGTTCTTTCTTGAACCAGTATGGCATCCGATTTGATGAGCGACTGCACTCTGGATTCGAAGATAATTTATTTAATATAGCTTGTTATTCGACAAGTAGGATTGTTGCAACAAATCCTGGTGTCTACTACAGATGGATTAGAAGGGTAAGCCACAGTACATCCTTCAAACTTGGAGAAAATTATTTCGCGGGATTACGCGAGTGCGTTACAGCTGACTATAACGTAATGAAGAAAAACCATGTATCAAGCGAATACTTTGGTAATCGCATGGTGGAATATGCAGTTTCACCACTAGGAGTTCTCTTACATACAAACTCATTTTCTACGGATAATTTGATGGACACATGCTGCGCGGTGTCGAATGTCTTCAGCCCGATGGACGAGGAAATTTCTGCTTGCCCCCTGAGAGTAAGCTATTCGATTGTCTTCAAGGCCTTAATGCAGCATGACGTTGCTCTATTAAAGGTCGCCATGTCCCTTTTGCACTTTCGCTGGATTGTATATGGGATGATCCATAAATAGGGTCTTTCAGTGACATCAGGTTTTCGATTGTTCTTTATGAGCCCTATGAAGAATAATCCATACACTGTGTCTAAATGAAGTCTCCAATCGGGAGCTCGTTATTTTTGAGATTATTAGAAATATCTCGTCAAGCGAAGGAGACTCATTAGCACGATCGGTGACCCTTCTGGAGCTCGCGATTATATGGATTCGCATGATAATTTTTGCGAACCTCCCCTTCTACACTAAGTGGGGATATCGGGCTGAAGAATTCCAGTTTCTGCTGATAGACACGTCCCAGGAATGGAGGAATAAATACATTGAAGTACGAAAATATCTCAATTGTCTGCTGTTATACAAGCAAAGATAAGCTTAGCTACCTTGCTCGTTCTCTAGATAGACAAGATCTTCCTGTCGAAAGAGTGTTTGTTGATAACGCCGAAGGACAATTCTCGAGTGCATCTTGTGCTTTGAATTATGGCGCATCGAGGAGCACGGGTGACCTTATTCTGTTTTGTCACCAAGATATAAAATTTAAGCATAATGACAGCCTTCGTCGTTTAGTTGCCGAGCTGTCAATCCTTAATTCCGGCGATGTCGGTGGTGTTGCTGGCGCCATAAGTGGAAAGACATTTACAAGAATTACGCATGGCAACGATGAAGAGCCCTATCCTATTGAGGCATCATTTCCAAACGAATCGATTAGAGTTGAAACTGTTGACGAATGCCTAATTATTCTTCCTAGAACAACCTGGGAAAATCATCGCTTTAATGAAGACGTATGTGATGGCTGGCATTTTTATGGCGTGGAACAATCACTTTTTGCGTTGGCAAATAACCGGAATGTCTACGTCTTCGATGCCGACGTGAATCATCTTTCGTCAAGAGGAAGTATAGACAACTCATATTTTCGGGCGTTGCGCAGGATAATGAAAGCATTTAAACAATTTGATTATATATCTACTACGGTCGGGTACTGGCCAAGGAGATTTCTAGAGCTTGTCATTGTAAAACGTAAGATAAAGGAACGCATGCGAAGCGTTTCGATGGCGAAAAATTAG
>ERZ791908.561-NODE-561-length-37139-cov-4.129840_pt1 | contig 37139 bp, 44 predicted proteins | sample MGYA00510144_ERZ791908 | MGnify/ENA primary metagenome ERZ791908 (study PRJEB30046, sample SAMN00792105) | human gut metagenome | study: EMG produced TPA metagenomics assembly of the A metagenome-wide association study of gut microbiota in type 2...
CATATCAGAAGCGTCGGGTGGGTACCCGGGAACCTTGTTGTCGTCTAACGGCCAGACAATTAAAAACAGACGGAATTCTCAATGCACAGAATCAGCTGTACAGATCGGTTCCGTCTGTTTTTTACGTTTCTGAATGATTATCGATCGGGAATCCCTATCCGAAAAGAGGTCAACGCTCTAGTTTTGCATGCTGTCCGGGCCGCAGGCATCTCGTTAAACATGGATAAACGACCACTTGCAAGGACCATTAGGGCGGGCAGAAACACCGACTGGCTCACTCCTTGTCCAGTCCTTTTTTGCCCAGCCATCCCAAGATCTGATCTGCAAATTTCTCCGCATGCTCCTGCTTCTCTTCGTCCATAAAGGGCAGCTGCAGGTTCTTATGCCGCTCGCAGAGCATGCCGCGGTAGGTCAGCCGGGAATGTTTACAGAGGCGCTTTACGCCTTCTTCAAACAGGTCTGCGCCCTTTTCCACCGGATAGCCGCAGCTGGAAATAATTGCAGCGGATTTTCCCGCCCACAGTGACGGTCCGATGTCGCCGCCGTAATACATGTTCAGCGCATACGCCGTCCGGTCAAGAGCCGCCTTCATCGGCGCCGTGCAGTACCAGAGATAGATCGGTGTGGACAAGAGCAGCAGATCGCTGTTCATGATGGAATCGTAGATTTTCTGCATGTCGTCCTTCTGAATGCAGCTGACCTGCGTCCAGTCCTTCTGACACCAGCGGCAGGCCAGACAGCCCTTAATATCCATGTCATAAAGCGTAAACTCATCGATTCCAACGCCTTCATTTCTCAGCCTGTCCGTGACGATTTTCGTCAGCGTATTGGTATTTCCTTTCTTTCGCGGGCTGCCCTTCAGACAGCAGATTCGCTTCATCTCCACTCCTTCTTTCTGCACGTATTTTCCTGTCTGTGTTATTTTTCGCAGAACAGCTCGATGGACTCTCCTGCCGCGCCCTCTACGAAAGCAATGCGTGCCGGGAACGGCGGATTGCTGGCGATGACAACGTCTTTCGGCTCAACAGTAACCGGGAATCCGGCCTTGCGGACGGCTTCTACACAGTCATCGACCCGGTCTGTGGCCAGCGCAAAATGATCCACCGGTCCGATTTTTCTGCCCGGCTCGGCATCCGCGAAGAACTCGATCAGTCCGTTTCCGGTGTCGACCATGCAGCCGCTCTTCTCTCCTTCTCCCCAGCGGCGTGCGATGGTCAGGCCGAGTACATCGGTGTAAAATGCGACAGCCTTATTCATTTCTTCTTCACCGCAGCAGCGGAGTGCAGCGTGGTGGATACCGGTGATTAAATTTCCCTTGCTCATTGTATTTTGTCCTTTCTTTTCTTCTTTAACTTTCTTCAGCGCCGGATATGGAAGGATCGGAGATGGTGCTTCTTCTGCAGTATCTGGATCCCTGATTATTTTCTCCATCCAGATCATATCCATAACAGGCCTTCTCTGCAGAAGATGCCTGTCCAGAACATCGTTTCATGATGATTTTAATTCTGCTGATTTTTCGATGCCGCGCGATACTTCATGCCGCTGCCGCTGGAAAAGTCATAAATATTGTTGCGGACGCCCGGTCCGTTTTTTGTGTTTTCCTTTTCTCTTACAATTCCGTACATCGCGCCCTTCGAGGATGCTCCGTAATATTTACAGAGGCCCTCCAGTTCAAAGGACTTCTTCACCCTGGCCTTGGCGTTCGGATCTCTCAGAGCCGTGCATTCCTGAACCGGGTTAAAGAGAATGCTGTCCGGCCCGATGGCAATTCCTGCAGTCGTCATGATGACGCTTGCGTTGATGGCCGTGGAATGCCCGCTGTTATCATCGTCCAGTTTCTTGATGCAGAGGCCGGAATACAGCGTTCCGTTCTCATAATAGGCACCGGACTGGTAAATGGACAGATACTGCTCATTTCCTACCAGATCGCTGAGGTACTGGCTCGGTTTGTCTACGCGGAAGCTGAGGGTGAAGCTGTTGGTGTCATCAAAAAACGTCTTTCCGTTATATGGCACCATTTCTGAAGTACCGTCCGCGTTATCCTGTTCCTTGCAGACATAATAGGTAAAATCTCCCAGATCGATGGCGTCTCCGTCCGGCTGTTTCTGGATCGTGTCACTCTTGGCTGCGGTTTTGCAGATCAGGAAGGTCTTGCTGGACGAATCGTAGGCAATGCTGCTGACCCGCATCTTCTCCGGTGAATTCATGTCGATTTCCTGAGGCATTACAGGATTCTTGACATGAAACACACCAGACGCGTCTATTTTCCAGATTCTTTTGGAAACATCGGCCATATACAGATACTTTCCGTCCGTCGTCAGGTCGTTTGGATGGCGGAATCTGAGTTTGGTAAATGCCGTAACCTTATTCGTGTCATCCAGAAGTGTCAGCTTTCCGTCAATCCATTTCCAGCGGGTCAGGCGGAGTTTCCGGGTATCATAGGTCCCGCTGGCAAGCGAATGATCGATGCTGGAAAACTGTGCATACATGGATTTTCCAATACATACGAAGCCGTCTGAATCGCCGGTGTAGTACTTTCCGTTGTAGTCTTTCAAACCGGTTCCCGTGCTCTTTTTAACCGCTTTATTCGTCTTTCCGGTTTGTTTCTTTGCTTTTTCCTTGGCCGGCTTCTTATTCTTCGTCTTTTTAGAAGTCTTTTTTGTCGATTTCTTCGTTGTTTTCCTGCTCGTTGTTTTTGTCGTTTTCGATGCGCTTCTGCTGATTTTCACCGCCGCACCGGTGCTTTTTGCCGCTGTGGATGCTGCATATGCCGGAGCGGTCATGAACATCGCCGATGTCAGCGTCAGCATGACCGCCACGGCGCGCGCACCTTTATGCTGATTCATCATCTTATCTCCTCCATGCCTCCATTATACACATCTGCGGGACAAAGGCCAAATGGCAAGAGGCCGAAACACGGGAAATTTCCCATGCCGCGGCCCCTGAAAATTTACTTCTCTGTGATTTCTGCTTTAAAAACCATAATTGTGTCGGCATCGGAACAGCAGAATTCCGCTGTTCCCTCTGGCTGACCTGGGATGTTTCCGCCATAGCGGAGAATGTCGATGTAGGGGAATGCGCAGTGCATGGCCATCGGGCAGATTTTTCCCCGGTCTTCATCGAAGTCAAATACTTCTCCGACCCGGTGGCCGCGGTGACAGCCCATCTTTCCCCTTCTGTCCGTTATGGTGATTTTAATTTTCGGTCGTCTCGGCATATTTTTCTTTCTGCTTCCTTTCTTTATCCATCTGAATATATGAATCCTTCGCTGCCGCATAATAGTTCGGGTAAGTCTGGCGGAGATAGCGCGCGTTGCTTACCCAGTTGATCATCAGACTCTGCAGAACTTCAGAAAAATCATTTTCAATATGTTCTCTTGCTTCCGGCGGGATGTCCGTCCATTCACCGCGGAGGCGGAACTCATCAATCAGATGGAAAATTCCCCAGAGAAGATCCGTGAACTGCTCATGCTCCATGAGCATCGGATTGGATGCCAGCACCAAAAGCGGCGTCTGATGGCCCAGAATCAGTTCCCTGCACCGATTATATGTATCTTCTGTAATATTTACAGAATAATCCATCTGTGCGATATAGCTCTGAAGCTGCCTGACATCGGCATCGCATTCCATCGTCTTGGAAGTGAACTCCTCCATCGTGCATCCTCTTGTCATAGATTGGAGAAGGATGACCATCAGCTTTTCACCTATTTCTGTAAAAAATGAGCTGGTCAGCATTCTGGTCTTCGCAATCTGCTGGCGGTGTTCATTCCGGTTCATGACCTCGCCGACCATCAGTGTCACAACCGCGATAGTAATTGGCATAAATGCAAGATCCTGCATCAGATAGAAAAATGTCGTATGCGGATCATGGAAAATCCAGATTTGAAGTGCGTAGACGCAGGCTCCTGCAGCAAGCAGGATCAGCATGGTCTGGTTTAAAGATGGTTTTTTCATCGCATTAGTTCCCTTTCTATTTCAGAATCAGCTCCTGGAATTTTCCATTTGCCAGAGTGACGCCGATATTCTTAATGCAGACCTGACCGGCAAATTTCACTTTCCCGCGCATGTTCAGCATCGCCTCAAGGAAATCCACAGATCCGCCGAAATCGTGTAGCCGGGTCTCCGCAAATCCTGTATCCAGCAGCGCAAAAGCCAGTTTCGGGCAGACCTGCACGATTATGGAATCGTCAACATGCTCTTCCAGTCTCTTCATAAAAGGATAGAGAATGTCTTTCGCAGACTGTGCTGCCATGCGCGGTCCGAGAATATCCACTGCTCCGGCGGAATCAGAAAAGGTGATGATTTCTACTCCGTAATTCTTCGCTTCATCAACATAGCGCAGGAGCTGATCCCCAAGCCTGTTCATCGCCTGAATCAGCTCTTCTTTCTGTTTCCGTGCCGCGCGGAAGACCTTAGCCGCGTCCATCATGGACGTCAGCTGCGTCCAGGGCCCTGTGATTTCCAGACAGACATGTTCGCCTTCGTCAGCAAGAATCCTGCATGCTTCCAGTACTTCATGAACTCTGCCACGTGAAAAGTCAATATCCGGAAGTTTCATGATGTCCTCAACGGAATCGCAGATCGGGTCTGCCGCCCGCGGCCCAGTCACCGAGTCTCCGTAATTAATGGCGGCGCCCATGGCTTCAATTTCCACTGTCCGGCAGAAAGGCAGCAGGCAGAACCCCGCATGATCGTGTTCTTTTATCGCCTTTGATAACAGGGCCATTGTCTTCCGGTGTTTATAGGCATCCGGAAAATCCAGATCCAGACCGTCCGTCACCTCCGGACTGATTCCGACAGAATTAGAATAATTGCATTTATAGTTTCTGATTTTCTGCATGCTTTCCCTCTCTTTTCGTTCTTTTTTCTATCTGCGTTTTCATGATTCATGTTTCACTGAAGCCAATGCCAGCAGGTCAGCGCCAACTGCAATATAAATATATTTTAACATGCATTTCCGGTTTTTTTTAATCATAATTATCTATTACAAGAACACGCTGTCCACGCAACGACATAAAATGTAAAAATGCACGTTTATGTAATATACTATCTTTATTGAAACTATAGAGCTGTATTTCATTGAAATACGGGGGTTCAGTTGCTGATTGAGACCTGTTCTGCTAGAATATTTTAAGATTGTTTCTTGATTCAGGAGGTTATTATGATCCGCTATATTCTCGCCGTTTTCGCCGGAGGCTGCAGTTACGGCATGCTGTCCACCTTCATCAAGACCGCCTACGGCCGCGGTTTTTCTCAGTCGACTGTCATCAGCAGCCAGTATCTTCTGGGCATCCTCTGCCTCTGGCTGGCCTTCCTCTTTACGGACAAAGTCAGAATCAGCAAGAGGCAGGCCCTGCAGCTTCTGCTCTGCGGTATCCCTACCTCCCTGACCTCGATTTTCTATTATCAATGTCTGGAAACTGTTCCGGCATCTCTGGCCGTCGTTCTCCTGTTTCAGTTTATCTGGATCGACACGGTATTTGAAACGATTCTCTACCGAAAATTACCTTCAAAAAGGAAACTCGCAGCAGTAGCGATCCTGATTGCAGGTTCACTGCTTGCTGCGGGAATTTTCAACTCACAGGAAGGCATCCATATGGGCATTGGCATTATTTGGGGACTTCTCTCCGCTGTTTCTTATGCTGCGATGATCCTGTTCAGCGGAACCATCGGAGTAGGCATCCCGCCGGTTGAAAAAAGCACGATCATGACCACCGGCGGGTTTATTCTGATCATGATCTGTTATCCGCCGGAGTTTCTTGCAGCCCCGATGCATTACCTTCCGATGCTGCCGCTTACGATTGCTCTCGGGATTCTGGGAATTGTTCTTCCGCCATTTCTTTACGCGGTCGGCATGCCGCACACAGGCCCGGCACTGGGAAGCATCCTGTCATCTTCCGAACTCCCGGTTTCCATGCTGATGGCATTTTTCATCCTGCATGAATCCGTTGCCCCGCTTCAGTGGGCGGGCATGGCGCTGATTCTGATTGGAATCGTTCTCCCGAACACACAGGCGGTGAAAGAAGCGCTGTGCCGGAAATAACATGCGCGACATAAATGCACAGGTAAATTCCACATTCTTTATGTGTTTTATACAATGTTTTCTTTTCTTATTGCTTCAATTGTTGCATCATATACATCTGCGATTGTGTGACGGCTCAGTTCTTCCTCAAATTTCTCCTGAATTTCCTCCAGTGTCTGGTTCAGACTCTGATGGATATTCCTGCCAACCGGGCACATAGGATTTGGATTTTCATGGAAATGGAACAGCTCTTTCTGGCTGCCGGTTTCCACCGCCCGGTAAATATCCAGAAATGTAATCTGATCCAGCGGGCGGGTAATCGTGGCACCGCTTCTTCCCCGCTGACTTTCCAGAATTCCCGCTTCCCGCAGATTAGAAGTGAGATTCCGGACAATAACCGGATTGCACCCCACGCTGGATGCCAGAAATTTACTGGTCACCTCATAATCATCAGAGAAATACGTGATGGCGGTCAAAATATGAATTGCAATAGTAAATTTGGTCGATATCTGCATAAATTCTCCATTTCTCCCTGCAGAATGTTTTTTCTTTATATCTGATAATCTATTATATACCTTTCCGGCGCTTCAAGCTCTGAAAAAAAGACTTACCGATTGAGCAGGTGCTCGTAAATTTCACGATCACGATCCTTAAAGACATTGAAAATCACCTTTTGAATCGGCGCATCCGGATGTTCATCGAGCCAGCTGCGCACTGTGGAAACTGCAATTTTCGCAGCTTCTTTCTGCGGGAACATAAATACTCCCGTAGAAATGCAGCAGAAGGCCGCGTTTCTGCATCCATGAGAGGATGCCGCGTCAAGGCAGGACCGGTAACAGGACGCCAGCTGCTGCCTGTGCCTGTTTGTGAGCGGCCCCTGAACAATTGGTCCGACTGTATGCAGAACATACTTCGCCGGCAGATTATAACCCGAAGTAACCTTACAGCTTCCCGTCGGCTCATCATGTCCCTGCCTGCGCATCATATTATAGCAGGCCAGGCGCATTTGTACACCTGCCATCGTGTGTTCGATATTATCGATGCAGTTGTGGTTCGGCTGAAAACATCCCAGCAGTTTGCTGTTGCAGGCATTGGTAATGGCGTCTGCCGCGAGGCGGGTAATATCTCCCTGCCAGAGACAAAGGCGAGGATCAAAGGAAGACGGGGCCAGCCCCTCCGGGTCCACCTGGCCTTTTTCTTTTGTCACTTCCTGAAGGTAGGCATTCTGAACCCGCAGAAAATCATCGGACGCCGGACCCGGCATGCGGACATTCATCAGCCCGCGAAGGAGCCAGCGCTGTCCCTGTTCATCATCAGGAATTTCAATCTCTGCATATTCCGGCATCTCCTTCTGAAGCGCGTGGATCAGCCAGATCCTTCTTTCTGTCTGTGTCATCTTCCCCTCCTCTCCTATGCCTGAAGATCACGGAGAACGCGGGCAATGTCGGCATCCATGCAGACGCTGCGGTCAACAATGGCTTCACTGCAGGCGGCCTCCCCATAATTTACGCAGACATAAAATGCGTTCTTGTTCTTTAATGTATTTTGCCAGAATGGGAACTTGATAATCACCGGCGTGTTCATTCCGACGCCAAGTTCCAGATAAAGCACATGCAGATTCTGATGCCTTCTGAGGAAATCCTCATAGCGTTCTGCAGCTCTGTGCCAGCCCTCATCTTCCACAAAATTCGAATCAACGCGCAGGTTGGTAGTCAGCGGGCTTCCATCATCCGGACTCTTTGGGATCAGATCTGTCGGAATTTCCATCTTCAGCTGTTGATCCCCCGGTACATGGAAGAATCCATCCTCTCCGCGGACAAAACCCTGTGCTTCCATGGCCTTCTCCACCCATTCTTCATTATCATAGGTTTTTCCGTTTCTGCCATCTTCCGTCTGGAACAGGCCGTAATCCCCCTGGGTGTAGAAGAGACGCTTCTTATCGAATCCGCTCTTCTGGAAACAGTGGTCGACATTGGTCGTCAGGACAAAATAATCCTTATCAAGAACGAGTCTGTGCAGATTGTCGTACACATCGGAAGGAATCTCCACATAACGGTTGAAGTAGATCGCCCTGCTCCACCAGGCCCAGAAAATCTCCGGCCGCTCAAATGGGTAGAATCCGCCGGAATACATATCCCGGATGCCATAACGCTCATGAAAATCGCGGAAGTATTTCTGGAATCTTTTCCCTCCGTACGTGAATCCTGCAGAAGTAGAAAGACCTGCTCCCGCACCGATTACCACAGCATCTGCCTTTTCCAGCTGCCCCTTCAAGAGCGCAATCTGCTGCTCGTACGAGCGCTTATCTGTTGTTACTGTTCTTCCCCCTGTAAAAAGCTCTTCAAACATCTCCCTGCTTCCTTTCTGATTTCGGTGCTGGTACGGATTCCGTGCAATCGGGCGCCATTCCAGACAGGCCGCAGCCTTCAGCCTTTTCCACCGGTCTTTTCCAGCAGTTGTTTTTCGCTGCCCGATCCCGCCGGCTGTTTTCCACCTTGCTTTTCCACCGCTTTTTCCTGCTGGTTATTCTCCATCAGGATTTATTGCTATATATAACTTATATTTGTAATATATATTATTACATCAGGCCTGTCAAGCGGTTTGTTACAAGCTTTTTGGAGACTTCGCTATCATGATTCCACGTGCCGATGTGAATCTTGTTGTCGTCTGACGAATAGACGACAATAAAAAAGTCGGGAAAAGGCTCTTATAAGCAGATTTCCCGACTTTTTCCCATATATTTATTCATGCTGTCGCATGAATACCGGCTTCCAGACTCTTCCGTTTTATTTTCCACTTTCCTCCTCGGCAAAGTGCTTTTTAGCGAATCCCATTCTCTGAACGAGTTCCATCGTGCCCAGGTAGTTTCCTTCTTTATCGCGGACGGCCATGTAGCGGATCAGCACAGGCTCGCCTGCGCGGCTGTTCCAGACTTCCACGGAATCTTCCTTACCGTCGCGGAATTCCTGCAGAATCATTCTGACCATCGGCTCGATCTTTGGCGGATGGCAGGAGAAAACCTCGCGGTCCAGAGCCATCAGCGGACGCTTGAACAGCTTTGGCTCGCCGTTATCGTTGAAGTAGCGGTTGATGTTCTGATCATCGATAAAGGTAATTTCCATCGGGATCGTATTCAGCATGGCTTCAAGCTGATCCCTGTTCATGTGACCGGAACCGAAAACGATTTCCTGATCTGCGCCTTTCGCCTCTGCACCCTTAGCCGCAGCCAGCTCCTCGCCTGTCTTCTGACCGTTATAGGATGCGGCGGTCAGAATCTTATCTTCGCTGACCGCCTCCTGCCAGACCGGTGCTTCATGGATCAGGCAGAGCTCGTAGTCCTGGTGGTCTCTTGCGATCTGCTTCCACTCTTCCTCAGAGAACAACTTGGCGCAGAGCGGGAACAGAATGTTTTCTTCTTTATAGACCATCTCTTCTGCGCGGGTCAGAACCGCATCCATGCGGGAATTCCAGGCCTTGTCGCGGATCATGGAAGAATCGCGCTGAAGGTCTTCTGCCAGGACTTTCAGATCGTCACGGATTTCATCGTCCACACTCCACATAACATCAGATGGACCAGAGAACTCATATTTATTCTTCAGAAGCGGGTACAGAAGATCGCCCTTCTTTGCGTAATGCAGCGCTGCTTGACGGGTGCGGTCAAGCTGGGCCGGTACGTCCTCACCGGATTCCAGTGCAGCACGCAGGTTTTTCAGCTGGCTGCTTATGGCGTCATTTTCCAGTCTCAGAATCTGCAGTGGATGGCCTTCTGTCTTGCAGAGATTATCGTATTTCTCATCTGCACCGTCCTGACGGTGGAGCGGCGCCGGCTTCTTATCCTGATTCTGAAGCGATGCCTGAACCGCCTTCTCGGCATTGGCAATCTGCTCCGTTCTGGTTGCGCCGTGGAAAAGCGCGGAATGCACGTCGCAGAGTCTCTGCACATCGGTGACCGGAACACCGGAAGAAATCAGTGTCTGTTCCGCCTTTGCGATTTCTGCCGCATCGACATCCTTAAAGTTCTTAACGAAATCCTCTCTTACTGCCTCAAGATCCTCGCCTTCGCTGAGTCGTTTTACATAGCCTGCCAGCTTTGCTTCCCGCTCTGTGACGCCGGAATCTGCCTGCTCGCTGCCCTTTCCCTGAGAAGGAGTCTGCGCAATCTCGTCAATATCTTTATGTTCGTAGGGCTTGAATCCCTCTGGAAGTCCGACCAGCGTGAATCCCGCCTTCTGCAGAATCGAAACGACATAACGCAGGTCAATGTCCTTGATGTCGGCGCCCTTTGGAATTGTCATCATCCTTCCCACCGTATTCAGAGCCGTCTTTTTCGTGATTTCCGTAAATCCCATTGCCGCCATAAGTTCGGCCAGCTCCGGATATTCGTTAACAAGTTCATATATACTCTTCTTTAAATCTAAAATTCTGCTCATGATCTTCTTCCTTTCTTGTCTGTTCTATTTTGTCTGCCGGCGGATCATCCGCCCTGCGTTTTTTCATCTCTTACGGTAATTACTATACCCAATAAGAAAGAAAAATTCCGTGGTAATAACCACGGAATCCTGAATATCTCGAGAAACTTTTATTTTCAACTGGCAGGAAGGCACTGTATCGTGTTTTTTGTCCGTATTCATGCGTCAACCTCTGAAAAATCAAGCGGCCGGGCGATAAAAAATGCGGATGCGAGGCGTCGGAGATATTCCGGGTCCCGGGCGCCTGCAGTTTCATAAGCGGAGTGCATGGCCAGCTGCGGAAGGCCGATATCCGCAGTGCGCATGGAAACGTGTGCCTGGGAAATGTTACCCAGCGTCGAACCGCCCGGCATATCGGAGCGGTTGGTGAATACCTGGTACGGAATTCCCTGCTGCTCACAGAGGAGCCTGACATATGCGCCGGAGAATCCGTCGGTGGTATATTTCTGGCTGGCGTCATACTTCAGTACAATGCCGTGATTCATGCGGGGACGGTTCACCGGGTCCGCCTTCTCGGCATGGTTCGGGTGGACGGCGTGGGCATTGTCGCAGGAAAGCATCATGCTGGCGGCCGCAGCGGCAAGGAACTCGTCGCGGGAGCATCCGCAGGCTTCAGCGATTCTCGTCATGACATCCTGCAGGAAGGTCGAATCCGCACCCTGAGCTGTTCCGCTTCCGACTTCTTCATTGTCGAATACGGCGTGCATGCGGACCACTTCCTCCAGGTCCTTCTCCGCGGCGTCCGTGAATCCCAGCAGTGTTGCGAAACAGCACTCCAGATCGTCCAGTCTTCCTGAAGAGATGAACTCCTGATTCTCTCCCCAGACGGTTGGCTTCATCCTGTTATAGACAAAGATATCACCGCCAAGGATGTTTTCTGCCTGTATGCCGGCTTCTTCGGCCAGAAGCTCCTTGACTTTCCCATCGACAGGTATATCTTCAGCACTTTCGCTTCCTTCTCCGAAAGCGGACAGCAGCGGCAGCATGTCTGTCTGCAGGTTCAGCGTCTGTCCCTGGTTCACCTTCCGGTCCATGTGAATTGCCAGAGACGGAATCATCAGAAGGTCGCGGTCGATATTCACCAGTTTTTCGCGGAGGCCGCCATCTTCCCGGACAAAAATCCGCCCGGCAAGGGAAAGAGGCCGGTCGAGCCAGCTCCGGATAATCATGCCCCCATAACGCTCCACGTTCAGCTTAATGTAGGCGCCGGATGCCTGCATCTCAGGATCCGCCTTCAGCTTGAAGCATGGCGAGTCGCTGTGACTTGCGGTAACGCGGAAACTGCGCGGTTTTTTCTCCGGCATCCGGAAAGAAATTACCGAAGAATGATTCCGGATGACATAGTAGCGGCCGCCGGGCTGCAGGGCCCACGGACGAGTTTCCTGCAGACGGATAAAGCCCCGCTCTTTCAGCTCGTTCCTTACGGTTTCAACGGCATGAAAAGCCGTCGGACTCTGCTGAATCATCTGTAGAATGCGTTCTGTTGTTTCTGTCATTATTTTTTTCTCCATTCTGAATCGATTATCGCCGCTTCTTTTCATCTTTCTGCGGAATGTTGTCCTGATTGAACGATCAGCGGCTCCGACAGCAAATCCTTAAATCGGTACAGATGTCCGGACGCTGCTCAGCCAGCATTCCGTGCATTGATTAATTGTCCAGCTCCAGCAGATGGTACTCTCCACCGCTCTCCAGATTCTTCCAGATAAAGTTCCCCTTTTCCAGGGTCATATAGCTGTAGGGACTGCCATCCTTAGGAATCGAAACCGATCCCGGATTCAGGTAAATATTATCCTGTCCAAAATCTTCCCAGGCCGGAACATGGGTATGCCCGCAGAGCATGATGTCCCCTTTCTGAAACGGCAGCGGGTTATGCCGATTATAATGATGGCCGTGCGATGCATAAATCAGATGACTGCCGGCCGTAAATACTGCATATTCTGCCATGATCGGAAATTCCAGCACCATCTGATCCACTTCCGTGTCGCAGTTTCCGCGGACAGCGAATATCTTTGATTTCTGCGCATTCAGCATCGCAAATACTTCTTTCGGTGCGTAGTCCTTCGGGAGATCGTTGCGCGGACCGTGATAGAGAATGTCGCCAAGTAAAAGAAGCCGGTCTGCCCCTTCCTCTTTAAATGCTTCCATCAGCATTCTGCAGTAATACGCGGATCCATGTATATCTGAGGCAATCATTAGTTTCATAAATTAATATATTCCTTTCTCCAGCACAGCCTTGACCCTCTTTCTGAGCTCCGGTACTACGTCTTCCTCGAACCAGGGATTTTTCTTCAGCCAGATATTATTCAGCGGGCTCGGGTGAACGATCGGGAAATATTCCGGAAGGTAATCGCGAAAAGCTTTTACCGTTTCCGTCAGGTTTTTCTGCTCTCTTCTTTTCAGATAGTAGTGTGTGGAATAGCCGCCGCTCAGAATGGTCAGGCCGATTTCCGGCATTTCACTGCGCAGCGCCTTATGATACTCTTTTGCGATGAAGGGACGCGGCGGCAGGTCGCCGGTTTTGGCTTTTCCCGGATAATAGAAATCCATTGGCATGATGGCGACTTTCTCGGAATAGAATACATCCCGGCTGATTCCCATCCAGTCCATCAGACGTTCGCCGGATTTATCATTAAATGGAATTCCTGTCTCCTCAACCTTTTTCCCCGGCGCCTGGCCGATAATCAGGATGCGTGCCTTGGGACTGATCTGGAATATCGGGGAGATTCCCCTCTCTGTATAGGACTGATTCCGTTCATCTTCCTTTAATTTCTCTACGATTTCATCTAAACTGTTCACCATTTACCTCCTCGGACTGTTATCAGGAAACTCCGGCACTGTCCGGAAAGTTATTCCCGGAGCAGGAGTTTCCTAAATCAGTTTTTTCAGCGCCTCGCTGTCTGCGATATAAATCCGTTTATCCTTAAGCTGGATCAGACCGTCATCCTTCATTTTCATCAGCTCGCGGGAAAGCGACGGCCTGGCGATATTGAGGTACTCTGCCATTCTCTCGCGGTTCATCGCTAGCGGAGTCTCAGCACTTCCATGCGTCCAGATCACCAGCATCTTCGCGATTTTCTGACGGATGGATCCCCCGCTCATAATCTCCAGCCGTTCATCCTGCTGCTTGGTTTTCCATGCGAAGACATATAGCATATTCGAAATCAATTTAGAGTGATAACTGCACGCATTCACACAGGTATGCATCAGAAAGTCCCCCGGCAGCTGAATCAGCTTCGATTTCCGTACCGCCTGCGCATAACAGGAATACTCCGTTTCCCGCAGGAACAGATCTTCCGCTCCCAGTATATCACCGGAATGTGAAAATGACGCGATAATCTCTCGCCTCCCGCCTGAACTGTCTCTTCCGAGAAAGACAGAACCGCTCACAAGCAGGAACATTTTCTGCGGCGTCTCATTTTCCGAGAAAATAAATTCTCCCTTCTCATAGGTCACGATTTCCGCCCCGCTGCAGTTGAAACAATTCCAGATATCATCCGGAGTCATTTCCCGGAAGAGTGTACAAGATGTAAGCTTTTCCGCAGCTTCACGATGCAATTTTGCCAGAACTTTCTTCATATAACCTTCCCATAGACAAAAGGCAGACGAGCAAGGGGGCCGTCCGTCTGCCTGAAAAAATATAAATGCTTAACCGCATTTCTGATTTCATGCACCAGAAAACAGGTGATGAAACACATATACGCCTGTTAACTTGAATGGGCTGTTCCGGCCACATACGACGAGCCCGGAAAACCTCTTAAATAACTTACTCTTCTCTTTCTGAGAAACGGAACATGGAGTGACGCAGCTCATTGGTCTGGTCGTAGCGCTTTCCGCCCCAATACAGACGTCCCTGAATCTCGCACTTCGGATTTGGTGTAACATCCCTCATGATGTACTTCAGGAACTCCTCAAAACCTGTACGGTCAACAATGTAGCCGATATGCTCCTTGCTCTCTACAGCATCTCTGTCCAGATATTTATCAAGGTAATCATAAACATTTACAATGATCTTCTTAACCGTATCGTGGTCTGCCCACTTCATGAAGTCTTCTGCAAGACGCGGATTCTTCTTTCCGGTACGGCCCAGCAGAACGACGCGGAAATATTCTTCCTTGCTTCTGGTCCAGGCTCTGGTCGGGCAGTAATTAATGCAGACGCCGCAGCCGATGCATTTATTCGTATCACGCTCGATCTTTCCATTGACAACCTTCAGAGCGCCGACAGAACGTTTCTTGCAGTATTTCACACACTGCTCGCATCCGACGCAGCGGTCCCTGTTGTACTGCGGTTCCGTCTGACCCATGATGCCGAAGTCGTTCAGGCGGACATGGGCACAGTCATTGGAGCATCCAGTAAACGCAATCTTTACATGGTGATCATTCGGGAAAATTGCCTTATCGATTTCCTGTGCGAATGCCTTGGTATCGTAGCATCCGAACGGGCAGAGTTTCTTACCCGGGCAGGCAACGACATTTCTGGTTCCTGAAGCCGGATATCCGCCCTCATACTCTTCCTGATTAACACCGCTGTTTTCAATGATTTGCTGCAATGCCTTGTTCACTTCATCGACATCTTCCAGAGAAATTCCCGGGATTTCGAAGCCCTGACGGTTGGTAAGGTTGACCATTCCCTGACCGTATTTCTTTGCAATATCTACGACACGCTGAAGGGATTCTACGTCGATCTCTCCGCCAGGACAGCGGACACGGGATGCCGTCTCGCCTCTGACCTTAGAATAGCGGTAGGCATTCTTCTTCAGCTTCTTCATATTGAAATCTCTAGTATTGGTATCCAATGAATTCACCGCCTTTCCAATTAGTCGACAAGAGTCTTATGCTCGGTGTAGCGGAATACTGGCCCGTCGATGCAGACATACTTATCGTTGATTCTGCAGTGTCCGCACTTACCCATGCCGCAGCACATTCTTCTGGAATCAGAAATCCAAACATTGTCTTCTTTTAATCCGAGTTTTACGAGTTCGATAATAGAAAACTTAATCATCGGCGGCGGTCCGACAACGATCGCTTTGCAGGAATCGATGTCGCGGATCGGAACATCCGGAATGTATTTTGTTACCATTCCGACATTGCCTTCATATCCTTCCGGCGCACCGTCTACGGTCAGTGTAAGGTCAATGATATCCTTCCACTCTTCAAAGTCCTTCTTAAACATGATCTCGCCCGGATTCTTGAAGCCGGCGATGAAATGGGTATCCTTCGGGTGATCGGTCTTGCAGAGATACTGTACAACGCCTCTGACCGGGGAAACAGCGGTTCCTCCAGCAACGATGATCATTTCACCCTTTGCGTAATCCTCTACATCAAAACCGTTTCCGTAAGGTCCTCTGATGAAGAGTGAATCTCCTGCTTTATAGTTATCAAACAGATAGTCTGTTACCTTTCCAACTCTTCGGATCGTCAGATCGACAAAATCATCGCCAATTCCGCTGACGGAAATCGGTGACTCTCCAACCTTCGGAATCGAAACCTGGAAAAACTGACCCGGCTTGACCGGTCCGACATAAGTGAAGCGGAAGGTCCACTCCTCAGGGGTATGCTTGATGATGTCCTGAATCTTCGAAGGCATCGGGATATATTCATTCTTGCCCGGCATTTATTCCACCTCCAGTTCTTTTACACGCTTGTTCAGCTTATTAATACAGTTTGCAAAGGAGATGTACTCCGGACATACGCTGTCGCAGCGTCCGCATCCCACGCACATGTCATAGCCGAAACGCTTTCTGAAATCATAAACCTTATGAAGAACCTTGAATCTCATTCTCTCTCCGTTGGTCTTTCTGAACTGCAGGCCTCCGGCAACATCCGTGTATCCGTCTACCATGCAGGACGCATTGACTCTTCTGCGCTCTCCGACCTTTCCGTTATCTGTATAGAACAGATCCTGAATCGTAAAGCAGGTGCAGGTAGGACACACGAAATTGCAGCGTCCACAGTTGATGCAGCGCTTGCTGTACTCATCCCACATTTCATCGTGGAAAATACTCAGTGGAACTTCTTCCGGACGTTCAACATGATATTCAGTTTCTGTTACGAACTGAGGAGTTACTTCTTTCTGGCTATCCGCGTGATCACGGAAAGCAGACTCTAACTCTTGCTCTTTTACGTCTGTGTAAACTTTGTCCCCGATCACATCCATCGAGAATACATAGTCTTCTGTCTTATTAGCTCCCATGTCCACACAGAAGCTGTTCTCACAAGCCTTTCCACATCCGATCAGCGCGAACTTTACACGCTCTCTAAGGCGTTCGTAGAAATAATCCTTATCCGGTCCATTGTCCAGATACATCTGGTCCAGTCTCTTTACGGCGTGGATGTCGCAGCTTCTCAGCAGTACAATGACTGGAGCCGCGTCATACTCTGACTCCCTGATCTGATCCTCTGTAAAGAAAAACATCGTTTCAGAAAGCGGGATCAGGACATCTTTAAAGGAATAATCCGACCGGACATCCAGTTCCATGTCCTCCAGCCGGTCCACATAATCATAACGGACAACATCGGTATCAGCAAATCTGCCTTCTCCGACTTTTCTGACCGGTGCAAAAATCCGGTACTTTCCTCGCAGAGCCTCCAACGCCTGGTCGAAGCCCTCCCTGGTTAATACATAGCCCATTGAAAATCCTCCCGGTATATTTACCGTAACATAGAAATACCGTTCACTTGCTCACTGATTGTTATCATTATAGCAATGTACTTACAGATATTTCCGTCACAAATGTTACGGATTTTCATGAATACAAGAAAAATATCTGTAAAGGTCCTGTAATTTTGCTGAAATGCATTTTCCCTCCAGCGCACGCTCCATCTCAGACAAAATAATCCCGGCAAGATAAAAACTCCTGTGTTCATCCAGCTGAATGGATGTTCACAGGAGTTTTGCTTTCTGTATAGACTGTTTCAAATGCCCAGTTGTCCTTTACACGGTCACTGACGCATCGATATCCGGTGTGATCGTAATGGAATACTCCGGATACTTCTCTGATATTTCCTGGTAGAGAATTTTCAGGCCCTCATTCCGGTCGATATCAAAATTCAGGACCGCATCGAAGCGGATTTTCTTCTCCTCGTCATCGAGGTAGAAACCATGGAACTCACGACCCAGTCGTGTGCCATAACTGTACGGCGGATATCATGTTCCATGTCCGCTGCCTTTCCGCCTCTGGTGTTATAGGAATAGACACCGACACCGGCGAGAATTACGCCCGTTTCTTTATAGACCTTAGTCTCCAGTTTCCGGGTAATTGCGTCAACCTGAGCTACGGTCATGGTATCCGGAAGTTCAAGATGTACGGAAGCCAGATTCTTATCCGGACCATAGTTATATAATATCAGATCGTATGCACCTCTGACCTGCGGCTCAGCATTCAGGACCGCCTTTACTCTATCTGTCATAGACTTATCTGCACGAGTTCCAATGATTTCATTCAGAGTTTCCATCATCATTTCAATTCCGGATTTAATGATCACGATGGAAATCACGGCACCAACGTAAGCTTCCAGGGAAATTCCCGTAAATTTGTAAATCAATGCCGATGCCAGAACAGACAGTGAAAGCACGGCATCAAACGCTGCGTCTGAACCGGAAGCGATCAGCGCACCGGAATTCACCTTATTTCCCTGCGCTTTGACATAGCGGCCGAGAATCATCTTTACCAGTACCGCAACGGCAATGATTACCAATGCCGTCATGCTGTAGCTGGCTTTCACCGGATGAATGATCTTTTTTACGGATTCTACTGCGGAAGTGATGCCGGCATAAAGAACAAGGCCGGAAACAATCATGGCGCTTAAATATTCAATTCTTCCATATCCCAGAGGATGCTTCTTATCCGGAAGCCGGGAAGAGAGTTTAGTTCCCACGATTGTAATAATTGATGACAGCGCATCAGAAAGATTATTCACCGCATCCAGGATAACCGCAATGGAATTCGATGCCAGTCCTACCGCCGCCTTAAAACCCGCCAGAAATACATTGGCCAGTATGCCTATGACACTCGTTTTTACGATTACTTTTTCCCGCCGTTCATTATCCATTTTCAGCTTCCTTTCCGAACTCTCCGGAATCGCTCCATGGCTCCTCACATGATGAAAAAATGTCCATACCTGAATGCATGGACTAAGGCTCCTGACAAAGGATCTGATTCAGAAACCAAAAGTCATTATACATTGCGCGCAATCTAATGTCAAGCAATGCTCATTAGTATATTTACCTCACAAACAGAAAAAGGACTGGATTTTCATCCCCTGTCCGTTTTGAAAGCCAGGCTTGTTTTAAGCTGCTGTTTATCTGGATAATATTACAGCATGCTGATCTCAAAACATTGATTTTTCCAGGAAATATCGTCAATGCGGAATCCGTATTTTTTCAGCTCCTCCTTATGATACTGAAAACGGTGGTCGATCCTGACATCCGATACTTCTTCAGCCTTAGAAAACGTCATGACCTCATGCGGCCCGCAGTTTACCTGGATATATCTCCAAAGTGGATCATATTTACTCATTCTGTCTGTTTTTCCTCCTTCGATATGTGAAAAGACCATTCCTTTCATTTCTCTTCTATCTACAGCAGACTCAGCTGCTGCGGACCTCCTGCGCGGTGCTCATCCAGATGCGGAAGTTTCTGATCCAAAAGTCCAGAGTAATTCTGCCCCTCCTCAATCCACCGGAATGCGTCCTGCCTGGAAAACAGAAGCGGCATCCTGCCGTGGACGTCCCGCACCGACGAATTTGCTTCACGGGTAATGACCACAAAGCGGAGCACATTCTGGATCATGCGGAATACTGCGCCCAGATAAATCACCGGTGCAGCTTCCCATGTGTAACGGACCTGCTCCTTCTCTTTTGTCCATTCATAGAAACCGGCAGCGGGAGCGATGCAGCGATGGTGCTGCAGAGCCTCCCGGAACATCGGTTTTTTATCGAGGGTTTCACTTCGTGCATTGATAATCAGACTTCCTTTTTCATGGGGATCTGGAAATCCCCAGCTCATCAGATCGCAGACGGTCCTGCCTCCAGAATCATACAGAACCGGAACGGACATTCCGGGAACGATATCCGCATTCCCGAATTGATCCGCACACAGCTGAGACAATGCGCCTCTGATCTCTGGAAAATCCGCTTCCATACCGCCAATAATTCCCTGATTTACGTAATATCTTCCGCACATCTTATTTCTCTTTCATCCATTTCTCCTGAAGATCAAGACAGAGGCGTGAGAAATTCCAGACAATCTGCCGCTCTTCCTCATCCAGTCTCCAGAGGACGTCTTTCTTCATCGGCTCCGGCATTCCGAAGTACGGTTCGGCGATTGCTCCTGCCATGCAGGCAATCGTATCGCTGTCTCCTCCCAGGGAGACAGCCCTCCGGATGACATCTTCATAGCTGTCCCCTTCAAGAAATGCGATAATCGCTTCCGGAACGGACTTCTGACAGATTTCATAGAAGGCATATCCGGGACGGATTTCATCCAGCGTTCTTGTCAGATCGTAATCGAATTTTTCCGTGATGAACTTGCGGATATGTTCTTTGTCTGAACCGGTGCGTGCAAGAAAAATTCCCGCTGCGATGGCCTGTGCTCCCTTGATTCCCTCAGGATGATTATGGGTCACATCTGCGGTGATTTCCGCTGCGTGAAGAGTCTCTTCCATCGTCGGATACAGCCAGCCGGCAGCGGAGACGCGCATCGCGCTTCCATTCCCGTAGCTGTTATAAGGCTTTGGATTGTATTCCTGCAGCCAGCGGATGAATGTTCCGCCGTATCCGGCGTCCGGGTGTTTTCTTCCAAGATCCTGCATGTCACGGACTATTGCGTGACGAAGATCATCATCAGACTCACCGTAATGATCGGTCAGAGCTTTCGCCACTGCAAGAGACATAAAAGAATCATCCGTTGGTCTGGATTCTTCACTCAGCAGCGGAAAATTATAGTCATTCGTATTATTAAATTCATATACAGATCCGACAACATCTCCAAATATCGCTCCAAGCATTTATGGTTCCTCCTTTCTGTGACGATAGTCACCCGATGGGAAATCTGCGAACACTGTTGCTGCCCCCCTTGATAAAGGAAAAAGAAAGGGAGCATGATCTCTGCCCCCTCCATTATCCAATGTGTAATCCCTTAGCAGCCTGATCCGTCAATGCTGCAGGCAGCTCTCCCTGCACTTCCTGCGGCTGTTCATCCACCGGGCGGGATCTGAGGCCTGCTTCTTCCGGCGTCCGTGTCACGAATCCATCTTCTGTGACAAAGCACGGAATTCCAACACTTCCGCTGCCTCTTACCTCATTAAATGCATCTTCTGAATCACGCAGGCTCAGGAAGGCCTTCAGATTCTTTACATGCTCCCCGATGTCAATGAACTTGAACGACGGGTTATCAGACGCCTGTTCTTCAACATAAGTGCAGTCCGGGCAGGTTTTCATTCCATAAACCGTGATGACAGAATGGTCTTCCATGGCCGCATATTCCGCATTTTTCTCAAACAGGTATGCCGCGAACGGGCAGAACGGTTTTACTCTGACCCCGGCAGCCTTTGCCGCATCCATAACGCAGTCCACCAGCTTTCCGGCGATTCCCTGGCCGTTATAGTTGATGTCCGTTGCGGTGTGGCGGATAATCCAGAAGGACTTGAGTACGGCAACCTTACAGGTTCCTATGCACTTATCGCCATCGTATGCTGCGGCGCGGTTCTGATCATTTTCAAATCTGATGTCAATCATTATCTATATTCTCCTCTCCTGATCTGCGGCGGACATGGGCCGCTGCGGGAACTCCTTTTTTCATACAGTGTTTTTATGCCACAGGCGGAGTGTCAGCAAACATATTCCCTGCGGTTCTTCCCTCTTGCTTTCCCTGCCGTCCATCCGGCCAGCATCCCCGATGCGGACATTCCTGTGCCGATAAGGAAGACCTTCCACTTCCTGCGTTTCTCCGGCTTCCTGAATTTTCCCAGCAGCTACTCCTGCCTCAGTTCCGGCTCCAGCGTAATAACCTCATCCAGAACATCCGAAGAATTCACTGTAATCTCAGATTCCTTCAATCTCTTAACACCCGGAATCACTTTCATGATATCCTGAATGGATTCCTGCACATCGTAGCCGCGCATTCCGTCTCTGAAATGCATCAGGATTTTCAGGCTCGGCGATTTCATCCTTGCGAGGATTGTTTTTGCCTGAGCAGAATCGATGGTGTAATAGCCTGCGCATGGAACCAGAAGAACATCGGCCTGCGAAAGCTGCTCATATTCTTCATCACTCGGAAGCCGTCCAAGATCGCCCAGGTGCGCAACAGTCAGCCCGCCTGCCTGAAGAAAGGTCATTCTGCAGAGTCCGCGCTTCTTTCCGTTAACATCGTCATGCGGCACCGTGATAAAGGACACCGGAAACGGCTCTGCCTTCCCAGTCAGCTGAACCATGCCCGCCGCATTGTGGTCGTGATGGTCATGGGAGCAGTACACCGCATCAGCCTCCAGGCCGCGTGGCATCAGCGTTCCCGGGACACTTCCGTCCTCATAGGGGTCCAGAATCACCGAAGCAGCGCCAGACCTGACCTTAAAACATGAATGTCCATAATATTTTATTGTAATCCTGCTCATCACTATGCACTCCTTTCTGAAATTTTACTCTTCCAGCTTCAGATGCTTCTGGGACACAAGCTTCACCTTTCCGCCGCGCTCTGTGAAATAGTCTTTCAGGTGCGCAGCCGCCTTGTTGGCATCGTCGTACTGGTCCATGTCAACGTGATTGTCAACGTAGGCGTCCCCGCCGGAAGCCAGAATCTGATAATCCTTGTTGTAGCTGATCATATAGTCATAGGTCTTTCCGTTCAGTGCGCAGGCCCAGGACGTCCTTCCGGCCTCCTGATTATTCTGCGCCCGGTTGTGAATTCCGAACGCAATACCAGAGCAGACCCCAATCATCAGGGCCAGCAGAATGATCCCCGCCGCCTTCAAGAAGCGGTGCGCCCTGCGGTTCTTAATCGCCAGCTGTTCATTAATCCTGGAAAGCTGCTCCACCACCAGATTCGGCTGCGTACTTTCAATCTTATCCGCACCCAGAAGTTCAGAAACAGACACATTAAAGATGTCCGCCATTTCGCTCAGCAGCTGCGCGTCCGGAACAGAATATCCCCGCTCCCATTTTGAGACCGTCTGCCGCGTCACATGCAGCCTGGCCGCAAGCTCTTCCTGCGTAAATCCCTTATTCTTTCTGGTTGTCTTAATGTTTTCATTCAGCATATCTGCCATCCCCTTAATTCCAAATTTCTCAGAATCCGGAACTCCCGGAGTCCCGGCTCCTAAACTTTTCATCCCAAGAATAGCGCAGAAGCTCCGAAACTTCACGCAACGCATATTAACATGCTGACTTTCCAACGCTTACAGCGTTTTTTCAGGGGACAAAACATCCACGCGCAAGGGGATACGTTATACTTTCGCAGCCGCATCACGAAATGCTTTTACCGGAATCTGCGACTCGCAGGGAACCTTTGTCTGGCATTTTCCGCAGCCGAAACGCGGAGCGTACAGCTGCGCCGTCCGCGTCAGCCAGGGTCCGCACACCGTGTGATCCTTTCCCTTCTCCATCGTAATCGCTTCCGCCGGACAGCGCCTAATACACGCCCCGCACATCACGCAGTAATCGTAAATGCCCTCATATATCCGCTCATCCGGCTCAATTATTTCAGAAATGATTATGCTGCTGAAACGCCCGGCTATTCCCTTCCGGGTAATGAGCCCCTTTGAAAGCCCAAAAGTTCCCAGTCCGGCCGCATACGCCGCATGGCGCTCCGACCAGTTGCTTCCGTACGTCTTTTCTGTAATCCCGGGGAAACCGTCCATGCCTTTTCCGCCCTTGATCGCATGAAATCTCGGATCAATTCCCGGCGCGCAGGCGGAAATCCCCAATTCCGTAAACCGATTCCGTACGGCTTCCGCAAAACGGCTGATAAAATCCTGTCCTTCGACTCTTCCGATCAGCCAGAGATCTGATGGAACCTCCCGGTCTTCCCAGTTGCTCTTCTTCACCGCATCAGAAAAAGGAAGAAAAATTGATACAACGGTTTCTGCATCGGAAAGCCATTCCTTCGGCCCCATAAACCAGGGTCCGATGACGCCTTCCTTTTTATATTCCCGAAACAGAGGATCGTCCGCCGACGCGAACCCGAGCAACGGCTCATCGAAAATCCGGGTCCCCAGAAGTTCAGGATTTTCCGTCATTTCTTCCGTAACCAGATTCCCCGGCGCATCATGATAACATGCCTGTATTTCTTTATAAATTTCATTTTTCTCCATCGAAACACTTCCTTTCAGGCTGGCCAGACTGTTCCTGCGGCCTCAGAGCCTGCCGGCCTGATGCTTCCTGTGACATTATCCGTAATTTTATCATACCACAGGAGTTTTTCTTGTAGAATATTTTTCTCTTCTAAATGAAAATGGATCTACTGCACGAAGCTGCACCGTTCCTTTACCCGGGTAATTATTTCCCAGATTTAAGTGACAAACTGACAATTTTCCAGTCAAAAATAACAATCCGGGGACTTTAGAAAAACAGTTTTTTTCACTAAAAACCAGTCCGACGTGGACTGGCATCTCCTGTCGGGCACGGGCCTGTATAATCCACGACGCTGAAGCGCCGGGCGCATGCCCGGGAACCTTGTTGTCGCATGACGGATAGACATAAAAAAGAGGCTGCGCCCAAATTAATGGCTGAGCAGCCCCGATTTCCCGGATAAAGCAGTTTACCCCCTCACCGCGTCTCTGGAAGACAGCATGTAAGGAACGGAGACAAACAAAATTCCTCCGATCATGTTTCCGATGGTTACCCAGAGCAGGTTGTAGCCCGCGCCGAGCGCGTTTACGCCCGTTCCGGCAGGATCCAGAACGGCGGCAGAGAAGAGTGTCATGTTTGCTACACTGTGCTCAAATCCAGTTGTAATGAAGGCCAGCAGGCACCAGAACACCATAATCAGTTTACCCGAGTCGCTCTTGCAGCGGAAGGAGCACCAGACGGCCAGGCAGACCAGAATGTTGCAGAGAATGCCTCGCATGATCAGAGGAACAATCCCGGCAGACATCTTTCCAAGAGCCGCGCCGGCAAGGAATTTCGCTGTCGCGTCCACGTTCAGTCCTGACCAGTGAAAGACCAGACCGAGGACGAACGATCCTGCCAGATTTCCAATCCAGCAGACAATCCACAGAAGAAGAGCGTCAGAGAAGCGGATGGCCTTCCGGAACAGTCCGGACGACATGACCATCGTGTTTCCGGTAAACAGCTCTGCTCCGGCGATGACAACCAGGCTCAGCGCGATTCCGAAAACCAGTCCCATGACAAGCTTGGTCGCAGGAGATCCCGCAAGCTGTCCTCCGACGGTCATAATCAGAAGGACACCGAATCCGATATACATTCCCGCCAGCATGGATAAAACAAAATATCCAAGGGGATTTCTCTTTAAATATGCGATCTTGTTTTTTGCCGCGTTGGACGCAGCCGTATATTCTTCATTATACATACATTACCTCCACGTAATAGTCGTAAGTTTCTGCAGAAAAAACGTCGTGAATACGTTGAGTAATAATTTCAACTATTACTTAACTTCTTGAAGCATTTCACTTTTCCGCATATCCCACACTTCCAGTAATCAAGAGCAGGTGAACGGTAACGCATATACAATTGTCCATAAAAATGATACCCACAGATTCCGGCATCTGTCTGATCCTAAGAATCATCAGTGAGCAAAAATGATTCTCATTTTCAGTAATCCCAGAAACTCTGCTTTTCTAAGTGTATAACTGATTTTTCCCTGCACTGCAACAAAAACAATATAGCGGAGGCAATTTTCCGCCCCCGCATTGATCATTCATATACAATGTAATCCGATCATCCGCATTTAATAATATTTGACAGGACTCCAGCAGCTACTGTGTCACCTTGACCATCACCACGCCGCTGGTATATTCCTGCGGCCTTGAAATCTGAATACAACCTGACGGTTCCGCCGCCGACATTTGCAAACGCAGCCACAAGAGCACCGGTTTTTTCTGCCTTCAGAACAAAAGTTGTTTTCGCGCTGTATGTCGAGTTCTGAACAGCATAACCCGTCAGATATTCTGCGTTTACTGTTGAACCCGCGTCAACCGAAACTGCTGTTGCAGTATCCGCAGAAGCAGGCAGAACCGGAAGCAGCGTGATCATAAGCGCAAGGCCTATAATTATACATATAGATTTAAATAAGTGAATTTTCTTAACCATAATAATCTCCTTTCCCAAATCAGAAAACGCATAAAGCCGCAAGCTTTCGGCATCCCATCTTCTGATTTCAGAATAACCGAAGAGATTCAGAATCGTCAAGGAAATATTTTTTGAAAACAGTAAATTTTATGTAAAATAGGCTCGCTATGATGCATATGCGATAGAAAAATGCCGGAATAGTGGATAAAAGACAGCTTTTCCACCGATACAGAACAGATTGAACAGCAGATTTTCCTATCGCCTTTTCGGAATAAAAAAAGCCCCTGCCCTCATGTGAATTCTGCACATAAAAGCCGGGGCTGAATGTTCCTGATTCTATTTCTTTCCTCGTCTCTGTTTATTTTTTGCGACGATCGTGTTGAAGATCAGAATCAGCACAAAGAAGATCACTGTACTGAATACGAACGTCATCAGTTTTACATTGGTCTTCAGAATATAACTGATCACAATCTGAATGACAAACAAGATGACGGAATCCCTTACCGAAGATAAGATGATCGGTTTCATATCAATATGCATGGATTATCCCTTTCTATTTTACCGTCACTACGACAGAATCCCTGGATCCGTTGATTCCCAGCACATAAATGACGGTTTTTCCTTTATTCACTGCCTTTACTTTACCAGTCTTTCCACCGACCGAAGCCACAAACCTGTTTGAAGTCTGATAACGGAATCTGCTGCAGCCGTGCGGCCTGCGCACTTTAATCGATCATTCATTTCCCATTTAATCAAGAAACCTGTTCTTGATCTAATTATCGCACATTTTACATATACTTTCAATAAGTGGAGGAAAGGCTCTTGCAATTATGTTTACCATTTCAGACAAAAATTACTTGTCCAGGAATTAACTTTGCTTTTCCCTTCCGGAAATATGGATTGGATTGGCAATCCCGAAGTTCGACACTGTCATGACGTACAGAGACCTTCCATTCTGCTCGCTCAGCAGAACGATCTGTCCATGGTAGATTTTCCTGTTTAATGACAATCTGAAATCGACAACATCCTGTTTCTGTGCTGCGCGGTTCATCTGGTGGAGCATCGTGCTTTTCACGGATCTGTCTGCTGTCAGTTCATGATTGAGGTCTTTCTGACGGATATACGGGCTGAACAGCCTAAGCATCTCCCCATTCATACGGATGAAATAAATACGACTGTCTGCCCGCTTTAACACAGCTTTTGCATACACCAATTCATCCTGACTGCTGCTGTAGAGTTCAGCCTCCATCGGAGTCCGCAGCCTGATGTTTGCTGCCGGACGATAGAAGCGGACATCGTCGTCATTCGTAAGCTGATGCAGAAAACGGCTCTGCAGAAGCTCCGGAAGGGGCATCGGTCTGCTGAAATAGAATCCCTGAATAAAGTTGACTCCCCACTGTCGTGCATACCAGAACTGTTCTGTATCTTCTACACCCTCTGCAATCATCAGACAGCCAGCCATCTGGCAGAGATCCACAATCGACCGAATCACCGTATGAGTCCTGTCGTTTCCTCTGAAATTCGTCAGGAAAGAATGATCCAGTTTGATGCCCTGAATATTGTAATCCTTCACCGCATACAGCGAAGACTGTCCGATGCCGAAGTCATCCAGCCAGATCTTAAACCCACGGTGCGCCATTTCTGCAATGGCCTTCCTCGCGCTGGAGTCTTCTCCCAGACCTGACTCCGTGATTTCAAACTGGATCTGTGTTTTCGGGAACTGATAATGATCCAAAATCTGCTCAATCTCTTCCGGCATATTCCGCACCTCAAAATCCGTTCGTGACAGATTCACTGTGATAAAAATATCCGGTGAAGTCATCTCCGGATGATGTTTCAGATCCTCACAGACACATTTCAGAATATACAGGTCCAGACGATACATTTCCTTCTTCTCTTCCAGATAAGGAATAAACATCGCTGGAGAAAGTACGCCTTTTTCCGGATCTTCCCATCTTGCCAGCGCTTCAAAGCCACAGGTTTTCTCGCTGAGAGAGCCGACAAAAGGCTGGTAATACGGTCGGATCCGGCCCTTCTTGATTGCGCTGCTCAGATGATTCCGGATGAAGTGTTCACGGCTGCGGACTCTTTCCATTTCCTTGTCATAGAGGGAAATCCTATTCTCTCCCAAAGGTTTTTTCTGAATCTGTTCGCAGGCATATCTGGCGTTGTAAACAGAGCGGATAAACGGATACTGTTCTTGGGTAACGACATGAAAATCCATTCCGATGTGCAGGGAAATCATCCAGTTTGAAAGCTGCCCGGATGCCTGATCCTGCACCTCTTTCAGTTTTTCCAGCGTCTCCCGTTCCGGAAGACGAACATACAGGATGAAATGGTCTCCCTCCCAGGTGAACATCGATGTCTGACCGAATTCTTTCTGGATGATTTCTGCGATCTGATTTAACAGATGTCTGCCCCTCTGATAGCCGACCCGTTCATTCACATCCGCAAAGCGCTGAACGCTGATATACACAATAGACCAGTCTTTCCTTCCGCCGCTCTTCTGGAATTCCTCTCCCATTTCATCAAGGCTTGGAAGAGATTCTAAGAACGGCAGACCATCCAGGTGCTCTGAACCGAGTTTTTCTCCTCTCAGATATACTTTGTCCGCGCGTTTGGCTGCATAGAGACAATTATCCGCTGTCCGGATACATGTTCTGAGACGCTCTTCCGTGAGCGGTCTCCCTGTACAGTACCCGATGCTGATATGAATATCCATGCCTTCCTTGCGGCTTGCACAGCGTACCTGCAGGGTTTCCAGCCTGGCACGAAAGCCGGCTTCTTCTTCGCTGGAAACCACCAGCATCTCGTCTCCTCCATACCGGTAACACCGTTCATCCGGACGGCTGAAACATTTCTGTAATTCTGCTCCTACAGAGCTCAGAACCTGGTCTCCGAAGACATGACCATATGTATCGTTGATTTTTTTAAAAGAATCAATATCGAGAATCGCCAGCGAGATGTTCCTGGACAGATACTCCTCAAAATCTTCCCTCAGCGCGGTCCGGTTCAGAAGTCCGGTCAGCCCATCCATACGGGCCTCCTTGGAAAGCTGCTCTTCCCCTTTTTTCAGATTTATCCGCACGGATTCATAGCGGACATAAGAATTCCATCTCAGCTGCGAAATGACAATGCAGAACAGATGAAAGGCAAACATATCCGTCCAGTCCTGCCAGGCAAGTGTATGCCGGATCCTGAGAATGACAAACAGCATGACCGCGATATTGAAAACCGCACAGGTCATGGTTTCCTTAAAACTGCTCAAGGGCAGCAGATAAATTAAAATCGTGATGATGATATATTCAAAAAAGAAACTGCTTCCCTTAATCGTCGAAAAGAAAGACAGACTGGCAAGCATCATGCCAATATAGCGGTATGTCCACAAAAATGTGAGTATTTTCCGGGTTTCTAAGGCTTCCTGGCCCAGGGTCCTTATGAAGGTGGAAAAGAGAATGGCGAAAAACAAGTTAAAGGCCAGCAGACAGAGATAAACCTCTGTCGCGTTAATTTTTGTCGAAATTGCGCCCTTCGCATGCGGCGCATAGGTTCCTACCAGTCCGATCAGGCCTAGAAGACTGATCAGCATCGCCGCGCTGAAGCAGAAGAATAAATCCCTGCGGATCCATTCTTCCATAAAAGACGGTTCGCTGTAGAGGTTGTTCTTCTCCTCACGAAATAAAAAACCTGTTTTATCGAATAAATGTTTCAACTGCCTTACCCCATACGCTCTGCCGGGCATTCAGGCTCCTGCTGCGTCAGCAGAGTGCGTTCTCACTCCGAAAATTATCGCAAATACATATGAATTCGATAGAATTATAGCACAGCTGGTATATGAATTCCATGAAAGAATCAATCTACTCATCGTAGAACGGCTGCAGATGTATCCGTATCTTCTTACGTTTGATTTTTGTCAATCAGGCATATCCGATGAAAATCACGTCCATTCCGTGTCCATAAATGAATGAACAAGTGATATAATAAAAAACGAATTATGCAGAAAAGGCCGGCAGACCCGCGATCATACAACCGGTATCATGATTTAAGGAAGGAATATTACTATGCAGATGGATATCAGGACCGCTATGTCCATTACAAACAATATCATACACTGGTACCTTGAACAGAACCAAGAAGATATATATAAATACATGGACGAGAAATCAATCTTTATCGGACCGCGCACCGGGCAGTTCCTCACTTCAGGGACCAAAATCCGGAACGCCCAGCTTTCTGATGCACCGAAGACGAAGTTTTCGGTGGAAAAGATCCGCACATTCGCGCTCCCGGTGACTTCGATCTCCTGCGAGATCATCTGCATGTACACGGTCATCTGGAAGAAAAAGGACGGTACGATTATCCGCCATCCCCAGACTCTTCAGGTCACTTATGTTCTGCGGCCTTCCATGGCATCAGAAGAAGATCAAACGCTGGCCTACCGCATCATCTGCGTACACATCTCCAATCCGATGGAACCGGATGAACGTGACCTGCACTATAAAACCTTCGGCGATATGTCGACCGCGCGGATCGGCGCCCTTCCTGGTGAAAGAACCGCTGATGCCGGTGTCCAGGTCATCATTCCCAGTCTCTATGGTTCTGTTTACACCTATCCCTCTGCTGCACTGGTCTGGATTGAATCTGCAAGCGGCGGCCATCAGTCCATCGTGCACACCAGAGGCCAGGAGCTCCGCTGTTCCAGGCCCCTCTCCTATTTCACCAGGGAGTATCCGGATGTATTCCTGAAGCCTTCTGTCAGCTATCTGGTTAATCCGAATTACATCAGGCAGGTCCGCCGCTGTGAAATCGCGCTTTGGAACGACACCGTGCTGCGTGTTCCAGAAAAGAAATTCACGGCATTCAAGAAAGAGTTCCTGGAGCTGACAAAAAGAAAAAGGGAAGAATGAAATGAGGGGGCTGCTGCCCCCTTCATTTCCTGAATGCCTTCCATTTCCAGCCAGATCGAAGCGTTCTGTTTAGGAAGCAGCTGCCACCCATCCCTTCTTATTTCATTGTTACAAGCTCATACTCGCGGCTTCCCAGCCCGATCTTTTCCGCGTGTTCCAGGGTTTCCTTCCAGGCCACATTCGGATTATTGTTCAGCCAGACATCATGATGATCATGGAAATCCGAAGCTGCCATATTATCACCAAGCTGGGAGTTTCTGATTGGAACGGCCTTTTCACAGAGATCCACGCAGGCCTGGTCCAGAGCAACCGGATCGAAAGAGGCGAGCATGCCGATATCCGGCAGAATAGGTGCATCGTTTTCACCGTGACAGTCACAGTTCGGTGACACATCGGTAATGAGACTGATATGGAAACATGGTCTGCCATAACATACGGCCTGTGTGTATTCTGCCATACGACAGCCCAGAAGCTGCGGAGCATCCCAGTTGTCATTTTCTATGGCATCAAAGGCGCAGGCTCCTATGCAGCGTCCGCAGCCCTTGCAGATATCCGGATCAATCCAGGCCTTTCTGACCGTTCTGCCATCGACCTCCTTCTCAGGATAAGAAATAGCATCGGATCCGCACTCCTTTGCGCATCTCATACAGCCGCGGCAATTTTCTTCTATGACATGGGGATGACCTGACTGATGCTGCTGCATCTTTCCAGCCCTCGATCCACATCCCATTCCGATGTTCTTAATAGTCCCTCCGAAGCCGGCCTGCTCATGCCCCTTGAAATGAGTCAGAGAGATAACAATATCCGCATCCATTACAGCCCGGCCGATAAAGGCGGTTTTGCAGTATTCTCCGTTATGAACATCCACCTCGATATCATCTGTTCCCCTGAGTCCGTCACCGATAATGATCTGGCAGCCGGTCGTAGTCGGGTTAAATCCATTTAAATTGGCACAGTCCAGGTGTTCCAGGGCATGTTTTCTCGAGCCCGGATAGAGAGTATTACAGTCTGTGAGGAAAGGCAGACCGCCACTTTCCTTAACAACATCAGCAACTGCCTTGGCGTAATTCGGCCTCAGATAAGCCAGATTTCCAAGTTCACCAAAATGCATCTTAATCGCGACGAACTTGCCGTCCATATCAATATTTTCAATGCCTGTCTTTTTAATAAGCTTCTGGAGCTTCACCGTAAGCGGCACGCCCAGCTCCGTCCTGAAATCTGTAAAATATACCTTTGATTTCTCTGTCATATATTCAAACCTCCCTGACCTGCAGCAAAGCAGTCAAATAATGATATCTTGTTAATAGATTTATTATATAGCTATAGCGCGGTTTGAAACAGCGTCAAGCAGTGGGTCAAGTCCTTCTATTGGTGTATAATGAAATGTTACTTTACCTGATAACGAATCACCACGTCTCCGTTATCATAAGACTTTACATTTTTAAGCCGGAGCGGAAGCGGACTGGCGTCTTCTCTTCCCTCAAATACAGATGGCATCTCTGTCCTTCCGTCGATTCCCGGACCGATCAGAAGAGCCACTTCATCGAGAAGTCCTGCTGTTAGAAAGCCTGTATTGATCGCGGCACCGCCGACAATGCCCATGCGCTGAACACCGAACTCCGTATTCAGAATTTCGGATGCCCTCTTCAGGTCGATGTGCTCATTTCCGCAGGCAATCCAGGAGATATTCTGCCGGTCCAGATAATCGAGGTATTCCTGCGGGGCGCTGGTACTGGTAAGAATCAGCAGAGGCTTCTCTGTATCGGTTTCCTTATTCCAAAGCAGTGTACCGTGAGTATCTGCAACGATCTCATAACCGGCAGCATCGGTTTTCCTTGAAAAGTTTTCTTTGCCGCAGCCCGTATGATCTTCTGACTGGAATTTTCCTGGCAGGGACATCTCCAATTCAGCGGTGTGCCGGCCCGTTACAGTTGTCGGGATATCAAGTTCATCCAGGACCTGATAATAGACATCCGATCTGGATGAGCCTCCCGGAAGCTGCGCCGTCATCCCGCAGTCGATTCTTCCATCTGCCGATGTCATCATATAACAAATAATATATGGTTTCATAACTTAACTCCTATTCGTATATGATAGTTTCTCTGATAACCGTACTATTACAGGTACTCGGTAAAGAAGGCTTCCAGCTTGTCAAACGGGATATAGTCCTTATCTCCGCCATCATACAGATCGGTATGAACTGCCCCTGGAATGCTTAAAAACTCCTTATTTCCCGTATATTTGCTGTCTTTAACCATTGCTTCATAGGCATCTTTGCCAAAGTAATAGCTATGCGCCTTATCTCCATGCATGATCAGAACCGCACTTCTGATCTCATTGCTGTATTTAAGAATCGGCTGATTCATAAAGGATTCGCAGCCGATCACATTCCAGCCGCCGTTAGAATTCAGCGATCTTGCGTGATAACCGCGGTCCGTCTTATAATAGTCGTAATAATCTTTAACAAAGAATGGCGCATCGTCCGGAAGCGGATCGACTACGCCTCCGCCGAGAGTATATTCACCGGCTGCATAATCTTTCGTTCTCTGCGCGCACATGGCAGCTTTCTTCTCGTAGCGCGCTTCTTCACTGTCTTCAGCATCAAAATATCCATTCGCATTGACTCTGGTCATGTCATACATGGTTGAGGCCACAGTCGCCTTGATTCTGGTATCAAGAGCCGCCGCATTGAGGGCCATGCCTCCCCAGCCGCAGATTCCGATGATGCCGATACGGTCTGGATCTGCCTTCTCATTCAGAGAAAGAAAATCTACCGCTGCCATGAAATCTTCTGTATTGATGTCAGGAGAAGCCATGTATCTCGGCCTTCCTCCGCTTTCACCGGTAAAGGACGGATCAAAAGCAAGGGTAAGGAAGCCCTTTTCTGCCATCGTCTGTGCATACAGGCCGGAGCACTGTTCTTTCACCGCACCGAAAGGTCCGCATACCGCAATTGCCGGAAGCCTGCCCTCTGCCTTCTTCGTAATATACATATCCGCTGCCAGCGTAATGCCATAACGGTTTACAAAGGTTACCTTGCTGTGATCAACCTTATCGCTCTGCGGGAAGGTCTTGTCCCACTCCTTCACAAGCTTCAGTTCTGCTGTTTTCATCATAATGTGTAATTCCTTTCTTTATGCGTCTTGCTCTGTTCAGCTTTACTTTTGCGGATAAGAAAGTCCAGACAGTCGATCCTGCGCTGTCCCTCATGCAGACTTTCCATCAATTTGCAGCGATGGCAGCGAAGGAAGTGCAGAAATTCGCCTTCCTGACCCGAAACATAAAGCTGTTCTGCTCTTTGGATTGAACGCTCATCACATCCTGCATCCCTGAGGTTTTCCAGAACACTTTTCCATTCCATTGTCATTCTATTACTCCATAATCAATTTTTCCTCAGCGCTGCTTCTTTCTTCTGACAATATGTAGTATAATCGACGGAAAGAGTTATCGCTAATTGCTATAATTCATATCATGTTATTACTTTTCGTCATATCTTTTGCATAAGGGGTATTATCATGGAAATAAGAACATTGCGCTATTTCCTGGCGATTGCCAGAGAAGAGAATATGAGTCGGGCTGCGGAGTATCTGCATGTATCCCAGCCCACGCTGTCGAAGCAGCTGAAAAAACTTGAAGAAGAGCTTGGAAAAAAGCTGTTTATCCGTCACAGCTTCAGCATCACACTCACCGATGAAGGAGTACTGCTCAGAAAGCGTGCGGAAGACCTGGTATCCATGGCCGATAAGATCGAACAGGAATTCCTGACTCTTGATGATGTGACCGGCGGCGATATCTATTTTGGCCTCGCTGAGTCCTATCAGATCCGCTATCTGGCTAGAGGAATCAAACGATTTAAGGAGAGTTATCCCGACATGCACTATCACATTATGAGCGGCGATACCGAGCAGGTAACGGAGAAGCTGGATAAGGGCTTACTGGATTTCGGAGTCATCTGTGAGACTCCGGACAGCCGTAAGTACGCCTACCTGACCTTCCCGAAGGCAGATATTTTTGGCGCTGTCATGCGTGAAGACGCGCCGCTCGCAAAAAAAGACTCCCTATCTGCAGCAGATCTTGCCGGCCTTCCCCTGTTCGTATCCGAACAGAGCTGGGAAAATGACATCCGTCCCTGGGCGGGAAGTCTGTTTGATCAGCTGCAGTTAGAGGGAACCTTTCGTCTCTCCTATAATGCTTCCATGTTTGCCCTGGAAGGCCTGGGATATTCACTGACCTTTAAGGGCCTCTCCAATACCTCCGTCGGAAGCAGCCTAGTCTTCCGCCCTCTGCATCCGGAATTATCCGTGAAACAGTATCTGATCTGGCATAAATACCAGAGCTTCACACCGATTGCAGAGCGGTTTCTGAATCACATCAGGAAGGTCTTTCTGACTACCCCGAACGGAGAATGACTGAATTTCGGAGGAATTAACGACTGAAGGAAGATATATCGACCGTAAAAAAGGGCCATTGCCCTATACCCATTTGCGCTTAGTGCAACGGTCCCGCAGCCCTTTCCACCGTCTAACTCTGCCTTGGAACGGATAAGTCCCATTCCCCCAGCACATGTTCATTACACAGGATTTCTCCTTGCCCCCTATTTCTTTTGTCCGCGCTTCTGATAGTCCTCGTCAATCCGCTTCTTCCAGCCCTTATCGAGAGGTCTGCTCTTCCGGACCGATCGGATCGCTTCACCGAGCACGTGATAGTTGAGGGCGGTTCCTTCACTGTCACAGTTGTAATTAACAGCCCGGTCCTCATCGATTCCGATGTGTCTCGCGGTTTCCACGGCATCAATGTTGGCTCCGAGGAAGAGGAACTCCCAGCCGGATTCCTCTTTCTTCCGCTCGATCATCCGCTTCATTTCGCCGCTGGAATAGCGGCAGCTGGCGTTCTCCATTCCGTCCGTTGTGATCACGAACATCGTATGCTCCGGAATATCCTCTTCCCTCGCGTATTTATAGATGTTATCGATGTGGTGAATCGCCCCGCCGATGGCATCGATCAGGGCCGTGCAGCCGCCCACAGAATACTCTTTCTCCGTCAGATCATTCAGCTTCTGCACATTCACACGGTCGTGAATAAGCTCGCTGCTGTTGTTGAAGAGTACGGTAGAAATCAGTGCCTGTCCATCTTCCTTCTTCTGCTTCCGGATCATGGAATTGAAGCCGCCAATGGTGTCGGATTCCAGTCCGCTCATAGATCCGCTTCGATCAAGGATAAATACGATTTCTGTTAAATTCTTCTTCATCATGCTGCCTCCTGGATTTTCCTTCTGACAAATTACAAACTGCAAGTGATTTTTTTCAACTTACAGCCATATTGTAGAAGTTTCCGGTCTCCATCTGGTCGCATGCGAAGCGACATTTCATTTTCTTATCCGCCGATCAGCTTCTGATCAAAAGCGAATAAGGCCTCATTGATTTCAAAGAGATTGTAATTCCCATGCGCGAGGAAATATTCCACGATGATGTCGAATTTACTGGAGTGAGACAGGGCAAAGCCTGCCTTCATCAGCATCTCCTTCACTTCCGGCAAGGGAAGTTCCAGGGCAATGGCAAAAGCCAGAACCGTGGTCTTGGACGGCCTGTAGTTTTTATCCGTACGGATCTTAGAGAAGAGCTTGCGGTCGATGTTCGCCTTTTTATAGCACTGGGCATCCGTCATCCCGGATTCATCGATTTTCCGGAGAAGCATTTCAGAAAAACTCTCATCGATCTGGCCCAGGGCGTCTTCAAGCGTTGCGGCCGGTTTTTCTCCTGGGGCTTTTCCCACTGCTGCCTGATCCCGGATGAGAAAATCCTCCAGATCACCCTGCAGTTCTGCAGCCAGATAGTGTTCATCAATGTAATTCTGGATATCTTCATAGAGCTTCAAACTGATCATGCTTTCCCCTTTTCCGTTCATATTCTTCCTGCCGATTACAGCTTCTTTTCCAGCAGCACCAGACTCACATCCGGAATTCCATTAAAGACACAAGGTACGATATCCGCTTCCCGGTAACCCAGCCGGGTATAAAAACTCCGCGCATTCCGGTTGCGCTCATTCGTGTCCATTCGAAGATAATTGCAGCCATGCTCTTCCGCATACTGTTCGTAAAACTGCACGAAGGCTTTCCCATATCCATGTCCCCTTACCGCAGGATCAATCACCAGAGTATGCAGGACCATGACCTGACTCTCAGGAGCATCATACTGCCAGTCAGCGCCGTCATAGACATCCACCTGCGTCTGATTGATAATCGCCGTACCCACAATCCGGCCGCCATCCGCCATATCCTTCTCCACGAACAAATCCTGCCTGCGCAAGGCCGCTTCCGCCGTAGCGCGAACCGGGTATACCGACCGGATCCAGCCCGTTGTGACTTCTCCTTTTTCCTCCGCATCATGAATTCGGTTATAAACAGACTCTATTGCATCCAGATCAGACGCGGATGCGCATCTGTTTGTGTAAAAGGAATCTCGAGCATCTACTGTTCCATCATTACCCCTCCTAATTCTTTC
>ERZ791908.563-NODE-563-length-37061-cov-53.143166_pt1 | contig 37061 bp, 35 predicted proteins | sample MGYA00510144_ERZ791908 | MGnify/ENA primary metagenome ERZ791908 (study PRJEB30046, sample SAMN00792105) | human gut metagenome | study: EMG produced TPA metagenomics assembly of the A metagenome-wide association study of gut microbiota in type 2...
GAAGTAGCTCATCACGTCGCCGTTGCGCGTGCGGTCGAACCACGAGAGCGGCAGCCGCATGATGTGGCCGAGCAGGTCGCGCCTGATATCGAACACGATGTGCTGCGCGGCGTGCACCATGACCTGCGTGTACGCGAGGGCGGAAAGGACCGCGACCCCGTAGATGGCGGCCGTGAGCGCGACCGTGGAGACAAAGCCCCGCATGTCGCCCGCGGCGACGCGGTTGACCACCGGCTTGATCATGTACGTGCCGGCGAGGTTGCCGGCGCCCGCCAGCGTGACCAGGATGGTCACGGCGAGCATGTGGAACTTGGCGTGTCCCATGTACGAGACGAAGCGCCTGAGCGTGTGCCGCATGTTCCTGGGGCGCGCGGCACCCGATGCCTTACTCTGCGCCATTGGCGTCCCCCTCCGTCGCGGTTGCCGTCTGCGAGTAATAGAGCTCCTGGTAGATGGGGTCGTGTGCGAGGAGCTCCGCGTGCGTGCCCGTCGCATGCACGCGGCCGTCGTCCAGGATCACGATCTGGTCCGCGTCCATGACGGAGCTCACGCGCTGCGCGATGATGACCTTGGTCACGCCCGTGAGCCGTGCGAGCCCCGCGCGGATGCGCGCGTCCGTGGCGGTGTCCACGGCGCTGGTGGAGTCGTCGAACACGATGACCTTGGGGTCCGAAAGCAGCGTGCGCGCGATGCAGAGGCGCTGCTTCTGCCCGCCGGACACGTTGCCGCCGCCGTGGCCCAGGTCCGCGTCGAGCCCGCCGATGCGGTCAAGGAACTCGTCCACGCAGGCCACGTGGCACGCCGCGAGGATCTGCTCGTCCGTGGCGTCTGGGTTGCCCCAGCGCAGGTTGTCGCGTACGGTGCCGGAGAAGAGCACGTTCTTCTGGAGCACCATGCCCACGCCCGCGCGCAGGGCGTGGACGTCGTAGTTGCGCACTTCTCGCCCGCCCACCAGGACCTGGCCCTCCGTGGCGTCGTACAGGCGCGGGATGAGCTGGACGAGCGACGTCTTGCCGGAGCCTGTGCCGCCCAGGATGCCCACCGTGGAGCCGGGGGAGAAGCGCAGGGACACGTGCTCGAGCACGTTGGCCTTGGCGTCGGGGTTGTACTTGAACGACACGTCGCGGAACTCGACCGAGCCGTCCGCAACCTGCCTGAGGCCGCCGGGGTTGGGGTCCATCGAGGGCTCCTCGCGCAGGACCTGGCAGACGCGGCCGATGCTCGTGATGGCGCGCGCGAGCAGCAGGAACACGCTCGATATCATGTTGAGCGAGTTCATGATGAGCAGCACGTAGCTCATGAAGCCCGTGAGCGTGCCCACGCCGATCTGGCCCTTGGCGACCATGAGGCCGCCAAACCACAGCAGGCCCACGTTTGCGAGGGCCATGGCGGTCTGGAACACGGGCATGTTGAGCACCGCGCCGGAGAACGTGTGGGTGGCCGTGTCTGCGAGGTCGGCGTTGACGGCCTCGAAGCGCTTCTCCACGTGGCCCTCGCGCACGTACGCCTTGATGGCGCGGATGGCGACGAGGTCCTCCTGCAGGGTCTGGTTCAGGCGGTCCATCGCCTGCTGCAGCACCGCGTAGAGCGGGGCGACGTGGCACACGATGAGCCCGAGCGCGACCGCCAGGAGCGGGATGATCACGAAGAAGACCACGGCGAGGCGCGCGCTCATGGCGCAGGCGAGCACGAGGCCTGCGATGAGCATGACCGGGCTTCGCAGGAGCGGTCGGACGCCCATGACGAAGGCGTTCTGGATGACGGTGATGTCCGTGGTGAGGCGCGTGACCAGCGAGGACGACTCGAACTCGTCCAGGTTGGCGAACGAGTAGTCCTGCAGGTGCGCGTACTCCGCGTCGCGCAGGTTGGCGCCGAAGCCCATGGCCGCCTGCGCGGACAGGCGCGAGTACGCGAAGCCGCAGACGCCCGCGATCACGGCGACCACCAGCATCTGGCGGCCGGTCGCGAACACGAGGGCCAGGTTCTTCTCCGCTATTCCCACGTCCACGATTCTGGCCATGAGGAAGGGGATCACGAGCTCGCAGACGGTCTCGAGGAAGATGAGCGCCGCCGCGCCCAGCATCTCGAGCCGGTGACCGCGCATGTAGCGCGATACGTAGCGAAGGTCGTCCATGCCCGTTCCGCCCGTGCGGGGCGCGGCGGAGGACGCGGCCGGCGATGCCGGGGACGGTGTGGGCGCTTTGGTGGTGCTGGTCAAAACTTTGCCTCCAGAAATGTCAACCGATTTTCGGTAGCTAGGCTATTACAATCCGCTGACGTTTATGGGCAGACGAGACAAGCAGCCGAAACTCCCCACTGAAGACGGCTGGGCGCCGACATGGGCTGGCGATTGCACTGGTGGGAGGGGCGCAGCGACGGTTCCCATGCGTGACGCGCAGAAACCGTCGAAAATGGATGCGAGGGAAACGGAATCCTTGCTTGATCTGAGCGAGGGCGGCATTGGTGTGTGCCGGTTCCCATGCGCGACGCATGGGAACCGTTGGGATGACGTGCGGTTTCCTCGCGCGGCGCATGGAACCGGCGAGTTTGGGAGCGGTTGCGGCCCCCCGGAAGCCGTGCCCTCGTGAGGCTCAATGCGAGGGAAACGGAATCCTTGCTTGATCAAACGACGGTTTCCTTGCGTTCGATCTGAGACGAGTGCATAAAACGCGACGATACAGGATGTGTAATGCATACATCGGATTAACGCGCGCGACGGTTTCGGCGGTGGATGGGAGCACTCGCACCCTAGCTACGCGGACACGCCGGCGAGCCTGCGGAGGCGGGGCATCAGCTGCTCGATGCAGGTGACGAAGCGCTGTGCCGCGGGCGACGCCTCCGCGAGGGAGGGGACGGCGATGCCGAGGGAGATGCGGCGCGGCTGCTCAAAGGGGACTTCGGCCACGCGGCCGCTCCAGCACTTGCTGATGAGCCGCTGGTTGAAGCTCACGCCGAGGCCCGCCTCGACCATGTTGTACGTGGTGAAGCCGTCGGTCGTGGTGTAGCGGTCCTGCACGTGGAGCCCCTCCTCGCGGATGAGGCGGTCCTGGTCCGTGTCGTGGTTGGCGAGCGTGTGGATGAAGGCCTCGTGCTCCAGGTTGCGGATGGGGTAGCTCGCGGCGGTGGCGTAGGGGTGGCCCTCCGGCAGCCACATGACCATCTCGTCCTGGTAGAGCGGGATCCAGTCGCAGTAGGTGCCCTTGGACGGCTGCGCGCAGAAGCACAGGTCGACGGCGCGGCTGTTGAGCCACTGGCCCATCTCGGTGTTGCCGCCTTCACGGATCGCGACGTCAATCCCGGGGTAGTCCTTCTCGAACGCGTTGAGCACCGTGGGCATCCAGATGGCCGAGATGCTGTAGTAGGAGCCGACCGTCAGCGCGCCGGAAAGGACGCCGCGGATCTCCGCGCCGGACTCCTCCGCCACGCGCTGGGCGCGCACGAGCTCGCGCAGGTGGGGCAGCATGCGACGGCCGTTTTCGGTCAGGCGCACGCCCTGCTTGGCGCGGACGCAGAGGGGGAAGCCGAGCTCGGACTCGAGCGAGGCCACCATGCGCGTGACGCCGGACTGCGTGTAGCCCAGCTGGCGCGCCGCCGCCGTGAAGGAGCCGCTCTCGACCGCGACGATGAGCGCCTCGCACTTGGTTGCGTCCATGGGACCCGCCTTCGCATCATGATGAACCGTCATTACAAGCATGATTATAAGCACGAAGAATCATGGATGCAGGCAAACTATAGTGGTTCCCGAGCTCAGACATGGCCATGGAGCAACAGAACGGGACCGGCGGCAGCGCCGGAGAGCGCCTCGCGCAGCGCGGGGCGGAAGGGATGTGCCAACCATGGAGAAGCTCGACTTTTCGTCCGATTACCTCGAGGGATGCGCGGACCCTGTGATGGAGCGCCTCGTGCGGACCAACCGCGAGAAGAGTGCGGGCTACGGCCTCGACGGCCACAGCGAGCATGCGCGCGAGCTTATCCGCGCGGCGTGCGGCGCGCCCGAGGCCGAGGTCCACTTCCTGATAGGCGGGACCCAGGTGAACGAGGTCGCGATCTTCTCGCTCCTCGCGCCGTGCGAGGGCGTCATCGCCGCGACGTCCGGCCACATCAGCGTGCACGAGGCGGGCGCCATCGAGGCGGGCGGGCACAAGGTGCTCGAGCTGCTGGGGCACGGCGGCAAGATCGCGGCGACCGACCTCGACCAGTACATGACGCTGTGGGAGAAGGACGGCAACCGTGACCACATGGTCCAGCCGGCGCTGGTCTACATCTCTCAGCCCAACGAGTACGGCCTGCTGTACTCACGGGCGGAGCTCGAGGCGCTGCGCCGCGCGTGCGACGCTCACGGGCTGAGGCTGTACGTGGACGGCGCGCGGCTGGCCTACGCGCTCGGCGCGCCGGAGAACGACGTGACGCTTGCCGACCTGGCCAGGCTTGCGGATGCCTTCTACATCGGCGGCACCAAGTGCGGGACGCTCTTTGGCGAGGCGCTCGTCTTCCCGCGGCCTGGCACCGTGCGCCACTTCTTCACGATCGCCAAGCAACGCGGTGCGCTCCTGGCAAAGGGGAGGCTCCTCGGCGTGCAGTTCGAGGCGATGTTCGAGGACGGCCTGTACGGGCGCGTCGGACAGGCGGCCGTGGCGCAGGCGTGCAGGATATCGCGCGCGTTTGAGGACGCGGGCTGCGAGCTCGCGCATCCCACGCAGACGAACCAGGTCTTCTCCGTCCTGACGGACGAGCAGGAGCGGCGCCTGGGCGAGGTGGCGCTCGCGAGCTTCTAGGAGAAGCCCGACCTTGGCCACACCGTCGTGAGGCTCGCGACGAGCTGGTCCACCACCGACACGGACGTGGCCGCGCTCGTGAGGGAGCTCGAGTCGGGCGTCCTGGGGTAGGGAATGGCGACCGCAACGGCAAGAGGGGTGCGGTGGGCGGGCCGTACAGGCGGTTGGACAACGCCCGCGCGGCAGACCTACCTGCGGCGGTCGCGCAGCGTGCGCACGAGCCGCGCCACGCCGGCCGCCACGATGGTGACGATTCCCGCAAACACAAGCGCTGCGGCCATCGGCAGCAGGAAGAAGTTCTCGTGCAGGATGCCCGCCGAGTCGATGTACTCCACGGAGCTCGCCTTTATGAACACACAGAGCGCGCCCATCAGGATGAGCATGCAGCCTATCACGAGGCTCACCACGTTCATGCGGGCGCGCCGGCCCTCGCTCCCGTCGCGGATGAGCTTTCTTGCCATGCGGCCCCCGTCCGTGCCGGCCTCGTCCCGAGCGTCCGCGGGGGACGTCGCCGCGTTCTTCTCACTTGTCTTCACGTTGTCTTCCCTTCCGAGGATGAGCCTGTCGAGGGATACGTCGAACGTGGTGGCGATGCGTATGAGCGTCTCGATGTCCGGCAAGTTGCTGCCGCGCTCCCAGTTCGAGACCGCCTGCCGCGTGATCATGAGCCGCTGCGCGAGCTGCTCCTGCGTGAGGCCCTCGCGCCGGCGCAGGTCGCGAATCTGATCGCCAAAGTCCATCCGTACCTCCTCGAGGGTCATGGTCCCCGTTGCGGGCGCCCGCGGCAAGAAAGGTGTGCTTGCGCGGCGCCCGGGTCGCGCCCGAACGTGCCCGCGGGCGCGCAAGCGTGCGTTGCCTAGTGCATCTACCTGCGTAAATGCAAGGCACTTGCACGCCGTGCCGCAGCGGCCTCCGCATCCCCACGCGCCGTGGACAGTTTACATCCACATCCAGCGTTAGCCTGCCGGGCCCCGTCCGCCATGTTTTCGGATGAGAAAATCCCGACATCCGCGTTGACATCCCATCGGGATGGTCGTATAAAGCTTATATCCTAGTTACTCGCTAGGCATTACTTGAGGCGCAAGACACCATTGAAGGTGAGGGCGACGGCAGCACTCGCAAGCTCACACGCACACGCACTGCTGGTTCACTGGGTGCGTGCCTGTCGTTCCTAACACGCCCCGGGACCGTTCCTAGCGGCTGGCTGCGCAGCGCGCGCCGGCGGGAACCAGGGTCCCATCCCAACCCATAGCTGCGGCACGTCGCCGCGGCGCTCCACAAGACAAACCAAAGCTACCAAAGCTGAAACCAATCGGTCCCCAGGGCCGACCTTTCGCATGGCTGGCGCACGCGCGCCGGCCCGTGACCGGTCGCGTCCGGGGCCAGGGGAGAAGACCATGCCTACGTCCAAGCAGCACGCATCCAACCAGACGGCCGACCAGGACCGCGCCACCGCGTTCGCCACCCGGCTCATCCACGCCGGCGGCACGACGGACCCCGTGACCGGGGCTGTCAACATCCCGATCTACCAGACCTCGACCTACCAGCAGGACGGTGTGGGCCAGGACCGCGGCTGGGAGTACTCGCGCACCGGCAACCCCACCAGGGCCGCGCTCGAGCGGCTCATCGTGGACCTGGAGGGAGGCGTCGCCGGCTTCGCCTTTGGCAGCGGCATGGCGGCCATCACCGCGGTGCTGAGCCTCCTTTCCGCAGGTGACGAGGTCATCATCCCCACCAACGTGTACGGCGGCACGTACCGCGTGCTCAACCAGGTGTTCAACCGCTTTGGCCTCACGTTCCGCGTGGTCGACACCACGGACCCCGCCAACGTGGAGGCCGCCATCGGCCCCAACACCGCGGCGACCCTGGTCGAGAGCCCGGCCAACCCGCTCATGACCGTGGCGGACCTGGCGGAGGTCTCGCGCATCGCGCACGAGCACGGCCTGCTCTCGATCGTGGACAACACGTTCATGACGCCGTACCTGCAGAGGCCGCTCGAGTTGGGCGCGGACATCGTGGTCCACAGCGCCACCAAGTACCTGGGCGGGCACTCGGACGTGGTCGCGGGACTCGCGGTCGTGGCCTCGCAGGAGCTGGCGGACCGCCTCGCCTTCGTCCAGAACGCCACGGGCGGCGTGCTGGGGCCCTTCGACTCGTTCCTGCTCATCCGCGGCATCAAGACGCTCGGCGTGCGCATGGACCGCCACCTCAAGAACGCGGGCGTCATCGCGCGGGCGCTCCAGCAGAACGAGGCCGTCGCGAAGGTCTACTACCCGGGCCTTCCCGACTTCCCGGGCTACGAGGTCAACCGGCGCCAGGCGTCCGGGGCCGGCGCCATGCTGAGCTTCGAGCTCGCCTCCGGCTATGACGCGCACGCGTTTTTCGCCTCCACGCGCCTCGTCGCTCTGGCCGAGAGCCTCGGCGGCGTGGAGTCGCTCGTCTGCCACCCCGCCACGATGACGCACGCGGCCATCCCCAAGGAGGAGCGCGACCGCGTGGGCATCACGGACGGGCTGATCCGCCTCTCCGTGGGAATCGAGGACGCGCAGGACATCCTGGCGGACCTCGAGCAGGCAATCGCCGCAGCCAAGGAGGCCTAGCATGCGCCACTACTACGACAGCATGGCGGAACTCGTGGGCAACACCCCCATGCTCAAGATCAACTCAATGGGCGTCAAGCCCGGCGTCGAGCTGTTCGCGAAGCTCGAGCTCATGAACCCCGCGGGCTCCGTCAAGGACCGCACGGGCGTCTGGATGGTTCGCGACGCGGAGAAGAGCGGCCTCCTCAGGCCCGGATCAACCATCGTCGAGGCGACGGCGGGCAACATGGGCCTGGGCATCGCGTTCGCCGCGCTCGGCAGGGGCTACAAGGTGGTCTTCGTGGTGCCGGGCAAGTTCAGCCAGGAGAAGCAGACCCTCATGCGCGCGCTTGGCGCCAAGATAGTCCACACGCCGGAGGAGGACGGCATGCTGGGCGCGCAGGCCAAGATGGAGGAGCTCCTGGGGCAGATTCCCAACTCCGTCGCGCTGCGGCAGTTCAAGAACCCGGCCAACCCGCGCGCCCATTACGAGAGCACGGCACCGGAGATCTGGCGCGACCTGGGCGGCCAGGTGGACTACTTTGTGGCGGGCGCCGGCTCGGGCGGCACCTACACCGGCATCATGCGCTACCTCAAGGAGAAGAACCCCCACGTCCACGGCGTGCTGGCCGATCCCGTGGGCTCCACCATGGGCGGCGGCGAGCACGCGCCCTACGCCATCGAGGGCATCGGCAACGACTTTGTGGCCGACACCATGGACATGTCCCTGGTGGACGAGGTCATCAAGGTGAACGACGACCAGGCCTACGGCACCTCGCGCGACCTTGCCAGCAAGGAGGGCGTGTTCGCGGGTTCGTCCTCGGGTGCCGCGCTGTACGCCGCGCTGCAGGTCGCTGCCAGGATCGACCACGGCACGGTCGTGACGCTCTTCCCGGACAGGGGCGACCGCTACTTCAGCGAGCACCTGTACGAGTAGCCGTTGGCCGGCGGGCGCTGCCGAGGGGCCGCGTCCCTCTCGCCCGCGGAACTGCGTCAACGCCAGACGGCACACTATATAAAACGTGAGCGGGGCTCCATCTTTGCGTGGAACCCCGCTCTAATATGGCGCTGCCGATGGGCGAGAAGGACGGCCTCCGCTACAGCGCGTGGCGCGCGCTCCTGATGGAGCCCTTCACCACGCGGTGGGCCAGGCGGTACGTGAGCACGAGGTAGCCGCCGTACACCAGGGTGAAGATCGCGAGGCCGAGGCCCACGTTCTCGAGGATGCTCGCGTGGCCAAAGGTGGTCAGGACCTTGTTCACTGCGGCCGTGGCACAGATGCTGTGCGCGAGGCCGACCGCGAGCGGGAGCGCGAAGGCAAAGGTGACCTGGGCGCGCAGCGACCCAAAGATCGTGCGCTCCGGGCAGCCCAGCTCGCTGAGCGTGCGGTAGCCGGAGGCGGCGTCCGACGCGCTGGAGAGCTGCTGGATCGCGAGGATGGCGGCGCAGGCGATCACGAGCACGAAGCCGATGTAGATGGCCATGTACGAGATGAGGCCGGTCGTGGTGGTGCCCTCGACGGCGGACTCCGTCTTGGTGTTGGAGGACACGTAGAGGCTGTCGTTTTCCGCCGCGAGCGTGTCCCTCACGCGCTTGATCGCGTCGTCGCCCTTCTCGGTCGAGACCTTGTACTGCACGTTGAGTGCCCAGGTGTAGTTGGGGAGCTTGGCCGCGACGGCGTCCGGCACCACGTACGTGCCCGGGTTCGATCCGATGGAGTCGTTGAGAAGGACGCACGACGCGTCGTCGATGGCCGTGGCGCGGGCGGGCGTGAGCCTGTGGCCGGAGGCGTTGATGGCGTAGCCCTTGGCGAGCGCGGCGTTGACGAAGTCCGTGAGCTGGTCCATGTTGCAGAGGTAGAGGTAGTGGCCGTCCTCGAGCGTGACGAGCCTGAGCCCCAGGAACTTGCGGTAGGCGTTGTAGTCGGAAAGCGAGACGGCCTGGTAGGCGACCGTGTGCTCGAAGCCCGAGGGAATGGACCTGCCCGTGAGCCTGGACATGTCGTGCAGCGTGTCGATGGTCATGATGCCCCTGCTGTTCGACACGATGGCGAGGCGCATGGTGGACGTCTTGCCGACGGAGGGGAGGCTGACGCCGGCGCGCTTGGCCGCACCCGCAAAGTCGATGGTGCTGCCCTTGTAGCTGGTGCCCACGACGGTCACGGACGCGTCGAAGGGGGTGCCCTTCTCGTACATCTTGTTGAGGGTCGAGCAGATGCTCATGCCGGAGGTCATGGACGTCATCGCGAAGAACAGGATGAGCGAGATCATGCCCATGGAGACGGCGGCCGTGTTGACGCGCGAGGCGATCTGGCGCGTCGTGAACATGTGGAGGCCGCGCCAGTAGAAGCCCTTGAGGCGCGCGAGCACGAGCGTGAGCGCGCCGGCGAAGCCGTAGAAGAAGACGAAGGTGCCCACGACCACGATGGCCGTCGTGAGGAGGAAGTCGCTGGTCGTGGTCGCGCCGGGGTCGGAGCTGCTACCGAGGGGGAAGCCCTGCGTGGTGAGGCGCCAGTAGGCATAGCCCATGAGGAGAAGGCCGGCCACCGCGAGTGCGAGCGAGAGCGGGAGGTGACGCACGAACTGCCGCTCGTTCTTGCGGGCGGAGCTCATGAGGTCCACGAGGCGGACGCGCGAGAGCGAGATGCTGTTGAGGACCATCATCACGAGGAAGGTGAGGGCGAAGCAGCCGAAGGTGAGCGCGAGCGCCTGTGGGGAGAAGAAGAACCGGAAGTGGGTGACCTTGGTGGCGAACATATCCGCCGTGACGAAGAGCAGGAGCTGCGACACGAGGGCGCCGAGCGCGATGCCCACGACGAACGAGGCGAGGGCGACCATGAGGGTCTCGAGCGTGAGGATGGCGTTGACCTGGCCGGCGCGCATGCCGAGGACCTGGTAGAGGCCGAGCTCCTTCTTGCGGCGGCGCATGAGGAAGTTGTTGGCGTAGACCATGAGGAAGCCCATGATGACCGCGAGGAAGATCGTGACGCCCTGCAGGATCTGGCCGACCTGCTTGAGGAGCTCGGACACGGAGCTGGTCAGGAAGTCCGCCTGGACGGAGATGGTGTTGAACGCGTAGAAGACGGCGACGCCCATCACGAGCGTGAGGAAGTACACGGCGTAGTCGTGTACGAGCTTGCGCATGTTGCCAAAGGCGAGCTTAGCGAGCATCGTCAACCCCTCCCTGGACCGCGACGACCTGCATGATCTTCTCGAAGAACGCGCGGCGCGAGTCGTTGCCGCGGCGGATCTCCGTGAAGACCTTGCCGTCGCGAATGAAGAGGACCCTCCTGCAGAACGACGCGGCGGTCTCGTCGTGCGTGACCATGAGGACCGTCGCGCGCTGGGAGCGGTTGATGGCCTCGAGGCTCTCGAGCAGGAGGCGGGCGTTCTTGGAGTCGAGGGCGCCCGTGGGCTCGTCGGCGAGCACGAGCTGGGGGCGCGTCACGAGGGCGCGGGCGCAGGCGACGCGCTGGCGCTGGCCGCCGGACATCTGGTAGGGGTACTTGTCGAGCACGTCCGAGATGCCGAGCGCCTTGGTGACCTTCTCCACCGAGTCGAGGATCTGGTCGGCGGGGACGCGGCCGATTGTGAGGGGGAGGGCGACGTTCTCGCGTGCGGTGAGCGTGTCGAGCAGGTTGGAGTCCTGGAAGATGAAGCCGAGCTGCGTGCGGCGGAAGTCCGCCAGGCCGCGGCGGGAAATGCGTGCCGTGTCCGTGCCGGCGATGCGGATGGTGCCGGAGGTGGGGGTGTCGATCGTGGCGATGCAGTTGAGCAGCGTCGACTTGCCCGATCCCGAGGGGCCCATGATTGCGACGAGCTCGCCCTTCTGCACAGCGAGGCTGATGCCGTTGAGCGCCTTGGTCGTGGCGTTCCTGCCCCCGTAGACCTTGGTGAGCGCGGAGATCTGGAGGACCGGCGCGCTGGCGTTTGCTGCGATGGCGGACGGGGCCGCCTGGAAGTGACGTGACATCGAAGCTCCTTCGGTCGCGGTGTTGACTGCTGCCCATCATATTGGCCGAGGGGGCGTGCGGGTGCCATCGATGCGGCTTACGCCGCCTTACACTTCTGTAAGGTTCGCGGGACTGCCGCCCTGACCTGCGGCGACGTCACGCAGCATGCGCGAGCGCTCGCGCGGGAAGGCGATCTCGAAGGTGGTGCCCACGCCCACGCGGGAGCGCACGCCCACGGCGAGACCCATCTTCTGGCAGAGCGTCCGTACCAGGTAGAGGCCCATGCCGGTCGACTTCTGGTGGCTCCGGCCGTTCTGCCCGGTGAAGCCCCGGTCGAAGACGCGGGGGAGGTCCGCCTCCGCGATGCCGCATCCGTTGTCGCTCACGCTGAGCACGGCCCGTTCGCGCGCGGTGCCGGCGTCCTCCACGCGCGTGGAGAAGGACAGCCTGGGCGCCCGACCGTCCGCCTGGGGCTGCGCGCGGTACTTGATTGCGTTGTCGATGAGCTGCCCGAGGACGAAGTCCATCCACTTGGGGTCGCAGTAGAGCTCGGGCACCGTGCCGTCCGGCTGCGCGATGCCGCTGAGGTCCACGCCCATGTGCGCCTCGATGAGCGTGCGGGCGCGCGAGCTCACGGCATCCTTTACCAGCCGGTCCGCGGGCACGGCCCTGACGAGGTAGTCCTTCTCCACCGACGTGCTCCGCGCGTAGTAGAGCGCCTGCTCCACGCAGGAGTCGATGCGCCCCAGCTCGCGCGAGAGCTGCGCGGTGTCCGGGCTCTTGGCGTTGGCGAGCATGAGCCGGCAGGCCGCGAGCGGCGTCTTGACCTCGTGCACCCAGGTCTCCACGTAGCGGCGGTACTCCTCCACGCCGGCCTGGGCCTCGTTGCTTTCCGCCTGCGCCGCGCGCACCACGTTCTGGATGGCCTGCCACGCGAGGTCGCCCTCCGGGTACTCCGGCTCCGGCAGGTCCCTGGCGAGCGACACGGCGTCCTCCTCCTCGCGCGCGAGGGCGGACAGGGCCTCGTTGAAGCCATGCTGGCGCAGCCATCCCCAGGCAAAGGGTATGGCCTCCAGGATCGCGCAGATGATGAGGACGAGAAGGACTCCGTCGCGGCCGACGCCGAGGGGCGGGAGCAGCACGGCGACAGCGACGAGCAGCAGCAGCGAGCACGTGACGCGCGCGACGTGGCTCTTGAGGTAGTCCCAGGGCCTCATGCCCGCTCCAGCCTGAGGGCGTAGCCCTGACCGCGGAAGGTGACGACCGCGCCCCTGAGGCCCAGGCGCCCGAGCGTCTGGCGGAGCCGATTCACGTTCACGGTCAGCGTGTTGTCGTCCACGAAGGCCTCGCTCGTCCAGAGCGCCTCCATCAGGTCCTCGCGCGAGCAGATGCCGCCCTTGCGCCTCATGAGGAGTCCGAGGATGCGGAGCTCGTTGCGGGAGAGGTCGGTGGTCTTCCCCCCGTAACTCGCCTGCGAGCGGACGGTGTCGAGCGTGAGCCCGCCCTCCTCGAGCGTGGCCGAGGGGCCGCTGGGCTTGCCGCGGCGCAGCAGCGCGTCGAGGTGCGCGAGGATGAGCTGCGGGTTCGTGGACTTCTGAACGAAGTCGTCCGCGCCCATCGTGAGGGACATGAGTTCGTCGAGCTCCGAGGTGCGGCTCGTGAGCACCATGAGCGGGACGCTGCTCTGTTGGCGGAGCGCCCGCGCCACGTACTGGCCGTCGGTCCCGGGAAGGCCGAGGTCGAGGATCACGGCGTCCGGGTCGGCCTCGAGGATGTCCGCGGGGAGGTTGTCGAAGCGCGTGATTGCGCTCACCTCGTGCCCCGCGTGCTGGAGGAGAAGGACGAGCTGGTCGCGCACCGCGGCGTCATCCTCCACGAGGCAGATCTTGGCCATCGGGTCCCCCTTCCGTCGGCGGTGCCGGCGCATGCCGCGCTGCCCAGTTGCGTGCCTCTACCTTAGCGCAACCAGAGCCCCAAGCCCGCCGTTCTCCGGCCGTCGTGGGCCCATGTCCGCGATGCCTAAACGTGAAATCCGACGAAGTTCCTCGCCGGATTCCACGTTTAGGCATCGCGTCGTCTGGGGCATGCCAAATTCCTCGCCAGATTCCACGTTTAGGAAACCAAGACGCCAAATTTCACGTTTAGCATTTTCGTCGTAAATAGATAAATAAAATAGTACGCAAGGTTCCACGTTTAGCCAAACTGCCACGCTGGATTCCACGTTTAGGTTCCAAGGGCTCCCAGTCCTGCAATTTGTACGCTCGATTCCATCTTTATCCCAAGGACTGCGCTTGATTCCACGTTTAACTAAAAACAACGCCGGCAACCATGTTTAGACCCCAGATTGGAGGGTTAAACGTGGAATCGGACGAGTTATTAGTTTTGAAGCGGAAGGACGCAGCTGGGGAGAAGGGCGCCCGTCCTTCTCGCCCGCGTCATGCGGGGACGCCAGGTTTTCAGGTGCGTGTCAGCGGCTTGAGGTTTTTGCCCGACGCCCTAGAATGTGCACGGCCAAAAACGGATTCGTCTGCCCCGCGGGGCGCCCTTGGAAGTGCATTGCCGTGTACGAGATGCCGGAAACCGATGACGAGTGGAACGAGCTCGCCGAGGTCGTGAGCAGCAGCAAGTTCCACCATCCCCACCACATGCCGGTGCGGTGGCACAAGACCATCAGGAACGGTGACATGCGGGCGGTGGACGCCGAGCTTGCCGACAAGACGGCGGTCATCGCGCGCGTGGGCATCCTCACGCTTTCCGGCGGGACCGGCGGCTGGCGCGTGCGCGAGGCCATGAACCGCATCGCGCGGGCGCTTGGCGTGGTGTGCTCGGCCGACGTCAGCTTCCTCACCATCGAGTGCACCTGCGTCGACCACGGCCAGCACGAGACGCTGATCGTGACGCTGCCGACCACCGGCGTGAACACGGAGCGCGTCTGGCGCATGGAGACCCTGATGAAGGACTTCGAGAACTGCGCCTCCCAGCTGACCATCCGCGAGATGCACCGCCTGATGGACCAGGTGGAGTACCAGACGCGCTCGTCCTACTCGCCGGCACAGGTGGGGTTTGCCTCGGCGCTCGCGTGCGCGGCCTTCGTGTTCCTGCTGGGCGGCGGCCCCATCGAGATGCTCTGCGCCTTCGTGGGTGCGGGCGTGGGCAACTTCACCAGGAGGAAGCTGGGCGACCACCGCATCACGCACTTTGCCTGCGTGGGCGCGGCGGTCAGCGCGGCGTGCGTTGCGTACCTTCTCACGCTCCTGGCGCTGAGCTTCCTCCTGCCCAACGCGATGTCGCACGAGGCCGGCTACATTGGCGCGATGCTGTTTGTGATTCCCGGCTTCCCGCTCATCACGAGCGGCCTGGACATCGCCAAGCTTGACTTCAAGAGTGGCATCGAGCGGCTGTGCTACGCGCTGACGGTCATCCTGGTGGCGACGCTCTTTGGCTGGCTGGTTGCGACCGTCGTCCACCTGCAGCCCGACAACTTTGCGCCGCTGGGGCTTTCCCCAGAGGTCACGTGCCTGCTGCGGCTGGCCATGAGCTTCTGCGGCGTGTTCGGCTTCTCCATCATGTTCAACAGCCCCGCCAAGATGGCGGCGCTCGCCGGCGTCATCGGCGCTGTGGCCAACACGCTGCGCCTGGAGGCGGTGGACCTCGCGTCCATGCCGCCCGAGGCGGCGGCCCTGCTGGGCGCGCTGGTGGCGGGGCTCCTCGCGTCCGAGATCAGGAAGCGCTACACCTACCCGCGCATCTCGCTCACGGTACCGTCCATCGTGATCATGGTGCCGGGCCTGTACATGTACCGCGCCGTCTACTACCTCGCCAACTACCAGGTGACCAACTGCCTCATCTGGCTCACCAGGGCCTCGCTCATCGTGACGTTCCTGCCCATCGGCCTCGCGTGCGCCCGCATCCTGACCGACCGCCACTGGCGCTACAACAGCTAGGCGCGGCCGCCGCAATGGCGTAACGTTCTTCTCGCCCGCAGCGTGCGACGTGTGCGGATGGATTTGACGGAGGCGCGACATGACTTGGGAGCACTTCTACGAGCAGTACGAGGGCTGGTCCAAGGACGAGCTGCTGCGCCACGTCAGGAACCTGGCGGACGCCGGCCCCTGGGACGAGGTCGCGGACGTCGCGGGCACGGTGGACGAGGAAGACGTGGGCGACGCGCTCGTGCGCCGCTGCCTGGCGTTGGGACCGGCGCCGGACTTCGACGACGTGCCGGAGTTCTACTTCGAGGTGGGCGACGAGGCGCTGGGCGAGCTGCTGGAGGCCGCCATGCGCGCTGGCAGGCGCGTCACCGCGGACGAGGTGGTGGACTTTGCCGGCATGGTGGACCTGGACCTTGCCACGCGCCTGTTCCGCTACGCGATCGGCCGCGGGGTGAGGTTCTCCGCGCAACAGCGGGACGACCTGGACGGACTGGTGGAAGACGACGCGCTCGAGGCGGCCGCGACCCGCAGCGGCTCCGGTCGCCGTGCCGCCCAAGAAGTCCAGACGCGCCTGGCGGCGCGGCCCGCACCCATCGTGCGGGGAGACGGCCGCGGCGTGGCCTGCCCCAAGTGCGGCTCCACGGACGTGCGCGTCGTGGCGGAGGGGCTCATGCCGTTCGACGGGCTGCGCGGGCTGGACGTCCTGGGCGTGGGGACCGAGGACTGGTCGCGCCTCTACAGGTGCCAGCGCTGCGGCCACAGCTGGGAGGAGTGGGCATAGGGGGCACCGCCGCCATTCCCAGGGCCCCGTTCTTCTCGCCCGTGCCTGTTGCTACCTTGCCCAGAACGCCTTGGTCAGCTCCTGGCGGTTGGGCTGGCCGCACTTCTTGAGCACGTTGTGCACGTGGACCTTCACCGTGGACGCGGCGATGCCCATCTCGCTCGCGATGTTCTGGTTGTCCTTGCCCAGCACCAGCAGCCGCAGCACCTCGCTCTCGCGCGCGGAGAGGCCGTAGCGCTCGCAGAAGCGCGGCAGCACGGCGTCGATCGACTGCTGCACGTTCTCGCTCTCGCGCGTGGGCGGCTGGTCAAAGCGCAGCCGCAGCGTCTGTGACGCCTGGCGCAGCGCGATGACGGCCATCGCCAGGAAGAGCAGGTTCTCGGATATGTTGCGCTCCGCAAAGAACCACAGGAAGCCGGCGTCCAGCCTCGACGGGTCAAACAGCAGGATGAACACGACGTTTTCCAGCGCCGTCAGGCAGGTGAGAAGGACGACCACCGCGAACTCCCGGCGCTTGCGTGCCATGCGCATCCGCGCGGCCTCGCTCGCGGTGGCGAAGCGGTAGGCCACGTAGGCGAGGACGAACCCCATGAAGACCTCGCGGCAGATGAAGAACGCGAACTCCGCCAGACGGGCGCCGGGGATGATCCGGTACAGCGTGGGCGGGAGCGCCAGCAAGAGGGCGATGGGGACGGCGCGCATCGCGCGGCTCCGCACCTCGAGCCGCTCGCACACGTAGAGCCAGAGGCAGCCAAACGCCCCCGCGCCGGTGATGGCGCTCAGGATGGGGTGGCCTATATAGAAGAACGAGGCGTTGCGGAAGGCGCCCCCTCCCGTCACGAAGTCGTCCTGGTACACGATGGCCGCGTCCAGAAAGTAGATGAGGTAACACGCCACCAGGCAGAGGTCCGCCCTGCGGCGCGTGACAAAGTACGCGGAGAGGCAGATGGCCGCCGTCATGCCGCAGGCGAGCAGTATGAAGAGCGAGTAGTAGAACAGCGCCACGTACATGGCAATGGTCCCTTCGGGGGTGCAGGTCGCAAGACCCTTGGCAGAACCAAGACAGTATAGCTCAAGTTGCCGCAGGTAGATGTGGGTGTAGTTGGGGTGTAGGCGCACTCGCTCACACGTTATACCCACCGCTACCACCACGTTAGGGCTTCACGGGTTTCTCCCACCGCGCGACCGTGGTCTCGCAGAGAAGATCTGGGGCGGCGCGGGGTCCGCCCCACAAGGGAAGGAGACCAATCGTGAGAGACCATGACGCCAAGCGCCAGGGTGCCAGCGAGGCGGCGGCCATCGAGCCGTCGCCGGCAAAGGCGGGCGAGAAGGACCACCGCCGTCGCAGGCTGCACCTCCATGTGCCCACGGCGTTCACCATCCTGTTCGCGGTCACCATCGTCGCGGCCATCGCCACCTACCTGGTCCCGGCGGGCGCCTACTCCAAGCTGTCGTACGACAGCGACTCCGGCAAGCTCCAGATCACGTCCCCCAGCGGCAAGGTGACCGAGGAGCCCGCCACGCAGAAGACGCTCAAGAGCCTGGGCGTCAAGATCGACGTCAAGCAGTTCAAGAACGGCTCGATCACCAAGCCCATCTCGGTCCCCAACACCTACAAGCGCCTGCCGCAGAACCCCCAGGGCGTCACCGAGGTGTTCCAGGCTATGGTCAACGGCACGATCGAGGGCGTGGACGTGATCGTCTTCATCCTGGTGCTGGGAGGCCTCATCGGGACCGTCCGCGCGACGGGCGCCTTCGAGTCCGGCATCCTCGCGCTCACGAAGAAGACCAAGGGCCGCGAGTTCGCCATCGTGTTCTTCTGCTCGCTGTTCATGGTCATCGGCGGAACCACGATCGGGTTCGAGGAGGAGGCCGTCGCCTTCTATCCCATCCTCACGCCGGTGTTCATAGCGCTGGGCTACGACTCCATCGTCACCGTCGGTGCGATCTTCCTCTCCAGCTCCGTGGGCACGACCTTCTCCACCATCAACCCGTTCTCCTCGGTCATCGCGTCCAACGCGGCGGGCATCGTCTTCACCGAGGGCCTCGCCTGGCGCATGGCCGGCTGCGTCGTGGCGGCCATCTGCCTCTTCCTCTACCTGCACTGGTATGCGACCAAGGTCAAGGCCGACCCCACGTTCTCCTACTCGTACGAGGACAAGGCCAAGTTCGACGCCATGTGGTCCGTGAGCGACGGCGAGGCGGGCGTCCCCGACTTCACGCTCAAGCGCCGGATCATCCTGATCCTCTTCGTCATGGTGTTCCCGATCATGGTGTACGGCGTCATGAAGCTCGACTGGTGGTTCCCCCAGATGGCGGCGTTCTTCCTGTTTGACGCGGTGCTCATCATGTTCATCGCCGGCTTCGGCAAGAACCACATGGGAGAGAAGCAGCTTACCGAGGCGTTCTCCAACGGCTCCTCCAGCCTCGTGGGCGTGTCGCTCATCATCGGCCTCGCCCGTGGCGTCAACTACATCATGAACCAGGGCCTCATCTCGGACACCGTGCTGTTTGCCTCGTCCAAGCTGGTCAGCGGCATGTCCGGCCCCGCGTTCATCCTGGTCATGATCGCCATCTTCTTCGTGCTGGGCTTCATCGTGCCCTCTTCCTCCGGCCTCGCCGTGCTGTCCATGCCCATCCTCGCGCCGCTTGCGGACACCGTGGGCATCCCGCGCTGGATCATCGTGATGGCCTATCAGTTTGGCCAGTACGCCATGCTCTACCTGGCTCCCACGGGCCTGGTCATGGCAACGCTCCAGATGCTCGACATGCAGTACTCGCACTGGCTCAAGTTCGTGTGGCCCGTCGTGGCGTTCACGCTGGTCTTTGGCGGAGGACTCTGCGTCGCCTGCTCGATCATCTACGCCGTGTAGCAGCACAAATGCAAGGCCCGAGGGCCCGTTCCCACTGCGATGTGGGGATGGGCCCTCAATCAATTTGCTTGCTCTTCTTAGGCCTGAGCGACCGCCATCCAGTGGCCTTCGCCGTCGCAGAACGCGAACGACCTCATGCCGCCTGCGTCCGAGATGGGGGAGAGCGTGACGCCCCGGCCCTCGAGCTCGTCGTGGTACGCGTCCACGTTCGCCACGCGGAAGAGGAGCGACGGCATGGCGGTGCTCACCTCTGGCGAGGACTCCTTCACGAGCCGCTTGTCCATGAGCACGACCCGTGCGCCCGAGGTCCCGAAGGAGAGGCACCACGCGTCGCTTCCGACAGGCCCCGGACGCCGGGTGGCCTCACAAAAGCCGAGCCGCTCCGTCCAGTACCTCCGGCACGCCTCGACGTCGTCCACATAGACCATCACGTCCAGGCTGGCGGATTCAAGCGTGGCACCCTCCCGCGGCTCCACGCCGTCGAACCAGGCGAGCACCTCGTCCAGCGACACGGGCGCCATCCCGTTGGCGTCCATGCCCACGTCGTAGCGCAGGATCCCCTGCTCGCGCATGCGCGCATTGTACGAGCCCGGCGCCGGCTCGCCCATGCCAGAGTGGATGTGTCCGTGGAGCATGACGGCGCCGCGGCGCATGGCCTCCCAGCTGAGAAGCGGGTAGTGGCAGAGCACGAGGACCTGCCCCTCCGGCGTCTTCATCCGCATGAGGGGAGGGTCGAGCGAGAAGGTCTTGGTAACCTCGGGCCGCGACCAGTCCTTGTCGTGGTTGCCCGCAATCAGGTGCACCTTGCGGCAGACGATCTTCTCCCTTAGCTCGCGCGCGTGCTCCACCGTGCAGCGGAACGAGAAGTCGCCCAGGACGTAGAGCGTGTCCGTGGGCGCCACGCGGACGTTCACGTTCTGGATGATGAGGTGCTCCATCGCCGCGAGGCTGGAAAATCCGCGCTTCTGGGTGGCCAGGCTCTCGTGGCCGAGGTGGAGGTCCGAGGTGAACCAGATCATGGGCGCCCCCTTGCGTGACGTGGGCCCGCCGTGCGCCGGCCGTTGCTGGCTATACTCTAGACGTGAACGAGGGCGGACGTCACGGGAGCTTGACATGAAGAAGATCATCCTCGACCTGGACACCGGAATCGACGACGCGCTGGCCATCGCCTACGTGCTGGGAAGCCCGGACGCGGAGCTTGTGGGCATCACCGGGACGTACGGAAACGTGTTGCTTGAACAGGGCATTCGCAACAGCCTTGCCCTGACGGAGCTGCTGGGCCACCCCGAGGTGCCGGTCTTTGCGGGACTCCCGCACGCCATGGGCCGCGACGGCTTTGCGGTGAGCGAGTCCACTGCACTGATCCACGGTGCCAACGGCATCGGCAACGTGGTCATCCCGGATGCGGAGCGCCCGGTGCAGGACCAGCCGGCAGTCGACTTCATCATCGAGGCGGCGCACCGCTACGGGGACGAGCTCGCCTATGTGCCGACGGGTGCCCCGACCAACCTCGCGGCGGCGCTCCGGAGGGACCCCTCGCTCAAGGACCGCCTCCACGTGGTGCTCATGGGCGGCGCCCTCACGGTGCCGAGCAACGTCAACGCCTGGACGGAGGCGAACATCGACCAGGACCCGGAGGCCGCCAACGAGGTCTTCCGCTCGGGCGTGGACGCGACGATGGTGGGGCTCGACGTCACGCACCAGACGGTCCTCACCAGGCGTGCGCTCGACGAGTGGCGCCAGATTGACACGCCCGCGGCTCGTGCCTACGTGGCGATGGTCGGCCACTACATCGGCGCGTACGAGAAGAACGCCCCCTACCTGGGCGGCTGTGGCCTGCACGACCCGCTTGCCGCGGCCGTGGCCATCGACCCGACGCTCGTGGGGTGCCTGCCCATCAACATGAAGGTCGAGTGCGAAGGACCAACGCGCGGCCGCACGATAGGGGACGAACGGCTGATCAACGTTGCGCCCAAGACGACGCGCGTTGCCCTCACGGTCGACGCGCCGCGCTTCCTGCGGGAGTTCATGCAGCGCGTGGGTGCGGCGCTCGCGACGGCGCGCTAGGGCGGGTGCCGTTTGCATGGGCCACTTTGACGACGACAACGTGAACCTCGACGTGCTCAGGCGGCGCGCCTACAACTACCGCTGGGCGGAGGTGCCCCAGGGCGTCATCCCGCTCACGTCCGCGGACCCGGACTTCCCGGTCGCGCCGCAGATCCGCGACGCGATGGCCGCCTACATCGCGGACGGCTACTTTCCCTACGTGCCGCCGCTCGGCCTGCCGGAGTTCCGCCGGGCCTTCTGCCAGGCCGTTCATGAGCGCAAAGGGGAGAAGATCGACCCCTCGCTCGTGCTCCCGCTCGACAGCGCGGCCCGTGCGATGCAGGTCGTGGCGCGATCCTTCCTGCGCCCGGGGGACGAGATGCTCGTGTTCGACCCGTGCGACTTCCTCTTCCGTACGGCGTGCGAGTCTGCCGGCGCGACGCCGGTGCCCGTGCCGGTGCCCATGGACCCGGCCACGCGTCGCATGGACCTGGGCGCGCTCGAGGCCGCCGTCACGCCGCATACCAGGATGCTCGGCCTCTGCAACCCGCACAACCCCTACGGGCTGACCTACACGCCGGACGACCTCGAGCGCATCATGGCGATCTGCGAGCGGCACGACCTCCTGATCCTGAACGACGAGATCTGGTCGGACATCATCTACCCCGACGCGCGCTTCGCGAGCATCTACAGCCTGGGCAACCGGCGCTGCGACCGCGTGGTCAGCGTCTTCGGGTTCTCCAAGTCCTTTGGCCTCGCGGGCCTCAGGATCGGCTGCGCCTACACCACGAACCCCACGCTCTTCTCGTCCGTGGTCGATTACTCCGACGTGCTGAGCACGATGGGCGGCGCCACGTCCATCTCGCAGGTCGCGGCGACCGCCGCGCTCACCAGCGCCTACGGCTGGGTGGACGATTTCCTGCATCACCTCATGCGCAACCGCGACCACGCCGTCGACGCCATCAACGCGATTCCGGGCCTCAGCGCGTACCGCCCGCAGGCCACGTACCTGCTCTACGTCGACGTGTCTGGCACGGGCCTTGGGGGAGAAGAGCTGTGCGACTTCCTGGTGCGCGATGCCAGGCTCGCGCTCATCCCGGGCGGGCACAGGTTCTTTGGCGACGGGTCCGAGGGCCACGTGCGGCTCTGCTTCGCGACGAGTCGCGAGATCGTGGACGAGGGGCTGGACCGCCTGCGCCGGGGCATCGCGCACCTGGGGTGACCCGGTCGGTCCGCGTGGCACGTTCTTCTCGCCCGCGACCGTTGGCGTACGCAGCTCGCCGTCACCCAGACTGGGGAGAATGTCTACATGCCTGAAAGTTAAGATAAGGTAATGTCATAGGGCTTGCCCATTTCGTACGATGACCTGACAGACGGCCCCACAGTCGGACGCCATGCCAAGCCGGCTCGGCGGGCCCCGTTTCACAACGAGGAGAGGGGGAGACATGCGGACGCCACGGCGCCACCGCCTCCTTGCCCTGATACCGCTCGTGCTCGCGCTCGCCCTCGCGGGTTGCGGGAGCGGTGCGAAGTCCACGTCCTCCGGCAAGACCACCATCACGGTCGCCGGCTCCACCACCGTGCTGCCCATCGCGGAGATCGCGGCGGAGAAGTTCGAGGCCAAGACCGGCAACCAGGTCCTCGTGTCCGGCCTGGGGTCCTCCGCCGGCATCGAGGCCGTCATCAGCGGCACGGCGGACATCGCGAGCTCCAGCCGCGACCTCACAAAGGAGGAGGCGAGCCACGAGCTGGTCTCCACCGTCATCGCGCACGACGGCATCGCGATCATCGTGAACGACTCCAACCCCGTCAAGAACGTCACGCTCGACCAGCTGAGGGACATCTACGCGGGCAAGATCAAGAACTGGAAGGAGCTCGGCGGCCCCGACCTCGCCATCCAGCTCGTCAACCGCGACGAGGCCTCGGGCACGCGCGAGGCCTTCCGCTCTATCGTCATGCGCGGCGCGGAGTTCGACCGCAGCGCCGCGGTGCTCCCCGGCACGGGGCAGGTGCGCGACGTGGTGAGCCGCTCGGCGGGTGCCATCGGCTACATCTCGATCGGCTTCGTCAAGAGCGACTACGCCACCACGACGGTCAAGACCCTCACGGTCAACGGCGTCAACGCGACGGAGGACAACGTGAGCAACGGGAAGTACCCCATCTCGCGCGACCTCTACTTCTTCACCAACGGCGACCCGCAGGGGGTCTCGTTCCAGTACATCAAGTTCGTCCTCTCCGACGAGATGACCAAGACCATCGAGGAGGCGGGCTACATCCCGGTCAATTGGGACCAGTCCGCCAGGAGCGACGACTCCACGTCGACCACCTCGGGAGGTGAGGGCAAGTGAGCGGATCAGAAGAGCAACGCGAGCGCGGGCGAGAAGAGCATGACGAGCTCCTCGACGGCCTCGATCGGCCGCCGCACATTTCCGACATCGAGCCCAACAAGGACGAGGCCCTCGCGAAGAGCGCGCGCGAGCTCAAGCTGATGGACCACGCCACGTACGTGAAGGAGCGCCTGCTCAAGGACCTCTTCCTGCTGTGCGCGCTTATCGCGGTGGCCGCTGTGGCCCTCATCTTCGTGTTCACGCTGGCAAAGTCTCTGCCGGTGTTCACGGACATCGGGCTGGGCGGGTTCTTCTCGTCCACCTGGGCGCCGTCCGAGGGCCACTACGGCATCCTGGCGCTCCTCGCGGGGTCGGCCCTCGTCACCGTGGGCGCGCTCGTCATCGGCGTGCCGCTCGCGGTCGGCTGCGCCGTGTACCTCACGCAGATAGCGACGCGCAGGGTCACGCGGGTCGTGAGCACGGCCGTCGACCTTCTCGCCGGCATCCCCTCCGTCATCTACGGCTTCTTCGGCCTCGTGGTGCTGCGCCCGATCATCGCCAACGCCTCGGGCGGCCTCGGCTTCGGCGCGCTCACGGCCTGGCTCGTGCTCGCCATCATGATCGTGCCCACCATCACCACGCTCTCCATGGACGCGCTCAACTCGGTCGACCCGGGCGTGCGCGAGGCGTCCTTCTCCATGGGCGCCACCCGCTGGCAGACCATCTACAAGGTCGTCCTGCCGGCGGCCAAGGTGGGCATCGTCAACGCAATCGTCCTGGGCATGGGCCGCGCCATCGGCGAGACCATGGCCGTCCTCATGATCGTGGGCAACGCCCCCGTGTTCCCGCACTCCGTCACGAGTCCCGTAGCCACGCTCACGAGCCAGATCGCGCTCGACATGGGCTACTCCTCGGGTCTCCACCGCGCCGCACTGTTCGGCATGGGCGTCGTGCTCTACATCATCTCCGCCGGCCTCGTGGGCATCGTCCGCATCATCACCAGCAGGAGCGAGCGCCGCGAGCGCGAGGCCTCCCGTCCGGCAACGCCCGTGGCCGAGAAGGACGCGCGCTCCGTTGCCGAGGGCCCCTCGGCCTCCGACGCCTCCGCACTTCTCGCCCAGCAGAGCTCCGCGCAGCTCATCAGGAGCCGACTTGACAACGCCAAGAAGCCGCGCGTCTCCAAGAACGCGACCGACGGCCTCATGACCTTCGTGTTCTCCGCCGCGGGCTTCGTCACCACGGCGATCCTGCTGCTCATCATCGGCTTCGTCGTGATCAACGGCGCGCCGCAGATAACCCCTGACTTCATCTTCGGCTGGCCCAAGGGCGTCAACGCCGAGGGCGGCATCTTCCCCACGATCGTCTCGACGCTCTACGTCACGGCGCTCGCGACGCTCTTCGCCACGCCCGTGGCCGTTCTCGCCGCGGTGTACCTGGCCGAGTACGCGCACCAGGGCCGCCTGGTCAATTTCATCCGCTACGCCACGGATACGCTGGCCTCCGTCCCCTCCATCGTCATGGGACTCTTCGGCTACGCCGTGTTCGTGGAAGCCTGCGGGTTCGGTCTGTCCATGCTCTCCGCGGCGCTCGCCCTGGCTCTGCTCATGCTGCCGCTCATCATGAGGACCACGGAGGACGCCATCCGCTCCGTGCCGCGCTTCATCCGCTGGGGCGCGTACGGCCTGGGCGCCTCCAAGTGGCAGGTCGTGAGCAAGATCGTGCTCCCCGCGGCCTTCCCGCGCATCGCGACCGGCATCGTGCTGGCCATCGGCCGCGCCATCGGCGAGACCGCCATCGTGCTCTACACCATGGGCCAGGCCGTCAACCTGCCCGTGACCCCGCTGGACTCGGGACGCTCCATGCCCGTCCACCTGTACCTGCTCGCAAACGATGGCATCAACATGGGAGCCGCCTACGGAACGGCGCTCCTGCTCATGATCATGATCCTGGCCTTCAACCTCTTCGCACGCCACATCTCGAAGCGCGGCGCCAGGCAAAAGGGAGGAAAGTAGCATGACCGTCTATCGCCATGCCCCCAAGAACCCCCAGGGCGAGGGGATTCACGTCGAGGACTTCAACTTCTGGTACGGGGACTTCCACGCGCTCACGGGCGTCAACCTCGACATCGCGCCGCGCAAGATCACGGCGTTCATCGGGCCGTCGGGTTGCGGCAAGTCCACGTTCCTGCGCTGCATGAACCGCATGAACGACCTGATCGAGGGCACGCGCGAGGAGGGCCTCATGTCGCTCGACGGCAACGACATCTACGCGCCCGGTGTGGACCCCGTCGACCTGCGCCGTCGCGTGGGCATGATCTTTCAGCAGCCCAACCCGTTCCCCAAGTCCATCTACGAGAACGTCGCCTTCGGCCCGCGCCTCCAGGGCGTGACCTCCAAGTCCGACCTGGACGACATCGTGGAGGAGTCGCTCAAGCGCGCGAACCTCTGGAAGGAGGTCTCTGGCCAGCTGGGCAAGAACGGCCTTGCGCTCTCTGGTGGCCAGCAGCAGCGCCTGTGCATCGCGCGTGTGCTCGCCGTGCAGCCGGACGTCCTCCTCATGGACGAGCCGTGCTCGGCCATCGACCCCACGAGCGTCCAGAAGGTCGAGGACCTCATGGCGGAGCTCGCCCCCACGGTCACGATCATCATCGTGACCCACTCCATGCAGCAGGCCGCGCGCGTGAGCGACTACATGGCCTTCTTCCTGCAGGAGCGTGCGGGGGAGCCCGCGACGCTGATCGAGTACGGGGACACGAAGGAGATCTTCTCGCGCCCCCGTGACCCCAGGACCGAAAGCTACATAACCGGCCGCTTCGGATAGGCTCACCGCCGTCCGCAGGCCACAAGACGAAAGGGGGCTACCCATGCGCGAACAGTTCGACAGGCAGCTCGTTGAGATGCGCCAGGAGGTCGTCGCGATCCTGAGGGACGTGGACGTCGAGCTCCACGACGCCGTCGACGCCCTGGTGGAGGGCGACCGCGAGAAGGCCAAGCTCACCAAGAAGGCGACCAAGAAGATCGACCAGCGCTGCGAGGAGCTGGAGGACGAGGCCTACCAGACGGTCACGCTGCAGCAGCCCGTGGCCTCCGACCTCCGTCTGATTCAGTTCATCGTGTACGCCGACTTCAACCTGCAGCGCATGAGCAATCACGCCCGCAACATCGCCAAGACCGCGAAGCGCGCCTCCAAGGTCGAGGTCCCCGGGCAGCTGCTGGACCTGCTGGCATCCATGGCGCACCTCGTGTACCGCGTGCTGGGCGCTCTGGCCGAGGCCATCGTGGAGGGCGACATCGTGAAGGCCGCCACCCTGTCCGAGCTCGACGATCCGGTGGACGACCTCTATAAGGAGTTCTACCACGTGTACGCCCACCTCGACGCCGGCGACGACGTCGACGCCGCCATCCGCGTGCTCATGGCCGCCCGCATGCTCGAGCGCATCTCGGACAACGCCGTCGAGATGGGCGAGCGTGCCGTCTTCCTCTTCACGGGCAAGAGGATGAAGACCCGCGACCTTCGCGATCTGGACGAGGCGGAGCTGCGCCACATGTACGTGGCGCCCGGCCGCGCCATCACCATGGGCATGGACAAGGACCGTCGCGTCGTCGACCAGATTCCCGAGGTCAAGCTTCCCGACGAGGACTCCCTCGACGACTTCCGCGAGGTCGCGGCAAAGAGCCTCTCCGAGTTCCACGAGCAGCGCGAACGCCGCCGCGCAGAGCTCAAGGCCTGGCGCGAGCAGATGCGCCGCCAGTGGGAGAGCGGCTTCGACGAGCGTTCCGATGCCGACTCGCAAACCGACGATGCCCAGGACGCGGCAGCCGAGGCCGAGCCGACTCCCGAAGAGGGCGGACCCACGACGGACGGCACTCCCGTCCAGGACCACGAGGACGCGGGGGAGAAGAACGACTAGCCGTGATGGGCGGCTGTTCGGAAGCGTGAATACCTCGTAGGCGTCTCACGCTTCGTATGGAAGCCCTCCCCATCGGGTATCATGTACCCAACGGCAAGCCTTCGATAGGGATTAGGCGGCGCCGTAATTGCTAACGCCGGTAGTTGCCGCTACCGGCGCCTTTTATGTCGCCCCCTTCGAGCTTTGGACCTGGGCCTGACGACCTTGCTGAGCAGTCCGACCACCGCGGTGGCCAGGTTGACGAGCGCGATCACAAGTTCCATAGGCTGTGCCTAATATGAGCCAAGCATTGTCAAGCGGCATGACGTGGCAGGTCCCGGATTTTCCTCGGGACCTGCCACTTCCTTGAGCCGGAGGGAACCCCTGTCTTGCAATCCTTAGTCGGCGCTTGCCTGGCAAGCTAATATTCGCGGGCTCTTGTCCACGTCCGCACCAGCGGCAAGCCTTATGTGAGGGGACGTGGTACCGCAGTTCGATTCTCCGTCTGGGACCCTCGTTGCGAAGTCCAGTCTCCACGGCGGACGCCACCCGGGGGTTGTCCAATGTAAAGCGCGTGAGCGGGTCCCAGCCCTGCGTCGAGAGGGGTCACTCCGGCAGAAGGGCTATGCGTGGGTCGCTAGGCCCGGTAGGTGCCCTCGGCGCGGCACCCGATCTCCCAGACCCAGCAGGCGAGCTCCCTGGCCACGGCGACGTTGGCGACGCACCCGTTGTGCCCCGACCCCGCGAGCTCGCCGTGCCTCCTCGCGAGGCGCCTCGTGCAGTCGTTGCCCCGCCTCCTGATCTCGGCCGGGACCTCCCACCCGTCCGGCAGCCTCTTGGGCCTCCCCGAGCAGCTGGCGAAGTGCCACGCGGCCTCGACGAGCGTCCTCCTCGAGGCCGCGTTCCCCGTCTTGGTTATGTGGCCGTGCGACTCCCTCTCCCCGGAGGAGCGCTCGGAGGGGACGAGCCCGCACCAGCTCGCGTACTCCCCGGCGGACCCGAACCTCGAGAAGCATCCCGCCTCCGCCGCGAGGCAGAAGGCGCTCGCCACGTCGATGCCCTTGATGGTGGACACGGCGCGCACCACCGGCGCCCACCTGTCCGTGGCGGCCTCCGCCGCGACCGCCTTCTCGAGCTCGCGCTTGTCGGCCTCGGCGCACCTGGCCGCCGTCACGTAGTGGGTGTAGGTGACGCGCGCGGCGCCCTCGAGCCTGACCTCGCCGATCCACCTCCAGTGGGCGCGGGACCACGTGCCCCTCCTCTGGCCGAGGGGGTTGGTCTCGCTGAAGACGTAGCCCCTCCTCAGCAGGAACTTCGAGAGCCTCTGGCGCGCCCTCTGGAGGTCGTCCCTCGCGTCGTCGAGGGCGCGGGAGAGGTCGCGTGCCGCCTCCACCTCCTCGGGCGGCACGAAGACCTCCACGACGTTGTGGCAGGCGAGCATGCGGGCGAGGAAGGCGGCGTCGTTCCTGTCGTTCTTCCTCCCCCTGTCCGCGGCGGGCCTGTGCATCCTCGACACCGCGGCGACCGCGCAGTCGACGCCCAGCGCCCCGAGCTCGCGCGCCAGGTGCCAGCCGGTCGGGCCGGACTCGTAGACGCACTTCGGGGACTCGAAGCCCCTCGCCCACTCCGCGATGGGGCCGGCCTCCGGCCCGAACTCCCTGTGCGTGACCTCCCCGGTGATGGGGTTGAACGCCGCCGCGGAGATCGTGCGCGCGTGGACGTCGGGGCCGATGGAGGTAACATGCATGGTGGAGCCCCCTTCCGTATGTGCGGTAGCGGTGCCACCGCCCGAGCCGATGCGTCTGACTCACATTGTGGCAGCATCCAAGCCCGCGTGACGATACGAGCGAGGGGGCTCCAATGCTTGGCTCATATCGTCTCCTTGAGAATCCGGGAGGCGCCGCCAGCACGAAGGTGCCATTGGGATGATGGTCTGTTACCCCCATCTACCTGCAAAAATACCTTTCACTTAACTTTTCCGTACCAGTGGGGCTAGCATCTACCTGCGACGTCGCGAGGAGGGGTCATGGTCTATGTCTGCGAGTTCGAGTTCTGGGCGTCACCAGGCGGGAATGTAATTGCAGAGCCACTGTCACTGGACCGTGAGGGCACGTTTGGTACGAGTCTCGATGACGCCGTCGAGAGCGCTGCCGATTGGCTGTCGATGTACCTGGACGATTGCCTTATGAGAGGCGAGCAGCCGCAAAGGGTCTCGTTTGGGCATGCCCCGAGGCACGGTGGGCGAGTCATCGCCGTTGCCGTGTCGCGTACGCTGGGGGACATACCCGCGATAACGGCTGCGGACGCAGCCCGCGAGCTCGGTGTCACGAGAGGTCGCGTCACGCAACTCTGCAATGAGGGCAAGCTCGAGTCGTGGCGTGATGGAACGAAGCGCATGGTGTCGCGTGCATCCGTAGAGTCGAGAAAAGAAGATTGAGGCGCAATTCCACTCTCTGTATGAATGCCCTCTTCGCGGGGTACCATGTACCCAACGGCGTGCCTTCGATGGGAGTCAGGCGGCGCCGTTTACTCTAACGCCGGTAGTTGCCCGCTACCGGCGCCTTTTATGTCGCCTCCTTCGAGCTTTGGACCTGGGCTTGACGACTTTGCAAAGCAGTCCGACCACCGCGGTGGCCAGGTTGACGAGCGCGATCACAAGTTCCATAGGCTGTGCCTCCTCAAGTAGCAGGGAGGCGCCGCCAGCACGAAGGTGCCGTTGGGATGATGGTCTGGTACCCACATCTACCTGCGAAAATACCTTGCTTTTAACTTTTCCATCTGACAGGGTTGGCTTCGGTCTGCCGCACTCGAGTACGAGCCTCGCTCTTCTCCCACGGCAATTGCGGCATCATTGTGGGGGATTGGACTTGCGGGCCCTTTGGAAGGAACATGCCGATGCTCTACGAGTTCTGCGCGGAGAACTTCACGCTTGTGCCGGACGCCATCGCCCGTGGGGCGGGCAGGGTCGAGCTCTGCGACAACCTCGCGCAGGGCGGCACCACCCCCTCCATCGGCGTGCTCGATCACACGCTCGCCTACGCGCACGCGCACGGGGTGACCGTCATGACCATGGTGCGGCCGCGCGGAGGGGATTTTGTCTACTCCGAGGACGAGCTCTCCGTCATGGTGGAGGACGCGTCGGTCGCCGCCAGGCGGGGGACGGACGGCATCGTCCTCGGCTGCCTGAGGGGAGAGCCAGGACGCTATCAGGTGGATGAGGCCGCCACCGAGTGCGTCATCCTCGCTGCCCAGAGGGCCGCCGGCACGCGCACGCTCGAGGTCACCTTCCACATGGCCTTCGACGAGCTGGACAGGGCGCTACAGGCGGACGTGCTCCCGCGTCTTGCCTCGCTCGGCGTGACGCGCGTGCTCACGCACGGAGGGCGTGCGGGCACGCCGATCATGGGCAACTCATCCCACCTGAGGCGCCTGTCCGAGTCGGCCCCAGATGGCCTCAAGATCCTTCCCGGCGGCGGCGTCACGTGGCGAAACCGCGACGCAGTTGCTTCCGCCACCGGCGCGTCCGAGCTCCACGGCACAAGGATCGTGCCGCTTGCGGATGACCCTGAGGCGTAAGAGGCGTCCCAAGAGGAATCCCATCCAGTGCGAAACCCTCGGCATCGCTTACGAGGAGCGTATTCGTCACGGTTGCGCAAGTACCGTACAATGTCGAGAAGAACGAGCTACGGACGTTGGGAACGGATATGCAGCTTGGATTCTCTCCATTTGGCGTCGCGTTCCTGCTGATGCTCTTCGCACCCAACGTCAGGTGGGCGAGGAACCAGCCTCCCGGCTACGGGGAGCTGCAGAGTCACGAGAGCCGACCGCTCCTCGTGCTCGAGCGCGTCGGTCAGGTCCTGTCCACCTGCTCTGCGGTCGCGTTCACCTGTTCGCGGGGCTACTCGTTCCCGTGGCTCCTCATTCTGGCAGCAGCCTTCGCGCTCATGGTCCTCTATGAGGTCGCCTGGGTCCGCTACTTCAGAGGGGGAGAGACGCTCGCCGGCATGTACCAGCCCCTTGGCCCGGTGCCCGTCCCCATCGCGAGCCTGCCTGTGGCAGCCCTCGCCCTTCTCGGCGTCTGGTGTCAGTCGCCCGTCACCTTGGCTTCCGCGATCATCCTCGGCGTCGGCCACATTGGCATCCATCTCGGACATCTGCACGAGCTCGCAAGTCGCTAGAGTGCCCTACCAGCTCGTGCGCCCTTCGTCCGTCACCGCGGAGGTCGACTCGTTCACGAGGTAGAAGCCAAGTATCTGCGGGTCCCTTCCCTCGTCCTCCGGATACCATTTCTCCAGTACGAACTCCTCGGATGGCTGCCCTTGTGCGTCGTTCGTCTCGCCGTTGGAAAGGATCCGGTACTCCACCACGACCGCCTTGCCGTCCTCCGTGTCCGTGCCGGTGCCGAGGCTTGCGTAGGAGTTTCCCTTCGCGTCCGCGCCAATCTGGAACACGCCCGTCTTGGGCACGATGCCGCGGTCCACAAGGTAGGTGGCAAGGGTGCGCATCCTCGCCTCTGACGTGCTCGCGCTTGCGTCGGTGCCATCCGCGCTGGAACTCAGGTCGGAGGTTGCCGCGCCCCCATCAGACGCGCTACCCCCGCTATCAGCGGTCCCGGACGTCGTTCCCGTTTGCGACGGACTCTTGACAGCCTTCTTGTCGTATTCCTTGGCGTCGCTCCACTTCTCCATCAGGAGCGGGCTGTCCGCGCGCCACCAGTCCGTCGTCACGTCGCGCGGGTCGTAGCCCTGCCAGTCAACCGCAAGGTAGTCGTACGTTCGACCCGAATACTTGTCCTCGACGCCGCTCGCTATCACGCGCTCGGTTCCGTCGTAGGCAAAGACGCCGTTCACGAACGTCTCGAACGAGAGTGCCAGTGCAAGGATGCCCGTCGCCACAACAAGAACAATGGAGAGGACCGTCCCGACGGGGCCGCGACGATGCCTCCTTGGTCCTTCTCGCCACATGAAGATCGCGAGCGCGATGCCCAATACAAGCAGGAAGAGGGCCGCAAACAGGCCACCGACCGTGGCATACCCGCACCGCAGCCTCCATCCGCCTTCGGCATTGATGCCATAGAGAAGGGCGGCAAATGCCAGGCAGTGGGCAACTATGAGCGTGAGGAGAAGGGCGTGCACGGGATGGGCGCCGCGGGGGTTCCGGACTCGGCTCACGGCGGCTACGGCATCGGCGCGGGCATCCTCGGATCCCAGCCATGACCTTGCCTCGTCGGGGTCGGGGAATCCCTCCCAGGCCTTCCGCGGGACCGCCTCGTAGCGGACCAGCAGCTCCTCCGCATCCTCTGTCTTGCAGTCATCTTCGCAAAGGCACGTCACGAACCCGAGGAGGTGGAAGAGCTTGAGTCCGTCCTGGTCGAGCTGGCCCTCGTCGATGCGCTCCAGCGCGCGTCGCGCCCCATCGATTCTGCCGGTTTCCAGGCTCGCGCGTGCCATGCCGAGGAGCAGGCTCGCCGCCTGCTTGGGCAGCCTTCCCGACCTGCGACGGAAGAGCCAGAGCGAGTAGTCGTGCCGCGTGGACGGGCCGGCCTTCCAGAGCCTACCGCGTACCGCGGACGCGAGGGCAAAGGCAAGCCCAAGGCAGAGGATGATGACCGAAAGCTCCAACGCCAGAAGCGGGAGCACGCTTCCAAAGGCGCCGCTCTCCGCGACGCACCAACACGCTGCAACGATCGCAAGCACGACGGCCGCCACGCGAAGCGATCCCTGTCCCACCCACGCGACCTTCGCGAGCGCGAGTCCCCTCGCGTCCCAGGAATAGTCCTCGGGAAGCGCCGTCTGCTGCTCGTAGATGTCATCTGCCTTTGCCATGTCTTCCTCTGCGGTTGTGTTGAATGCCATCTGGAGTGAGGCGCGTGTAAGCTCGCTTTGGTTCGAACAATCGACTGGTCTGGCGGTGGCGCCGATGTGGCCAAGGTGTTGGAGAAGAACTGACAGACTTGATGATAGCTGAAGCGGGATCCAGCAATTCTCGCACGCAGGCGGTGGAAGTGTATGGGCGTGATTCGGTACCCATATGGTTTGTCATCATGATGTATGGTATATGTTGGACCCTCCCAACGCGATGGGGGACGGCATGAGCAGGGTGGCAGACGACGCGGATGATCTCTTCTCCGAGGTGGGAGACGAGGACGAGCCGCTGGACGTCCTTCTCATGGAGGAGGTCGCGGAAATTGTTGATCGCGCGCTCTCACAGGATACGCTCGAGGTGCCCTTCGGATATGCGGAGTTCGAGCGATGCACGCTCCGCCAGGTATCGTTTGCGGGCACTCACTGGGCACATGCGAGCTTCGACGGATGCACGTTCTCGTCCTGGGATTTCACGGGCGTGCACATGGCCATAAGCTTCCTGCGCAACTGCAGGCTCTCCGATTGTCGCCTCACGGGGGCGGACTTCCATGGGAGCTATATCGAGCGTGTGTTGAACGGCGGGCTGATTTCGTCCCGCCGTTCAACCATGCCGCGATAGTCGATAAGGCCGGAACGGAAAGCCGACTGAGTAGAAGACTCAACAGCAATACCGTTGGCAAGGTTGTAGCCCAGGTAATTGAAGTCGCCGAAATAGGCCACGTTATCCGCCACAAAGTCATCAACAACCACGTCAAAGCCAAGAATCTTGCCGATAGTCTCGTTACGCGGGTCGGGAACAAAGATAGGCTTCTTGTTATCGTCCACCATGCCGTAGAAGGCCGTGTAAAGGGTCGCGTTGTTCATGACCCACTTAGCACGACGTGCATAGCCGCGCTTCAGAAGTTGAACGGCGGGCTGATTTCGTCCCGCCGTTCAACGGGACATGACTGCGCACGCGAAGGCAAGGGCGGCGGAAAGAGGGATAACGGATGCCGAAATAATCGACGCGCTGACAAACCCCGTGTCAATTGGGGAGCTGGAGTACGACGACAACGGACGCCCAAGCAGAAAATACCGCTCAAAGAGCGGGACGATAGTCGCGTTTGACCCTGCTACGGGTAAGATATGTAGTGTATTCAAGTCAAAAAAGAGAATGAAGGGCAGAGGTGGCAGCAAAAAGGGCTGACATAGGACTCTCGGACGAGCAGATAGAAATGTTCGAGAACGTTGGCGTTCATGTGAATGACTGGCACTCGATGAGCGAAGAGGAAGCAGTTGACGCATGCGACGCCATACCTGATGCGGTATTGAAGCACTGCCGCGCTGACGTCGGGCTCACGGAGCACGGGGAGAGAGTGATGGACGAGAGGGAAAGGATGTACGACCTGATCGACGTCGCGTTCCAGAAGTGAGCTCTTCGAACGCTCCTAGCCAATCGTTCGTTGGTGGGCCGCCCTTCGGGGCGGCCTTTTTCGTGCCCGTTACCGCCGTCAGACCATCCACGGTGACGCCCGGCCAGCGTAAAAGGGCCACGACGCCCGGCCAGCGCAAACAGGCCACCACAGCCGCGCAGGGAAGCGCACAAACAAACCGTGGATTGGAGAGGCACATGGCAGAAGAGCAGGAACCCAAGACCGAGCCCGAGCAGGAGCCCAAGACCGAGCCCGATGAGAAGCCCAAGGACGACGGCGGCGAGTCCATCAAGGACAGCCACGGACAGGAGGGCATCTCGAAGGCGAAGTACGAGCGCGAGCGCCGCGAGTGGGAGGCCAAGGTGGCCGACCTCAAGGCGCAGTTGAACGGCGGGCTGATTTCGTCCCGCCGTTCAACCGACAAATGGGGCGACGGTGCCCGGGCCATAGTGAGGGTCAGGTGGGACCGCAGGCACGGCGGAGGCGGCCACTTCTTCAGCGCGAGGCGCGAGGGTGATAACATCGTCTACGAGGACCCACAGGCTGGGACCGTCCGAGACATAGGCGGAACGCTCGAGAAATGCTCGCCTCTCTATGGCGATACATGGCTCATGAGGGTGGACGACAGGAAGCTTACCGACTTGGTGAGGGAGGCCGTCGAGAATGCATGACCCAGAGAAGCACCACGAAAAGAACCCCTCTTCAGACAGCATGAAGGACATGAGCGATAGCGATGTAAGCAGGCTGATGGCCTCAAAGTATGGAGATGAATGGGAAGTCAAGGATCTTGATATGCGCGACCCAATCGTCATTGAGTTCTTCGATAGAACGAGCAGGGGTCAGTAGAATCACGAGCGACTCCAGCACCATAGCCCGCATCCTGGGCGCCATAGGCTCGATTCTGTAGCCAATTTCCAATGTTTTACCGACCTTCAGGCCCTCGCCACCACGGCGAGGGCCTTTTCCATGCCGCGTGACCGTGCGGCGACCATTTGCCCGGGGTGATACGGCATGGAGAACGTCGAGGTGCACGTGACGGCAGACAACACGCAGGAGGCCCACGAGCTCATGCGCGCCGCGATAGCGCGCGGACTGGATGAGATGGGGCTCGTGGCCGAGGGCTATGCGAAGGCTGGATGTCCAGTGGACACGGGCCGCCTGCGCAACTCGATAACGCACGTGCGGGAGTCAGAGACCACCGAGGCCATAGGCACAAACGTCGAATATGCGCGCTACGTCGAGTTCCGCGAGGACGTGAGCCACAAGAACGGGCACGCACACTTCCTGCGCGACGCCGCGGCTGACCACTCGGCCGAGTACGTGCAGATAATGCGCTCCGCACTCGGCGGGGACTAGCCCGTTACCGCGGCCGGATGCTGTCCCGCGAAGTTGAACGGCGGGCTGATTTCGTCCCGCCGTTCAACAGGAGCGGGTAAGGCACGTCGATTCCGGCCGCGTCGAGCGTCCTCGACACGAGCGCCCACACGCGGTCGTTCTCGATGAGGCGGAAGAACTCGCGCCCCTCTGGCGTCAGGCCTGATATCTCGCCGCCGAGGCAGATTCCGCTGCCGTCCTGGAACTCGATCGTGCTCTCGATGAGTCCGTCGTCGGAGAGTCTCGTCAGCTCTGACTTGACTGCGTCCTCGTCGCGAATCCTATAGAAGTCTCCATAGTGAACGGTATGCTTGCTTGCACCGACTACCACGAGGACGGCACGCATGACGTCGTAGTTCCGGCCCATTAAATCACCCACAATTACGGCTTAGAAAGCTACCCCGTACGGATAGGTGTCTCTCACGAAGCGCGCTTCACCAAACTCCTTGCGGAGTGCTTCTTCGCAAATTGAGCGTGTTTGCTCTTTTGTAGGTACGTAGTCGACCTCGGCCCATGCGCTATCAAGCGCAGAGATTGCTCGACTGACCACTTCGTTTGGAACATCCGAATTTTCGTAAAGTTCTGGGTTACCCCGAAGCGAGTCAATGCTGTACCACTTTCCCTTATATGGGACATCAATGACGATTGTTCCCTTATACAGCATGGCGCACTCACCCTACTTGCCAAGCAGCTGTCTCGATGCAAACGAAAATAGCTTAGGGTCCTTGCTCTTCAAAGAGATTGGATCCGTGTACAGATATTGTATTCCCATGGATGACACCTCGTAGGCGTCGCCACCATAATCCTTGTACACATACGGCGAATAGGCATCATCCACTATTCGAGCCATCTCGTTATACCTATAGGCATCGTTTTTCATCATCCGCTGCAGAGACACTATTGCCGCACCCTTTGTTCTCTCGTCAAAGAATGCTTTACTTTCCGTCCTGAAGTGTTCGTCGACATTATCCATGGCGTGCATCAGCTCGTGCACAATCGTAAACTCGTCCGTCTTTTCTCTCAAGATTTCAACACGCTTGCCTACGCACTGAGATCTACCTGAAGACGTTTCGTCAACCGCAACGATCTTCGTACCAGATTCAGATAGCTTCTTCACCCATGTTTTTGGCAGGTAGGTCAATGCCTCCGCCATGTTGCTGTCCACCGTTGAACGGCGGGCTGATTTCGTCCCGCCGTTCAACTGAGAAAGCCGAGCATCGAGATCGAGGGAATGGTATAGAGGAAGTTCACGACCGC
>ERZ791908.570-NODE-570-length-36783-cov-5.839877_pt1 | contig 36783 bp, 49 predicted proteins | sample MGYA00510144_ERZ791908 | MGnify/ENA primary metagenome ERZ791908 (study PRJEB30046, sample SAMN00792105) | human gut metagenome | study: EMG produced TPA metagenomics assembly of the A metagenome-wide association study of gut microbiota in type 2...
CGAGACTAATGAGAGCTGTGCTTTCAGCAGAGATGCTGGGAGCGCGGCTCTTTTTCTATTGCCTCTGCGGAAGGCGCCAGCGACAGAGGATTTCCATATGTACGCCCGACGCTCACATCCGGCGTTCTGGTGCTGTGAATGGTGTATTCTGATATGTGCCGGTGAGGGAAAAGGCATCCAGAATATCTTCCTGACACATCTACGCAGAACTGACTCAAAAGCTTCACACAGTTTTCGGACACGGCCAGTTTTAGGATATGTTACAATGTGTAGAAACAAATTGCATGAACGTAAACGGAGTAAGCATAATGTATTTATTTACTGCTGCTCTGTAACATTGCATACGTTATTGTGCAGAAAGAGGAAAAAAAGAGATGAAAGAGGTAAAAAATCCGAGACGGCCGATGATCTTATACTATCTGATCATCCTGGTCATCATCGTTCTGTTCAACTGGCTGCTGATGCCGTCGCTTCAGCAGAGTCAGGTGAAAAAGGTGAACTACAGCACCTTTATGAAGTATACAGAGCAAAAGAAGATCGCGACCGTCCAGGTCAGGGAAAATGATATTCTGTTTACGCTGAAAAGCAGCGCATCGGATGGAAGTGGAAATACGGTGACGTATAAAACGGGCCGCATGCCGGACGAGAATCTGACCGAACGTCTGTATAAGTCCGGAGCACAGTTTACATCCAATCTGCAGCAGAACAGCACCACATCATCGATATTGAGCGGTATTCTGGGCTTTGTTGTGCCGCTGATCCTGTTTATCTGGATCGGAAACTGGCTGTCGAAGAAGATGGTGGAAAAGGCCGGAGGTGCCAATTCCATGATGTTCGGCATGGGAAAGAGCAATGCCAAGCTCTATGTCCAGTCGACAGAAGGTATCCACTTCAGCGATGTCGCAGGTGAAGATGAGGCAAAGGAAAATCTGGAGGAAATTGTAGAGTACCTGCATGACCCAAAGAAATACACCGCAATCGGAGCGACAATGCCGAAAGGCGTTCTGCTGGTAGGCCCTCCGGGAACCGGTAAAACCATGCTTGCCAAGGCCGTGGCCGGTGAGGCGAATGTACCGTTCTTCTCCATCTCCGGTTCCGAGTTCGTAGAAATGTTCGTCGGCATGGGCGCGTCCAAGGTGCGTGATCTGTTCAAGCAGGCGAAAGAAAAGGCGCCGTGCATCGTCTTCATCGATGAGATCGATGCCATCGGAAAGAAGCGTGACAATCAGCTGTCCACCAATGATGAGCGTGAGCAGACCCTGAACCAGCTGCTGACCGAGATGGACGGATTTGATAATAACAGTGGCGTCATGATTCTGGCGGCCACCAACCGTCCGGAAATTCTGGACCCGGCACTGCTGCGTCCGGGCCGTTTCGACCGCCGTGTGCCGGTTGAACTGCCAGATCTGAAGGGCCGTGAAGAAATCCTGAAAGTCCATGCCCGCAAGGTTAATATGGGCCGCGATGTCAACTTCAACACAATTGCCAGAATGGCATCCGGCGCCTCCGGAGCAGAGCTGGCGAACATCGTCAACGAGGCTGCGCTGAGAGCCGTCCGCATGGGCAGAAAAGTCGTCCACGAGGAAGATATGGAAGAGAGCATCGAGGTCGTTATCGCCGGATACCAGAGAAAGAACGCGATCCTCTCTGCAGAAGAAAAGAAAATCGTTGCTTACCACGAGATCGGACACGCCATGGTCGCTGCCCTGCAGAATCACTCTGAGCCGGTGCAGAAGATTACCATCGTTCCGAGAACATCCGGTGCCCTGGGTTACACCATGCAGGTCGATGAGGGACAAAAGAATCTCCTGTCCAAGGAGGAACTCCTGAATCGTATTGCGACACTGACCGGCGGCCGTGCGGCCGAGGAAACCGTATTCGGCTCCATCACGACGGGTGCTTCCAACGATATCGAGCAGGCAACCAAGCTGGCCCGCGCCATGATTACCCGTTACGGAATGAGTGATGAGTTCGACATGGTTGCCATGGAGCATCAGACCAACCAGTATCTGGGAGGAGATTCCGAGCTTACCTGTTCACCGGAGACCCAGAAAGATATCGATAAAAAAGTTGTAGAGCTGGTCAGACAGCAGCATGAAAAAGCAATCAAACTGCTGAAAGACAATCGCTCCAAGCTGGATGAACTGGCCCAGTATCTGTATGAGAAAGAGACGATTACTGGTGAACAGTTCATGGAAATCCTGCACCAGCCGCCAAAATACCGTCTGGACACAAACGGTGCGCAGCGGGATGAGCAGGAATGCCAGGCTGCTCCGCAGAATAAGGATACACAGGAGCCAGAGGATGCAGCACAAAATCAGACTGCTCCGCAGAGTCGTGATGCACAGAGTCCGCAGGATGGAGTGCAGAATCCGGTTAATCAGTAACCGGCTGACCAGATAAAATCTGCTGCGGCCGGATCCGATTTTCCGGATATTTGTAGACAGGCCTGATGTTTCTGATGAAAAAATGACAGAAATTAGTTAACGTACACAGATAAAATAGCGGGACTGCGGCTGCAGTCCCGTTTTTCGCAGTTGTCCAGTCTCTCTGTTCGCAGTATAATATATGCAGTCTGTCTGTTCATCGAAAACAGGCGGTGAACAGATATGCAGATGGAATGTGCAGAAAGGCTCCGGAGGGGTGGCGGAATGAAAGACATCATTCAGATTGAGCATCTGACTTTTGATTATGTCAGAGAAAATGAGGAAGGCAGGGAAATGGTCCACGCGATAAAGGACATCTCGCTGAATATTGAAGAAGGTTCATTTACTGCGATTATCGGCAGGAACGGTTCCGGAAAATCCACTCTGGCAAAAAACCTGAACGGTCTCCTGCTTCCGACAAGCGGAAAGATTCTGGTCAACGGATGGGACACGGCGGATGAATCCCATATCTGGGACGTCCGTCAGACAGCCGGCATGGTCTTTCAGAACCCGGATAATCAGCTTGTTGCATCGATCGTTGAAGACGATGTGGCATTTGGTCCGGAGAATCTGGGCGTTCCTCCGAAAGAAATCAGAAGACGGGTGGATGAGGTGCTGAAGTCGGTGGATATGTATTCCTTCAGAAAAAAGGCACCGCATCTTTTATCCGGCGGTCAGAAACAGAGAGTGGCCATCGCCGGCGTGCTGGCCATGCAGCCGAGCTGCATTATTTTCGATGAGCCGACAGCCATGCTCGATCCGCAGGGCCGCGAAGAAGTCATGGCAATCATCCGCCGTCTGCATGAGGAGGGGAAAACCGTCATCCTCATCACACATTTCATGGATGAAGCCGCCCAGGCTGACCGGATCGTCATCATGGACGACGGAAAGATCCTGGCGGATGGAAAGCCGGGAGAGGTGTTCTCCGATGAAGAAACACTGCGCCGCATCCGTCTGGATGTGCCTCTTGCCGTCGATATGGCGCAGAAACTCAGAGAACGCGGAATTGAAGTTCCGCATGACATCATTACCCAAGAGAAACTGGTAGAATTCATATGTCAATACAAGTAAGAAATCTTTCATATATTTATAACGCCGGAATGCCGGATGAGCAGAAGGCGCTGGATAACGTCAGCTTTGAAGTTTATGACGGGCAGATTGCCGCAGTGATCGGTCATACCGGATCCGGGAAGTCCACACTGGTGCAGCATCTGAACGGACTGTTAAAGCCGACAGAAGGTACGATTATCGTCGGCGGCACAGATATTACAGAATCTGGTATTGCCATGCGGGAAATCCGTCAGAGAGTCGGGCTGGTATTCCAGTATCCGGAGTACCAGCTGTTTGAAGAGACGGTTTCCGCGGATGTCGCCTTCGGTCCGAAGAATCTGGGACTGAGTGCGTCTGAGATTAAAGAGAGGGTCAGAGAGGCCCTGGAACTGGTGGGACTGGATGTCGATAAAATCGGAGAACGTTCCCCGTTCGAGCTTTCCGGAGGACAGAAGCGGAGAGTCGCGATTGCCGGGATTATCGCCATGCGGCCGCAGGTGCTCATTCTGGATGAGCCGACCGCGGGACTGGATCCGGGAGCACACAGAGAGATCATCCGGATGATCCAGAAAATCCATCAGAGAGAAGAGAATATCGTCATTTTTGTTTCACATAACATGGATGATGTCGCCGCGCTGAGTGATAAGGTGCTGGTTATGGACAGAGGGCAGCTGATGATGTCCGGAACGCCTGCTGAAATTTTCAGGCAGAGAGACCGCCTCGGGGATGCCGGACTGGACATTCCGTCTGCGGCCAGACTGATGCTGCAGCTGAGAAAAGCCGGCTGTGATGTGCCGGTGGATGCCCTGACCAGGGATGACGCGGCCGATGAACTCGCAGAGTATTTACAGGGAAAGAGTAGAAAATGCTGAGAGATATTACGTTAGGACAGTATTATCCGGTCCAGTCGCCGATTCACCGCCTGGATCCGAGAGTAAAGATAACCGCGACGCTGCTCTTTATCGTCGAGCTGTTTATCGTCAACAATTTTATCGGATTTGCCATCTGTGCGGGAGTGCTGGCGGCCTGTGTCATCGTTTCCAGGGTTCCGCTCAGCTTCATTATGCGCGGACTGAAGCCGATCATTCTGATTCTCCTGTTCACCTTCCTGCTGAACATCTTTATGGTGGATGGCAGGGTGATCTGGACGATCGGGCCCTTGAAGGTCACCATGGAAGGCGTGATTACTGCGGTGTTCATGGCGATCCGCCTGATCCTTCTGATTATCGGGTCCTCTCTCCTTACGCTGACGACGACGCCAATCCGGCTGACCGACGGAATCGAGCGTCTGCTGAGCCCCTTTGAGCGCTTCGGACTGCCGGCGCACGACATCGCGATGATGATGTCCATTGCGCTGAGATTTATCCCGACCCTGCTGGATGAGACCGATAAGATCATGAAAGCCCAGCAGGCCAGAGGCGCAGATTTTGAGTCTGGTAACATTGTGCGCAGAGCCAAGTCTCTGGTTCCGATCCTGATCCCGCTTTTCGTCAGCGCCTTCCGTATCGCCCAGGATCTGGCCATGGCCATGGAATCCCGCTGCTACAGAGGCGGCAAAGGGAGAACGCGCCTGCACGAGATGCACTTTCACAAGGCGGATATGATCAGCATGATCCTGCTGTTTGTCTTCCTGGCAGTTGTTATCGTTGAACGGATTCTGGTACCGACAGATATTTAAGAGGAAACATGAGACAGAGACATATAAAGAACCTGGATGAAAAACTGAAAGACTATGAAAACCAGCTGATTTCCAATCCGCTGGAACAGAAAGGCTGCTGGAGAGAGGCGTTCCGGGAGCCTCTCTTTCATGAGGACAGAAAGGCGCTGGGTGAAGAAGAACTGAAATCCCGTCCGCTTTACGCAGAAGTCGGATGCGGGAAAGGACAGTTTATCACTACTCTGTCCGCGCTTCACCCGGAGAATCTCTACCTGGCCATTGAGGGTCAGGGAAGCGTCGGCTTCTATGCGCTGCGGAAAGCAAGGGCAGCGGAATGCGAGAATATCCGCTTTATCCTGCAGTACGTTCACGATGCCCGTGATTTCTTTGAGAAAGGTGAGATCGACGGCCTGTATTTGAATTTCAGCGATCCCTGGCCGAAGCCGCGCCATGAGAAGCGTCGTCTGACCAGCCCGCGGATGCTGGGAGAATTCGCCAGCGTGGTGAAACCGGGCGGATTTATAGAATTTAAAACGGATAATGATGATTTATTCGCATATTCAGAAGAACAATTCAAGGCGAACCCCTTGATGAGCGTGGACTTTTTGTCCCACGACCTGCATAAGGACCTGCCGGAAGACCAGATCGTGACGACAGAGTATGAAGACAAATTCAGCGCGCGGGGGAAAAACATACATTTCATCCGCGTGAGAATCCTGGGCCCACTTGAAAGTAAAGGCGGCTCCGCGTTATAATCGGAACAAGCAGGGTCTGTACGGGCCCGAGACAATCACTACTACAGACATCACAGAAGGAGGCATTTCATGTCAGAGTATATCTTGGCACAGGAGAATGGCAGAACCATTCCAACAGAAGATACGATTTTCGCTGTCAGCGGAAGAGCAAACGCAATGATTGCGAAAGAAGGAAAGGATAAGGTCTGCAACGCAACCGTCGGCATGTTGCTGGACGATCAGGGCGAGCTGCTCGTACTGTCTTCCGTAGACAAGGTATTCCATGAACTGACTCCTGAGGAATATGCACCGTACGCACCGATCGGCGGCACACCGGGATTCCGCAAGGCCGTTATCCAGGCAGCACTGAAGAATTACCAGCCGAAAGGTTACGTCAGAGCTGTTGCAAGCCCTGGAGGGACCGGTTCCATCCGTCTGGCGGTTGGAAACTACACACAGCGCGGAGACAAGATCCTGGTTGCGGACTGGCACTGGGGTCCTTACGGAAAGATCGCTGACGAGCTCGGAAGAGGAACCACTACATTCCGCCTGTTCAACAAGGCTGGCGAGTTCAATACAGAGGACTTCAAGGCAGCTGTTGAGGATCTGCTGAAGAAGCAGGATTCTCTGCTGATGATCCTGAACACACCGGCACAGAATCCGACTGGATACTGCATGACCGATGAGGAGTGGAAGCAGGTTGTCGACATTCTGTCCGCTCAGCCGAAGGAGAAGAAGATCGCCCTGCTCGTCGACACCGCATACATTGACTTTGCCGGTGACGAGGATAAGGCCCGTTCCTTCCTGCCTTTCCTGGAGGAACTCCCGGAGAACGTAAAACCGATGCTGGCCTTCAGCCTTTCCAAGACATTTACTCTGTACGGAATGCGCTGCGGAGCCCTGATCGGATTCAGCAAGACAGAGGAAGAAGCAGATGAGTTCGTCCGCGTCTGCGAGTTCTCCGCAAGAGCAAGCTGGTCCAACAGCCCGAGAGTCGGCCAGAGCATCATCGAGAGAATCTTTTCTGACAAAGATCTCCTGGACAAGGTAACCGCCGAGCGTGCGGAAATCCGCGACATGCTGCTGGCAAGAGGCCGCGCGTTTGAAGAGGCCGCAAAGGAAGCAGATCTTCCGATCATGCCATTTGACGGCGGATTCTTTGCCGTCATCCCTTGCGATGATCCGAAGTCTCTGGGAAGAAGAATGGAGAAGGAAGGCATCTTTATCATTCCGTTCGGAGACGGACTGCGTGTTTCCCTGGCTGCAATTCCAATCGACCAGTGCCGCATGATTCCGGCAAAGGTAAAGGCTGTCATGGACGCAGAGTGTTAATTAAGACGAACGTATAATTTTCTTGATGCAGTCATGAATTGATAGTATAATGAATACTGTTGACGGAAGGGCAGAAGCTTCTCCGTCAGCAGCTTCTGCGGGTGTAGTTTAATGGCAAAATACGAGCTTCCCAAGCTCGGGTCGGGAGTTCGATTCTCCTCACCCGCTCCATTATTCAGATGCCCCGGAAACAGGGCAGGACGGGACGGACAGCGTCTCCTATTTGCATGGCTGTAAAATACTCCTCTTCAGATTATCATGGTCTGAAGAGGAGTATTTTCGTTAGAAGGACTAGTCTCTTCACTGCATTCAAAGGTATAATGGATGATGCCTGTGAAATCTGGTATAAGGAGGAAACATTAATATGCTGAAATTCATATCATGGAATATAGATTCGCTGAACGCTGCGCTGACATCGGACTCAGCGCGTGCCGTTCTGTCCCGGGAGGTCCTGCAGACGATCGCCGGTGAGGAGCCGGATGTCTTTGCGATTCAGGAAACCAAGCTTTCCGTAAAGGGGCCGACAAAGAAGCATCTGGAAGTTCTGGAAGAATATTTCCAGGATTACAAGATGGAGTGGGTCAGCTCTCAGCCGCCTGCCCGGAAAGGCTATGCCGGCACGATGATTCTCTATCGTCAGGAACTCCAGGCTGAAAAAACGGTGCCGGAAATCGGCGCACCGGATACGATGGATCAGGAAGGCCGCCTGCTGACACTGGATTTCGGAGACTTCTGGTTCGTGAACGTCTATACCCCGAATGCGGGCGGCGAGCTCCAGCGGCTGCCGGACCGGCAGAAATGGGATGTCTGCTACGCGGATTATCTCAGCCGTCTGGATCAGGAGAAGCCAGTCATCGCCTGTGGTGATTTCAATGTCGCGCATGAGGAAATCGACCTTGCTCATCCGGAGAATAATCATAGGTCTGCGGGCTTCACCGACGAGGAGCGTGCCGGCTTCACAAACCTGCTGGCAAAAGGCTTCACGGACAGCTTCCGTTTTCTGCACGGTCCGGTGAAGGGCGCTTACTCCTGGTGGGCGCAGCGCGTACGGACGAGTAAAATGAATAACTCCGGCTGGAGAATCGACTATTTCCTGGTCAGTGACCGCATCCGGGAGAAGGTGCAGAAGTCCGAAATGGTGGACTCTGGTGCGCGGCAGGATCATGCGCCGATTCTGCTGGAAGTGGACCTGTAGAGAAAAAGGCCCGGCGGAAAAGGGCCGGATATTGACTTGCCGTTTCAGCCTTTGTCAGAAGGAAAGGAAAGCGGGAGATAAACATGTCTGCGCGGAGGGCAGGTATGCGGGAGAATAAACGATGAATCGGATCATTAAGAAATGCAATAAGACAATTGTGACGTCAAAGCATGAGTATTACACGAGCCGCGGGAATTGCGGGGATATGTTTACCATTGTGCAGGTTTCTGACCTGCAGAGTGAGTATTTCGGTGAGAAGCAGCGGGATCTTCTGGCGGAAGTATCGGCGTGCGGGCCGGATATGATCGTGATTACCGGAGATCTGGTGGACCGGAGCCATACGGATTTTCTGGCGGCGGAGCGGGCTGTGAACGGTCTGCTGAAGCTGGCGCCGGTATATTATGTGAACGGCAACCATGAAGCGGATCTCATGGGCGATGAAGCGGCAGACTTGTATAAGTCGCTGGAGAAGCGCGGCGTGCATGTGCTGATGGACCGGAATGAGGTCGCGGAGTACGGCGGAATCCGGGTGAATATCGCGGGGCTTTCCGAGTATACAATGTTTCAGGCCAGAAGGCAGCATGCAGGGACCGGGCATCGCACCAGAAAGCACGGATTTGCTATTCCAACGGTTGTGCGTCAGATCAGGGAGGCGTTCGGCGACCGGAAGGCCTACCGCGGTGAAGAGGCGGGTGCGCTCAGAATTCTGCTGGCCCATGAACCACAGTATCTTCGGTATTATTCCGCCGGGCATCCGGAGCTGATTTTTTCCGGACACGCCCATGGCGGCCAGTTCTGCCTGCCGGGTGGACGGGGTCTGTACGCGCCGGATCAGGGGATTCTGCCTTCCCTTACAAGCGGCTGTCACCGTTTCGGAAATTCAACCATGTATATCAGCAGAGGTCTGGGCAACAGTTCTTTTCCGCTCCGTCTGAACAATCCGCCGGAGCTTCTGTGCGTTCGGGTTATTGGAACTGCTGATTGATCGCCGAATGACGATAGACGTTATGCGCAGTCAGGGAAAAGAGTGACTCCTTCCCGGCTGCGCCTTTTTCATGTAAATCTGTTGACAGTATTTAACATAATTGGTACGATGTGGGCATATCATCCGCGTGCGTAAATTGCGACAAAATAAAATGAGAAAGGGGATAACGCGATAATATGAGAAACTATAACGAAAAAACAGATTTTTCTTTCGACATCAGGGAGAGACTGGGAGTCATCACGGAAAAGAAAAACGGATGGAAAAAGGAGTTGAACATCGTATGCTGGAATGGACGGGAACCGGCAAAGTTCGACATCCGGGACTGGTCACAGGATCATTCGCATATGGGAAGGGGCGTAACCCTGTATCAGGAAGAACTGCAGACGCTGGTGGAGCTGTATCAGCGTTACGAAGAGGCGGTCAGGGAATTCGATGCCGCTGAGCAGTGCCGGAATCAGGCGGCGCTGCGGAATGTCGCGGTTCAGAATCAGGCTTGCAGGCAAGAGCCTGTGCAGAACGCCGTGCCGCCTGCGGGATACCAGGAGTCTGCAGCTGTGCAGGACGATGCGCCTGCGGCAGACTGCGGTGACCAGGAAAGCGCGCAGGCTGAGGAATGGAATAGGCAGGAAGGCGGACTTGAGGGGATTCAGGAAGCTGATCTGCCGGAAAATGCGGCTGTACTGCAGCAGACAGCCGCTGCTGAATCTTCTGCTTCGGCGCAGATTTAGAAGAAAAATGGATCAGGCAGAAATAAGAAAAGTGATGAAAATATGAAGTAATTATTTTACTGGTATTCTATGCATGGATCGCGTTGTATTTCGCTTCTGATGTGGTATCATTAAACCGTACTGAGAGACATTTCCGACAAAAGTCGGGCTTCAAGAGGTGAGAATTGAATGAGAATCAGACTGAAAACAGAACCAAACGGGAAATATCAGAAAATTGATATTCAACGCGGAACAAGCATAGAAGAACTGTATAAACAGATGAAGGCCCAGCTTCCTTATACCGTGCTGGGCGCGCGTGTTGACTGTAAATACGAAGGTATGCGCTTTCAGCTGGAGCATGAATGTGATGTGGAACTGCTGGATATGCGGACGCAGGCGGCCTGTTATGTCTACCAGGACAGTCTGTGTATGATTTTCATTACGGCTGCGAATGAAGTTCTTGATGGGGTGCAGGTGGAAGTCGCCAATTCACTGAATCAGGGACTGTATATCGAGCTGAAGGGAATCAGTCCTGTACCGGAGGAGACAGTAGATAAGATCCGTGCACGGATGCAGGAGATGATCGATCAGGACATTCCGTTTAAGAAGGAGTTCAAGACGAGCGAGGAAATCAGCGAAATCATCGACCGGCAGGGATATATGAATAATACTGTCCGCCTGATGCATGAATTCAGCCGGGATTTCCGCCTGAAACTCTATACACTGGATGGCTATTCGCAGTTTGCCTACGGCCTGATGGCGCCTTCCACCGGGTATATGAAGTGTTTTGAACTGCGCCCGTACCGCTACGGAGTCCTTCTGCGTTTTCCGAACAGCCATGAACCGGACCGGCTGCCGGAATACCATAACCAGCCGAAGCTGTATCAGGCATTCGGTGAGCAGACTCGCTGGGACCGCCTGCTGGATGTCAATTATGTAGCCGATCTGAATGAGCAGATCCGGGCCGGTAAATCAAAGGATCTTATTCAGGTAGCAGAGGCTCTCCAGGAAAAGAAGATCGCGGAAATTGCCGATCAGATCCGCCAGCTGAAGAAGCGTATTATCCTGATCGCGGGTCCTTCCTCATCCGGAAAGACGACCTTTGCGAGACGCCTGAAGGTCCAGCTGAAGGTTAATGGCCTGGACGCAATCTGTCTGAGCACAGATGACTATTTCAAAGAGCGGGGAGAGACTCCGCTGGATGAGAACGGTGATCCGGATTATGAGGGATTCGGCGCGATTGACCGTGACCTGTTCACCCAGAATATGAACGATTTGCTGGAAGGAAAGGAAGTGGATCTTCCAACATTCAACTTCCTGACGGGTCACAAGGAATACGGAAAACATAAGACCGTCCTGCGTCCGGGACAGCCGGTTGTCATTGAGGGCATTCACGGACTGAACGGAAAACTGACGGAAGGCATTCCGGATGAGGAGAAGTTTAAGATCTACATCAGTCCGCTGACCCAGCTGAATGTCGATGAGCATAACCGCGTACCGACTACGGATGAGCGTCTGCTCAGAAGACTGGTGCGGGATTATCAGTTCCGCGGACACAGTGCCTCGGAGACGATTCAGGAATGGCCGAAGGTCCGTGCTGGTGAAGATGTGAATATTTTCCCTTACAGCGGTGAAGCGGATGTATTGTTTAATTCCTATCTGGTTTATGAGATTGCTGTGCTGAAGAAATACGCGGAGCCGCTGCTGCGTTCTGTGCCGCTGGATGATCCGGCCTATGCGGAAGCGAGCAGAATGATGAAGTTCCTGCATTTCTTTGAGACGATTCCGGATGATTCCGTGATTGTTAACAATTCTATTTTGCGTGAGTTCATCGGCGGCAGTATATTTGTCAGCTGAGTGGAATGAAAAAAGGACCGTCTTCCGGGTTTTCCGGAGGGCGGTCCTTTTTCTCTGAGCAAGTATGATGATAAGATTGGTGATAAACGTTTATATGCCGGAGTGAGCTGCCGGCTCTGCGTGGATTAAAGCTCTTTTTTCCAGAGTCCGTGCAGTGTGCAGTACTCGTAAACTGCTGCCGGCTTCTCTCCCGGTGCCACAGCAAACTCTGCTTCCGGCTTGTCGGACGGAGTCAGGTGTCTTACCTGCAGGCTGCCCTTGTCCGTCTCGAGCATGATCATCTGGATGTAATGCTCGTCTGTCATCGGATGCTCTACGCTTCCGACCTTGACACATACACGGTTTCCGTCAACGGTTACTTCCGGAAGGTGCTTTTCTTTTGCGGCGTCTACTGTGTTCGGCTCGAGCAGTTCCATCGGCTTTCCGCAGCAGGACGGATTGCAGTGTCCCTTGTGTGCCATGAATACCATTGTTCCGCAGCTGTTACATTTGAAAAGTTCCATGTTGTTTTCCTCCTGTTGTATATTGGTTAAGTTTAAGTTAGTCGGATAGTTTTTTCTCCGGAACGGATGGTTGAAGGCTTTCCCCTTGGCGGGCATCCTTTGTCCGTCCGGCATATATATTATATACCTAGATTCATTGAAATTAAAAGTAAAAATAAAAATAAATATTTCTTGAATAGCGCTTGACAAAGTACTTGTAAGAGAATATTATAATGATAATCGTTATCAGAAAGGAGAAATCAAGTGAGGTATTCAAAACAGCGGAGCCTGATTATGGATGTTCTGAGAAGTACGAAGACGCATCCTACAGCCCAGTGGGTTTACGAGCAGGCGAAACGAGAGATGCCTTCCATCGGTATTGCGACGGTGTACCGGAATCTGAATGCTCTTGCGGAAAGCGGGGAGATCCAGAAGATCATCTCACCGGGAAATGTAGAGCATTATGATGCCGATACCAGCGATCACTGGCATATGGAATGCATGGAATGCGGACGGATCATCGATCTGAAAGCGGATCCGGAGCAGCTGGCCGAGCTGAATCACATGATCGTGAAGACCTTTGGCATTCAGGATGAGAATGTGAAAATCGGCAAGACGCTTCTGCAGGGAACATGCAATTCCTGCCTGAGCAGGAAAACCGGCGGCTCTGGTAATGAACGGATGCATTAATCCGTAATGACGCGGAAAACCGCCGGAAGGTCCGGCGGGAGCATCCTTGGAAATTAACTTTTTGTCTGATATAACAAACTTTAGAATTGAAACACGATAAATTATGGAGGAAATGAAAATGAAGAAGGATCTTAAGGGAACAAAAACACTGGAAAATCTGTGGACAGCATTCGCAGGCGAGTCTCAGGCAACAAATAAGTATCGTTACTACTCTTCCAAGGCGAAGAAGGAAGGATACGAGCAGATCGCTGCAATCTTCCAGGAGACATCCGATAATGAGAAGGAACATGCAAAGCTCTGGTTCAAGCTTGCGCAGGGAATCGGCACAACAGAGGAGAATCTGCTGGACGCTGCTGCCGGTGAGAACTATGAGTGGACAGATATGTATAAGAAAATGGCTGAAGAAGCAAGAGCTGAGGGATTCGATGAGATCGCCGAGGCGTTCGATGGTGTTGCTTCTGTAGAGGCTGAGCACGAGAAGAGATACCGCAAGCTGGCTGAGAACGTAAAGAACGGCGAAGTATTCGAGAAGAAGGAAAAGGTTCTCTGGCAGTGCAGAAACTGCGGATATCAGGTTGTTGCTGAAGAGGCACCGAAGGTATGCCCAGTATGCAAGCACCCGCAGGCATTCTTCCAGGTAAAGCCGGAGAATTATTAAACCCATGCTGCCCGCCGTGGAAATGCAGAAATTGGGGAGATGTTCCGCCAGGCAGGCGGAGTTCCGCGGGTGTACCGGGTGGTTTATGAAAACGTTTCCACAGAATAAAGAAATAGAACCAGACAGAAGCGGAGCCCTGCGGGGCTCCGTTTTTACGTGCATTTAACCCGGATTTTGTCTCTGAACGGTACAAGGAGAAAAGAATGATAATAACAGGAGGATGAAGGATGGGAACAATCAGAGAAAATCTGTACGCGCAAGAGGATGCCTTGTAATCCCTTCTGGGCAGCGTGTTTTCCGCCGGAAAAATATGCGGCGGATAAGAAGATTACAGGAGAAAAATCTGCGGGGCAGGAAATTGTGTATACACAACAGAAAAATGACAGAAAATGCTTAATTTCCAATGAAAACAGCCGTAAAAACAGAGTAAAATAGATACGCGTGGATGCGTGTTAAAGTGCCGCCGGCTGAAGAGCTTAAAATTACTTGAATTGACAAACCGGCGATCGAAAAAAATCCAGAAAAAAGATCAAAAATCACTTGCATTTATAATGTACATCGTTTATACTGGAAAAGCTTGTATAAGGCGAAGATGCGGGAAGTTGCTGAGCTATCAGGTAATTTCCGCGGAGAATTGTCCCTGCAGGACAGGGGCGAAGGAGCTCGCCGGCTTTTCTTTTGTGCGTTTTTTCATGGAAACGCACATGAGCGTGTGCAAGGGATACAAGCGGGAACGCACGTTGGAATGCAGGCGTCAGAGCCCCTCGTACGAGAATAGCGAAAACAGTACCAAAGAAGAAACAGGAGGAACACATGAGCGAATTACAGAAAATCAGAATCAGGCTGAAGGCTTATGATCACGCACTGCTGGATCAGAGCGCAGCCAAGATTGTCGAGACAGCAAAGAAGACCGGAGCTGAGGTTTCCGGACCGATTCCGCTGCCGACAGAGAAAGAGGTCGTAACAATCCTTCGTGCGGTTCATAAGGATAAGGACAGCAGAGAGCAGTTCGAGCAGAGAACCCACAAGAGACTGATCGACATAACCAATGCCACACTGCAGACAACAGACGCGCTGACAAAGCTTGATCTGCCGGCTGGAGTTGACATTGAGATCAAGCTGTAAGGGACACTCCCTTAGTATGGAGGCGTTCATGACCCGGATGTCTCCCGCTGTAAGAAGGCTCAGAATGACCGGTGCAGCTTCGGTCCGCTATGAGCACTTAGTATGATGGATCCGCAAGGCTCCATCCGCTGTAAGAATTGGAGGAACATATATGAAAGCAATTCTTGGAAAGAAAGTCGGAATGACACAGATTTTCGCCGAGTCCGGTGAAGTTATTCCGGTAACGGTCATCCAGGCTGGTCCTGAAGTCGTTACACAGATCAAGACTGTTGAAACTGACGGATACAATGCCGTTCAGGTCGGATATGAAGACCAGAAGGCACACCGTGTAAACAAGCCGATGGCTGGTCACTTTGCCAAGAGTGAGACAGCTCCTAAGAAGTATCTGGCTGAGTTCAGAAACGACGAGGGAGAGACTTACGAACTTGGACAGGAGATTACAGTTGCTGACTTCGAAGAAGGAAAGAAACTGGACATCACCGGCGTATCCAAGGGTAAGGGAACACAGGGCAACATCAAGAGACACGGTCACAGCAGAGGACCGATGAGCCACGGCTCCAAGCACAAGAGACTTGCCGGAGGCCTGGCAGCAGCGACATATCCTTCCAGAGTATTCCCTGGAAACGACGGTCCGGGAAGAATGGGCCGCGACACAGTCACTGTTCAGAATGTTAAACTGGTAAAAATTGATACTGACAGAAATCTTATGCTTGTCAAGGGCGCTGTTCCGGGCGGCAGAGGCGGTCTGCTGAAAATCAGATATGCCGTTAAAGGTCAGGATGACAAATAGGAATAGCTGAGAAAGGAGGACGCGCAATGGCAACAGTTAAGATGCTCAACATGGCCGGACAGGAAGCCGGAACAATTGAGTTGAATGATGAATTATTCGGCATCGAGCCAAACGAGAATGCCGTTCATGAAGTTGTAAAGAATTATCTTGCCAACCAGAGACAGGGCACACAGTCCGCAAAGACCAGAGCCGAAGTCAGAGGAGGCGGAAGAAAGCCGTTCAGACAGAAGGGAACAGGCCGTCACAGACAGGGAAGCACAACTGACCCGTCACAGATCGGTGGTGGTATCGTATTCGCTCCAAAGCCGAGAGACTACAGATATTCCGTTCCGAAGAAAGTCAAGAAGCTCGCTCTTCGTTCCGCACTGTCCGCTAAGGTAGCAGACGGCGAGATCATCGTACTGGATGAGCTGAAGATGGACGCTCCTAAGACTAAGGAGATGGCAGCGACACTGAAGAACATCAACGCAGCAAGCAAGGCGCTGATCGTTACTGCAGAGAAGGATGAGAACGTAGTTCGTTCCGCTGCCAATATTCCGGGAGTAAGAACTGTCCTGGCTTCCAACATGAACGTTTATGAGATTGTAAACTACACAAGCTTCATCGTTACACAGGAAGCTGTAAAGAAGATCGAGGAGGTGTACTTATAATGAGATCCGCTTACGACGTTATTCTGAAGCCGGTCATCACTGAAAAGAGCATGGACCTGACTGCAGACAAAAAGTACACGTTCAAGGTTGCTGTAGACGCTGACAAGACTGCTGTTAAGAACGCAGTTGAAGAGATCTTCGATGTCACTGTAGCAAGAGTCAACATCATGAACGTAAACGGAAAGTTAAAGAGAATGGGAAGAACCGTCGGAAGAACAGCTGCTTATAAGAAGGCAATTGTTACTCTTACGGAAGACAGTAAAGAGATCGAGTTCTTCTCGAGTCTGTAATATTTAGGAGGTTGTAGTCAATGGGAATCAAGAAGTATAATCCAACAACCCCGGGTCTCAGAGGAATGACGGTCTCCACGTTTGAGGAAATCACTGCCAGCACTCCGGAGAAATCCCTTACGGTTACTCTGAAGAAGCACGCAGGCCGCAATACGCGTGGTAAGATCACCGTTCGTCACAGAGGCGGCGGAGTAAGACCGAAGTACAGAATTATCGACTTCAAGCGCAACAAGGACAACATTCCTGGAAAAGTTGCCACAATCGAGTATGATCCGAACAGATCCGCAAACATCGCTCTGATCAACTACGCTGACGGTGAGAAGAGATACATCCTCGCACCGGAAGGTCTGAAGGTCGGCGCTACAGTAGTTTCCGGACCGGACTCCGATATTCAGATTGGAAACTGCCTGCCGCTCGCAAACATCCCGGTTGGTACTCTGGTACACAACATCGAGATGAAGCCTGGAAAGGGCGGACAGCTGGTAAGATCCGCTGGTAACGGCGCACAGCTGATGGCTAAGGAAGGAAAGTACGCACTGCTGAGACTGCCTTCCGGAGAGCTGAGAAACGTTCTGGCTGTATGCAGAGCTACTGTCGGCGAGGTCGGCAATGGCGAGCATTCCAACATTCAGATTGGTAAAGCCGGAAGAAGAAGACACATGGGTTGGAGACCTACAGTAAGAGGTTCTGTTATGAACCCGAACGACCATCCACATGGTGGTGGTGAAGGACGTGCTCCTATCGGCCGTAAGAGCCCGGTTACTCCTTGGGGTAAGCCTGCTCTTGGTTATAAGACCAGAAAGAAGAACAAGGACTCCAATAAATATATCGTAAAGAGAAGAAATGATAAATAGTAGGAAGGAGCACGAATAAATGAGCAGATCGATTAAGAAGGGCCCTTTCGTAGATCCTAAGCTGCTGAAGGCTGTAGAAGATATGAATGCAGCGAACGAGAAGAAAGTCGTAAAGACCTGGTCCAGATCCTCCACGATTTTCCCGCAGTTCGTAGGACATACCATTGCTGTTCATGACGGCAGAAAGCATGTGCCTGTATATATTACTGAAGACATGGTTGGACATAAGCTCGGAGAGTTCGCTCCTACCAGAACATTCAGAGGTCACGCAGCAGATAAGGCGACAAAGGCTAAATAGAAAGGGAGATAGGAAATGGAAGCAAAAGCAACGGCAAAATATGTCAGAATGTCTCCTATTAAGCTGAAGCCTGTTACCGACCTGGTAAGAGGAAAAGACTTGAACGAGGCACTGAATATTCTCAGATTCACGCCAGGAAAAGGTTCTGAAATTGTAGAGAAAGTTGTTGAATCTGCAGCAGCTAACGCTGAAAACAATTTTGACATGAATCCGGATAATTTATATGTAGCAGAGATCAGTGCAAACCAGGGACCGACCATGAAGAGATGGAGAGCAGGTTCCCAGGGCAGAGCATCAGTAATCCTTAAGAGATCCAGCCACGTAACGGTTACTCTTAAGGAGAGAGATTAAGTCAGGAGGTTCATTGAATGGGTCAGAAGGTAAACCCGCATGGGTTAAGAGTAGGCGTTATCAAGGACTGGGATTCCAAGTGGTATGCTGGAAAGGATCAGTTCGCTGATTACCTCGCAGAGGATCACAACATCAGAACCTACATTAAGAAGAAGCTTTACAGTGCCGGTGTTTCTCATATCATCATCGAGAGATCCGGAGAAAATAAAATGCGCATCGTTATCTCCACAGCTCGTCCGGGAATGGTCATCGGAAGATCCGGAGCTGGAATTGATCAGCTGAAGGCTGACCTCGAGAAGATGACAGATAAGAAGATCAGCATCTCCATCGAGGAAGTAAGAAGAAGCGAGATGGATGCTCAGCTGACCGCTGAGAGTGTTGCAGAAGCTCTGGAGCACAGAATCTCCTTCAGAAGAGCGATGAAACAGGCAATCGGAAGAACAATGAAGTCTGGTGCCAAGGGAATCAAGATTCTCTGTTCCGGAAGACTTGGCGGAGCTGAGATTGCACGTAAGGAGCAGTACAGCGAAGGAAATGTTCCGCTGCATACACTGAGAGCGGACATCGACTATGGATTCGCAGAGGCAGATACTACTTATGGTAGAATCGGCGTTAAGGTTTGGATCAACCATGGTGAGATTCTCGATGGTGGTCTGCAGAGCACAATTCGCGAGGAAAAGCGCGAAGGCGGCAGACGCGACAGAAGAGGCAGAAGAGATGACCGCCGCGGCAGAAGAAAGTTCGACCGCAGAGACGATCACAGAGCTGCAAAGGCTGTCAACCCGAGAAAGAGAAAGACTCCTAAGGCAGCTCCTAAGGCAGAGCAGGCAGAAGCTGCTCCGGCAGAAACACAGGAGACAAACGAATAATATAAGTTGAAAGGAGGAACATCGCCATGTTGATGCCTAAGCGCGTTAAGCATAGAAGAGTTCATAGAGGAAGAATGAAGGGTAAGGCCACCAAGGGCAATACCGTAACATACGGTGAGTATGGTCTGATGGCAGATGAGTGCGGATGGATCACATCCAACCAGATCGAGGCTGCCAGAATCGCAATGACCAGATACACAAAGCGTGGTGGTAAGGTATATATCAAGATCTTCCCACATAAGTCTGTAACAAAGAAGCCGGCTGAAGTACGTATGGGTTCCGGAAAAGGATCTCCAGAGTACTGGGTAGCAGTTGTTAAGCCGGGCAGAGTTATGTTCGAGATCGGCGGAGTTACTGAGGAACAGGCAAGAGAGGCTATGAGACTGGCTGGTCACAAGCTGCCGATCAAGTCCGAGTTCGTAAAGAAGGAGCCGGAAAAGGCAGAAGGCGGTGAAGCATAATGGATTTAAATAAGATTAGAGAGATGACAGATGCTGAGCTGAGTGCAGAACTCGAAAAGATGCAGAAAGAGCTGTTCAACCTCAGATTCCAGCATGTAACTGGTCAGCTTGACAATCCTGTTCAGATGAGAGAAGTCAAGAGAAACATCGCCAGAGTAAAGACAATTATCAGAGAGAAAGAGCTGGATCAGGTCCAGGCTTAACCGGAAGGAGGATGTAAAATGGCAGACGAAAGAAACAGCAGAAAAACAAAAGTCGGCGTCGTTGTCAGTGACAAGATGGACAAGACTGTTGTCGTTGCATTCGAAGACTTCGTTAGACATTCTCTTTACGGAAAGTCTGTAAAGAGGACGAAGAAGGTAAAGGCTCACGATGAGAATAACGAGTGCAGAGTAGGCGATCGTATCAGAATCATGGAGACCAGACCGCTGTCCAAGGACAAGAGATGGAGACTGGTCGAGATCGTTGAGAAGGCTAAATAAGGAGGCGCCAGAGCATGATTCAGACAGAAACAAGACTGAAAGTCGCGGACAACTCAGGTGCAAAAGAACTCCTCTGCATCCGCATTCTGGGCGGAACGAGCCGTCAGTATGCGAACATTGGAGACATCATTGTTTGCGCAGTTAAAGAAGCTACACCAGGCGGCGTTGTCAAGAAGGGTGACGTTGTCAGAGCCGTTGTCGTAAGATCCAAGAAGGGAACAAGAAGAGCTGACGGAAGCTACGTTCGTTTCGATCAGAACGCTGCGGTAATCATCAAGAGTAAAGAAGATAAGACTCCGGTAGGAACACGTATTTTCGGACCTGTTGCCAGAGAGCTGAGAGACGCTGGCTTCATGAAGATCGTGTCACTTGCTCCGGAAGTACTGTAGGAGGGAGTAACGAATGCGTATTAAAAAAGATGATATGGTAATCGTTATTACCGGAAAAGACAAGGGCAAGACCGGAAAAGTCCTGAAGGCAATGCCTAAGGAGCACAGAGTGGTCGTTAAGGGCGTTAACGTTCAGGCTAAGCATCAGAAGCAGACCAGAACTGAGGCTGCTGAGATCAAGCACGTCGAAGGTCCTATCGATGTTTCCGATGTAATGTATTATGACGAAAAAAGCAAGCAGGCTGTAAAGGTCGGCTATGCATTCAAGGACGGCGTAAAGGTCAGAGTTAATAAGAAGACCGGAGCCGTAATCGACTAAGAAAGGAGGGGGAACGTATGACAGCCAGATTAAAGGATACTTATAATAACGAAGTATTTAAGCAGCTTCAGGAGAAGTACCATTATGATAACGTAATGGAAGTTCCTAAGGTTACCAAGGTAACGATCAACATGGGACTTGGAGAGGCTAAGGATAATTCCAAGGTACTCGAGTCCGCTGTTAACGAAATCGCTGCTATCGCAGGACAGAAGCCGGTTGTAACAAAGGCAAGAAAGTCCATCGCGAACTTCAAGGTAAGACAGGGTCAGCCGGTAGGTGCTAAGGTTACACTGCGCGGTGACAACATGTATTACTTCATGGACAAGCTTTTCAATGTTTCTCTTCCGCGTGTAAGAGACTTCAGAGGCGTTAGCCGTAATTCCTTCGATGGAAGAGGCAACTACTCCATGGGCGTTAAGGAGCAGCTGATCTTCCCTGAAATCAACTACGATGAAGTAGATATGATCAAGGGAATGAACATTGTATTTACTACAACGGCCAAGACAGACGAAGAGGCAGCTACGCTTCTCGAGCTCCTGGGCATGCCGTTTGAGAAGTAGTTTACTAGGAGGGTGTAATGGCTAAAAAGTCTTTAAAGGTAAAGCAGCAGAGAAAGCCTAAGTATGCGACTCGCGCATATACCAGATGTAAGATTTGCGGACGTCCGCACTCCGTTCTCAAGAAGTACGGAATTTGCAGAGTCTGCTTCAGAGAGCTTGCGTATAAAGGAGAAATTCCGGGCGTAAAGAAGGCAAGTTGGTAAACATACCAGAAGGGAGAATAGCGTAATGACAATGACAGATCCAATCGCGGATATGCTCACGAGAATCAGAAATGCCAATTCTGTTGGTCATGAAACTGTCGATTTCCCTGCAACAAGAATGAAGAAGGCAATCGCCCAGATTCTCCTTGATGAGGGATATATCGCAGGATATGAAGTTGTTGACAGCGGAAACGTTCAGAAGAACATTCATGTAACACTGAAGTACGGTGCCAACAAAGAGAAAGTTATTACTGGAATTAAGAGGATTTCCAAGCCTGGTATGAGAGTTTACGCTCATGCAAACGAGGTTCCTAAGGTTCTCGGCGGACTGGGAATCGCTGTCATCTCCACATCCAAGGGAGTGATGAGCGACAAGGACGCAAGAAAACAGGGAATCGGCGGCGAAGTCATTTGTTATGTTTGGTAGGAGGTAATCGAATATGTCAAGAATAGGTAATAAGCCTGTTGAGCTTCCTGCCGGTGTAGAGGTTAAGGTTGACGGCAATGTCGTAACCGTTAAAGGACCTAAGGGCGAGCTCAGCCAGGAAATCAGCGACAGAATCAGCGTATCTGTTGAAGAGAAGGAAGTCGTTCTGAAGAGAGCTTCTGACGACAGAACAGACAGATCCCAGCACGGACTGGCAAGATCTCTGGTTGCAAACATGATCGAGGGTGTAACCAAGGGATATGAGAAGAAGCTGATCGTCGAGGGCGTAGGCTACAGAGTAGAGAAAAAGGGCAATAAGCTGGTTATGAACCTCGGATATTCCCATCCGGTAGAGATGGAAGATCCAGAGGGCATTACAACTGAAGCTCCTGATGCAAATACCGTTGTTGTCAAGGGTAATGACAAGGCGCAGGTCGGAAATTATGCGGCTAAGATTCGTGAGTGGAGAAAGCCTGAACCATATAAGGGCAAGGGAATCCGCTATGATGGCGAGCATATCCGCAGAAAAGAAGGAAAGACCGGAGCTAAGGCATAGTAGAAAGGAGTGAGTGGTAATGGCAAAGATGAGTAAGAATGACAAGCGTCTGAAGAGACATCACAGACTGAGAAAAGACCTGAACGGAACTCCTGAAAAGCCGAGACTTTGCGTATTCAGATCAAATAAGAATATCGCATGCCAGATCATTGACGACACAACTCGCAAGACACTGGCTGCGGCATCCACTCTTGATAAGGATATCAAGGCTGAGATCAAGAACGGCGGAAATAAAGAAGCCGCAAGAAAAGTCGGCGAAGCAGTTGCAAAGAGAGCACTGGAAAAGGGCATCACAGAGGTTGCTTTTGACAGAGGCGGATTCCTGTATCACGGAAGAGTCAAGGAACTCGCAGATGGAGCTCGCGAAGCTGGACTGAAGTTCTAACAGGAGGAAATAGAATGCGTAATACAATTGATGCTTCCAAGCTTGATCTGACGGAAACCATCATCAACATCAGACGTGTTGCCAAGACTGTTAAGGGCGGCCGCAACATGAGATTCAGCGTTACAATCGTAGTCGGAGACCATAACGGCCACGTTGGCGTAGGTCTCGGAAAGTCTGCTGAGATTCCGGAAGCTGTCAGAAAGGCAACAGAAGCTGCAAAGAAGAATATGATTTATGTTCCAATGGTTGGAACAACAATTCCACACAGAAACATCGGTGTACACGGTGCTGCAAGAGTTCTTCTGATGCCGGCTCCAGCCGGAACAGGAGTACTGGCAGGATCTTCTGCACGTACAGTTCTGGAGTCTGCAGGTATCCGCGACGTCAGAGCTAAGTCCGTTGGATCTGACAACTCCGGAAACATTGCCCTGGCTACACTGGAAGGTCTCAGAGAGCTGAAGACTGTTGAGAGTGTTGCAAAGCTGAGAGGCAAGACACCGGAAGAGATTATGAGATAACAGGAGGAAGACAATGGCTGGTAAAATTAAAATCACATTGACAAAAAGCCCGATTGGTGCTTCCCCTAAGCAGAAGAAAGTTGTTGAAGCACTCGGACTTAAGAAGATGCACCATTCTGTTGTATTAGAAGACACACCGGCAGCACGCGGTGCTGTTGCCAAGGTTCCGCATCTTCTCACTGTAGAAGAAGTATAGAGTAGGAGGTGCGAACTAGAATGAAGCTGCATGATTATATTGCACCAGCAGGTGCTAAGAAATCCCGCAAGAGAAAGGGCCGCGGCAATGCTACTGGTCAGGGAAAGACCGGCGGCAGAGGAATGAACGGCCAGAAGCAGAGAAGCGGCGGCGGAGTAAGACTTGGTTTCGAGGGAGGCCAGATGCCGCTGTACAGACGTCTGCCGAAGAGAGGATTCACCAACATTTTCGCGACAGAGTATGCTGCGATTAATGTAGATGTCCTCAACAGATTTGAAGACGGAACAGTTGTTACGCCGGAGCTCTTGAAAGACGCTGGCGTCGTAAAGAAGCTCAATGACGGTGTTAAGATTCTCGGAGATGGTGAACTCCAGAAGAAGCTGACTGTTCAGGCTAGCAAATTCACTAAGAGTGCAAAAGAGAAGATCGAAGCAGCCGGCGGAAAGGCCGAGGTGATTTAAATGGAAATGTTAAAGACCATTCGCCAGGCTTTCACTGTTAAAGAAATCAGGCGTAAAATGATCTTCACATTACTGATGCTCGTTGTATTCCGGATCGGGTCCAACATCCCGGTTCCGGGAATCAACCACGAGGTACTGGCCCAGATGTTTACCAGCGGTAACATGGGAATCCTCGAGTTGTTCAACTTGTTCTCCGGTGGATCTTTTGCAAACTTTACTGTGTTTGCACTTAGTGTAACGCCGTACATTACGGCATCCATCATCGTCCAGCTGCTGACTGTAGCCTTCCCGTATTTTGAACGGCTGGCTAAAGAAGGCCTGGAAGGACGTAAGAAGATGGCGCAGATCACGCGTTATATGTCAGTCGCTCTGGCTGTCATTCAGGCGCTGGGTCTGACATTCGGTCTGTTTAGAAAGGCGATTATTAATCAGTCGGTCTTTAACTTCATTGTAATCACATTGATCCTGACTGCAGGAACAACATTCCTGATGTGGCTGGGAGAGCAGATTAATGAATATGGAGTAGGAAACGGAATCTCACTGCTGATTTTCGGCGGCATCATTGCCAGAATCCCGAGCCAGATTTCCGAAATCGGAAGCAAGGTAAGCGGTGGCTCCATGTCCGTTATTTCACTGATTCTCTTCATTATCTTTGCGATCGTCGTAGTAGTCGGCATCATCGCAATCCAGCAGGGAACCAGAAAGATTCCGGTTCAGTACGCAAAGCGTGTTGTCGGAAGAAAGATGTACGGCGGACAGTCCACACATATTCCACTGAAAGTCAACCAGGCCGGAGTAATTCCGATCATCTTTGCACTTTCACTGCTCCAGTTCCCGCTGACCATCATGTACTTCTTCCCGGATACCGGGTTCTACAGATTCTGTGAGAAGTACCTGTCACCGGCAGGAAGCCCTGGAGTTTGGGTTTATGCAGTATTGAATGTCGCGCTGATTATCTTCTTTAACTATTTCTACACAGCGATTACCTTTAATCCGGTAGAAATTTCTAAAGATATGAAAGCCAATGGCGGATTCATTCCTGGAATTCGTCCGGGAAAGCCGACCACAGAGTATCTGAGCAATGTAATGTCCAGAATCTCCATTGTCGGAGCAATTTTCCTGGCTGTTGTAGCAACACTTCCTACACTGGTTTCCCAGTACACCGGACTGGATATCCGTTTCGGCGGAACATCCCTTCTGATTGCCGTAGGAGTTGCGCTTGATACTGTACAGCAGCTGCAGAATCAGATGCTGATGAGAAATTACCGAGGCTTTCTTAATAAATAGTGCGGAAAAGAATGGGAGATGAAATTATGATCAGAACAATTCTTTTAGGCCCTCCGGGAGCAGGCAAAGGTACACAGGCAGCTAAGATTGTTGAGAAATACCACATTCCTCACATCTCCACCGGTGATATTTTCAGAGAGAATATCAGCAAGGGCACCGCGCTTGGCAAGAAGGCAAAAGAATACATGGACAAAGGAGAACTTGTTCCGGATGATCTCGTCATTGAAATTGCAACCAACCGTCTTCTGGCGGATGACTGCAAGAAGGGCTTCATCCTGGACGGTTTCCCGAGAACTGTCCATCAGGCTGAAAAGCTTGATGAGTTCCTGAAGCAGCACGATATGCCGCTTACAGTGGTAATTAATCTTGAGGTTGAGGATAAGGTCCTCATGGAACGCATCACCGGCCGCCGTGTCTGCCCGAAGTGTGGCGCAAGCTATCACGTAACGGGCATGCCTCCTAAGAAGGAAGGCATCTGCGATGTCTGCGGATCGGAACTCGTTCAGAGAAAAGATGACAACGTTGAAACTGCCACAAACAGAATCAGCGTTTATAACAAGCAGACAAAACCGCTGATCGATTATTACGAGAAGGCGGGAATCATCGCAAACATTGACGGCTCCACACCGCTGCCAGTGACGTTTAAAAACGTCTCCGCTGCGCTTGAAGCTTAATCAGCTTCATAAGGCGGACGGGCCAGAAGTTCACACATGAAGAAAGAGGTGTAGAATTTGGCAAAAAAAGACGTGATTGAAGCTATGGGAACCGTTGTCGATGCACAGCCGAATGCAATGTTTAAGGTTAAGCTCGAAAATGGTTTTGAGGTTGAGGCGCACATTTCAGGAAAAATCAGAATGAATTACATCAGGATTCTGCCTGGTGACAAGGTAAAGGTGGAGCTTTCCCCTTACGACCTGACCCGCGGCAGAATCGTCTGGAGAGACAGAGGCTAGACAATACGCCCTTGAAGGTGTATCCTTTGTCTGGTAACTGTAAGAACCAGAGCATTTGATAGGAGGTTGACATGAAAGTAAGAGCTTCTGTAAAACCTATCTGCGAGAAGTGCAAAGTGATCAAGAGACATGGCAAGGTCATGGTTATCTGTGAGAATCCTAAGCATAAGCAGAGACAGGGTTAATCGATCATACAATTCTATAGATCAGAATATAAACGCCAGGATGTTTTTGAAAAAGAACAAAAAACATTCTGGTGTTTTTTGTTAATACATGGTAAACTATGGGAGTTACGCAAGTAACATTGTTTTTTGCTGTCTGCATACTGCAAGCCGATGGCTGGTTAAATTCCGCGGCTGGAGTTACAGTATGGGAGAGCGTGTAATGGGTGCGGCGCCGGGGCTGCATGCCAGTTATTATTACATTGAACACCTGTCTATATCGCTCCCGGAGTAGTGACGGAAGATAGGAAAGGAGGAAGCGTATGGCTCGTATAGCCGGCGTAGATTTGCCGAGAGATAAGAGAGTTGAAATCGGACTCACTTATATCTATGGAATTGGCAGAACATCAGCCAAGAAAATCCTCGAAGAGTGTGGAATTAATCCAGACACGAGAGTCAAGGATCTGACTGAGGATGAGGCTGGTAAGATCAGAAAGGTCATCGACAGCGAATATATGGTTGAAGGTGATCTCAGACGTGAAGTTTCCATGAACATCAAGCGTTTGATGGAGATCGGAAGCTACAGAGGAATCAGACATAGAAGAAGTCTTCCTGTTAGAGGTCAGAAGACCAAGACCAACGCTCGTACTCGCAAGGGTCCTAAGAGAACTGTTGGCAGAAAAAAGAAATAAGGAAGGAGGACGTAAGATATGCCTAAGAATCAGAAGAACAAAACGACTAGAAGAAAGAAGATCCAGCGTAAGAACATTACAAAGGGTCAGGCTCATATTCAGTCCACTTTTAACAATACACTCGTAACACTGACAGACATGGACGGAAACGCTCTGTCCTGGTCCAGTGCGGGTTCCCTCGGATTCAGAGGATCTAAGAAGTCCACTCCGTTCGCAGCACAGATGGCAGCAGAGACAGCTACTAAGGCTGCTATGGAGCATGGCCTGAAGACAGTTGAAGTTTATGTAAAGGGACCGGGTTCCGGAAGAGAGTCCGCAATCCGTGCTCTGCAGGCAGCAGGCCTGGAGATCACAATGATCAAGGATATCACACCGATTCCGCATAACGGATGCCGTCCGCCGAAGAGAAGAAGAGTCTGATGGAAGGGAGGAGTAAGTAAACTATGGCTAGATATACATGTGCTAACTGCAGACTGTGCAGAAGAGAAGGCCAGAAGATGTTCCTGAAGGGAGACAGATGCTATGGCCCTAAGTGTGCGCTGGATAAGAAAAGCTACGCTCCTGGACAGCATGGTCAGATGAGACATAAGATGTCTGAGTATGGAATGCAGCTCAGAGAAAAGCAGAAGGCGAAGAGATTCTACGGAATCCAGGAAACACAGTTCAGAAACCTGTTCGAGAGAGCAGACAGAGCGAACGGTGTTACCGGTGACAACCTGCTCGTACTGCTTGAGCGCAGACTGGACAATGTCGTATACAGACTGGGATTTGCATCTTCCAGAAAAGAAGCAAGACAGATGGTTGTACACGGTCATTTCAGACTGAATGGCAAGAAGGTTAACTCTCCTTCCCTGGAGATCAAGGCCGGAGATGTCATCAAGGTTAAGGAGAAGAGCCAGAACTCTCCTAAGTTTAAGGAAATCAGAGACATGCAGATTACTGTACCGTCCTGGCTGTCTGTAGACGTTGACAAGCTGGAAGGTAAGGTACTGGTGCTGCCGACCAGAGAGGATATTGATACACCGATCGCAGAGCATCTGATCGTCGAGTTGTACTCCAAATAATAGCCTGCTGGAGGTTATAGCGTTTGGATTAAAAGGAGGTTTTTTTAGTGTTAGAAATCGAAAAACCAACGATAAGCAAAGAAATCAGCGACGATGGCAGATATGGAAAGTTTATCGTAGAACCTCTTGAAAGAGGATATGGTACGACTCTGGGCAACGCGATGAGAAGAATCCTACTGAGTTCCCTTCCGGGAGCGGCAGTAACTTCTGTGAAAATTGACGGTATTCTTCATGAGTTCTCAACAATTCCTGGCGTTAAGGAAGACGTTACAGAAATCATTCTGAACCTGAAGAATCTTGCTGTCCGCCTGAACGGTGAGGACACCAAGCGTGTCATCATCAACGCAGTCGGACCGAAGGAAGTCACAGCGGCAGATATTGTCGGGGATGACAGTCTTGAGATTTTCAACCCGGATCTGCACATTGCGACTCTGGAGGAGAATGCCACACTGGTTATGGAGATCAACCTGGCCAGAGGACGCGGATATGTTCCGGCAGAGCAGAATAAGACAGAGAGCACACCGATTTCTGTTATTCCGGTTGATTCCATTTACACACCGGTAAGAAAAGTCAATTTCACCGTTGAAAATACCCGAGTAGGTCAGGTGACTGACTATGACAGACTAGTCCTTGAAATCTGGACCGACGGCTCCGTTACACCTGAAGAGGGCGTATCCATCGGAGCAAAGATCATGCGGGAGCATTTAAACCTCTTTATTGAGCTGGATGACTCCACGGGCAGCATGGAAATCATGGTCGAAAAGGAAGAAGACCAGAAGGAAAAGGCACTGGAGATGACCATTGAGGAGCTGGAGCTTTCTGTAAGATCTTATAACTGTCTGAAGCGCGCCAACATCAACACGGTTGAAGAGCTGACGGAGAAGACAGAAGAAGATATGATGAAATTCCGCAACCTCGGTAAAAAGTCTCTGGAAGAAGTTAAGAATAAACTCGCCGAGCTCGGCCTCAGTCTGAAGCCGAGTGAGGAGTAAACGGAAGGAGAATTGACATGCCGGGATATAGAAAACTGGGCAGAAACACCGCTCACAGAAAAGCGATGCTTAGAAATCTTGTCACCGATCTCTTCAGAGAGGAGAGAATCTCCACTACAGATACACGTGCAAAAGAAGCAAGAAGAGAGGCTGAGAAGCTGATCACACTCGCAAAGCGCGGAGATCTGGCTGCAAGAAGACAGGTTCTGGGTTATGTATATGATGAAGACGTTGTATCCAAGCTGTTCGACGACATTGCTCCGAGATATTCTGAGCGCAATGGCGGATACACCAGAATCCTCAAGCTGGGACCTCGCAGAGGCGACAACTCTGAGGTAGTATTCCTGGAGCTCGTATAGTATAGCGGTTTCAAGAGATAATGAAGATTTACACCGGGGGAGTTTCCTCCGGTGTTTTTTTCTGCTTAATGTAGTAGAATAGAATCAGAATACGCTCATGAAATCCCCGGCATGCTGAGCTGCGCGGGCGGCATGGGCGGCTAGTTCAGAATGGATATCTGCGAAAGAGATGTGAGGCTGCAGGGATGAATCGTAATTTTAAACTGAAAGGAAATACATTTACGAAGCTGTTTACCGTCATGGTGCTGATCGATCTGCTTGTACCGAACGTTGTGTCGACTGTGATCATCGGTGTCATGCTGCTGTATGAACTGCTGACCTATCTGGCCGTGAAATCGGCAGAGAATATGAAGTTCAGCTCTGTCTGCGGCAAAAAAGAAGCGGCCAAGGGAGAACGGGTTATGGTGCGTCTGAAGGCTGAGGGAAAGGCCCAGGCTGTGATGTTCGCCTCCTGCCACGCCGAGATGAACGTGGAAAACATGCTGACGGGAGAAAACAGCGAGAATAAGGCAGATTTTGTCCTGACCAGAAGGGGTGGCACAGGATATAAGATCAATGTGACGGAGACGCGCTGCGGCGTCGTTCACGTTACACTGAACAACGCCAGAATTCAGGATGCTTTTGGAAGGAAGAAAGAATATGTTCTGTCGGGTTCTCAGGCGGAGATCCTCTACAGACCGGAAATTCAGCCCGTAGAACTCCCGGAACGCTTCTTCGCGTCCGGATCTGCCGGTGTATATCTTTTTGCGCGCGGAGCGGAATTTCATGGGGCCTTCTTAGGAGCAGGAGCATCGGAAAGCAGCTCCGGAAACCGTCAGAATGCGGATTACACGGAGGTCAGCGGTAACGGAACCGGTCAGGGTTCCGGAACTTCACGGACATCCGGATCAGCGGCAGGCTTCAACCTGGACGGTTCCAGAAACTGGGTTGTCAAGGCTTTTGAACCGGTCGCCTTCTCATCCCTGGCCAATCAGCCAGTCTCCGGAAAGATCGGCATTCTGTTCTTAAACTACGTCCAGAAGGGCCATGTCATGACGCCGGAGAGAAAGTCGCGTCTTGCGGAATTTGCGCTGTCCACAGCCGACACCCTTGCAAAGGCCGGTCTGCAGCATGAATTTTTCTGGCTTGGGAAAGCCGCAGATGGTTCTGCAGCCTGCGTCCGCCGCAGCCATAATAACAGTGATGATGTTCAGAAAACAGCGATGGAGCTGATGCGCACCGGTTACACGGAAGAAAACGGCGCGGAAATTCTGAAACAGGCCATCCGGCCAGGGGAAATTCAGTCCTTTCTGCTGATTTCTGCCGGAGGCGACCAGGAAGGCGCGCTGTTCGGCGAACTGGGCAGTGTGAGAATGCTGAAAGTATAGAATACAGACAGCTTCCTGTACGCATGGATATTAGACTGCTCCTTGATTTCCCCTGTAGAATATTATGTCCAGAGGAAAACGTGCCGGGCTTTACGCAGAAGGCAGGACCGGTCACCGATTATCCGTTGTTCCCGCCGCCAAGGCTTCCCTTCAAAACTTGTGGAATGAAGGGAAGCCGGTTCTTTTTTTTGTCCGGAAAAACTCCGGAATCTCCATGTATAGAGATCTTAAATTGGAACTGCAGCAAGCCTCTGAATTATAGTAATTATGAATAAGTCTGAGTAAGAAAGGGGAGTTTTACTATGCCGACGATGCATGTTCATATCCCTTCTGCAGGGCGCGAAATCGAGTGCGAAGCGGGAGATAATCTGATGCAGCTTCTGCTGGACCATCAGATCTATGTCGATAATGCCTGCAGCGGAAAGGGCCTGTGCGGAAAGTGCCGGGTCCATGTGCTGCAGAATCCGGGGGAGGAGCCACTGGCGTACACCAATGAGGAGATGCGGCTTCTTTCGGAAAAGGAGCGGAAGGCGGGCGTGCACCTCTGCTGTATGATGGATGTGCAGAGGGATCTGACGATTGAGCTGATGCAGAAGGAGAAGAAGACGGAAGTTCTGGCCGGCGGCTACATGCCGGAGTTTACGCATCAGCCGGATGCGGCCAAGAAAGCGGTGAAGATTGACGCGCCGAGCCTGGAAAAGCAGACGCCGTTTGAAGAAATTCTGAAGGAGGCCGTCGGGGCAGAATCGGTGGATCCCCTGGCGCTTCCTTCCGGCGGGCGTCTTCCGGGTACTTACACAGCGGTGCTCCACAAGGGCAGGATTACTGCGGTTGAAGAGGGCGATACGGAAGATCAGCTGTACGGTGCGGCCATTGATATCGGAACGACGACCGTTGTCTGCTCCCTGGTGGACCTGCACAGCGGAAAGATTCTTGCCGATGCGTCCCAGGTGAATGCGCAGAAGCATTACGGCCAGGACGTGCTGAGCAGAATTACCTATGAGATGGAAAACCCGGATACGGGGGCAGAGGCGCTGCAGAAGGCGATTGCCGGTTCGATTGACGGAATGCTTCAGGAGGCCTGCCGGAAAGCGGGCGTCCGGACGGATCAGATCTATGAACTGTCCGTTGCGGCGAACTGCACGATGATGCATCTGCTGCTGGGTGTGGATGCCCGGCCTCTGGGACGGTCCCCGTATGCGCCGGTATTTACGGCAGCAAAAGATATCCCGGCCGCATCGATCGGGATTCACGCGGCCCGGGGAGCAAGGTTATACGCGCTGCCGTCTGTCTCGGCCTATATCGGAGCGGACATCGTGGCCGGCGCCAGAGTCTGCGATCTCCTGCACAGGAAAGGAAATGTTCTTTTTATCGACATCGGAACGAACGGAGAAATCGTTCTGTCTCACCATGGAAAGCTGCTCTGTTGCTCCTGCGCGGCGGGACCGGCGCTTGAAGGAATGAATATCAGCTCCGGCATGCGCGCGGAAGAGGGCGCTGTGGAGGATGTGAAGATTCTGGACGATCATGTTGAACTGAAGACCATCGGAGATGCAGAACCGGCAGGGCTCTGCGGAAGCGGGATTCTGGCTGCCGTCCGGGAGCTTCTGAAGGCTGGAATCGTGAAAAAGACCGGCGCATTCGTGAAGGCCGGATACTTCGATGAGGATGATTTCCGGGCAGAGCGCCTGCATGTGGATGAAGAGGGGAAACGCTCATTTATTTTCTCTGAGGCCCCGCATGAGATCCGGGTGACCCAGAGTGACGTGCGGCAGGTTCAGCTCGCGAAAGGGGCAATTTTGTCCGGATTCGAGGCACTGCTGAATAAGGCCGGTATTGAGATGAGCGATCTGGACGAAGTGCTGATCGCCGGACAGTTCGGCGCCCACCTTCCGGCGGAGAGTCTGACCGGAACCGGAATCCTGCCGGAAGGAGTCAGCGACCGCCTGAACTATGTCGGAAATACATCCAGGACCGGCGCATACATGGCTCTGATGTCCGGCGCGGTCAAGCAGGAAGTGGAAAAACTGTCTCACGAAATGGATTATATGGAGCTGGGAGCGACAGAAAACTACGAGCAGCTGTTCACCAGATGCCTGATGTTCCCGTCAAAGAAAAAACACAGAAAATAAGAACCGGATGGACCAGGAGGAATACGCATGGAAGATATGAATGAGTTTACACCGAAAAGCCGTCTGCACACGATTCTGGATGGGCGTCATGCCGACCGCCCTGCCTGCATCTGCCCGGGCGGCATGATGAATATGGTCACCGACGGCCTGCAGAAAGAGGCTGGAGTCGGCCTTCCGGAGGCACATACTGACCCGCGTAAAATGGCTGATCTGGCAGAAGCCGTTATAAAGGACGGGATTTTTGAGAACTGCGGTGTGCCGTTCTGTATGACGGTAGAGGCGGAAGCCATGGGCGCAGAAGTTACTCTTGGAAACAATCTGTTCGAGCCGCATGTTGTGGAATACGCTGTGTCGGATGTGGATGATTATGAAAAACTGAAGCCGATTGACCTCACATCCGGCCGGCCGAAGGTCGTTCTGGATGCGCTGAAGATCCTGAAGGACGAGGTAAAGGACGCCCCGATCATCGGAAATCTGACCGGACCGGTCAGCACGGCCGCATCTCTGGTCGATCCTGAGAAATTCTACATGCAGCTCCGCCGGAAAAATGAAAATGCCCATAAGGTCATGGACTTCGTGACGGAGCAGCTGATCCGTTTCGGAACTGCTCAGGTGGAGGCCGGCGCTGACGTCATCACCATCGCCGATCCGTCCGGTACAGGGGAAATCCTGGGACCGAAGTATTTCAGCGAGTTCGCGGTAGACTATATTAACAAGCTGTCTGACGCTCTTCACGAGGCCGGCGCGCAGGTCATCGTCCATATCTGTGGACAGATGAAATACGTCTACGACCAGCTGAAAGACGTGAGAAGCGATGCTCTCAGTTTTGACGCCGTCGTTTCCCTGAGAGAAGCCAGAAAGCATCTGCCGGGCCGTGTGCTGATGGGAAATGTCAGCACCTTTGCCGTCGAACTGACCGACCCGGACAACGTCAATACCCTGACAAAAAACTGTATGGAAAACGGAGCAGACATCGTCTCCCCGGCCTGCGGCCTGGGCATGGGCTCGCCGCTTCCGAATGTCAGGGCTATCCTGAAGGCCGTCAGAAATACACCAGCTGCAGAGAAGTAAGTCGTCTGCAGAAATTCCGCAGACAAAAATCAATCCGCAGGAAGGGACGTTTATGCACAAAATACTGAATCCGAAAAACACAATACTGATCGCCTGCTCGATGATGGAGGATGAAATCGGCCGGGTACTGCAGGAAAACAACCTGCAGTACCCGGTTGTCTGGATGGAAAGAGGCTACCACAGCTATCCGGACAAGCTCCGCGCCGTTCTGCAGGAACAGATTGATCTGGCGGAAAAGCGGCTGGGAGGCGAAGCTGTAAAGGATGAAAAGCCGGTCATTCTGCTGGCTTACGGTCTCTGTGGAAATGGAAGCGAGGCGCTGAAAACAAGCTCGTCGCTCCTTGCCATGCCGCGTTTTGACGACTGCATAAATACCCTGCTCTGCTGCGGCCCGCGCAGCTGCCGCGCCCTGGAAAAAGCTGGTGTTTACTATCTGACGCGCGGCTGGACCCAGGACACAGGTGCGCTCCTGCAGTCCCATCAGAAAATCCTGGACAGGTTCGGTGAAAAAAAGACGGCCAGAATTATGAGCATGATGTATGACGGTTATAAAGAAGTCGCGGTTATTGATGATGGCTGCTACGATACGGCACCGATAGAGAAGTACGCGCAGGACTGCGCGGACCTTCTGCACGTGAAATCCGGAAATGTTCCCGGCGGGACGTATATTCTGGAAAAGCTGCTGACGGGAAACTGGGATGACGACATCCTTGTGAAACGGCCAGGCGAGCCCGTGACGCAGGAGGATTTCTTCTGGGAGAAGTTCTTATAGATAAAATGAATTAGAAGAGATTACAGAATCTTTATAAAATAATAATTAAGACCTGTGTGAAAGAACGGAAGGAGGCCGGAAGAATGGGCAGAAAAACAAAAGATGAGATGACGCCGAAGCAGCGTGCGGCGGCGATTGCGAATGGTGAGGAAGTTGACCGCATGCCGTGCAACCCGAATGTAGCGAACGGTGTAGCGAGAGTATATGGATGTAAGATTTCCGAATTCAACACATCTGCAAAAACTCTGGCGGAGGCGCAGATTGCGGGTTACCGCCGGTTTGGCTATGACAGTGTCCGTGTATTTACAGACCTGTTCCCCTGGGCTGAGGCGATGGGTGCTGAGGTGACGATGCCGGAAGATGATACGGTAGATCTGAAAACCCCGGCCATCAAGGATCCTGCGGACTATAAGAAGATTCACCCGCTGAATCCATATAAGGACGGCCGTCTTCCGGTGCATCTGGACGCTATGAAGTATCTGATCGACGGGGTCGGTGATGAAGTGGGAATTTCCGCGGCAATCGTCGGACCATTCACCAATGCCTGCTTCCTGCTCGGTGTTGAGAATGTTCTCCGCTTCTGCTATAAGAATCCGGAGGCCGTTCACCACCTCTGTCAGGTTTCGCTGGAATCGCTGATCGCTTACGCGGATGCGGCCATTGATATTGGACTGGGACCGACCATTTCCGAGCCGATGTCCTCCTGTACCGTGATCAGCCCTAAGATTTTCCGCGAATTCTCCGCGCCGTACCTGAAACAGCTGGTCGACCACTTTAAGTCCAGAGGCCGCGGCGTTGTCATGCACATCTGCGGACAGACCGCCGATATCTGGGAAGATATCGCAGACATGGGCGTTGCGGGTTTCAGCATCGATAACGTAGCCAGCATTGAAGAATGTAAGAAAAAGATCGGCAGCAAGACAAAGATTCTCGGTAATGTCAATCCGGGAACGACCATGTACATGGGCACGCCGGCAGAAGTCCGCATGGCGACCCTGAAATGCATTAAAGAAGGATACGATTCACCGAAGGGCTTCATGCCGATGTCTGGCTGCTCCCTTCCGGTCGAGACGCCGTTCGAGAACATTGACATGATGATGGATACTGTCCACGAGCTCGGCTATCCAGTGGACCCGGAGAAACTGGACCGCATGATTGAAGAGACAAAAACTGAACTGGCAAGGAAGAATGCATAAGGGGAAACGGAAATGAGCACAGAAAATAATAAAGAAAAACTGATCAAAGCCATGGAAGAGGCTGTCCTGGAAATGGATGATGAAGAGGCCGTTTCCCTGGCAGAAGAATACGTAGAAGCAGGATACGATGCGATGGAAGGACTGACGGAGGGCCTTGCAAAAGGCATGAACCGCGCTGGTGAGCTGTATGAGCAGAAAGAATACTTTATTCCAGAACTTCTGCTCTGCTCAGATGCCTTTTACGGAGCTGTCGACGTTCTGCGCCCGCATATCCAGAAGAAAACAGACAGTAAAGAAAAGATGACCGCCGTCATCGGCGTTGTGGAAGGAGACACTCACGATATCGGGAAAAACATTCTGAAAATCATGCTGGAAACAGAGGGGTTCGATGTGTACGATCTCGGCAAGGATGTTCCGACGGAAACCTTCATTTCTGCTGCAAAAGAGCATAACGCCGACTTCATCGGCATGTCCACCCTCATGACCACGACCATGATCAAGATGAGCGAGATCATCGAAGAGCTGAAAGATAAGGGCATGCGTGATCAGCTGGTTGTCATGGTCGGCGGTGGTCCGATCTCCGCGTCCTACGCAGAAAAAATCGGTGCCGACGGCTATGAGCCGGATGCAGCCAGCGCCGCCCGCCGCGCCCGCGAGCTGGTTCTGGCGCGGAGAGGGAATCCTGCGGCCTAGGCTGCAGGATTCCCTCTGATTGTCTGCCCGTCAGACGACAACAAGGTTCCCGGGCACCCACCCGACGCTTTGAACTGCTCCCCGTCA
>ERZ791908.575-NODE-575-length-36612-cov-60.569795_pt1 | contig 36612 bp, 34 predicted proteins | sample MGYA00510144_ERZ791908 | MGnify/ENA primary metagenome ERZ791908 (study PRJEB30046, sample SAMN00792105) | human gut metagenome | study: EMG produced TPA metagenomics assembly of the A metagenome-wide association study of gut microbiota in type 2...
CCTCGGCCGCGAGCTCGCCGCCCAGAGGCGCGAGCAGGCCATGGTCCTCGCCAAGAACGAGCAGCTGCGCGCCAACCTGCTGAGGTCCATCTCGCACGACCTGCGCACGCCGCTGACCTCGATCTCCGGCGCGGCGGAGATGCTGCTCGAGGCGGACGCCCCGGTCCCAACCGCGAGCCCGGCCCCGCAGCCCGGCTCTAACCCGGCGGCCCCCGCCCCCGCGCCCCTCGCGCCGGAGCGCCGCCGCGAGCTCGAGCGCTCCATCCGCGACGACGCGCGCTGGCTTACCGCCACGGTCGAGAACCTGCTCGCGATCACGCGCCTCGCGGGCGAGGGCGTCCACCTGGACCGCACGCCCGAGCTCATGGACGACGTGGTCGAGGAGGCCCTGCGCCACGTGGACCCCAAGGCGTCCGAGCACGTCCTCGCCGCGGAGCCCTCGCGCGGGCTCTGCCTCGTGAGCGTGGACGCGCGCCTTATGGTCCAGGTGCTGGTCAACCTCGTGAACAACGCCGTCAAGTACACGCCGGCGGGCAGCCACATCACCCTCCGCGTCGAGCGCCACAACCATGCCGCGGGCCAGGGGGACGTGGTCACCACGAGCGTGACCGATAACGGCCCCGGCATCGCCCCCGAGGACCGCGACCGCGTGTTCGACACGTTCTATACTGTTGGCCACGGCCTTGCGGATGGCCGCCGCAGCTTTGGTCTGGGACTCGCGCTCTGCAAGTCCATCGTCGAGGCGCACGGCGGCTCCATCCGCCTCGAACCAAACAAGAGGGACGGCCACGGCTGCGTGTTCAGCTTCGACCTTCCCGCATGCGACCTTCCGGGAGGGGGCGAGCCAGGTGAGGAGTGACGCAACGCCGGCAGGAGCGACGCCAGGTGCCGTGGCGCCCGCGGACGCAGCCCGTGCCGGCGCGGGGTCCACGCCCGCGGGGTCAACCACAGCGCAGCCTGCGCCTACGATCCTCGTGGTGGAGGACGACCCAGAGGTCCGCGGCATCGTCCTTGCGGCGCTCGACGCGCACGGCTACGCCAGCGAGGTCGCTGCCACGGGAAGGCAGGCCATAGCGCTCGCGGCCGCAAAGTCACCCGACATCGTCCTTCTCGACCTGGGGCTACCCGACATTGACGGGGTCGAGGTCGTGCGTGCCATCCGCGCGTGGTCTGCCATGCCCATCATCGTGGTGAGCGCACGGAGCGAGGATGCGGATAAGATCGGGGCGCTCGACGCCGGCGCGGACGACTACGTGTGCAAGCCGTTCTCGGTGGGGGAGCTGCTCGCGCGAATCCGCGCGACGGAGCGCCACCTCGCGACCACTACCGCGGCTGCCCAACCTGCCGCCGCGCCCGTTGCCTCGCCCGTTGGCCAGCCGCCCGCCCCGGAGCCCTTCCGCGACGGCGGCCTTGCCATCGACTACGTCGCGGGCGTCGTCACGCTCGACGGCGTGGAGCTCCACCTCACGCCCATAGAGTACCGCCTGCTCTGCCTGCTCTCGCGAAACGTGGGCAAGGTCCTCACGCACCGCTACATCCTGGACGAGGTGTGGGGCCGTCAGGGGCAGAAGGGCGACCTGGCCACCCTGCGCGTGTACATGGGATCGCTGCGCAAGAAGATCGAGCGCGATACGGCGCACCCGCGCTACATTCAGACGCACGTGGGCGTCGGCTACCGCATGATGAGCGTGTAGGTCCCTCTGGGCGCCTGGCTGCGGCCCACCAATTGGCGTGGCCTCTGACCTGCGCCTTTATGCCGTCTTTATACCGGTCTTAACGTTATTTTATGCCGCTGACGTGGCGTTTCGTACCCACGGGGCGGCCTCTGCGTCCGTGGGTTGCGCAACGGATATCCTCTCTTCGGGTCGGCGCTGGCCGGCCATGGTTCCCCGGCGGGTGCCGGGGTTGCATCCAAGAGGAAGGGAGGGCCTTCGTGGAGGATTCCAAGGACGGTGCCACCATACAGGTGGCCCAGGTTCCCCGGCTTACGAGTGACAAGGTCTTCTTGGCCATGGGCACGTCTGCCGCGGGTCTCAGCGCCCAGGAGGTGGAGGCCAGGCAGAAGCGGTACGGCAAGAACGTCATCAAGTCCGGCAAGAAGAAGTCGGTCGTGTTGGTGTTCCTGTCCAACTTCACGCATATGATGGCCGTGCTGCTCTGGGTCGCGGGCATCATCGCCTTTGCGGCGGGCATGCCCGAGTTGGGCATCGCGGTCTGGCTGGTCAACGTGATCAACGGCTGCTTCAGCTTCTGGCAAGAGAGCAAGGCCGACAAGGCGACCGAGGCGCTCAAGAAGATGCTGCCGGCCTACGTCAACGTGATTCGCGACGGCAGGGAGCAGAAGGTCCTGGCAGAGGACCTCGTCCCCGGCGACGTCATGATGCTCGAGGAGGGCGACAAGGTATCTGCCGACGGGCGCGTGGTGCGCTCGAGCGACCTGCAGGTCGACCAGTCCACGCTCACCGGCGAGTCCAACCCCGTGCGCAAGACGGCCGACGCCGTGCTCGAGGAGAACCTCACCAACGCCGAGATGCCCAACCTCGTGTTCGAGGGCACGAGCGTGTCGGAGGGCAACGGCCGCGTCGTCGTGACGCAGACGGGCATGGCCACGGAGTTTGGCAAGATCGCGAGCCTGACGCAGAACATGGAGCAGAAGGAGAGCCCGCTGCAGAAGCAGCTCGACCACCTGACGAAGCAGATCACCGTGTTCGCGCTCTGCATGGGCGTCGTGTTCTTCCTGCTGGACGTGCTCTTCGTGCACAACGGGCTCGCGGCCTCGTTCATCTTCGCGCTCGGCATGGTCGTCGCGTTCATCCCGGAGGGGCTGCTTCCCACCGTGACGCTGTCCCTGGCCATGGCCGTGCAGCGCATGAGCAAGCGAAACGCCCTCGTGAAGTCGCTGTCCTCCGTGGAGGCGCTGGGCTCCACCAGCGTCATCTGCACGGACAAGACGGGCACCCTCACGCAGAACGAGATGACGGTCAACCACCTCTGGACCCCGGCGCGCGAGTACGAGGTCACGGGCGTTGGCTATGCGCCCAAGGGCGAGGTCCGGGCGGAGGGCAAGTCCTTCTCGGCCGTGGACGATGAGGAGCTGGAGCTGCTGCTCGAGGGTGGTGCCCTCTGCTCCAACGCGCGACTGATTCCGCCCGAGAAGGACGGCGGCCGCTACACGGTGCTGGGCGACCCGACGGAGGCGTGCCTCCTGGTAAGCGCCCAGAAGGCCGGCCTCGACCTCAAGGACGTGGAGCGCCGCATGCCGCGCGTGCGCGAGCTGCCGTTCGAGAGCCGCCGCAAGCGCATGTCCACCATCCACCAGCTCGAGGAGCCGCTCGACGGCGCCACGCGCGTGGCCTTTACCAAGGGCGCGCCCAACGAGGTCGTGCGCCTCTCCACCAAGGTCCGCATGAACGGCGAGGTCGTGCCCATGACCGACTCGCTGCGCAGCAAGATCATGAACGCGAACGACTCCTATGCGGCAGACGGCTTGCGCGTGCTTGCCGTGGCGTACCGGCCCATCCATCGCGACGAGCCCGGCGTGCCCGCCTCTGTGAGCCAGTACACCCCCGACGCAATCGAGAAGGACCTGACCTTTGTGGGCCTGGAGGTCATGCAGGACCCTCCGCGTCCCGAGGTCGCGGCCGCAGTGGCCGAGTGCCGCCGCGCCGGCATCCGCGTCATCATGATCACCGGCGACTACGGTCTGACCGCCGTCTCTATCGCGCGCAAGATCGGCATCGTCAAGGGTGCGCACCCCAAGGTGTTCTCGGGCCTGGAGCTCGAGAAGACCTCCGACGAGGAGCTGCGCCGCGCCCTCAAGGGCGAGGTCGTGTTTGCTCGCATGGCGCCGGAGCAGAAGCTCCGCGTGGTCGAGAACCTGCAGGCCATGGGCGAGGTCGTGGCGGTGACGGGCGACGGCGTGAACGACTCGCCGGCGCTCAAGAAGGCCGACATCGGCGTTGCCATGGGCGTCACGGGCACGGACGTCGCCAAGGAGGCGGCGGACATGATCCTGACCGACGACAACTTTGCCTCCATCGTGCATGCGGTGGAGGAGGGCCGTGCGGTCTACGCCAACATTCGCAAGTTCATGCTCTACATCCTCAACTCCAACGTGCCCGAGGCCGTGCCCTCCGCCGTGTACCTGCTCTCTGGTGGCGCCGTGCCTCTGCCGCTGACCACGATGCAGATCCTTACCATCGACCTGGGCACGGACATGCTGCCTGCCCTGGGGCTGGGTTCCGAGCCGCCCGAGAAGGACGTCATGAGCAAGCCGCCGCGCAATCCGCACGAGCACCTGCTCAACGCGCAGGTCATGCGCAAGGCCTTCCTGTGGTACGGGCTGCTGGGCGCGGCCGCCTCGCTCGCGGCGTTCATGTTCGCGCAGGTGCAGGCGGGCTGGCACATGGGTGCCGTCATGTTTGGCGTCGGCAAGGACCTGGACCCCACGTACGTCCGCGCCACGACCATGGCGCTCGCGGCCATCGTGTTCTCGCAGATTGGCGAGGTCATGAACTGCCGCACGGAGCTTGCCTCGGTCTTCTCGGTCGGACTGTTCTCTAACAAGCAGGTGAACAAGGGCATACTGTTCGAGGTGGCGCTCATCGTGTTCCTGACGGTGTTCCCGCCGTTCCAGGGCGTGTTCCACACCTGCCCGCTCGGCCTTGCGGACTACGGGTTCCTCGTTCTTCTCCCTCCCATCGTGCTGGCGCTGGAAGAGGGCAGGAAGGCCATCGTGCGCAGGCACCTGGGAATCGACCGCGACGGCGTTCGCATTGCGCGGAAAAGTGAAAGGTAGGACATCATGAACGTGATTGTCGTTGGACTTGGGCGCATGGGCCTGGGGCTCGCGCGCAAGCTTGACCGCCAGGGCCACAACGTGTGCGCCGTGGACCAGGACGCGGAGCGCCTGGAGCTTCTGGGCGACGACTTTGCCGGCCGCAGGGTCTGCGGCGTGGGCATCGACCGCGACGTGCTGGCCAAGGCCGGCATCGAGCGCGCGTCCGCGGTCGTGTCGTGCACGACGTCGGACGAGACGAACATCGTGATCGCCCGCATCGCCCGCGACTCGTACCGCGTGCCGCGCGTGATCGCCCGCATGTACGACGTGAGCAAGGCCGAGACGTACCGCCGCCTGGGCATCCAGACCATATCGACCACGGACTGGGGCGTGCGCCGCGCCTGCGAGCTGCTGACGTACCACCAGCAGGACAGCGTGCTTTCCATCGGCACCGGCGAGGTGCAGATCGTCCGCGCGGACGTGCCGACGCTCCTGGAGGGGCGCACGGTGCGCGAGATTACCGCGATCGGCGAGGTCAAGGTGGTGGCCGTCTCGCACAACAACCAGACGTCCATCCCCACCGAGGGCACGGTGCTCGGGCACGGCGACGTGATCTATGCGGCCGTCGCGTCGAGCGCGCAGGAGAAGTTCGCCCACATGCTTGGCAAGACGGAGTAGGAGGCAGCCATGAACATCATCATCGTAGGCGGCGGCAAGACCGGTCGCTACCTGGCGCCCATACTCACGGACGGCGGATCTTCCGTCGTGGTGATCGACAACAGGCGCGAGACCGTGCGCAAGTTCCAGGAGGAGCTGCCGGGGCAGAAGGTCGTGCTCGGCAGCGGCACGAGCCCCGAGGTGCTGGAGAAGTGCGGCGTCATGAACGCGGACGTGCTCATCGCGGCGACGGGCTCCGACGAGGTCAACCTGGTCGCGTCGACCCTCGCGAAGATGGAGTACCAGGTGCCGCGCGTGGTGGCGCGCGTCAACAACCCCAAGAACTCGTGGATGTTCAACGAGTCGATGGGCGTGGACGTGGGCATCAACCAGGCCGACCTGCTGGCCCGCTCCGTGCAGGAGGGGCTCGACATGGAGGACGTCTTCACGATCATGCGCCTGGGCAAGGACGAGCACGCCCTGGTGCAGCTGGAGGTGCGCCCCGACTCCAAGGCCGTGGGGAGGAAGATTTCCGACCTCGGCCTGCCCGACGAGGCCGTCGTGATTGCGATCGACCGCGCGGGCGACATCATCGTCCCCAAGGGCGACACGGGCCTCATCGCGGGCGACAACGTGCTGGCGTTCACCAGCGCGGCGGCCAAGCGAGAGCTCAAGCGGGCCTTCGCGTAGCGGCACGGGGGCGGCCGCGGGCTGTGGCCCGCGGGGCCTGACCGCGAAAAGCGGACCGACAGGGACCCGACTCACAAAGCGTGCTTTGTGAGTCGGGCCCTTTTTGCGTTTGGGCTGGTAAATAGGTTAAGGCGGGCTTGCGCCCACACTCGCAAAGCATGCTTTGCGAGTGTGGGCGATGCGCGCGGCTCGATCTTGGTGGGCCCGCATTCCAGAAACGATTTTGGAATGCGGCCGAAATTGCGTTTGCGCAGGTAAGCGACTTGGTCCCGGCATACCAGAAAAGTTTCTGGAATGCGGGGCGCGGCGGGCGCTGTGTGCGGGCGCCTTGGGCGGCGCGTGGGCCCGGCGTGTCTTGGCAGAATGCGTGGCGGTGGCGAGCCGGGGTCGCGGTTTTTCTCGCCCGGCGCTAAGGTAGCTTTGGGCGGCGGCGAGCCTGACGATGGCGAGCCTGCCGCCGGACCGTACGCAGGGGACGCTCGCTCGGAGGCAACGTGATCAAGCTCATTCTTTCCGACATGGACAACACGCTCGTTCCGTTTGGCGCCGAGATGGCGTCGCAGAGGACGGTGGACGCCATCCACGCCTGCCAGGAGCAGGGGATCGACTTTGGCCCCGCGAGCGGGCGCGACCGCGGCGAGCTGTCGGGTTTCTTTGGGGACGACGCGAGCTGCTTCAACACGGGCGTCCTGGTGAACGGGCAGAAGGTGTACTACCTGGGCGAGGTCGTCTACGAGAAGACCCTGCCCACGGACGAGCTGCGCCGTGCGGAGTCCATCGCCGCCGGGGTCGAGGGCGTCGCGTTCATCACGTATCGCGACGACAACTCGGGCGACTGGGTGGGCGCGACCGCCGAGGAGCTTGGCGACATGTACGACCGCGTCTTCATGTGCGGCGGAAGGCATCACGCCCTGGACCGGATGCCGGACTATCCCGTGGTCAAGGCGGGGTTCGTGGTGCTGGGCGACAACTCGCGCGCCGTTGAGCTTTCGCAGCGCCTGGCCGAGGCGTGCCCGAGCCTGATCTTCCCCAACACGGTGCACAACTGGCTCGACGCATCGCCTAAGGGCTGGGGCAAGGCCGACGGCATCGCCATTCTCCAGCGCATCCTGGGCCTTTCCGACGAGGAGGTCTGCGTGTTTGGCGACGCGGACAACGACCTGGACATGCTGCGGCGCTATCCCAACTCGTGCGCCGTGGCCAACGCGAACGAGGCCGCGACCAAGGCGGCGCACTGGCACGTGGGTGCGAGTGCGGACGATGGCGTCGCTCGTGCGATGGAACAGATTGCGGCGGCCGCGGCGCAGTCGTGTGTGACGGGTCGCGAGGCCATGCCGGAGTTCATGCGCGGGTAGCACGCGTCGCGGGCGTGCACCCCGCGACGGCCGTCACCCCAGCTCGCCGCATTGCTATCGGTAAATGCGATAGCAAACCACGCACATCAACTATATTTTCCGCTTGTTAACGCATCCTACCTTTTAGTTCACCTATCACAACAGACGCTATCATTCTCTCCGTCAACAACGCGATGCGCGAACGGAGGGTGATGCGGCATGCAGGACGTACTCGCGTACTTCTCTCAGAACGGGGCGGAGTTCGTCCAGATGGTGGCCACCCACCTGTGGCTGAGCGCGGTCGCGCTCGCCCTCGCGACGGTCATCGCCGTGCCGCTCGGCATCCTGGGCGCACGCTTCCGCAGGCTCGACAGCGTGTCGGAGGGCGTGTGGGGCACGCTGCGCATTATCCCGAGCCTCGCGCTGCTGCTGGTGCTCATCCCCGTGCTCGGCACGGGCACGCTGCCCGCCGTGGTCTCGCTCACCGTGCTCGCCATCCCGCCCATCCTCATCAACACGACGACGGCGTTCAAGACGCTCCCAGCGGACGTGCTCGAGGCGGCGGAGGGCATGGGCATGCCGCCAGCGCGCGAGCTCCTCACCGTCAAGCTGCCGCTCGCGCTGCCGGTCGCGTTCGCGGGCTTCCGCACCGCGACGTCCGAGGTCATCGCCAGCGCGACGCTCGCGGCCTACATTGGCGCGGGCGGCCTGGGCGACCTCATCTTCACGGGCCTCGGCCTCATGAGGACCGATCTCCTGTGGATCGGCGGGCTTTCCGTGGCGGCGCTCTCGCTCGCCGTGGGCGCGCTTCTCTCCCTGGCGGAGGCACGAATGCGCAGGCGCGCGGGCATGGCGACCGCATAGGCCGCACCGCGCGCAGAAGCCACACGTTGCTCGGAATCATCCGTTTTCAAATCAAAACACAGGGGAGAAGAACCATGTCCTTCGATACCAACTCTTTCGCATCTGACGGCATCATCCTGGCGGACCGCGCGCTAACCCGCCGCGCGTTCCTGGCCGGCGCGCTCGGCCTGGGCGCGACCGCCCTCCTCGCCGGCTGCGGCACCGGCTCCTCGTCGAGCTCGAGCGGCTCGGGCAGCACCATCACGGTCGGCTCCAAGGACTTCACGGAGAACCTGATCCTGGCCGAGCTCTACGCGCTCGCGCTCGAGGACAAGGGCTTCAAGGTAAAGCGCTCGTTCAACATCTCGAGCTCCGTCACGCACACGTCCCTCGTGAGCGGCGACATCGACCTCTACCCAGAGTACACGGGCACCGCCCTGATATCCATCCTCAAGAAGGACGTCGAGACCGACCCCAAGAAGGTCTACCAGACGGTCAAGGCGGCATACAAGAAGAAGTGGAACATCGACTGGCTCAACTACGCGCAGGCAACCGACTCCCAGGGCCTCGTGATCACGACCGCCGCCTCCAAGAAGTACGGCATCACGACCATCTCCGACCTGCAGAAGAACGCAAGCAAGCTGCGCTTCGCGTCGCAGGGCGAGTTCGACAAGCGCGCCGACGGCATCCCCGCGCTCGAGAAGGCCTACGGCGAGTTCAACTGGAAGTCCTCAAAGGTGTACGACAACTCGCTCAAGTACGAGATCCTGCGCAAGGGCCAGGCGGACGTGACGCCCGCGTACACCACGGAGGGCCAGCTCGCCAGCAAGACGTTCACGCTGCTCGAGGACGACAAGAGCGTGTGGCCGCCCTACAACGTGGCGCCCGTCGTGCGCGGCAAGGTGCTCAAGGCCAACCCCAAGATCGAGGACGCGCTCAACGCCGTCAGCAAGACGCTCACCACCGCGGGCCTCACCAAGCTCAACGCGCAGGTGGACGTGAAGAAGAAGGAGTACGAGGACGTCGCGGCCGCGTACTTCAAGAAGATCAAGTAGGGGCAGCCATGGGGGAGAAGTTCATCAAGCGCTTTGGCATCCCGGAGTCGGCCGCACCCTACGTGGACCTGCTCTTCTCGCCCGCGGAGGTCGCCTTTGTCGAGGCGGCGCCTGAGGGCCCCTTCACGGCGGCGGACGTGGCGGACCTCGTGGAGGGTGACGCCGCCGCGTTCCTGGACGCGTGCTACCGGCGCGGCGTCGTGTCGCTGGCGCCCGCGCCCGATGCGTCGGCCGCGCCCGATGCGCCGCCCGCGCCCGACGCCCCCGCCTACGTCGTGGCCAATTTCTACGCGCGCCTCGACGTGGCGTGCGTGAGCGAGCAGGAGGCGTACGGCCGCATTCCTGCGGAGGCGCGCCGCGCGATCGACGCGTGGTACTTCGATGCGTACTACCAGAGCCTCGACCCGGATCCCGCCGTGCGGCCCACGCAGGACCGCGTGCTGACCCTGCAGGAAACGCTCGACCTGATCGACGCGGACGACCGACCCGTCTACCTGGGCAACTGCGACTGCAGGAGCCTCGGCGGAGACTGCGGCCTGCCCACGCGCACCTGCCTGAGCTACCGCGTGGGGCCCAACACCTTTGCGGATCGCGGCGTATCCGAGCGTGTCAGCAAGGAGCGCGCCAAGCAGGTGGTGCGCGACGCGGACCGCGCGGGCCTCATGCACACGGCCAACCCCAACGGCATCTGCAACTGCTGCGGGGATTGCTGCTACCTGTTCCGCAGCCAGCGCCGCCGTGGCAGCCAGGGCTTCTGGCCCGAGTCGCCGTACGTCATCAGCTTCGACGCCGGCCGCTGCGTGGGCTGCGGACGCTGCGTGCAGCGCTGCCACTTTGGTGTCTTCAGCAGAGAAGGACGCACGGTCACGGCCGACACGTCGACGTGCGTGGGATGCGGAATCTGCGCGAACACCTGCCCGGCGCACGCGCTCGAGCTGGTGGGAAGGAGCGAGCCATGCCCTGCGAGGTAGAGTTCGAGGACGTAACCAAGCGCTTCCCCGGGGCGGCGCGGCCGGCGCTTGACCACGTGAGCCTCAAGGTCGAGGCCGGGGAGTTCGTCACGGTGCTCGGCACGTCCGGCTGCGGCAAGACGACCATGATCAAGTGCGTCAACCGCCTGGTGGAGCCCGACTCCGGCACCATCCGGGTCGAGGGCGAGGACGTGTCCGCCGCGGACCCCGCCAGGCTGCGCCAGCACATCGGCTACGTGATCCAGAAGGTGGGACTCTTCCCGCACATGACCGTGGGCGAGAACGTGGCCACCGTCCCCCGGATCCTCAAATGGGACAAGGAGCGCATCCAGGTCCGCGTGGACGAACTTCTCGCCCTCGTGAACCTCGACCCCAAGGAGTTCGCCGGCCGCTATCCCTCGCAGCTGTCCGGCGGGCAGCAGCAGCGCGTGGGGCTCGCCCGCGCGCTCGCGGCGGACCCGTCGCTCCTGCTGATGGACGAGCCCTTTGGTGCGATCGACGCCATCAACCGCGAGGCGCTGCAGGACGAGCTGCTGCGCATCCACCAAAGCTCGCACAAGACGATCCTCTTCGTCACGCACGACATCAACGAGGCCCTCAAGCTGGGCACGCGCGTGCTCGTGATGGACGCGGGCCGCGTGCAGCAGTTCGACACGCCCAAAGAGATCTGCGAGCACCCGGCCACGGACTTCGTGCGCTCGCTCCTGCGCTCGGGCGAGTTCCGCCTCAGGTCCGCGTACGTGGAGCCGGGGGAGGGCATCTGATGGGCGCCTACCTCGAGTTCTGGTCAGAGCATGCCGAGAAGTTCCTCGACCCGCTCGCGGAGCACCTCCAGATCGTGGGCGTCACGCTGCTGATATCCGTGGTGCTGGCGGCCGTCATCTCCGTGGCGCTCCTCCGTCACCCACGGGCCAAGGGCGTGGTGCTGCAGCTCCTCTCGGCCGTGTACGCCATCCCGAGCCTGGCGCTGTTTGCCGTGCTCATCCCCATCACGGGCCTGGGCGAGGGCACGGCAGTGCTCGTGCTCGTGGCGTACAACCAGTACCTGCTGGTCCGCAACATCGTCACGGGAATCGACGGCGTGGACCCCAGCATCGTGGAGGCGGCGCGCGGCATGGGCATGAGCGACGCGCGCATCCTGCGCGAGGTGCAGGTGCCGCTGGCTCTGCCGCTCATCATGGCGGGGCTCCGGCTGGCGGTCATATCGACCATAGGAATCGCAACCATTGCGGCCACCATCAACGCGGGCGGCCTGGGCACCGTGCTCTTCGACGGGCTGCGGACGCTCAACTCGTACAAGATCGTCGGCGGCACGCTGGAGTGCGCGCTCCTGGCCATCGTGGCCAACGCGGCGCTGCGCCTGCTCGAGTCCGCCGTCACCAGAAGGGTGGTCAGGTAACGTGAGGGACGTGACGTTGGCATGACGTACGACGCATTTAGCAACCAGGCGCTCGGCTTCACCACGCGCCAGCTGCACGCGGGCTACGACCCGGGGCAGCACCTGCGCTCCAAGGCCGTGCCCATCTACCAGACGGCCGCCTTCGAGCTGGGGAGCTACGAGCGCTGCGAGCGGCTCTTCGACTACTCGGAGGAGGGCTACTCCTACGTGCGCTACTCCAACCCCACCAACGACGTGTTGGAGAAGCGCATCGCCTCGCTCGAGGGCGGCACGGCGGCCGTGGGCCTCGCGAGCGGCATGGCGGCCATCTCGGACACGTTCCTCACGCTCTGCGGCGAGGGGGACGAGGTCGTCGCGACCCGCACGCTGTACGGGGGAAGCACGGCGCTCCTCTCGTCCGTGTTGCCCACCTACGGCATCACCTGCAACTTCGTGGACGACCCGGACGACCCCGCCTCCTTCGAGCGTGCCATCACGCCGCGCACCAAGGCGGTCTACGTGGAGTGCCTGGGCAACCCCGTCATCAACATCGTCGACTTCGAGGCTGTGGCCGCCATCGCGCACGCGCACGGCGTGCCGTTCGTGGTGGACAACACCTTCGCGACGCCCTACCTCTTCAGGCCGCTCGAGCACGGCGCCGACCTCGTGGTCTACTCCGCCACCAAGTACCTGGGCGGGCACGGCACGGTCATCGGCGGGCTCGTGGTCGAGGGCGGCACGTTCGACTGGCTGGGCGGCCGCTTCCCGCGGCTCGAGGCCTACTACCAGCAGTACGCCGCGCGGATGGGGGAGGAGCGGCTGCGGCGGGAGCTCTTCTCGCATGCCCTGCGCGAGCGCGGCCTCATCGACCTGGGCGCCCACATGAGTCCCAACACCGCGTTCTCCATCCTGCAGGGCGTCGAGACGCTGTCGCTGCGCATGGAGCGCCACGTGGCAAACGCGCAGGCCGTAGCCGAGTTTTTGGACGCGCATCCCCTGGTGGAGAAGGTCAACTACCCCGGGCTGGCGTCGAGTCCCTACCACGGGCTCTCCCGGTGCTACTTCCCCAAGGGGCCGGGCGCGATGATGTCGTTCGACGTCGCGGGCGGGCTTGCGGGCGCGCGCCGCGTGATCGAGCGGCTGCGCGTGTTCGACTTCATGGTCAACGTGGGCGACGCCAAGTCGCTGGTGGTGCACCCCGCGTCGTCCACGCACTACGGGCTCGACCCGGAGGAGTGCGCCCGTGCCGGCGTCTTTCCGGGGACGCTGCGCCTGTCCGTGGGGATCGAGGACGTTGAGGACCTGCTGGCGGACCTGGACCAGGCGCTGGGCGCGTAGCGGGTGCGGCCAGCGCCCGCGTCCGCTACGAAAGCAGCATGCGGTCGTTGTCGAGCTCGCCGCCCGAGACCTCCTCGAACTTGCGGAGCAGGTCCGGCACGGTGAGCTCGCTCTTCTCGTCCCCGCGAACGTCGAAGATCACGTGGCCCTCGTGCATCATGATCAGACGGTTGCCCAGGCGGATGGCGTCGTGCATGTTGTGCGTGACCATGAGCGTGGTGAGGGAGTCCTGCTGCACCAGGCGCTGCGTGAGCGAGAGGACCTTGGCCGCGGTCTTGGGGTCCAGTGCGGCGGTGTGCTCGTCAAGCAGCAGCAGCTTGGGGCGGCGGAGCACCGCCATGAGCAGCGTCAGTGCCTGGCGCTGGCCGCCGGAAAGCAGGCCCACCTTGGAGGTCATGCGGTCCTCGAGTCCCAGGTCCAGCATCTTGAGCCGCTCGTGGTAGTCCTCGCGCTCCTCGCGCGTGATGCCCCACGAGAGCCCGCGGCCCTGCCCGCGGCGCGCCGCAAGGGCGAGGTTCTCGTCTATCTGCATGTCGGCCGCGGTGCCGCGCATCGGGTCCTGAAAGACGCGGCCCAGGTCGGCGGCGCGCTTGTGCTCCGGCAGGCGCGTCACGTCGCGCCCGTCGATCTTGATGGTGCCGCCGTCGGGCGGGAAGACGCCCGCGATGCAGTTGAGCAGCGTCGACTTGCCGGCGCCGTTGCCGCCGATCACGGTCACGAAGTCGCCGGCCTCGAGGTGGAGGTCAACCCCGGTGAGCGCGGGCTTCTCGTTGACGGTGCCCTTGTTGAACGTCTTGGCGACGTGGGAGAGCGTGAGCATCAGCGCTCGCCTCCCCTCTTGAACGCGCGTCGCGCCTGGCTGCGCTCCACGATGACGGGGATCACGAGGGCGAGCGCCACGATGACGGCGGAGAAGAGCTTCATGTCGTTGGCGTCCATTCCCATCTGGAGCACGATGGCGCGGATGATGAAGTAGATGACGGAGCCCACGACGGCCGAGGTCAGGCGGCTGCCAAACGCCTGCAGCTTGCCCGGCGTGAGGCGGCCGAGCACCTCGCCGATCACGATGGCGGCCAGGCCGATCACGATGGCACCGGTACCCATGTTGATGTCCGCGTACTTCTGGCTCTGGCACACCAGGGCGCCGGACAGGCCCACGAGCGCGTTGGACAGGCTGAGCGCGATGAGCTTGGTCACGCGCACGTCGATGCCCAGGGCGCGGCACATGTCCTCGTTCTGGCCGGTCGCGCGCATGGCGGAGCCGATCTCCGTTCCAAAGAACCAGTAGAGAAGGACCACGCACAGGGCCGCGACCGCGATCCCGATGATGAGCGTGGCCACGTTGTTGGAGACGCCGAGCGCGCTCGCCACGCGCGAGAACACGGTGTCCACGCCGAGGAGCGGCGTGTTGGACTTGCCCATGACGCGCAGGTTGATGGACCAGAGCGAGATCTGCGTGAGGATTCCCGCGAGGATCGCGGGGATGTCGAACAGCGTGTGCAGCAGGCCCGTGACGGCACCGGCCACGGCGCCCGCGAGCGTGCCCAGCAGGATGGCGACCACGGGGTCGAGCCCCATGTTGACCGAGGCCACGGCCGCGACGCAGCCGCCGAGGGCGAAGGAGCCGTCGACGGTGAGGTCCGCGATGTCGAGCATGCGGAACGTGATGAAGACGCCGAGCACCATGACACCCCAGAGGATGCCCTGCGCGACGGCGCCGGACAGGGATAGCAGCATTAAGGATTCCCCCAAACTAGGACTTGAGCACCGAGAGGTCCACGCCGACGGCCTTGGCGGTCTTCTCGTTGGTGGCGAGCGTGCACTCCTTGGCGCTCAGGTACTCGATCGGCATGTCGCCCGGGTTCTTGCCCTTCAGGATCTTGACCGCCATCTGCCCGGCCTTGTAGCCCAGCTTGGTGTAGTCGATCCCGTACGTGGCGAGGCCGCCGTTGTCGACCATGCCCTTCTCGCCGCAGATGACGGGAAGCTTGTTCTCGTTGGCGACCATGGACACGGTGGACATGCCGGCTGCGATGGTGTTGTCCGTGGGCGCGTAGCAGGCGTCGACCTTGCCGACCATGGACTCCACGACCTGCTGGATCTCGTTGGAGCTGGAGACGGAGTAGCGCACGGCCTTGAGCCCGCGCTTCTTGGCGGCCTTGAGGGCCAGCTTGACCTGCACGTCCGAGTTGGACTCCGCCGTGCAGTACAGCACGCCCACCGTCTTGGCGTTGGGGAGCAGCTTGACCAGGAGGCCAAACTGGTCGTCCACGGGCGTGAGATCTGAGGTGCCGGTCACGTTGCCGCCGGGCTTCTTGTTGCTCTTGACCAGACCGGACGCGGCAAAGTCCGTAATGGCCGTGCCCACGACGGGGATGTCCGAGGTGGCGCCCGCGACCGCCTGGGCGGCAGGTGTGGCGATGGCCAGGATCAGGTCGTCCCCGTCGTTCACGAGCTTGGTCGCGATGGTCTGGCAGGCGGACTGGTCGTTCTGGGCGTTCTGCTGGTCGATCTTGTACTTGAGGCCGGACTTCTTGAGCGCGCTCACAAAGCCCTTGTTTGCGGCGTCGAGCGCGTCGTGCTCGGTCAGCTGCAGCACGCCGATCTTGTAGGTCTTGTCCGAGCCGCCGGAGCTGCCGCATCCGGCGAGGGTAAAGGCGGTCATGCCTCCAAACAGCGCGATGGCATCGCGACGGGTCATGCACTTGGTCATGTTGACAGCCTCCTTAGGGTTGGGGCCGCGGGGTCGCGGCACGGGTGTGGTGTCAGCCAATCCTAAGGTTGCCTAGGCGCGCGGGCCGCCTTGCCGCAATCGATTACATGTTCGTAACTGCCTTGGCGCGAGTGGCAGATGTGGCGTACCCGTGAATCCCAAATAAATCTAACCCTCTTAGATAATTGTTCGCAGCCATGGGGTAGGCTCTTCTCCGTTAGCTAAGGGTCTTAGCAAAGGAGAAGGACGTGGAGGACGAGAAGAACGCTCCCACCGCCTGCGACGGCACCGTGGATGCACCGGCCGCGCGCGGGGACTGTCCGTACATGGGTGCTTCCGCCAGCGACGGCGCGTACGCGGAGCTCGCGCACGGGCTCCTGTCGGAAAGCCGCCGGCTGCGGATTAGCCTGGGCGCTGCCGCGCGCCGCTGGGACGGTCGCGGCCGTTTGGACGCGCTGCACGTGCTGCACCACGCGGAGGGCGAGCTCACGGCCGGGGAGCTTGCGCGCAGGTGCCGCGTCTCGACGGCGCGCATGGCGCAGACGCTCAACCAGCTCGAGGGCGAGGGTCTGGTCGAGCGCACGCAGTCCGCGAGTGACCGCCGGCGCACGATCGTGCGCATCACGGACGCGGGGGAGGCCAAGCTGCAGACGTACTTTACCGGCGTGAACCGCTTCTTCGCGCGGCTGCTGGGCAAGCTGGGTCCGGAGGATTCCCGCGAGCTCGTGCGTATCATCGGGCGCCTGGCGGACGTCGCGCGCGACGCCACGGACGAGGGAGGCGATGCCGAGTGAGGCTCGTGAGGTTGCTGCGCGGTCACGTGCGCGAGGTCGTGGCGGTGTTCGCGCTGCTGCTGGTTCAGGCGCTGTGCGAGCTGTCGCTGCCGCGCTACATGTCCGCCATCGTGAACGTGGGCGTCGTGGGCTCCAAGGCCGGAAACATGTCCTACCTGGGCCACATGGCCCTTGTGATGTTCGGCTTCTGCGTGGGCTCGCTCGTGGCGGGCGCGCTCTCGGGCCTCGTCGCGTCGCGCGTCGCGGCCGCGGTGTCGCGCGACCTCAGGCACGACGTCTTCAAGAAGGTCATGTCCTTCTCGCCCGCGGAGGTCACGCGCTTCTCGCAGTCGTCGCTCATCACGCGCTGCACCAACGACGTGCAGCAGATCCAGAACATGATCGTCATCATGCTGCGCATGGTCGTGTTCGCGCCGATCATGGGCGTCGTCGCCGTGGTGCAGGTGCTCACCATGGGCGGCGGGCTCGTCTGGATCGTGGGCGCGGCGCTCCTGGCCGTGCTCGGCATCGTGGCGGTGCTCTTCATGCTCACCATGCCGCGCTTCAGGGCGATGCAGTCGCTGGTCGACCGCGTCAACCTGCTTGCGCGCGAGATGCTGGACGGCCTCATGACCATCCGCGCCTTTGGCCGCCAGGGCCTGGAGCTTGGCCGCTTTGACGAGGCCTCGGGCGACCTGCGCGACGCGCAGCTCTTCACCAACCGCGCCATGACGCTCATGATGCCGCTCATGATGCTCGTGATGAACGTCTCGACCGTCGCCATCGTGTGGTTTGGCTCGCATGGCGTGGCGGCGGGCGCCCTGCGCGCGGGCGACATGATGGCCTTCATCAGCTACGCCATGATGATCGTGATGAGCTTCCTCATCGTGTCCATGGTCGCCGTCATCCTGCCGCGCGCGGAGGTCTCCGTCGGCCGCGTGCAGGAGGTCCTCTCCGTCGAGCCCGCCGTGCGCGAGCCGGAGCGCCCCGTCGCGCCGGCGGCGGACGCCCCGCGCGGACAGCTGCGCCTCGACCACGTGAGCTTTCACTACCCCGACGCCGAGGGCGACGTCGTGAGCGACGTGAGCCTCACCGCGGCGCCGGGCAAGGTCACGGCCATCGTGGGCTCCACGGGCTCCGGCAAGTCCACGCTGGTGCAGCTGATCCCGCGCCTGTACGACCCCACGGCCGGCTCCATCACGCTCGACGGCGTCGACCTGCGCAAGATGTCGCTGGCCGACCTCCGCTCCCGCGTGGGCTACGTGTCCCAGCAGGGCTTCCTGTTCTCCGGCACCATCGGCTCCAACGTCGCCTTCGGTCTGCCTGACGCGGCCCCCGAGGCCCCGGCGGGCGAGAAGGGCGCGACGGGCGAGAAGGACGCCTCCCGCGAGCGGGGGCTCCTCCGCGCGGTCGAGGTGGCCCAGGCGTCCGAGCTCGTGTCCCAGAAGGAGGGCGGCCTGGACTCGCCCATCACGCAGGGCGGCACCAACGTGTCCGGCGGACAGCGCCAGCGCCTGGCCATAGCCCGCGCGCTCGCGACGCATCCCGAGGTCCTGGTGCTGGACGACTCGTTCTCCGCGCTGGACTACGCAACGGACGCGCGCCTGCGCCAGGCGCTCGCCCGCGACTGCGCGGACACGGCCGTCGTGGTCGTGGCACAGCGCATCGCCACCGTCATGGGCGCGGACCAGATCGTCGTGTTGGACGAGGGGCGCGTCGTGGGACGGGGCACGCACGAGGAGCTCCTGCGCGACTGCCCGGAGTACCTGGAGATTGCCAAGAGCCAGCTGAGCGCCAAGGAGCTCGGCCTGGAGGGGGATGAGTAGCGTGGCAGAAAGAACGCAGCAGCCCAGGAAGCCGATGCGGCCCCATGGTCCGGGGAGCCGCATAGCGCCGGGCGAGAAGGCCAAGGACTTTGGCGGCACCATGCGCAAGCTCCTGCACTACATGGGCGTCTACCGCGTGGGACTCATAGCCGCGGTCGTGCTCGCGATCGCGTCCGTGCTCTTCTCGGTCGTGGGACCAAAGGTCCTCGGCGGTGCCACCACGGAGGTCATCCGCGGTGCGCAGGCGGCCGCGGCCGGCAAGAGCGGGATCGACTTTGGCCTGATCGCCCGTGCGCTCATGTGGCTGCTTGGCATCTACCTGGCGAGCGGCGCCGCCTCCGGCGCGCAGAGCTGGATCATGACCGGCGTCACGCAGAAGGTCGTGTACCGCATGCGCGGCGAGATCGCGGACAAGATCTCAAAGGTGTCGCTCTCGTACTTCGACGGCGGCACCATATCCAAGGGCGACGTGCTCTCGCGCATGACCAACGACGTGGACACGCTGAGCCAGTCGCTCAACCAGGGACTCGTCCAGCTCGTGACCTCCGTCACGCAGGTCGTGGGCGTCGCGGTGATGATGCTCTCGATCTCCGTGCCGCTGGCGGGCGTCACCTTCGTGACGCTGCCGGTCTCGGCCGCGATCCTGGGCGTGCTCATCAAGTGGTCGCAGCGCTACTTCCGCCAGCAGCAGGAGCAGCTCGGCGCCGTGAACGGCCGCGTGGAGGAGGACTTCTCCGGCCAAGTCGTGATCCAGGCCTTCAACCAGGGCGAGCGCGTCGTGCGGAACTTCGACCGCGAGAACGACCGCCTGTACGAGAGCGCGTGGAAGAGCCAGTTCCTCTCGGGCCTCATGCAGCCGCTCATGAACCTCGTGGGCAACATGGGCTACGTGGCCGTCGTGGTCGTGGGCGCGGGGCTGGCCGTCTCGGGCGCCATCCAGCCGGGCGACATCCAGTCGTTCATCCAGTACGTCAAGAACTTCACGCAGCCCATCACGCAGCTCGCGACCGTGTCCAACGTGCTGCAGCAGATGGCAGCGTGCGCGGAGCGCGTGTTCGAGTTCCTGGAGGCCCCCGAGGAGCCGGAGACCGCCGCGCTCGACCCCGCCACGGGCGAGCCGGTGGAGAAGATCGGCGGCTCCAAGGGCGCGGTCCAGTTTGACGACGTGTCCTTTGGCTACCTGCCCAACCAGACGATCATCCACGGCTTCAGCGCGGACGTGACGCCCGGCCGCACCGTGGCCATCGTGGGGCCCACGGGCGCGGGCAAGACGACGCTCATGAAGCTGCTGCTCCGCTTCTACGACGTGGACGGCGGCGCGCTCCGGGTCGACGGGCACGACGTGCGCGACGTTGCCCGCGAGGACCTGAGGCAGAACTTCTCCATGGTCCTTCAGGACGCCTGGCTCTTCAAGGGGTCCATCCGTGAGAACATCCGCTTCGGCCGGCTCGACGCCACGGACGAGGAGGTGGAGGCCGCGGCGCGCTACGCCCACTGCGAGCACTTCATCAAGGCGCTGCCCGGCGGCTACGACTTCGAGCTGGACGAGGGCGCCACGAACGTCAGCCAGGGCCAGCGGCAGCTGCTCACCATCGCGCGCGCCGTGCTGGCGGACCGCCCGATCCTCATCCTGGACGAGGCGACCTCCAACGTCGACACGCGCACGGAGTGGCGCATCCAGCGCGCCATGGACAAGCTGATGGTCGGCCGCACGAGCTTCGTGATCGCGCACCGGCTCTCTACCATCAAGAACGCGGACTCGATCCTGGTGCTGCGCGACGGCGACATCGTGGAGAAGGGCACGCACGAGGAGCTGCTGGCCCGCGGCGGGTTCTACGCCCAGCTGTACCAGTCGCAGTTCGAGGAGGTCGCGTAGGCGAGAAGAGCCGCCCACGTGCCCGCCTCCGTGCCGCGGGCGTCCTGCCGCACCTGGTCGCCTCGCTACGGCTCGAGCCACTGCCTCGGGTCGTAGCCCTGCGCCTTGAGCGCGCTGCACAGGTAGTCGATGCGCGACGGCGCGACCTTGATGAGGTGGAGTCGCGAGCGCATGCGGGCGAGCATGTCGACGGGGATGCCCTTCTCGGCCGCCGCCCGCGCAAACGCGGGATCGTCCGGGTCGACGATCGCCGCAGTGCCAGTTACCTGCGCGCTCTCGAGCTTGCCAAAGCCAGAGTAGGGCTCGAACACGGCAAGGCTCACGTTCGCGTTGCGCCTGAGCGCGCGGAACTTGAGGCCGCCCTCCGAGAAGATCCAGAATGCCCCGTCGCGATAGGCGTACTCGAGCGGCGTGCAGCGCACGAAGTCGCCAGCTCCGCAGGCGAGCGCGCAGGTGTTGTGCGAGGCGAGAAACGCTTCGATTGCCGCGCGCAGCTCGCCCTCTGGCATCCGCTTGGACTCCGCCTCGCGACTCGTCCAGTACGACTCCGCCTCGTCAAACTCCTGTGGTGTCATCGCGTCCTCCAATCACAGCGAGCTGCTTGGGCCAGATTCTAATCGTTGCGAGGCCATGTCGTTTGGTCGTCCTGCCGAGCGCCGTATGTACAATGGCCAAAACCACTCGAGGGAGGACGCCACATGGCAGATGCGCCAAAGGATCACGTTGCGCTGGAGCTCGCGATGTTCGAGTATGACCGCCTGGACCCCAAGCGGATTCAGCACTTTGTGAAGGTGCACGCGCTCGCGCGCACGATTGCCCTGGCAGAGGGCATGGACCCTGACCAGCGCTACGTGGTGGAGGCGGCAGCCCTCGTGCACGACATCGGCATCCACGAGAGCGAGCGCATCTACGGTGACTCCGTTGGCACCCATCAGGAGGAGCTCGGGCCAAAGGAGGCCCGTCCCATGATGGAGCGCCTGGGCTATGCTCCGGAGGTGATCGACCGCGTGTGCTGGCTTGTGGCGCACCATCACCATTACAACGACATCCATGACGACGACCTGCAGGTGCTCATCGAGGCGGACATGCTGGTCAACGTGTACGAGGACTCCGAGGGCGACGTCGATGCGCGCCGTCGCATAGCGGAGTCGCTGCGCGAGCGGGTGTTCCGCACCAAGACGGGAATCAAGCTGCTTGAGGCGCAGTTCATCTAACCTTTCCGCATGCACAACCGAAAGCGGCGGCCGCCAAAGGCGGCCGCCGCTTTGCGTGCTCGCGTCATGTTACGGGCGCAGTGTCCAGCTTGCGAGCTAGAGCCCCTGAATCTGGCAGGAGCGCATGGTCTCGAGCGCCGCCTCGTGCTTCTGTGGCGTCACGCCGGCGCAGCACGTGGGGTCGACGCTTATCTTTACCTCGGGAAGCGCTGCCTTGAGGAGAAGCGCGTTCGATACCACGCAGATGTCCGTGCAGAGCCCGATGAGCTCGATCTCGAGCTCATCCTTCTGCGCGAGCTCGCTCATCATGTGGGCGAGCTTTACGGAGCCGAACGTCGGCTTGTCAATCACGTTCTCCGGCGCGACGAGCTCCGCGACCTCGTCGCGGAGCTGCCAGCCCTCGGTACCCTTGATGCAGTGGGGAACGGGCAGGTACTTACCCTCCTGCGTGTCGAGGTAGTTCTGGGGGTGCGTATCGCGGGTCGCGAAGATGTCAGCCTTGGGATAGCCCTCCATCTTCGCGACGACGTTCGGGACGATGGCCTGCGCCTCGGCCGTGCCGAGGGCTCCGTCGATGAAGTCGTTCTGCATGTCGACTACGACGAGAATCTTCCTCATGTCTTTCGCCTCCGATGCGCGTGGGTCGAGTGCGGGCCCACGCGGTGCTGTCTGTGTCCTGCTGACAGTCTAGAGAAATGCACTGGCTACGACAGCTTGATCTTCTCGACGTCCTTGCGGCTGGTCTCGCGGTAGATCGAGAACTTGTGGCCAATGACCTGGACGACGGTCGCGTTGGTGAGGCGGGCGAGCTCGTCAGCGGCCTCGCGGGTGTCGAGGCCGGCGGTTCCCTGGACGGTGCACTTGACGAGCTCGTGGGCCTCGAGCTCCTGCTCGGCGGTTCCGATGACGGCCTCGACGCCGGCCTTGCCAATGGAGATGGTGGGCTTGAGCTGGTTGCACATGCTTCGCAGCTGACGGATCTGGCTTCCGGTGAGCTTCATGCGGGTCTCTCTTTCGCGTGGTTTTCTGGCGCATGGCGCCAGGGGTGTTCTCATAACCAGAGAACAATACCGCATTGGGTCCTTTACCTGCGCTGATGGTAGGGAATTCCGCAATTGCGTCATGACACGGGACTCTTAGGAAGACCTTCCCGCCGAGCGGTCCCTTCCGACCACCAAACCCACGAGCAGGATGGCGACGCTGAAGAGCGCGCATATTCCCACGTCGCCCAGGAGGGAACCCATAGCCGCAGACGTCACCGTCTCCATGTTGGATGCGCCCTCGATTGCAAGCGTCGTCCAGTAGGACGGCATGAAGTGCGCTACGGCAAGCAGGCTGTTGGGCAACAGCGACAGGCCCGTCCAAGCCCCACCCATGAAGGAGAAGACCATTCCGAATATGTTCGCCACGGCGTTAGAGGCATTTTCCGAAAGGCCGATCTGACCGATGAGGAAGCCGACTGCCGCCGAGAACAGGCTGTACGAGAGCTCCGCCGCTCCGACCATGGCGAGCTGGAGGGGTGCGGTAGTCGTGGCGTCGCGTCCGAGGAGAAGGACCTGCAGGCCGAAGTTGAAGATCCATGCCACAAGGGCGATGGTCAGGCATGCGGCGAGCAAAGAGGCGCTTCGGACGTGCGCGGGTTGGGAGGAGGCCATCCTCCGACGGGCCACCTCGGGCCTGTTGAGCGCTTGCATGAGCACGGCGATCACGACGGTGACGCTTGCGAATATCGAGTACGAGGAGAACTCGGCGGCAACGCGAAGCGAGGCCGGAAGGGGGGTGGCCTTGCTCTTGACCACGTCTACGCTGACGTCTCCCTTCCAAGCGGAGTCGGAGGCGCTGACGACGTCCTCTTGGCTCCCGCCGAGGGTCGCGGCCATCTGATAGAGCATGTTCGAGTAGCTTGACGCCGTGAGCTCGACGAGTCGTCCCTCACCCGAGCTGTACGAGATGGACGAGTTCAGAGTAGGGGCCTTCTTGCCAGACCTTGCTGCCGTCATGAGCCCATCTCCCCAGCCCTCAGGGATGACCAGGAGATACGAGACGGAGTCCTTGGCTATGGCGTCCTGTGTCGCACGCTTGCTGCCATCGAGCGTGACCTTCTCGTTTCCCTTGTAGATACGGGAGGCCAGGGCCCTCGAGAGCGTCGAGCCATCGTGGTCCACCACGGCGACGCGCGTCACGGTCGGCTTGAAGGTTGCGGTCGACCCTGGTTGGGTCAGCATGCCTATCGTGAGTCCAACGGCCGTCATGAGCACAAGGTAGATGACGATGTAGACGCGATGCGAGAGGACGATTCTCATAGATGTCTTATAGCTGCCCATGGGAGATCCTCCTCATGCGGAAGGCCGCAATGGCCAGAAAGATGCCGGTCATGGCGAGTAGCGCTGTGACGCTGCTCAGGAAGGGTCCGTACGAGTCGTAGTACAGGAGGGAATAGAAGCAGTTGGTCATCTGCCAGAGGGGGTTCGCGTGTATGAGGGCGGGCGCCGTGGCCTCGAGGGAATCGGTGATCAGCTGCGAGGCAGGCCCGTACAGGCCGGTAAAGAGCGAGAGGAGGCAGGTGATTCCCGACACCATGCCGTCCTCCATGTGGGGGATGGTGCCGAGCAAGGCGCCCGCGGCGCAACCCGTGAGCGACGACGCCGCAATGGCAAGGAGGAGCGGTGCGGCGCCAGTGCCAAAGTCGACGCGGGCCACGAGCGCCATGAAGAGAAGTGCGGCAAGCATGCAGGCGAACTGACAGAGCCATGAGCCGAGAAGCGCGCCCACGAGCATGCGCCAGCGCGGGGTGGAAGAGACCGACTGCCGGGCGCCGACGGCGCCCTCGGTTGGCTGCAGCCTTTGGATGCTCAGCATGGCGGCCGCAGACCCGATGCCGGCGGTCATGGCGAGGAGCGAGAAATAGTACCGCACGTCCGGGTCGGGGGCGTTCTTGGTGAGGACGAGCCTCTTGATCGATACGCCGTCGCCCGAGGCCAAGCTGGCCGGCACGCTGCCTCCTGGAGTCACTCGCGCCATGATGACGGCAACGGCGTTCGTCGCGTGCAGGTGGGAGTTGAGCGCGGAGGCGAGAATCGTGGTGGGAAGCGAGCCGTTCGCCCCCAGGCTCCTCTGGCCGACATGGAGGGAGATGCTTCCCGCATTGCTTACCGTGAGATAGGAGTCGATTTTCTCGTCCGCGATTGCCTTGCGCGCGGCCGCCTCGCTGTCGAAGTAGCTCAGCTTGACGATGCCGTTCTTGCCGGTGGAGAGGGAAATCGAGCGTAGCGTCTGCTGCAGGCCTTCGTTGGAGCCGTAGCTGGCGCTTCGCACTATGCCGAGGTCGGATCCGACGGCTGAGTAGGCGCTTTCGATTCCGGAGAACATTCCCATGAAGATACACGTGAGGACGATGGGGAAGAGCAGGGCCCAGAGCAGCATGGACTTGTTCCTCAGGAGCGAGAGAACCGTCGTCTTGAAGCTTGCGAGCATCTTTTCTCCTATGCCTCGTCACGCAGCGCGCGGCCGGTGATCTCCAGGAAGACGTCGTTCAGGGTGGGCGGCTCCGAAAGCACGCGCCCGTAGGAAACGTTGTCCTTGGCCAGGACGCCAAGGATGTCGGCAAGGTTGTGCTCGCCGTTCAGGCACTGGACGCGTATCCTTCCGCCCTCATACGTGGCCTGCCTCACGCAGGAAAGCCTCCTGAGGTCCTCGAGAACCTGCTCGGACGGCTCGGCCGTCTCTACGGAGACCTTCTCGCCCGTGCCGACCATCGCCTTGAGCTCGTCGGGCGTTCCACTAGCGACCGCGCGGCCATGGTCCATGATGAGGATCCTCTTGCAGAGCCGCTCGACCTCCTCCATGTAGTGGGAGGTGTAGATGATGGTTGCTCCCTCCCTGTTCAGGCGCTCGATGCCGCCGAGGATTGCCTCGCGGCTCTGGGGGTCGACGGCGACCGTGGGCTCGTCCAGGATGATGAGCGAGGGCTCGTGTGCGATACCGCAGGCGATGTTGAGCCGGCGCATCAGGCCTCCGGACAGCTTCTTTGGCCTGAACTTCTCGAACTTCTGGAGTCCAACGAACTTGATGGCCCTGTCGACCAGCTCCCTCCGCTTTGCGCGGTCGCTCACGTAGAGGGCGCAGAAGCTGTCGATGTTCTCGCGAACGGTGAGCTCGTCAAACACCGCCACTTCCTGCGGGACGATGCCGATCTGCCGCTTGAGGTCATAGCTCGTCGGGCGCATGGGCCTGCCGAAGAGGCTGATGTCGCCGTGGTCGTAGCTGAGCAGCTGCAGGATGCAGTTGATGGTGGTCGTCTTTCCGGACCCGTTAGGGCCGAGCAGGCCAAACGCCTCCCCGGACGCAATGTCGAACGACAGATGGTCGACCGCGACGAGTTCGCCATAGCGCTTCACGAGGTTCTCGACGTGAACCACGGGGGCGTGGTCGCGCATCCGAGTCTTGTCCTTCTCGCCCGTTGCCTCGTTCATGGTTGCCTCGCAATCTGGAGGTTGCCTTTCCTGTTGGCCCCATTCTTTCATCTTGTTCGGACGGGTGGGAGTGACGTTTGTCACGACTTTCGCGCGTCTTGCGCCAAGGGGTATGACATTTGTCATCACTTGGGAAAGGCCAGCTCGCGAGTGGTGCGGTCGAACGTGCTCACCCTTATACTGTCCGCATGGAGAGACTAGGGGACAAAGGCTTGCTGCTGCTGGCTTCGCTCGCGTTCGTTGCCGGCTCAAGGGGCGCGTCGACCGTCATGGTGGTTGCGCTGCTCCTCTCCGTGTGCGTGAGCGCGGTGTTCGAGCTGTTAGTCGGCAGAGTGCCCGTTGCGGCCTCTGCTGTCGAGGCTTCGGCCGTCGTCCTGGCGTCGCTTGTTCCGGGTGCGTACGTTACGCTACCGCTCCTCTGCTACGACATCCCGCGCCTGCCATGGCGCCAGGCGCGTGGGTTAGCGCCCGTCGCGGCGCTCTGTGCTGCGCTGTCCTCGGGGCTCTCGCTTTCGTCTGGGGTGGGACTCGTCGCAACCTCGGCGCTTGCGTCCATGCTCTCGCTCAGGTGCACGGCTCAGCTCGCGGGCACAAGGGAGCTTCATGGCCTGCAGGATGACCTTGAGGACAGGATTGCATCGCTGAGGGAGAAGAACGTAGAGCTTGAGGATGCGCGTGAGTTTGAGTCGCGAGCGGCCGCACTCGCGGAGCGGACGAGGATCGCGAGGGAGATTCATGACTCGGTGGGCCATACCCTCACGCGCCTCGTCCTCCAGGTGGAGGCTCTCAAGGTCGTGCATCGCGGGGAACCTGAGGTGCTGGAGGACCTGGGCGCGATTCTCGATGGCTTGAACGAGGCAACCTCGTCCATGCGGAGGAGCGTCCACGCGCTGGAAGACTCTGGCGTCAACGTGTCCGTCGGGCTGCACGGCCTCGTGGCCTCGAGTGGCATTGCTCGCGCATCGGTCGATTGCGGTCTTGATGTCGAGCCTCCTGCGGAGGTCGGTCGCTGCATCCTGGCGATAGTTCGCGAGGCGCTCACGAACGCCGCTCGACACGGCCATGCCGACACGGTTCGGGTCCACGTGCGATCGCTGCCGGGGCTGTGGCAGGTAAGGGTCGCGAGTGACGGTGCGGTCCCAGAGGAAGCCGAGGGGCTTGAGGAGCGAGGCATGGGCCTGAGGTCCATGCGCGAGAGGGTCGCCACGCTTGGCGGCACGCTCAACGTGAAAATCGAGGGGCATGGCGGAGAGCGCTGGTTCGTGGTCTTCGCGACGATGCCCCGCCACGTCGCGATGGAGGAGGTGGCCTGATGAGGGTCGTAGTTGTGGATGACGATCGCATCGTGGTCCGCTCACTGGCGACCATCCTGGGCGTAGAGCCCGACATCGAGGTCGTTGGACAGGGCCTCGACGGGCACGAGGCGGTCGAGCTGTTCTCTCGACTGAATCCGGACGTGGTCCTCATGGATATCCAGATGCCCGGTGGGGATGGGCTCACTGCTGCGGAGGAGATGCTGTACCTTCGGCCGGACGCCCGCATCGTCTTCCTCACCACGTTCTCAGACGACGAGTACATCGTCCGTGCGCTGAGGCTTGGTGCACGAGGCTACCTTATAAAGCAGGACGTGGCGACCGTCGCACCTGCGCTCAGGTCGGTCATGCGTGGCCAGTGCGTGCTCGAGGGCGAGGTGTTGGCAAGGGCTGCTCGGCTCTCCGTCGATGCGGATACCAGCGCGGGGATGAAGCCGCCAGACGAGAGCGCCCTGGCCTGTCTCTCGGAGCGAGAGCGTGAGGTCGTGCGCGCGATTGCCGACGGGCTGACAAACGCGGAAGTTGCCGACGAGCTGTGCATGAGCGCTGGTACCGTGCGGAACCGCATCTCGTCGATCCTCACGAAGCTCGACCTCAGCAACAGGACCCAGATAGCCGTGTTCTACCTGCGCAACTGCGTATGAGGGCACTGGCTGCGCGCCGCTGCGGGGATTCCTGAACGTTGACAGAAACAAAACGTTTACAAGTTGCGGGTTGCGCTGCCATGCGCGAATGACCTATAGTGCGGGGCAATGAACGAGAGCCCGCTTGGTGCGGCAGAGATTTTCGAGGGAGGTCACCACGATGTGCTTTGCAAACGTCTGCAAGTCCAACAACAACTGGTGGTGGCGCAACTCTCTCTCGAACGGTCGATCGTGAGTCTCTCGCGCCACATGCCTGCGCAAATCTGAAGGACTCCGGTTTGGCCGGGGTCCTTTTCTTTTGCGTCTCGCTCGAACCTTTTGCCCACATTGGAGGAAACCATGGGAACCAGAAATCAACTGATGCGTCGATGGCGGGGCTGACATCAACCACAAGCAAGTGCAAGAACATAAGAACAATAATCAACGCATCGGATTGAATTCATAAAAGGAGAAACTCATGGCAACCACCACCGCTTCCACCCAGCAGGCCCGCACCGTCAACACCGCAGACCACGGCAAGCTCGACGTCCGTTCGCTCGTCCTTCTCGCCGTCCTTTTGGCGGCTGGCTTCATCCTCAACTTCACGGTAGGCAAGGCGATCTCCAGCCTCACCGCTGGCATCATCAGCCCCGAGTTCATCATCTCGGCGTTCTGCCTCACGATCCTCGTCGTCAGGCCCAGCGTTCCGCAGGCGCTCGTGATCGGCCTCATCTCCGCGGCGGTCATCCAGATCACCACCACCTCGCCGTTCATCGACTTCGCGGCCGAGGGCGTCGCGGCCATGCTGATGGCCGTCATCGTCCGCACCGCCATGCGCGGCAACGCCAAGAAGTTCGTCCCGGCCATCGGCACCTTCATCACCACCGTCGTGAGCGGCTGCATCTTCATGGTCATCAAGATGGCGATGCTTGGCGTCGTGGCGCAGCTCGCCGCCGCCATGCTCCCCGTCGTGTTCGCGACCGGCGTGTTCAACGCGATCCTGGTGCAGGCGCTCTACGTGCCCATCTGCAAGGCCCTCAAGGTCGAGGCGTAGGCTGGGGCCGCGTGCGAATGACTGACCAGAATCCCATAGTCAGACTGGATGACGTGTCCTTCTCGTATGCGCAGGCAGGCGAGAAGGACGCGCCTCGCGCCCTCGACCACGTGTCCCTGAGCGTGGGCGCGGGCGAGTTCGTGGGCGTGATCGGCCCCTCGGGCGCCGGCAAGTCCACGCTTGCGGCGGCGCTTTCCGGCGCGATTCCGCACCACTACCGCGGCGAGCTCTACGGAGCCGTGTACGTGGACGGCAAGGACACCTGCGACGTGACCCTGACGGACATCAGCCAGGTGGTGGGCAGCGTACTGCAAGACATCGATGCCCAGATGGTCGCGTCCGTGGTGGAGGACGAGCTGCTGTTCGGCCTCGAGAACTTTGGCGTGCCACACGACCAGATCGAGGCGCGCCTGAGCGGGGCGCTCGAGACCGTGGGCATCGCGGACCTGCGCGACCGCGAGATCGCGACGCTTTCCGGCGGGCAGAAGCAGAAGGTCGCCATCGCGGCCATCCTCGCGATGCGCCCGCGCGTGCTGGTGCTGGACGAGCCGACCGCCGCGCTCGACCCGGCGTCGTCGCGCCTGGTGTTCGACACGCTGTGCACCGTGCGCGAGCAGGGGATCACGGTCATCGTGATCGAGCAGAAGGTCGCGCTTCTCTCGCGCTACTGCGACCGCATCCTCGTGATGGACCGCGGCCGCATCGTGCTTTCCGGCACGCCGCGACAGGTCTTTGGCCACGCGCGCGAGCTTCGTGAGCTGGGCGTGGACAGCCCGCGCATGGCGCGCGTCCACAACAGCCTGGTGGAGAAGGGCCTCCTGCCGCCCGGCGAGCCATGCCTGACCGCGAGCGAGGCGGAGTCGCTGGTGGAGAGCCTCGTTCGGCCGCACCTTGCCGGCGGCGCGCAGACGGGCCCCGCGGAGGACGCGCAGCGCGACGCGGCCTTCAGGGCGAGATCGCCCCACGCGGCGGTGCCGCGGCCGCACGCGGAGGGCGCGGAGCCCGTCGTGCGCGTGGAGGGCGTGGGCTTTGCCTATCCGGGGAGCGGCGCCGCGGTGGAGGACCTGAACATGGCCGTCTACCCGGGCGAGGTCGTGGGCGTGGTGGGGCAGAACGGCGCGGGCAAGACCACGCTCACCAAGCTCCTGAACGGCCTGCTCAAGCCTGCCGTGGGGCAGGTGCTTGTGTCCGGGCTCGACACGCGGCGCGTCCCCACCAGCCGCATCGCCGCGCACTGCGCGACGCTCTTCCAGAACCCCGACTGCCAGCTCTGCAAGAACACGGTGCTCGACGAGGTCGCCTTCGGGCTGGAGCTCCAGGGGGTCGACGCGGACGAGGCGCGTCGACGCGCCCGCAAGGTGATCGCAAGGTTTGGGCTGCCAGAGGGGGAGTCGCCCTTCTCGCTCTCTCGCGGGCAGCGCCAGATGGTCGCGCTCGCCTCCGTCGTGGTGGTGGAGCCGGACGTGGTGCTGCTCGACGAGCCAACGAGCGGGCTCGACTACCGCGAGTGCATGACGGTCATGCGCACGGTGAGCGAGATGGCAGACGCCGGCTGCGCCGTGATCATGGTCTGCCACGACATGGAGGTCGTGAGCGACTTCGCGGAGCGCGTGGTCGTGATGGCGGACGGGCGCATTCTGGGGCGCGGCCCTACGGCGCAGGCGTTTGCGGACGGTGACCTCATGCGGCGTGCGTACGTGGAGGCGCCGCAGGTCACGCGGCTGTCGCAGGCGCTCGCGCGCGACCTTAGCCCTGAGTACGCGGGTATCAGCCAGGTATCCGGCATAGTCGACCTCACGGGGGAGCTGGTCAGTCGTGGTTAGCGTGATCGAGTACGTTCCGGGAGAAACCCTCCTGCACCGGTTGAACCCCGTGACCAAGCTCGCGATAGCCGCGGCCATCATCGTGGCGACGTTCTGCGCGCAGACGTACGGCATGCTCGTGGCGCTGCTTGCGCTTACCTTTGCGCTGGCGGCCTACAGCCACACCACGTCCAAGCTCGTCACGCTGCTCAAGCTCTTGGTGCCCATCGCCATCATCATGCTGTTGCTGCAGTGCGCCTTCGTGCGCGGCGGCAGGACGGTGCTGCTGTGGGTGACGACGGAGGGGCTCGACTCCGCCGGCAAGGCGTGCCTGCGCCTTTTGGGCGTGGCGCTGCCGCTGGTGCTCATGCTGAGCGTGACCAAGCTGAACGACCTTGCAAATGCCTGCGTGGAGGTGCTGCACGTGCCGTACCGCTACGCGTTCACGTTCACCACGGCGCTGCGCTTTGTCCCGGTGTTTGGCCAGCAGATGAACGCGATCATGGAGGCGCAGTGCGCCCGCGGCGTGGAGTACGACACCAAGAACCCCATCCGCAAGCTGCGCCTGATGCTGCCGCTCTGCGTGCCGCTCCTGGTGAGCAGCGTGGGCAAGACGGACGCGACGGCGCTCGCGGCCGAGCAGCGCGGCTTTTACCTGCGCACGCGCGCAAGCAGCTTCAAGCGCTACCCCATGCACGGGCGCGACGCCGCCGTGCTGGTGGCGTGCGTCGCGCTCGTCGTGCTGGGGATCCTGCTGTAGTCTCGCTACGCGATGAACTCGAGGAACGCGTCCGCCTGCGCGGCGAGCGCGGCCTCGTCGTCCGCAGAGAGCTCGAGCTTGCCCGAGCCCCACGACGCGCCGGACAGCGCGACGCCCGTCTCGCCCTCGCGCATGACGCTCGCGCCCACAAACTCGAGCAGCGAGTCGAGCGCAGCGCGCATCTCGGCCGTCGCGGTGCGTCCGCCCGCGCCGCTGACCGTGGCCTTCATCCCGCCAGCGACTGCGGTGTCACGACCCTGACCGGGCAGCGGGCGGCTCAGCCAGTCGACCAGGTTCTTGACGTGGCCAGGGAAGGACGCGTTGTACTGGGGCGAGAAGAACCAGACGCCGTCCGCGTCGCGCACTGCCTGGCGCACCTTGGCTACGGCCTCCTGCTCCGGGTTCTCCAGGTCCTGGTTCATGAGCGGAAGCTGCGAGTAGTCGAGCCAGCTCACGTTGGCGCGGCCGGCCAACAGCTGCTCCGCGCGCTTCGCGAGCTGCAGGTTGAACCCGTCCTTGCGCAGGGTGCCAACCACAAAGAGGACGTTCTTCTTGTCTGCCATGTTCTTCTCCTTCTTGTTTTGCGTGTTGCCTTGTGTCTTATATGACCCCGTCTGCGGGGCGTCTTTCTTTACGTTGTCTGCCAGCGGCGGGCGCGAGCGTTAGCGGCCGAGGCCGAACGCGAAGCTCGTCATGGATATCGCGCCCAGGTTGCGGACCTTGTTGAAGACCTCCGCCTTCTCTCCCTTGGCTGCGCCCAGCACGGTGAGCAGCGGCAGGTAGTGGTCGGGCGTGGGCACGGCGTAGTCCGCGTGGGGGAGCGCCTGGTAGTTGATGACGGCCTCGTCGTCGCGTGCCGTCACGGCCGCGAGCACCGCCTCGTCAAACGCGACGTTCTGCGGCGTGCCGTTGGGGTTGTCCCAGTCCGCCTCGCGCAGGTTGTGGACCACGTTGCCGCTGCCCAGCACCACAAAGCCCTCGTCGCGCAGCGGAGTCAGGCGTGTGCCCAGGTCGTAGGCGTAGCGGGCGTCGGCAAGGCCGTTCACGCTCAGCTCGACCACAGGAACGTTGGCCTGCGGCAGCATGTGGTGGAGCGGCGTCCACACGCCGTGGTCGATGCCCCAGCTGTCGTCTACCTGCACGTCGTCACCAAGCAGGTCGAGTACGCGCTGCGTGAGCTCCGCGTTGCCGGCGGGGCGGTACCTGATCGCGTACAGCTCCTTGGGGAAGCCGTACATGTCGTTTACCTGCCGCGGCGTCGGGTCGCTCTGCACCAGGGTCCCGCGCGTGTACCAGTGCGCGGACACGGCCAGGATCGCCTTGGGCTTGCCGGCCAGCAGGCGCTCGCCCACGGAGCGCAGGCCGCGTGCCACGTCGTCCTCGCGTAGCGCCATCATGGGGTCGCCGTGGCCCACGAACAGTGCCGGCTGCTTGGGGGTCTGGTTCTTCTCGCCCATTTGCGCCTCCTTCCAGTAAAGGTATCAAGTTGATACCATGTCGTTAACTGATACTATAGAGATGACAATTTAGGCGCGCAAGTAGTATCTTTTGCGCGTGCAGGTATCGCGTTTAGTACCATGACGGGAAAGGTTGGAGCCACATGGCGGGAAGGAAGGCCGCGCCGGAGCGGTTTGGGGTGTGTCCCTACGTCACGGCGCAATGGCTGCTGCAAGGCAAGTGGACGATCGTGCTGCTGCACTGCCTGAGCGAGGGCACCAAGCGCTTTGGCGAGCTGCAGCACATGATGCCGGAGCTCACGCACTCCACGCTGTCGTCGCAGCTCAAGCGGCTTGAGGATGAGGGCCTCGTGCGCCGCGAGGCGTTTGCGGAGGTGCCGCCGCGCGTTGAGTACTCGCTCACGGAGCTGGGGCGATCGTTTGGGCCGGTGCTGGACGACGTCGAGGCCTGGGGCCAGCATTACATCGACTACCTGCACGCGCGCGACGCGGGGCAGAATGACGCGGGCGAGAAGGACACCGCCACCGACTGACGCCCGCTACCGCCTGGTGCCGGCCTCCATGCTGTGGCCGCACCGGTCGTGCGCCGCCATCAGCCGCGCCGCCACGTAGGCTGCGACGGCCACGACGGGCAGGCTCGCCGGCGGGAAGCAGAGTGCAAGAACGAGGGTCGAGAGCAGCCACTTGCCAGTGGCGCCGGACACCGTTGCCGCGCAGGCCACGGCCACGGCGAGCCTGGGGTCCGCACCCGTGATGGCAGACAGGGCAAAGCCCGCGGCCACGCCGCAGAAGATGAGCGGGAAGAACTCTCCGCCCACCCAGCCCGAGCGAACGCACACGTTGGAGAGCACGATCTTGGCCACGGCCGTCGCGAGGAGCGTGGCGGCGCCGGCCGTCTGCCACGACGTGGAGAGCGCGTAGGTGGCGGACTGGCCCGAGAAGAGCACGTCCGGCAGCACGCAGGCCACGGCGCCCATGAGCGCGCCGCAGATAAGAGCGCGCCTCAGCGTCGCGTGCGCGTCCCTCTGTTCCAGCCTGGGCTCGACGCGGTCGAGAAGGGCCTTTGTCCCCTTGGAGAGCATCGCGAGCGCGCAGCCAACCACAAGGCCGAGCGCCGCCGTGACGATCGCCGGTGCGTCGAGCGCGGCGTAGGGAATCGCGTCAAAGCGGGGGAGGCTTCCCGCGGGACCAAATATACGTGCGAAGAGCGCCGCGCCCGCGGCAAAGCCGAGGCCGGCCACACCCCAGAGGATGACCTTGGGGAAGCGCGCGTAGCGGCGGTCGGGCGTGCGGTTGCCTGGCGCCACGACGGAGAGCGCGGCCGCCAGCGGGTGGCCCGGGTCGCATACTGCGGCGACGCCGGAGCGGCGCAGGATGCGGATGCCGCTCGTGGCGAGGGCCGCCACCAGGCCGGACACGCCGGCCTCGGGACCGACGGCCCCGCCAAACGCGATGGGCAGCGCAAACAGCAGGAGCGTTTGGGCGAGTGTGCCGGGCAGGCGGTAGCCGCCCTCCTTGTGGCAGCGCGTGACCACGGTCGCGAGCGTGTCGAGGCTGTAGCCAAAGCGGTTGGTTGCGGCGCCCACGGCGAGGCCTCCGACCACGCACAGGGGTAGCGCCACCCAGCGACCTGCCGCCGCGACGGCGTGGTTCCAGATCTGCTCCTGCAGTTGGTCCACGCACCACAGCGCGCCGATGCAGAAGAACCCCACCAACAGGCCGATCGCGAGCGCGAGCAGCAGCACCGTGACGGACACGCGAGCGAGTGCGACGCCGGTGGGGGGCTCCGTGGTGGCGCCAATCACCCGGTTGTCGTTCTTCTCGCCGTTGCCGTTGTCACGTGTGCGCACTGCTGTCTCCCGTCGATTGGCTCCCACCATGGTAGCGCGGGAGCGTCGCCCGGACACCATTGGGCTTCGTCGCTACTCGCTGCCCGGGCACATGGCCACCCGCTCACCGACCGCGGTTTGGAGCTTTTTGCGGCGGACTGGGCAAAGGTCACCGCGCAGGACTAGGATTGACGCAGGCGGCAGGGTGCAACACGCGCGCCCGGCCGCCTTTTTGACTGTGACAGGGAGGTAGAACGACATGACCGACGAAGAGTTGAAGAAGGTCGCCCGCGAGGTCCGCAAGGGCATCCTCGTGGGGACCCACGCGGCGAAGTCCGGCCACCCCGGCGGATCGCTCTCCGCGACCGAGGCCCTGACCCTGCTCTACTTCGAGGAGATGAACGTCGACCCCAAGAACCCGCGCGACCCCAAGCGCGACAGGTTCGTGCTGTCCAAGGGCCACTGCGCGCCGGCGCTCTACGCCGTGCTCGCGCAGAGGGGCTTCTTCCCGGTTGACGAGCTCGACACGCTGAGGCACATCGGCTCGAGGCTGCAGGGCCACCCCAACATGAACGACACCCCGGGCGTCGACATGTCCACCGGCTCGCTGGGCCAGGGCATCTCCGCCGCCGTGGGCATGGCCGTCGCCGGCAAGCACTGGGGCGACGACTACCGCGTCTACGCGCTCTGCGGCGACGGCGAGATCGAGGAGGGCGAGGTCTGGGAGGCCGCCATGCTGGCCGGCAACCACGCCCTCGACAACCTCTGCGTGATCGTGGACAACAACAACCTGCAGATCGACGGCACGATCGAGGAGGTCAACTCCGCCCAGCCCATAGGGGAGAAGTTCGAGGCGTTCAGGTTCCACGTCGTGGACGTGGCCGACGGCAACGACTTCGGCCAGCTGCGCGCGGCGCTCGCGGAGGCGCGCGCCACGAAGGGCGCCCCCACGTGCATCGTGATGCACACCGTCAAGGGCAAGGGCGTCTCGTTCATGGAGAACCAGGTGGGCTGGCACGGCAAGGCCCCCAACGACGAGCAGTTCGCCCAGGCGATGGCCGAGCTCGACAGGGAGGCGTAGGAGATGGCAGACGTCAAGAGGGTCGCTACGCGCGAGAGCTACGGCGAGGAGCTCGTGGCGCTGGGCGCGGAGCACGACGACTTCATGGTGCTGGACGCGGACCTCGCGGCCGCGACCAAGACCGGCAAGTTCAAGGCGGCCTACCCGGACCGCTTCCTCGACTGCGGAATCGCCGAGCAGAACCTGATGGGCGTGGCCGCCGGCATCGCGACCACGGGCCACAGGGTGTTCGCGAGCACGTTCGCGATGTTCGCCGCGGGCCGCGCGTTCGAGCAGGTGCGCAACTCCATCGGCTACCCGCACCTGCACGTGGTCATCGGCGCCACGCACGCGGGCATCTCCGTGGGCGAGGACGGCGCTACGCACCAGTGCAACGAGGACATCGCGCTCATGCGCACGATCCCGGGCATGACCGTGATCGTGCCCTCCGACGACGTGGAGGCCCGCGCCGCCGTGCGTGCGGCCTACGAGGCCGACGGCCCCGTCTACCTGCGCCTCAGCAGGCTCGCCGCCCCCGTCATCCACGGCGACGGCTACCACTTCGAGGTCGGGAGGGGCGTCGTGGAGCGCGAGGGCACGGACGTCACCGTCGTGGCGACCGGGCTCATGGTCTCCGCCGCGCTCGAGGCGGCCGACCTTCTCGCCCAGAAGGGCGTGAGCTGCGAGGTGCTGAACATCCACACCGTGAAGCCGCTCGACGAGGGGCTCGTGGTGAGCTCCGCCGCCAAGACCGGCCGCGTGGTGACCGTGGAGGAGCACTCCGTGATCGGCGG